>JAEEGJ010018354.1_pt1 | contig 15635 bp, 13 predicted proteins | sample 8958761 | NCBI WGS metagenome assembly JAEEGJ01 (sample SAMN16246546, study PRJNA631951) | gut metagenome | biome: gut microbiome; feature: rumen; material: RS-attached | host: Bos | place: Iran: Karaj | collected 2018-10
GAATTCTCTGCTCGGAATGTGGGACCGAATGTATACACGTTTTTAAATGCAAAAGCATAGGTCTCAACATTAAGCTGACCGGATACCGTAAGATTGGTCTGCTTGCCGTAGAAGTCCTTAGAGTAATCGACACTTCCGTCATCCGTGCGCGGAACATCGTTAAGGTCCATAGTAGTCACCTGGAACATCTCGCCTGCGCCTTCACAGTCGGAACCCGTGATTATGGGTGTGTGCACATATACGAAGTCCCTCTCCTGGAAGAACTTATGGATGGCATAAGCTGCCACGGAACGAACTCTGAACACTGCCTCGAAGGTGTTCGTGCGGGCTCTTAAGTGAGTTATGGTTCTTAAATATTCGAAGGTGTGTCTTTTTTTCTGTAAAGGATAGTCGGCTGTAGATTCACCCTCTATCACAACTTCATCGGCCTGCATCTCAAAAGGCTGCTTGGCGTCCGGTGTTGCAACAATCTTACCTTTGGCGATAACCGCAGCACCGACGTTGAGCTTGCATATGGCGTCGAAATTCGAAAGCTTGTCGGAATAAACCACCTGAAGCGTCTCAAAAAATGTTCCGTCGTTTACCACCAAAAAACCGAATGTCTTGGAGTCTCTGTTGCCGCGAAGCCAACCGCCGACGGTAATCTCCTTATCAATGTAACTTTCCTTGTCTCTGTACAAATCTCTGATATTAACTAAGTCCATAACGACCTCCTGATATATAATTCGCGATTACTCAGCATCGGTTGAAGCCGCATCCGTAGCGGTATCATCAACCGCATCGGTAACCGTTGCAGTCTCCAAAAGCTTATCCACGACCTTCATCTGAATGAGATAATTCCTGTAATCATCCGCATTGATAGCCGCCTTGAAATCATCTGCAGAAGCATAGCCGTAATCAGCTGCATCCGTTGCAAGCTGTGCATTGAATTCTTCATCGGATAACTTAATCTTCTCTTTACGTGCTATCTTCTCGCAAGCCAAAGCACCCTTAACAAGAGTCTGTGCCTGGTCGGAAACGCTGCTCTCGTACTCTTCGGTAGTCATGCCGTACATCATGGTGATGACATCATCAATGCTTACACCGTAATTGTCAGCCATGCCCTGTGCCTGTGCCCTGATCTGTTCAACATAGTAATTGTACAGGCCAAGTCCCGTAACATCGTTAAATGATGACTGATCTATAAGTGCCTGCTGGATTGCATCCCTCTTCTGATTGAGGTAATCGTTGTCTGCGGCATCCTGAAGGCCTTTGCCTACGAATTCCTTGTACTCGGCTATGGTCGATACATTCTCTATCTCATATCCCTTAACAATATCGTCCGTAAGTTCGGGAACAACATTCTCGCTTATATAATTGATCTTAACGTTAAATACAACCGCCTGACCCGCAAGATCCGTTGCCTGATAATCCTCAGGGAAAGTAAGGTCAAGTGCAATTTCTTCGCCAACCTTATGGCCTATGAGTCCGTCCTCGAAACCGTCGATAAAAGTGCCGGAACCTATGTTAAGGTCATATCCCGTATCTGTTCCGCCGTCAAAAGCAACTCCGTCCTTGATTCCTTCATAATCGATATTGACCACATCGCCGTTCTCAACAACCTTCTTATCAGACTTCTTAAGTTCGGACTGACCCTCAAGAAGATAGTCTATATATCCCTGTATATCACTCTCGGAAATCTGCTGGCCCGGTGCGACGGAAATCGTCATATTGGCATAATCGCCCACATCAGTCACATACTTGTCTACATTGACCTTTGTAATGTCATTGCTTGAATCGTCATAACCGCAGCCCGCAAGAATCATGCCCGCAAAGGCAAGAGCAGATACTGCAACAATAAACCTTTTTTTCATAATATTCTCCATTCCGATACCGTCAAAAGACGTTAATCCAATCTCGGTACGGCTCGCAGAAAAAGCGTCCGTATCCTGTGTGATTTTACCATAAATACGCTGTTTCATAAAGACTTAATTGCATTATTTCCTTATTTTAATTATAATCTTCTTAATCGATTGTATATTGTATACAGTATTCAATGTATACACACAATGCGGATTGTATTTTTAGTTTACATAATTTCGATTCTATAAGGACGGTAATATGAAAATATCGGCAAATGCAAAGATAAATCTTTCTCTGGATGTTTTGGGCACAAGACCGGACGGATACCATGAAGTGTGCATGATTATGCAATCCGTTGATCTTCACGATACCCTCGAAATCAAGGAAAACTCTACATCCTCGATTATTCTCACTTGTGATAATAATGCCTTGCCCTGCGATGATACAAACCTTATTGTCCGCGCAGCCAAAGCACTTATGTCTGAGGTCGGTGCATCGGACGGAATAGATATTAACCTTAGCAAGGTCATCCCCATGGCCGCGGGACTTGCCGGAGGAAGCGCCGATGCGGCTGCCGCACTGGTCGGAATCAATAAGCTTATGGGCTACGGTTTGTCAGTCGACAGACTTAAGGATATAGGTGCGAAGCTCGGAGCGGATATTCCGTTTTGTATACAAGGCGGCACGTGCATGGCTGAAGGGATAGGCGAAAGGCTTACTCCCATTGCTTCAATGCCGGACTGTTACATTGTTCTGATAAAGCCTCCGATGGATGTGTCAACAAAATACGTATACGACAATCTCTCCACGGATACGGCACCGCACCCTGATGTTTATGGGATGAAATCTTTTATCGAGAACAAAGACCTTAACGGAATATCATCATCACTCGGTAATATTCTTGAATCCGTAACGGTTAAGAAATATCCCGAGATATCCGACATAACAAAGCGACTTAAGCAACTAGGCGCAAACGGCGCGCTTATGAGCGGAAGCGGTCCGTCCGTCTTCAGTCTTTTTGACGACGAAGCAGCGGCAAACAGAGCATTTTCGGCAATGCGCGAGGAATTTGCCCTGACGAATCCCGACAGGGATTATATGATGTTTGTCTGCCGACCGGCAGGGGAAGGAGTGGTTTTGTATGCAGACTGATCTTGACGCTTTTCTGCCCCTCAGAGACGTTGTTTTCAAAACGCTCAGACAGGCAATCTTAACCGGCGAACTTAAGCCCGGAGAAAGACTGATGGAGATACATCTTGCCGAAAAGCTCGGAGTCTCAAGGACTCCCATCAGAGAAGCCATCAGGCAGCTTGAGCTTGAAGGCTTGGTTGTAATGATCCCCAGACGCGGAGCCCAGGTAGCACATATCACCGAAAAAAGCATGTCGGATGTTCTCGAAGTCAGGCTTGCACTTGATGAGCTTGCCGTGGAACTTGCATGCGAACGTATAACGGATGAAGAGATTGAGGCCTTACGAGAGGCCTGCGCGGCTTTTGAAGAGGCTGTTTCAAGCAGCGATATACACAAGATCACTTCCGCCGACGTATCTTTCCATGATATAATATTTAAAGCAAGCAGGAATAACCGTCTCGTACAGATGGTCAACAATCTTGCTGAGCAGATGTACAGATACAGATTCGAGTATATCAAGGACGATTCCGGATGGAACTCGCTTATCACCGAGCACAGGATGATCACTGATGCCATAGCAATGAGAGATGCCGGACTTGCAGGACGTGCCATACATGTCCACATCAAGAATCAGGAGAACTCGATAATCAGGACCATCAGGCGTGAAGAAAAAGAAAGGCTTGAGAAATGAACAAGGACGTATTGATATCCATAAAAGGACTGCATTTTGAAGCAGGCAGTACTTCCGACAACATAGAAGTCATACAGGCGGGACAGTATTATAAACGCGGCGGTATGCACTATCTGGTATATGACGAGCCCCTGGAGGGAACGGACCAGATCAGCCGCAACCTTCTTAAGTTTAACGACAAATCCCTGTCTGTTACCAAAAAAGGCCCCTTCGCAGCAACTATGCTGTTCGAAGAAGCCTCTAAAAACATGACCAATTATTCAACTCCCTTCGGAAGTGTGATAGTCGGGCTTGATACCCACAATATCAGTCTGTCCGACAAAGAGAATGAACTTAAGCTTAATGTTGATTATTCACTTGATATCAACTATGAGTTCATGGCCGACTGCAACATATCGATAGAAGCACGTCCCGTTACAAACGCCGACTTCTGACAATATTCCCTGCAATCTTATCTCATCTTATAAGGGCTTTGCGCCCGCTTTCTCCTGAGCCTGTTCTATGAGTTTCTTAAACTTGCTCTTCTTGACAGGTTCAACCGCCTGCTTACCGTGCAGACCCTTAACTCCCGTAATATATATACCGCTTACGGTTGCCTTAACTTCTTTCTTAACAGGCACACTGTCAAAAATTGCGGCATCACACACAAGCGACAATACCTGAGGGCCGACCTTGGCCTTAACTATCGGAAGCTTGCTGAGTCTCATGGCCTTAGGCGTCTGGTCTATCACAGCCTGCGGAAGTCCCGCATCCTTAAGTCTCATCTTCTTTTTATCGATTATCAGCATGGATATGGTCTGCTTCATCGCATCCATCTGTTCCTGCTGCTCTGCCTGTCTCTTCTGCGCTTTCTTGCCCAAGAAATATAATACAACTGCTACTGCGGCAAGCACTGCCAATATTATGAGAGTTATGATTAATCCCTTACTCATTAACGGTTCCTCCTTAATTCGTCGTACCTTACGGAATACGAACAGAGTAATTCTACCATTTTTTATATATATAGGCAAATCTATTGTAAATCCGCCTGATCGATGGTACTATTTTATCACATAGTTTTTTCATATTACTATTAACTATTGTCACGTATATGCCGATAAAGATAATGAAACAATATCGTATCGGCTGGGCGGTAAGGACAACTGCCTAAGACAAGGAGGTAACTATGGATGTAAATGGAATTACAAGTACTGTCAATACCTATACAGCATATGACAGCACTGCAAAAAAGGCCGAGAAGACTGATGTGACCGAAGCATCAAAGGCTTCAGAGATCGCTTCGGACGAAGGAGTTGTATACGAGCCTTCAAATGAGACGAAGACAGATTCTGCCAAGAAGACCTATACTCCCAACACACAGCTTATTAATCAGCTTAAGGCTGATGCCGAAGCACGTACGGCACAGCTTAAGAGCCTTGTTGAAAAACTTATTTCCGGACAGGGCAATGCTATAGGCAAGGCTGATGACATATGGAGTTTCTTAAGAAGCGGCGATTTTACCGTTGATGCAGCCACCAAGGCTCAGGCTGAAGCTGACATCGCAGAAGACGGCTACTGGGGTGTTGAACAGACTTCAGACAGAATACTTGATTTTGCCAAGGCATTAACAGGCGGAAATCCCGATAAGATTGAAGAGATGCGCGAAGCTTTCAAAAAAGGTTTCGAACAGGCTACCCAGACCTGGGGTGACAAGCTTCCCGAGATCTCTCAGAAGACATATGACGCTACAATGAAGAAATTTGACGATTGGGCAGCAGAAGCTGCAGGCAGCGTCGAAGCATAGTTTATGAATCAATGTATGCAAAAAGGCATTGCGATGATCGCAATGCCTTTTATAATTCCCGAAATATCTAATCTACCGAACCGATAATTTCATTTATATCTTTAACACCGTGTGAATCAAGGAATTTCTCCATTCCGGTCACAAGTTCTTCCGTAAGATAAGGATTAACAAAATTCATCGCTCCCGACGCAACAGCTGTGGCTCCCGCCATCATAAATTCTATCGCATCTTCGGCATTGGAAATACCGCCCATTCCTATTATGGGAATCTTTACCGCTTTTGCACACTGATACACCATTCTGACCGCTATGGGCTTAATGGCCGGACCTGACATACCGCCTGTTTTGTTGGCAAGTACAAAGCTTCTTTTTTCTATGTCTATCTTCATACCCGTTATCGTATTGATAAGTGAAATGGCATCCGAACCCGCAGCTTCTGCGGCTTTAGCCATCTCGGTTATGTCAGTGACATTGGGGCTTAACTTCATTATTATCGGTTTTTTTGAATGCTTTTTTAATGTGTCGGTGATGTTATATACTGAATCGGCCTTCTGCCCGAAGGCAATTGCTCCCTCCTTGACATTGGGACACGAAATATTGATTTCAAGCATATCCACATCCGTATCGGAAAGTCTCTCAACCGTCTCTATATAATCTTCTACGGACTTCCCGCATACATTGGCTATCACCCTGCAGTCATAATTCCTGAGAAAAGCAAGGTCTCTTTCTATAAAAACATCCACTCCCGGATTCTGTAATCCTATGGCATTTAACATGCCTCCGTATACTTCAGCCACTCTCGGTGTGGGATTGCCGGGCCACGGAACATTGGATACACCCTTTGTTACAACCGCACCGAGTTTATTAAGATCCACAAACTCCCCGTATTCCATTCCGGAACCGAAAGTACCGGATGCGGTCATTACCGGATTCTTAAACTCAACACCTGCTATCTTTACTTTCATCATAGCCATTATATATCCACCTCCGCTGCCAAAAATACCGGTCCGTCGGTACAGATTCTTGCATTATTTACATTACTGTGGGCGTCCTTTTTTACAGTCTTGCAAACACAGCCGAGACAGGCTCCGACTCCGCATGCCATGCGCTCTTCAAGGGATATGTATGCCGGTATGTCAGCCGCTTGCGCACATGATTTTACCCCTCGCAACATAGGGAGAGGACCACACGCAAATATTATATCAGGAGTTAATTTATACTCACGCATTGCATCTATAACATTCCCGCTGTATCCAAGGCTTCCGTCATCGGTCGCAACATATACTTTGCAGTATTTCTCGAATTCTTTCATTAAGAAAGTGTCAGAATTCCTGTATCCTAAAATCGCAGATATCTGCTTGTCATTATCGTCGTCGAATTCCTTTGCAATTTCCTTTGCAAGCCCAAGCATCGGAGGTATTCCTATTCCGCCGGCCATAATCACTATATTCTTCTTATCTTTAAGGCAATCAAGATCGTATCCGTTACCGAGGATTCCGAGAATGTGAACTTTGTCACCCGCCTTCATTGCGGCTATATCACCGGTTCCCTTGCCTGATACCCTGTAGACAATGCGGAGTTCCTTCTTGTCTTCATCCGCTTCACATATACTTATGGGTCTGGGAAGGATTCTTGAACTGTTCTCAGTATATACTCCTATAAACTGTCCTGGCAGAATTCCGTTCGAAAGTTCGGTCTTTAATCTCAGGCTATAAATACCATCCGATATTTTATTATTCTCAATGATATCTGCTGTTGTCTTTTTTTTCATTTTTCCGGGTCGCTTCCTCCGATTTTTTTGTTAATTTTACAGTCGTTTTTATTCCTTTTGTCAAATAATCCGAAAAGTAGTCTGAAAATTACATTTTTTACTCTTGAGGCACATTTTGCGAAGAATTTACATAAGCTCATTTACATAAATTTACAGACTTTATACGCAATTGCAAGTTATGTATACTTCATGTTGCATTTCTCCGACTTACGGAGTCATCCTCTCCAATCGGTCTTCGATGTCGCAACCAAGCATAACCCCACTAGATATAGTCCCCACCACATCGCCTGTAATTGTACATTTTGCGAGCGGAGAATTGAATGATTTCGAGCGTGATTTATCGAATGAATGTATCTTATTTGGGTCAAAAATCAATATGTCTGCCGTTCTGTAAATTGCAAGTTCTCCTGCAGAAATTTTATATATTCTTGCAGGATTCAGAGACATCTTGCAAAATAATTGCACGAGCGAAAGTTTTCCACATCTCACAAGTGTATTATATGATACCGAAAACGAGGTTTCCAGACCAATAATACCACTTGGTGCTTTATCAATCGGTACATTTTTCTCCTCAAATGTATGCGGTGCGTGATCCGTAGCTATACATTCGATGGTCCCATCCACAATACCTTGTATTATCGCATTGCGGTCATCCTCCGTGCGAAGGGGAGGATTCATTTTGGCATTCGTTCCATAACGTATGGTATCTTCCTCGGTCATGCTCATATGATGAGGTGTGGCCTCAGCATGTATTATGTCACCCAATCCTTCTGCTTTCGCCTTTCTTACAAGCTCCACAGCCTCCGCGGTACTTATATGCTGGATGTTGATGCAGGCCCCTGTTTCCTTCGCAAGTCTTATATCTCTTTGCACCATGGAAATTTCAGCCTGTCTGTCACTGCCGCCGATTCCGAAATATTCGCTTGCCTTTCCTCTGTTAACTCCGTTATTGGTAATATATAAAGGATCTTCTTCATGAAAAGAAAGGACAACGTCGTTTTTAACCGCCTCTTCCATTGCCGCTCTTGCCATATCCTCCGATAACAACGGTATTCCGTCATCTGTAAAGGCCACGGCTCCGGCCTCCTTTAACGCCTTCATATCAGTCAGCTCAGTACCCTTAAGACCCTTTGTCACGGTTGCCGCCGAATACACGTGAATACCCGTCTCTTTTCCTTTTTCAATAACGTACCTTAACGTTTCCGTATTGTCTATGGCGGGCTTTGTATTGGCCATCATGATAACGGACGTAACACCGCCTCTTATTGCAGCCTCGGCACCGGTATATATGTCCTCTTTGTGTGTAAATCCGGGATCTCTGAAATGAACATGCGCATCCACAAGACCGGGCCCTATTATAAGTCCGCTACAGTCGTAAACATCAACGCATTCACCTTCTTTTACATACAAAGAAGGATCTATACGATCCTCTATGGCGCATATCACGCCGTCTTTTATGGCTATATCGCTTATTGTCTCGGTCTCCGATGCCGGATCCACACATAATCCGTTCTTTAATATAATCATTTTTACTCCGTTTATTACTTTATTTCCGCAACATGTTTCTCATGCATATCAATTACAGACTGTCTTGCTTTTTCGGGAATAAGCTTAAGTTCGTCTCTCTTAAGACCTTCCGTCTTAATCGGCTCGCCGAATGCAAGCACCACTTTTGCTTTTTTTACAAAAGGCTTGTGATCTTCAAATATTGCAGAGGATCCGACCACCGTAAAAGGAATCACGTCACATCCGCTCTTTTCGGCTATCTTAAAACTTCCGCCCTTAAAAGGAAGGCAGATTTCTTCCGTTTTATTCCTTGTTCCCTCAGGAAAAATCACCATACACATTCCGTTTTTGGCCATATCCACAGCCGTAAGTATTGTCTTAAGGCCCTGCTTGATGTCATCCCTGTCAAGGAACAGACAGCCTATATTCTTCATCCATATATTGAATATCGGTACCCTTCCCATCTCTTTTTTGGATACTATTCCCGTAGGCATCTTGGTATTGACATAGAGTATCAATATATCGAATATGCTCCTGTGATTGCCGACAAACAGCACGCTCCTGTCGTCAGGCACATTCTCTTTGCCGTATACCGCAACTTTTGTTCCGCAAATAAACAGAATCAGCTTAAATGCCCATTTGATAACGGCCTGTGACGCCCTGGCTTTCGAGTCCTTATTAAAAAGACCCACTATCTGCAGTATCAAAAGCAGCGGCAAGGTCAGTATCAGAAAAAGTAACACCGCTATCAGCGCAATTAAAATCCTTATCATGTCTCATTCTCCGTTTCCAAGTATAAATATAAGTCTGGACAGACTGACTATGTCTGTCGACAGAGGCATTCCGCCATCTTCCATCGGTGTAACAAAATAATTGGCCATATCCCCGTTTAGTCCGAACAGATAGTGCAGATAGTTGCTCTGGACACTTGCATATTCCCTTCCGGAAAGAATATAACTTACAAGCCCCAGCGTCATCATATTTCTGAGTATCTCATCTTCACTCAAATCCTTGATATCAGGCTGGACGTAGTAGGTCTGTCTCGTGGCCGATTCAGATATCTTTGCAGCTTTACCCCTGTAAGACTGCATTAGATTCTCACATCTGATATAGTCCGTCTTATATGCCGAACCAAGATATGCGACATCACCGAGCATCGTGAAATCATATTTCGAGATATCACGCTTACTCTCCTCTATGTTGTCATATTCGGCAATCGCATTGCGATACTTCGATTCGCCGGTTGCACGATACAGCTGCGCTGCCGCATAATACAAAGAATCCGCCGATACCTCATCTCTGTAACGCTCCATATAGTTATATGCCCGCCCTCCGGCTCTTAACGCTGTAATCGCAAGCTCCGGTTCGGCTTCCCTGTATTCGTGATAATACTGAGCCATCAATCCGGCGAATTGCGCCGTTGCCGACGGAGATATCATTCCATCCGTCTGAATTGTTGCAGACATAGGGTTTTTTAGTTCCTCCGCTATGGTGTTGAGCGTCTGTTCATCCTGAAGCTCTTTATACAGAGCTCCCAATCTCGGATGCTGCTGTCCCAAAAGTACCTCTATTCCGCCTTTAATAAAAGCATCATTGGTACGGGCATTACTGTAGATTTCCTTGGTAAAAATCAGATTGCTCAATGTATATACCAATGCATCCGTATGCATGTATTCGGCATCGACCACAGTATCATAGCAGGAAGAGTATATAGATGAATAACATGTGTTGTTGATATGTATCTTATGTGAGTAACCTACATCGGACTGATATATGCGAAACTCACCGCTTTGATTAAAATCAGAGAAATCACCCATGTACAGATCTTTCTCACCGTCTTTTGACTTTTCGTCACCGGAAACCTTTCGAAGCTTTCCCTCAAAAACCGTCTCCTCGCCGTCGGAAGAGACGAGCTTATAGTGCTTATCCAGATCATTACCTTCTATATATATGACCTTTTTGCCGGACGGAATATATCCGATCCTGTCCGTAATCACGGCAGGCGTCTGCTGAGTGTACTCATACTCAAAATTCGGAACAAAACCAAGCGTAGCAATATCTGCTATCGGCTCAGGTTCGGTCTTGTATATGCTGTTAGCAATCATATCCGTTATGCCGCAACCGCTCAGTGTAATACCTGCGATTGCGATTAACGCCAAAACACCTTTTCGCATCTTTTCACTCCGAAGTTTTTCCTTGTTAATTATACAGGCATAAGCCAAAATATGAAAGCAAATCTATTCATCTTTATAATGTTTTCTCCGATATATTTATTAACTAAAATTCTCATTTCAGAAAGGAGACTATATTTGAAGATCAATTCCTATCAAATAGGAATGGATTCCGCGGGAACATATCGTTCTACGCAAACAGGGAAGTTTTCACTCAGTTACACCAAGACCAATGAAAACGATGACAATTCTTTGGGCACATCTTTCATGGAAAAATTCGAGGACATGAATGCTGACATGACAAGCCGCGTAAAAGAGGTTGAAAAGGGCGATTCCTTAAAAACAATCGACCAGGTACGCGAGCGATTTGTCTTGTATCTGTGGCGTATGTTCTTTGGGCAGGCAAAAGCCGACGAGCTGGCTGACAGATTCGGAATGGATCGACTTAATGCCGACTCAGCTAATCAGATTACCGGACCTTCTTCCGGATTCTCGGTAATAAAACTCCAGGGCATTAAAGAGACATTTTTTACCGAATCACAGGAGCTAAGCTTCTCATCAGCAGGAAGCGTAACAACCGAAGACGGTAAAACAATCGATTTTAATCTGGATATCTCGATGAGCAGAAGTTTCTCCAAGTATTACAGAGAAGAAGTCACTTCCGTCGCGGGAATGTTCGATCCGCTTGTTATCAACTTCTCCGGAAACCCGGCAGATTTGACCGATACGAAATTCCGATTCGATTTAAACTGCGACGGTGAGGATGACGAGATATCAACATTAAGCAGCGGAAGCGGTTTTCTTGCACTTGATAAGAACAACGACGGCAGCATCAATGACGGCAGCGAACTCTTCGGGACTTCATCGGGCGACGGCTTTAAGGACCTGGCCTTCTATGACAAAGACGGCAACGGATGGATAGATGAAAATGACGATATCTATGACAGTCTTAAGATCTGGGTTAAGGATTTAAATGGCAACGATGCCCTTTATTCTCTTAAGGACAAGAATGTAGGTGCCATATATCTCGGAAGTGTGGATACCAATCTGATACTTCGTTCAGAGACATCAGGCAAAATAAACGGTGCTTTAAGGCGAAGCGGACTCTTCTTATATGAAGATGGCAGCGGAGCCGGGCTTATGTCGCACCTGGATATAGCCAATTAATATCGCGTGATATTGTATAACAACAAACAGCCTTTGGACTATCCCGTCCAAAGGCTGTTTTGCGTTATCATTATTAATTCATATTTTAATTATTGAGCATTTTCCTATTGTAATTGATCAGGCAGCCGTCAAGGATTATCTCTCTTTCATCATCCGTCATATCGCCCAATGTCATTGTGAACTCCTTAAGCTTTCCGGCAACTACGGCATATGCCTTTATCTGAGACTCCTTATTCTTCACGGCATCCGCTATACCCGGAACGAATACGAAATCCAGATTCTTAAACGGAAGATCTCCCTGCGGTATAATGAAAGGAAGCATTCCCCAGTTGATAAGATTGCTGCGATATCTCTTGGTTGCATATTCATTGGCTATATTGGCCCATCCGCCAAGCACCTTCTGACACGAAGCCGCCTGTTCTCTGGCAGAACCGTCTCCGGGTTTAACGGCGAATATCGTGGACCCGAATCCGATACCTTCCTTTTCAGCGTCGGGATATACACTCTTAACGGCATCCATCGCATTCTTAAGTGCCGGTCTGTCCGTATATATATCATTTCCGGCCATATTATCTTCCTGAGCCGCACGCATAGCCTTGGCACGGCCTACATATTCGGGATCCTTTCTTGAAAGCGTAAATTCAGCCAGTCCGAGAGGATTTGACCTGAAACTGCTTGTCTCTCCCGAAGGAATGAGCTCATCCGTGGTCGTAACCGGATCATGTATCTCAGAAACGACACGAAGCATGAGATTGTTGGGAAGAGCGCTCATCTTCGGCCAGTCCTTGATATTGGGACCAAGCTTGATCTCAACGCTTGGATCTGCAACACCCTTGGAATCAAATACTCTGTTCTTATATATCTTATCGTCAAAATGATATGAATATACGCCTATATCCGCATCAAGTTCGGTTGCCGCCGTCAGATAGCCCTTATTAGCTGCCGTAGCCGCAATAGAGCGGGCATCCATAAGCGCAACGGATGCAACCTGTCCGTTCTGTACTTTTGAACCCTCTCTGTTCGGGAAATTTCGTGTACTGTGTCGAATAGAGAAAGCATTGTTGGCAGGTGTATCGCCTGCGCCAAAGCAAGGTCCGCAGAATGCCGTCTTAATTATCGCTCCGCTCTCAAGCAATGCCGCTGCGCATCCGTTCTTCATAAGTTCCATATAAATGGGTGTCGAAGCGGGATATACGTTGAGCGTAAACTCGTCTGCACCTATATACTTATTCCTCAAGATGTCCGCTGCCGCACAGATATTCTCAAATCCGCCGCCGGCACATCCGGCTATTACACCCTGATCCACGTAAAGTTTGCCGTCATGAACCTTATCGGCAAGGCTGAACTTAACATCCTCACCAAAGCTCACCCTGGCTCTCTGCTCGGTATCATGCAGCACATCAGCCAGATTGTGCTTAACATCCTCTATGGTATAAGCATTACTCGGATGGAAAGGCATGGCTATCATCGGACTGATCTCACTTAAATCTATCTCTACAAGTCCGTCGTAATATGCCACTTTTCCGGGCTTAAGTTCCTTATAATCTTCCACTCTTCCATGTATCTCATAGAATGAGCGTGTCTCGTCATCCGTAACCCATATACTGCTTAAACATGTAGTCTCTGTGGTCATAACATCGACTCCCATACGGAAATCCGTACTGAGTTCTTTAATTCCGGGGCCCACAAATTCAAGCACCTTATTCTTAACGTATCCGCTCTCAAATACAGCACCAATCAGTGCAATAGCCACATCCTGAGGGCCCACGCCCTTCTTGGGCTTACCCTTTAAATAAACGGCTACCACACCCGGTCTGTCTATATCATATGTCTGGTTGAGCAACTGCTTAACAAGCTCAGGTCCGCCTTCTCCCATTGCCATTGTTCCAAGCGCACCGTATCTGGTGTGGGAGTCCGAACCCAAAATCATCCTGCCGCCGCCGGCAAGCTGCTCTCTTGCAAACTGATGAATGACTGCCTGATGAGGCGGAACGTATACTCCGCCATATCTCTTGGCACATGAGAGACCAAACATGTGGTCATCTTCATTAATGGTTCCGCCTACCGCACAAAGCGAATTGTGGCAGTTGGTAAGAACATAAGGCATGGGGAATTTTTCCAATCCCGAAGCTCTGGCGGTCTGTATTATACCCACGAAGGTAATATCATGACTCGTAAGCTTGTCGAAACGGATCTTTAACTTATCCATCCCGTCAGAAGTGTTATGTTCCTTAAGAATCCCATATGCAATGGTATTTTTAAGTGCCTCTTCCTTGGTAATGTTAAGTCCTGTTTTAACTTTGATCTCTTCCCCAGAGCTTTCGGATGCCTCTGTATACTCTACTCCGTCTATAAGATATGCTCCGCCTGCGGTAACCTTAATCATTCTTTATTCCTCACATTTACTGATTAATTGCTCTTTTTAGGTAATACAACCTTATCAAGATGCCATATGTCATCCACGTATTCCTGAATTGTTCTGTCAGACGTGAACTTGCCCGAGCATGCAACATTAAGAATGGCTGCCTTCGCCCATCTGTCCTCATCTCTGTAGAACTCTTCTATCTTATGCTGTGCATCCGCATATGAACGGAAATCCTTCAAAATGAAGTATCTGTCCGCCACATCCGTAGATTCGGTATTAAGAAGCGAGTTATACAGAGGTCTGAACCTCTCAGGATCATCCTTGGCATAGAAGCCGTTAACAAGTTGCATAAGCACCTTACGAATATCCTCATCACTGTTGAAGATATCCATGGGATTGTATCCGCCGTTGTTCTCGTAGTTAATAACCTCGTCTGAAGAAAGACCGAATATTACGGCGTTCTCCTCGCCTACTTCCTCAACAATCTCAACATTGGCTCCGTCCATCGTACCCAGAGTGATTGCGCCGTTTAACATGAACTTCATGTTACCTGTACCCGATGCCTCCTTGGATGCCGTAGAAATCTGCTCAGATACATCTGATGCGGCAAAAATGATCTCGGCGTTGGATACTCGGTAATTTTCTATGAATACAACTTTAATCTTGCCGTCAATGCTCTCATCGTTATTTATCACATCAGCAACCGAATTGATGAGCTTGATCGTAAGCTTAGCCGTCTTGTAGCCTGCTGCCGCCTTGGCACCGAATATGAATGTTCTGGGATAGAACTCCATCTCCGGATGCTCCTTAATCTGATTATACAGATACATTACGTGCAGAATGTTAAGCAACTGTCTCTTATACTCGTGAAGACGCTTAACCTGTACATCGAATATCGAATTCGGATCTACATCAACACCGTTATGCTCCTTAATATACCTGGCAAGTCTTACCTTGTTCTGGTATTTGATTGCCATAAACTGCTCTCTTGCCTTCTTGTCGTTGGCTGCAGGCTTGATCTTACTGATTCGGCTTAAATCCGTTATCCAGTCTTCGCCGATACGCTCGGTTACCCAGTCTGCAAGAAGCGGATTCGCATGAAGAAGGAATCTTCTCTGTGTGATACCATTGGTCTTGTTGTTGAACTTCTTGGGGAACATCTCATAGAAGTCCTTAAGTTCCTGCTTTTTAAGAATCTCTGTATGAAGT
>JAEEGJ010018356.1_pt1 | contig 15635 bp, 6 predicted proteins | sample 8958761 | NCBI WGS metagenome assembly JAEEGJ01 (sample SAMN16246546, study PRJNA631951) | gut metagenome | biome: gut microbiome; feature: rumen; material: RS-attached | host: Bos | place: Iran: Karaj | collected 2018-10
CTTTCCTTCACCACCGGCGGCGCCTCAGTCTTCGGCGTTTTCACCCTGACCGATCCCGCTGCGGAGGATACGGAAACCGGGACCGACCCCGCTGACGAAGGTACCGATCCTGAGACCGATCCCGTCGGCGAGAGAGCCGATCCCGAGACCGATCCCGTCGGCGAGAACGCCGATCCCGAGACCGATCCCGCCGATGAGACTGCCGATACCGAGACCGACCCCGCCGATGAGACTACCGATACCGAGACCGACCCTGCCGACGTGGGTCCCGATCCCGAGACCGACCCCGACGACGAGACTGCCGATCCCGAGACCGATCCCGCCGACGGGGAGACCGGCGTAGAAGCGGGGTCCGAGGAGCCTGCCTATCCCGCCCGGAAGTTCACCGGCGTGTCCGGCAGCATCCGCGTATCCGTAGAGGCTCCGGAGGGAGCCTTCCCCGCAGGCACCGTCATGACCGTGAACGCCCTCTCCTCCGAGGATGTTCTGGACGCGGTGAGCGGCGCCGTGGAGGGCCGGATCGTGGGGCTCCAGGCCGTGGACATCATCTTCCTGGGGCCGGACGGCCTGGAAATCGAGCCTCTGGTCCCCGTGCGGGTCACCATGGGCTCCGCGGACATCGCCGAGGCGGACGCCTCCCTGGTGGTCCACGTGGACCGGGAGGGCGAGGCCGTGGTGATGGAGCAGGCCGCCCCCGAAGGGACGGAGGGCGAACCTGCCGATGAGATCATCTTTGAGGCGGGCGGCTTCTCCGTGTACGTTCTGGTGTACACGGTGGACTTTGTGTACGAGATCGACGGGCAGGAGTACGCCTTCAGCATCCCCGGCGGCGGCTGTGTCACCCTTCGCGGGCTGGCAGAGCGGCTGGGGATCGGCGAATCCGTGAACGTCACGGACCTGGAGCAGTTCATTGCGGACGTGGACCGGGTGGAGTTCAGCAGCCCCGCCCTGGTCTGGGCCGGCAGAGCGGAGGAGGACTGCACCGTCGGCGAATGGAAAACGGCCTGCGGACTGGAATCGGTCTACAGCGCGGAGCTGACCGAGGAGGAGATCGCCGCCATCAACGGTGCGGCCGTTTCCGCCGGCGAGTGGCTCCTGATCAGCCTGCAGCCCTTCAGCGGCGCCGAGACCCTGACGGTCACCATGAAGGACGGCGAGGTCTGGACCGTGCTGGTGACGGATGCACAGATCAGCACGAACGTGCTCACGGCGGACGGCATGACCTTTGTGATCACCGTGACCTACGGCGACGACGCGGAGCTGCCCGAGGGCACGAAGCTCATCGCGGAGGAGATCCTGCCGGAGGCGGAGGAGTATATCCAGTATCTGGGCCGCACCTGGCTGGAGGTCAACAGAGAATACCTGGCGCAGGCGGAGCGGCAGCGCCTCCCCGGTCTGGATGATACGGAGGACGTGCGCCCCGTGAACATCGACGCCGCCCGTTTCTTCGACCTCACCTTCCTGTACGCGGGCGCGGAGCTGGAGCCCCGGGCGCCGGTGCAGGTGGATATCCGGCTGGCGGACGGTCTGCGCAATGACGCCGCCGAGCCCGTTGTCGGCGTGGTGCACTTCCCCGCCGCGGAAGTCCGGGGCGCGAAGGGCCCCGGGGAGGCCGGGAGCGGTGTGCGGACCGAGCTCATCCCGGAGTTCGAGACCGCAGAAAACCCCGAGGGCGGCATCGTCGAATTCACCTATGCGCAGGAGAGCTTTTCCGTGGTCGGCACCTATATCGGCCAGAAAACCTACGAAGCCGGGTATGCTCCCATGGATCCGGCGATCACCCTGCCGACGCTGATGGCGAACCGGGACGGGGGCTCCGCCCCTCCGCTGGCGCCCCTGGAGGCGGAAAAGACCCTGACCCCCGACATGGTCGACGGCCATCCGGACGACACCTATACCCTTGCGCTCAGCGTCAAGGGCGATGAGGAGTATTTCCAGCAGACCACGAAGGCCAACGTGCTGATCGTGATGGACCGCTCCAGCAGCATGAACAAGGGCGTGGAGGGCGCGGCGGTGCCGTTTTCGGGCACCCCCCAGAGCGGCCATACGTATTACGGCATCATCAACGGCGAACTTCTGGCCCTGAACCACACGACCTCTGATCTCGGCACGACCACCTGGACATATACGGACACGGCCGGTACGACCACCACGTATACCGGGACCGTCTATGAGAGCAGCAGCCGTTTTCAGGCGGAGCGGGCGGCGCTGGACGAGCTGATCACCGCGCTGACGAGCAAAAACGTCACCGATCCCAGCGATCCGGAATACGCAGAAAAGCACGACCTCATTGAGGTCAAGATCTGCGGCTTCGCCAGCACAAGCAACCGTGCCGACGGGGATCTCGCCGGACGGGGAACCGAAAGCGCCTGGTCGACGGACAAGGACACGTTGATGGCCACCGTGAACAACGACTATATGAACAACGGCACCAACTGGGAGGACGCGCTGATCTACGCCAAAGAGACGGCGGACGCCATGAAGCAGGCGCAGCCGGGCGAGGACGTGTATATCATCTTCCTGACGGACGGCGAGCCGACTGCGGTCTACGGGGAGCGGATGGTCAACGGGTACGGCGCGAACCACTACGATCAGGTGGACGAAAATACCGGCAGCGTGGACCTGATCCACGACCTCCACAACGGAACCGTCTATCATAACAACTCGGACGGTCAGGGCGGCTTTATTTACGCCTTCAACTACGCCCTCAACGGACATGCCGCTCACCCCAATCCCTCCCAGGCCATCGTGGACGCCGGCCATAAGCTCTACGGCATTTTCACCTTCAATCCCGGTGCGGCGCAGACGGGCTATCTGGCGCGGCTGGTGAACAATGCCTACGGGATGGGCGATACCGAAGCGCATACGCCCACCCTGGGCGCCTATTATACCAACGCGAGAGACATTGCCGAGCTGAGGCAGAGCTTTGACAACATCTTCACCACGATCTTCGATTCCCTGGCCTACGGCAACGTGAAGATCGTGGACGGGCTGACCGTGGACGCCATGACGACGACCATCTTCGACGGCGCGACGGACGGTATGCGGTACAAGGTGACGGACGCCGGCGGCAATGAGGTATACTCCGTCACGACGTCCGGCAGCAGCAGCGATCCCACGGTGACCTTCCACTTCTACGGCAGCGACTATACCTATACGCCCGGCGCCACGAACAGCCCGGCCCACAAGGTGACGACCTATACCTACTCCGTCACGGATCCCGAAAACCCGGACGGGATCGTCACAACGACGTACGTCAAGACCGAGGGCGGAGCGGACACCACCGTGGAAAAGCAGGTCACAAGAAGCGTCCCCGTGACCGAGGGCGGGGTCGTCACGGGCTACAGGACGGTCAGCACCGCCAGCGCCGCGTCCTCCCTCGCCGAGCTGAACGCAGATCCCAACGCCGCGGATCCGAAGACCTATTATTCCCTGAACATCGGCGGCCTTGAGCTCCGGATGTCGCTGGCCGAGACCGTGACCAGCGGCACGGGCGACGACGCCGTAAGGACCCTGACCTGGGATCTGTCCCCCATCGGCTCCCTGGCCAAGGGCTATACCTATACGGCAGAGTTCACCGTCTGGCCGAACCAGGGCGCTTTCGACTATGTGGCTGGGCTGAACAACGGGCTGGAGGGCTTTTACTGGGACGATTCGATCGCGGAGGCTTTCCCTCCCGCCCCCGAGGAGCCCGAATACTTCAAGGGCGGCGTTGCGGAGTATCCCTCCATCGTATACCGGTATCCGGACGGGCCGTACAGCGTGCTGACGAACACGATGCAGGAGGTCCGGTATACCGTAGTCCACTCTCAGAGCGACGGCGATGTGATGACGACCACCACGGAGCCCCATACGGAAGAGCTGGAGCCCCCTGAGCCCATGGATCTGACGGGCACGAAGATCGGCGTCATCAAGGAATGGAACGATACCCTGGATCCCGCTCCCCTGAGAAAGCTGATCGAGGACGCGGGCTTCAACGCCGCCGGACAGCCGAATTTCCATATCACGATGCGGGTCAACCGGTTTACGCCCCTCCCGCTGCCCGACGGGTCCTGGGTGGAATATACGAGCTTTGATTTCTATCCCCGCAGGGTGACCGACCCGCACACCGGCGAAAACACCTACGTGTGGGATCCCCAGGAGCTGAGTATCGCCCCCGGCATCATGGTCACCACCCATCCCGGCGGCGCGACGCCCTACCCCACCGCCGTGCTGGACGGCGTGACCTACTATATTCTGGAGACCGGCCACGACTATCAGATCGAAGAGGTCCCCCTGGAAAACAGCTACAACTTCGAATTCAAAGCCGATCCCTACCATCCCATGCTCGTGGACGGCTTGATGAAGAACATCACCCTGACGGAGGACAGCGGGAACCCGGGGCATTACCTGGCGGAAGAGATCGTCGATCCGAATACGTCTTCCGCGGGCGATTCCATGACCTCGACCTTCATCTTCCGGGGCAGCAACAACCTCCGTTCCGGCCTGAACATCATCAAGAAGGTCCAGGACAAGAGCGGCGCCGACATGGACGACGATACGACGTTCTATGTGCGGCTCTACGCCCAGGACAAGCACGGGAACCAGCTCACCTATTCGCCCCCCCAGCAGGGAGGCATGACGGAGGAGGAGTATCAGCAGGCGCTGCAGGACTACGACAACGCCTATCCCATCTGGTATAAGACCTTCAGCGGCTACTCCATCAGCAGCGGGGGCAACTATCAGGGCGTCACGGATCCCGAGGTGACCGGCGACGGCTCGAGCTGCTCATGGCCCGACGGCGAAGTGAAGGCGATCAAGGCCGGCAGCCTGCTGCAGCTCATCAACATCCCCTACGGCACCAGGATCAAGGTGGTGGAGGTGGATCCGATCTATGACGACAGCGATCCGCCCCAGATCACGGGCTACATGGATATCGGCGTGGGGGATCGGAACAACAGCGACTACCGCCTGCAGAGCATCGTCGGCGACGTTGTTGACAATGCGGACGCGGACGGCTATACCTCCATCGGCTTTGACACCTCCTATGAGATCATTATCACGAACCGGCACACCAGCCGGATCGGGGACGTCATTGCGGAGAAGAAATGGTATAAGGCGGACGGCACGGAGTACACCGGCGAGGAGCTGGCGGCGCTGGGCGCGGAAACGACGGTAACGGGCGAGCTCTGGCGCAGCTATACCGCCACCGACGAAACGGGTCCCATGGTCACGCTCATGGCGACGTACAACAGCGGCGCGGGCGGTCCCGTTCAGCTCTGGTCCGGCCGGGTGCAGAGCGGATCCAGCCTGCAGTTTTCCGTTGCCATCGACGCCACAAGCAATCCTGCCGTTACAGCAAGCTCCGGCGCTTCAGTACCACGGCAGACCGGCGTTTCTGTCGGCCAATACGATGGGGCCAATGTATACAAAGAAACTGCCAACGCATTTACCCTCAGCAATATCACAGAAGATGTGACTATCACGGCCGCCTTCACCCAGGACGACAGCAATATCGGCTACAAGATCCTGCAGAGCACGCCTTCGCCGACAGGCAGCATCACCGTCAGCGAGCAGGTCAGCTCCTTCACCCTTTCGAGCGCCAACGGCTGGCGCAGGGTATGGACGCCCGCGGAGCTTGCCGAGGCGGAGGACATTGAATACACCTATGAGTTCCGGAACGTCGCCGAGACGGATCTCCCCTCCGGCTTCTATTTCGACGATACGCCGACGGCCGTCTCCGACGGCAGCGGAAATATGATCTACACCTTCACCAATGCCCGGGAGCGGAAGACGGAACTGGTCGTCCGCAAGGTCTGGGCCGGCGGCGGGACCCCCGCCGGCGCGGTGACGTACAAGCTCCAGCGGACGGGCTATGCCGCCGACGGGACCGTGGCGGAAGCCACGGCGGATCACGGCAGCGACACCTTCACCCTGAGCGCTTCCGTGACGGATCACGGCGTCGCCTGGCAGTACAGGCATGCTACCCTGCCGGCGGACAACAACAAATGGCCGGACGCGCCTGGGTATATCCGCTATGAATACTCCGTGGTGGAGACCCCCGTACCCGCCGGCTATATCGCCACGTACTATGACGTGACGGAAAACGGTGAGACGATCAGGGTCATCCGCAATACGCCCGAGGAGAACAACTCCGTCCAGGTCCGGAAGCTCTGGCAGGACGGTGCAGGGAACCCCCTCACCTCCGGCATCCCGGAAGGCGCTTACATCACCGGCAGCCTGGAGAGGGACTATACCGGCCCGAGGGCCGTGACGGTGACGGTACACAGAAGAGCGACGGAATGGAACAGCGGCAATCCTTATACGTATGGCGACGTCAGCAGCGGGGACACGGAAGTGTGGCCGAAGGTCTGGCAGATCCCCGAAGGCGCGTCATTGAACATCTGGACGCGCAACGGCAATGGGGATGCTCCGAGTTCTTTCCAGAGGACCGTCTCCGGCCAGACCTCGACGATAACTGCCACCGGAGCATATAACAGCGAAAACTCCAGTCTGGGCCGGGCATACGTGATCACCGCCAATACGGATATGGAGATCACCATCGATTACGGCTACTACGGGCATGGCGCCGCACTTGTGTATTCCTTCTCCGGCGGCGATACCAACGGCGTCTCCGGCAGCGAAGATATGGGCGCGTTCACCCTGAACGCGGAAAACGGCTGGACCTGGTCCTGGACCGATCTCAATGAAGCCCCTCTGATGACCTATACCTACAGGCTCACGGACGTTGAGGAGCATACCGCGGACGGCAGCGTCGTTCCCCACTATGACGGGTTCAATGCCCCGGAGATCGGCGTCCTCACCCAGGGCGAGAACAACAGCTGGTCCGGCAGCATCACAAACGTCCGTCTGAACAGCGTACAGCTGGTAAAGATCGACGAGGCCACCCGCAGCTGGCCCAACCCGAAGAAGCTTCCCGGCGCAAGGTTCAGGCTGCTGCGGTACGACGGCTCGACCTACGTCCCGTACACGGAAAACGGCTACGGCGCGGAGACCGGCGCTGCCGTGGGGACGGACGGCACGCTCCTGTTCGCCGATCTGCCGGACGGCCGCTACAAGATCATGGAGGTCTCCCCGCCTAACGGCTACATCATTGCGGTAAACAACGATATTTACTTTGATATCCTGAACGGCAGCGTGGAACGGTATGACCGGGCTTACGGCGAGGACGGCAGAACGGGCATCGCGGCGGGCGCCCTGGTCTCTGCCGTGAGCCAGGAGGTGACGGAGGGCGAGACCGCCTTCATCGTGGGCAACGCCTCCGGGTCCATGCTCCCCTCCACCGGCGGCGCCGGTACGGCGCTCTGCCCGGTGCTGGGCGGGCTGCTGGCCCTCTGCTCCGGCGGCATGCTGCTGGTGCGGAGAAGACGGAACGGCTGAGACTGCGCACCGGCGCCCCGCTCCTGCGGCAAAAGCTGAACAGACGGCCTGAGGGAAGGACAGACGCCCTTCCCTCAGGCTTTTTTCTCCCCGGCGGGGGCTGCCGCCCGCCGGGAGAAGGACGTGAGACGGCGGGAGCCAATGCCTGCCTTGTGCCCGCCGGGGCAGCTGTGGTACATTGTTTCCGGGATCCGGACCCAAGCACGCAGACAAGGAGGTCGAAGGAATGGCAAAGAGCAGGGGCTTCACCGTATTCACCGCCGAGGACGGACGCAGGGTCTGTTTCCGGCAGAGCGCCTTTGCGGCGGCGGTAAGACAGACCGGCCAGAGCAAGATGGAGGTTTTCCGCAGGATCGCCCGGGAGATGTACCGGGACGAGGACCGGGACAGCGTCGCCGCCCGGATCAAAAACTGGGAAAACGGCTGCAACGGCCCGGCCAGCCTGGAGGACGTGCGCAAGCTGGAGCGGTGCCTGGGCCTGGAGAAGGACGCCCTTCTCCAGGAGCTGGAGGAACGGGAACCGGAAAGACAGAGGGAGGCTGACACAGGCATGAACAAAGCATTGGAGGCGATCGCGGCCTCGGCCATCAGCGCCGGGGACCTGCGGGAGGCGGTACGGCGGGGCATGGACAGGGCCCTGTACGATATGCAGCAGCGCCGGGCGGCCCAGGAGCTGTTCGGCTGCCTGCAGGACGCCGTCACACAATACTACCGGGTGAGCATGGAGCTGCTGGAGCATACGGATTTCTGGGACCGGATCCAGCTGCCGCTGGAGGAGGTGTCCTATACGGAATATCTGCGGCGGTACCCCGATATTGAGGAGCTGAAGACCGCGATCCGGCGCGCCTCGCTCTTTCTCCCCCGGGAGCTGCGGAAACAGTGCGAGGAGCTGGTGTACGACATGCTCGGCTGGGGTCCCTATTCGCCCGGCGAGATCGACCCGGCCCTGTTTTCGGAGCACATATTGCTCAGGCAGCTGGACGAGTACATGCGCCGCCGGGAAAAGACCCTGGAGGACGCGGACCCACTGGCGACGGCGGACTTCTTTGCGGATAAGCTGGAGGAATACAGCGATACCCTGAACGAGATCTTCTGGGAATACGTATGCGATTGAGGGGAGGAAGGGCAGGATGAAAAAACCGCGCATCGGCAGACACATCGAAAACCTGGGGGACGTCCTGACGATCCTGATCATCCTGGCGGGGGTGGTCTATGGCATATATCTGTCGTACAAGGGCAGCGTCGCCATGGGCATTGCCGTCATCGTGGGGGGACTTATCGGCGGCTGGCTCTCCACCCTGCTGCTCCGGGGCTACGGCAGGCTGGTGGAAAACAGCGACCGCTGCGCGGAGCTGCTGCTGTACATTGCCGACCACATGCCGGAAAAGGCCCCTCCCGTCCCCCGGACGCCGGAGCCTCCCCCCGCCGCCCCGGCTGACCAGCCGCCCCGCACCGGCACGGCAGATTGACACGATCCTCCGGGGATGGTACACTGGCCCTGACCAATGACGGGAGAGCGCACACCGATGAACGAAAAGAGAAGGAGCGCCAGGCTGATCGCCCAGGGGGCCATTATCGCCGCCCTGTACGTGGTCCTTACCCTGATCTTCGCGCCCATCTCCTTCGGCCCTCTGCAGCTCCGCATTGCCGAGGCCCTGACCATCCTGCCCCTGTTCACCCCGGCGGCCATCCCCGGCCTGTTCGTGGGCTGCCTGCTGGCAAATCTGCTGGGGGGCGCCATCGTCTGGGACGTGGTGTTCGGCAGCCTGGCCACCCTCATCGGCGCGGCTCTGGGCTATGTCCTGCGGAAGAACCGCTGGCTGGTGCCCATCCCCGCCATTGCCGCCAACGCCCTGATCATCCCCTTCGTGCTGCGGTACGGCTACGGCATTGCGGAGGATCCCCTGCCGCTCCTGGCCCTGTATATCGCCGCCGGGGAGGTCCTGGGCTGCGGCGTGCTGGGGGAGCTGCTGGCCACGGTGCTGCTCAGGCGGAAGCAGATCTTCCCCAGGGGCTGAGGCCGCGTTTCCGCTTGCCAGCGGGCGAGACGTCTGTTATACTGGACGCATCAGAACAGGCGGTCCCCCGGGACCCGGAGAGGAGAACAGCGCCATGAAAGCATTTGTCATCATGCCCTACGGGGGCGACGACCCAGGCCTGATCAAGGAATACAACCGGATCTTCCGGTTCCTGATCTCCGAGGCCATCAGCCTTTACGACCCGAATATCGAGGTCATCCGCCAGGATCACTCCGGGGAGGGCGGACAGATCCTGCGGAACGTGATCACCAATATCGCCGAGTCGGACCTGGTGATCGCGGACCTGTCCAACGCCAACTGGAACGTGGCCTATGAGCTGGGCATGCGCCACGTGATGAACAAGTACGGCACCGTGCTCATCTGCAACGACCGCACGGAGCTGCCCTACGACGTGAAGTTCCTGAACGTGATCATGTACCCCGCCGAAAGCTGGCTGGACCACGTGGAGGAGCTGACGGACACCATCTCCCGGAACATCGCCAAATCCATGAGCCGGGAGCGCAGCGACAGCCCGGTATTCGACATATTCGCCGCTCTGCCCCCCAACCTGACGGCCATGCTCAGCAACACCAACGACGAGGAACAGAAGCGCATGATGCAGATGAGCAAGGATCTCCAGGAGGCCAACGAGGAGATCACCCGGCTCCGTCAGCGCATCGAAAGTCTCGGCCTGGACGCCGCCCAGTCCGAGGAAAAGCAGAGCGTAGATTTCCGCAGCCTCTTCCGCACCGCCATCAACAACCGCGTTTACAACAGCGACGCCGCCGTGGCCAAGCTGCGGGAGCTGGCGGACGCCAAGGATTACGAGGGCTTCTCCGAATTCCTGGCCCAGGTGCTGGAAAACGGCTACCTGGACGAGACGGACTGCCGGAACGTCTATATCCTGTGCCGCCGCCTCAGCGTGCCGGAGATCTCCCGGATCTTCCTGGAGACCGTGGTGGAATACTACCCGGAGAACGAGGAGCTGCGGGCCTTCCTGGCCAACGAATACAGCCAGGACTACCACAACCGGGACAAGGCCCTGACCCTGGTGAACGAGAGCGTGGGCATCCGGCGCAGAGAGGGCAGATACGAGGCGGTGCCCAAGGTCCGTTCGGACCGCCTGCTGCGCACCATGTTCGACGTGTACATCCATCTTCGGAAGTACCCGGAGATCATTGCCATCAGCCAGGTGCTGCTGAAGGCTGCGCCCCGGCACCAGACCCTGATCTACCGGAACATGTGCGTCGCCGCCATCCGCACGGAGGACATGGACCTGGCCAAGCAGTGCCTGGATATCCTGCTGGAGCAGGCGCCCCGTGAGGACAGGACCTATTACTCCTTCTACCAGTATTACGACGCCCTGGGCGATCAGATCAGCGCCTACAAGGCCCTGGAGAAATGCATCGCCTGCGATCCGGACGACGAGGACTACTATACCCTCATGGCCGGTCAGATCTGCGACGAGCGGGTCGCCCGCACGCCGGAGGGCGGCGTATGCCGCATCGAGCCCGGAGAGCGGGAGAAATACGCCGTTCCCTTCCTGCTGCGTCTCCTGACCAGGAACCCCAGCCAGACCCTGCAGAAGGTCCAGACTTTCCTGAAGCGGAATTCCTTCACCGAAACGCTGAACCGTCTGAACGGCTTCCTGCGGGACCAGATGGATCAGGAGGTGTTCTTCGGCGCCTACGATTTCAGCGCCGTCGACTACTGCAGCTCCTCCCTGCTGGAGCCCTGAACACTGCCGCAGAAATGCGCCGGGCCGCCCCCTCGTCTGAGGGAGCGGCCCGGCTTTCTGCTGCGCTCACGCGCCGATATGGCTCGCGGCCTTGTCGCCGTCATAGATGGCCACCACGTCCGCCGTGTTCACGTAATATTCTCCTTTGGCGTTGCGCATCGTCTCCCAATACCCCGCCGGAGGCTCGTTCAGCCGGGCGCCCTCCCGGACCAGCAGGGCCCGGAGCTCCCTGCCGTCCAGCTCCCGGGGCGCAACGCCTCTCTCCGCGGCCAGGGCCGCCGCATGGCCCGCAGCCTGGCCCATGCTCATGCTGGTGGCAATGATGCGGGTGGCCCCCAGGGCGTGGAATTCCGCGCTGTAGCACCGTCCCGCCGCCAGGAGATTATCGATCCCCACGGGCACCAGGGAGCGATAGGGGATCATGGCATAGTCCCGGGGATCCGTGCGCAGCTCCATGCCCTCCGGAGAGACGAAGGGGTGCATCATATGGTCGTTCTCGTCCTGGGAGGGTCGGGCCACGGCGGAGCCCTCCGGGGCCGGGGCGTGGATATGCCGGATGGCGGTATGGAAGCCGGGGGTGGGCACGTGGGTATCGAACATCTCCGGCCAGATGGCGATGCCGTCGTCGAATTTCCGCCCGGCGGCCAGGTCGATGTCCCGGAGCACGTACTCCCCCACGATCCGCCGGGAGTCCCGGATGCCGTTCATCCCGGCCAGGCCCACCAGCCGGGCCTGCTCGAAGCCGGGAACGTATTTCCGCAGGAAGTCCGTGAAGAGATACACCTTCCGGTGCTGGTCCACGATCTGCCGCGTCAGGTCCGTCACGTCGTCGCAGCGGCAGTCAAAGGTATGGGTGGCGTCCAGGGTCACGTCCGTGCATGCGGGGTCCGCGCCGCCGGGCACGGTATACACCAGGTTCCCGGGGCTGAGGATCTCAGGCAGGTCCCCCTTCTCCAGGGCCTCGAACTCCTTGCTGACGATCAGATTGCGGTGCTTGCGCTGGTCCATCCTGCTGCGCCATTCCGCGTCCGCCTCCCGGAACTTCTTCTCGTTCACATAGGCCAGGCGGAAGCCCATGGTGACGGACTGGCTCAGCCCCATATACTCGGCGCTGCTGGTCTCCGTGGGCACCCCTGCGGCAAAGGCCAGGTCCGCGTCCCCGGTGCAGTCGATGAACACCCGGCCGGTGACCTGGAGCTTGCCGGACTTGCAGTACACGATCACGGAGGCGATCCTGCCGTCCTTTACCTCGCAGTCGCACACGTGGGCGCCGTACAGGATGCGGCAGCCCGCGGCCAGCAGCATCTGCTCCATCATCCCCTTCCCGGCCTCCGGGTCGATGGAGGGCAGATGGGGCTTCATCTCGGCATAGCCCTTTTTCTCCATCCTCTGCAGGAATTCCAGCGCGTAGCCGTCCACATATCCCGCCATGCCGGTGATATATCCGTTGGTGTACAGCCCGCCCAGGGACTCCCGCCATTCCAGCACCACCGTGCGCCTGCCGTCCCTGGCCGCCGCCAGGCCCGCGCAGAAGCCCGCAGGGCCTCCGCCGCACACCACCACGTCCGCGTCGATTCTCTTGCTCACCTGCAGCATGCTCCCGACCTCCCGTATATCCGCTGTTCTGTCGTTCTGATCTCCGACGGCTCCATGATACCATATCCCCCGTTCCGGTTCAATCCCGGGAAAACGCAAAGGGGCGGCTCCTTCCCGGTCAGGGAGGAGCCGCCCCGTTTCAGCCGGTCTTATCCGGCCCGGTATGCGTCTCAGCCGATGAGAGCCCCTTCGGGCAGGCTGTCAGCCCGGAAGAGCAGGGTGCGGGCATACCACTTGTCCTTGTTCTTGCTGTAGGCCGCGCAGGGGATGCCCTCGTCCAGGGCCTTCACGGGGACCGTGAAGGTGAAGGCGCCGTCTCCGTCGGTCTCATAGGGGATGAAGTCGCTGTCCGCAGCCGCGGCGATCTTGTCCGTGGCGTCCATGAACATCCAGGTATAGCTCTTTCCGCTCATGGTCAGTACGGCGGTCATGGCGCCGTCCTTCACGGTGAGCTGGGCGTCCACGATCTTGAACATGGAGGAGCTGGACTTCACCTTAACGGTATAGGTCCCTTCCTTCAGCTTGTCGGCGGTGATGGGGGTCATGCCCTCCTCTTCCACTTCCTTGACGGTGGTCATATCGGAGGCGTCGGCGATGTCACGCTTGGGCAGGTCCACGGTCTGGGCGCCCTCAATGGCCGCCTTGGCGTGGGCGATCAGCAGCTGCTGGATGGGCTCCATGCTGCCCAGGCCCCGGAGGATCGGGGTGGCCTCGATGCCGGCAGCCCGGAACAGGCTGACCCAGCTCTCCTCGTCCTCGGGATCCGCCATGTCGTTGTTGGCATGGTCGCCCGCGACGATCATCAGGGGCTCCAGATAGACCTTGGTGTAGCCCGCGGCCTTCACCGCGTCCACCACGTCCTGCAGAGAGGGCTCCGCCTCAACGGTGCCGATGTAGTAATTCTTGTAGCCCTTTTCCAGGAGCTTGGCCTGCATGTCGGCATACACATGGTTGGACTTGGCCTCGGTGCCATGGCCCATGAAGCAGATGGCGGTGCCGGGCTCCTTGGCCTCGGCGGCGGTGGCCTCGGTGATGGCCTGGATCACCACGTCGTAGTCCTCATCGCTGGTGAGGATGGGATCGCCCAGGACGATGGTCTTGAACTTGCCCTCGTAGGCCTTCAGCTCCTCCTGCAGATCGGTGTACTCATAGCCGTTCATCAGGTGGGTGGGCTGGACGAGCAGGTAGGAGACGCCGTTATCCACGGCCCGGTCCAGGGCCTGCTTCACGTTGTCGATCTTCACATCGTCCCGCTTGTAGATATGGTTGATGACGATGTCGGCGGTGAAGCCCCGGCGCACGTCATAGCCGGGGAAGGCCTTCTCCATGGCGGCCTCGATGGCGCCGATGGTCAGGCGGCGGCTGTCGTTGAAGCTGGTGCCGAAGGAGACCACCAGGACCTCGGTGGCGCCCATGCCGTCCTGGTTCCGGGGATCGTCCAGGGAGGCGTCGCCGGTGGTGAAGTCCTCGTCCTCATCGGCGCTGTCCACCACGGCGGTGTTGGTCGCCTCGTCATAGTGGACATAGAAGCCCAGGACCTTGCCCAGCTCCCGGAGCTGGAAGTAGTTGTTGTTGTCAATGTTGTAGGCGGTGAGGTCCTGGCACAGCTCGCCGTCGATCTTCACGCTCTGGGGGGAAGCCTTCGCGGTCTCGCTCTTGTCCTCCCCGGTCTTGAGCTCGGTGCCGTCCCTGTGGGTATAGGGCGCGCCCGTGGTGATGACGACGGTGTTGCTCTCCAGGTCATAGTCCACGTCGAACTGGCTGGTGGTCCCGTCCAGGAGCTCAGCCAGGTCCCGCAGCTTGAAGTAGTTGCGGTCGTCGATATTGTACTTCTGGCAGTCCACAGACTTCCCGTTCACGGTCAGGCTCTGGGGGCTGAGCACCGTCCTCGCCGCAAACGCGGGGGCGCACAGGGCCAGCGTCAGGACGACGGCCAGTGCCAGCGCGAGAACAGTCTTTGCGGAGATACGTCTCATGTTTCTTCCATTCCTTTCCTTTTTTCATGTAAAAAGGACTGCGGGCAAACAGAATTGCCCGCAGCCGTTTTACTGCGCAAATAAGCCGCTGCGCCCATAGTCCGTGGGGCAGCGAATCCCAGCCCGAGCAGGTCTTCTGACTCACGCCTGGATAACGAATCCCGCATCCCCTTCCCGATTTCTCAGTGGTCAGCTTCTGCTGCATGATGCGGATTCTCGGCGTTCACAGCGGCGGTCCCGTCCGGGTCTTGCACCCGGTTCCCTATTCTCCGCGCCGCCGGAAGTCCCGGCGGGCGGCACTCGAGCCCATATCCGATTGTCTAAAAAAGAGTAGCATTTCCCCTGCTGTTTGTCAACGCCGTTGCCCCCCCTCCCCTGTGACAACTTGGGGACGCGCCTTGACAGCATTCCCCGGGGAGAGTAATATTCATTGGATAACAGAATATCATGGTGTTCCGGTGCCTGCGGCCTCCCGCCGCGGGTCAAAAGGGAAACAGGTGCAAATCCTGTGCGATCCCGTCACTGTAAGAGGGGAGCGGAGCGCGAAAACGCCACTGACCGGAAGGTCGGGAAGGCCGCGTCCCGCGTTGAGCCTCAAGCCAGGAAACCTGCCGGAGCCCCGCGCCGGGATGTGTTCATCTCTGACCACGGGGAATTGGTCATGCCGCGTCACCCTGTCCATAACTGCGTCCTTTTCCCTGGGGAAAAGGACGTATTTTTTCCGCCTGCCCGCCGGGCCGCGGAAACAAGAAACGGAGGATCAGCATGAAACAAAAGACGGCGGTCCTGCTGGCGCTGCTGCTCATTCTGAGCCTGTTCAGCGCCTGCGGGCCGAAAACGGAAACCGCGCCCACGCCGGCCCCTGTCCGGCCCACGGCAGAGCCCACGGCCGCACCCACGGCGGAGCCTGCCCCCGAACCCACTGCA
>JAEEGJ010018357.1_pt1 | contig 15633 bp, 11 predicted proteins | sample 8958761 | NCBI WGS metagenome assembly JAEEGJ01 (sample SAMN16246546, study PRJNA631951) | gut metagenome | biome: gut microbiome; feature: rumen; material: RS-attached | host: Bos | place: Iran: Karaj | collected 2018-10
TCTCCGTTGGGGGCAAGTGATGCCAGACCGTGTGAGTAAGGCTCGGCTATGAACTCCACGCAGCCGGTTTCACTGAGTTCCTGCAGCAGGTCTATCACCTGCGGCGCATAACGCTCCAACTGCTCCAGACCTACGCCAGACAGTGAGAGAGCCACCTTGAATGCGCCCTCGCCCTCACGGGCCATCTTTATCAGAGTCTTAAGAGCCGGGATATATGAGTTCTCGGCAATGTTCGTTATGCTGGTTTCATTGGCATAATCATCATAATAGTAATGATCTGTGCCGATGTCAAAGAAACGGTAACGCTTGAGATGGATTATCTGATGAATCTCAAAATACAGACAGATTGTTTTCATATCTTGTTTTCCTTTTTATTCTACTTTCATTTAATGCCCAGCAGTTTCCTGTAGCGTGCCAGAATACGCTCTCCCACCTTATCCCAGGTGATTGCATCGACCTCCTTCTTACCCTCGGTCTTGAGATACTCGTACAATGCCGGATAGTTGCAGATGGAGTAGATGGCATCGGCCATAGCGTGAATGTCCCAATAGTCAACCTTGATGCACTTGTCCAGGATCTCGGCGCAACCCGACTGCTTGGATATGATGGTGGGAACCTCACACTGCATTGCCTCAAGAGGCGAGATGCCGAAGGGTTCCGACACCGAAGGCATAATATATACGTCGCTTGCCTTGAGGCATTCGTACACCTGCCTGCCTTTCATGAATCCCGGGAAATGGAAACGGTCGGCAATGCCGCGCTCAGCAGCCAGGGTTATCATGGCGTTCATCATGTCACCGCTTCCTGCCATGCAGAAACGGATGTCGCGGGTACGCTTAAGAACCAGTGCGGCGGCCTCGACAAAATACTCGGGACCCTTCTGCATGGTTATTCGGCCCAGGAAAGTGACCACCTTCTCATGCGGTTTCTTCTGGGGAACTATATCCCGGATCTCCTGCGGCAGGGGCTCCACTGCATTGTGCATGGTAGATACCTTGCGCGGATCCTGATGATACTTGTTGATGACGGTCTGGCGGGTCAGTTCACTCACGCACATTATATGGTCGGCATAATCCATACCGTTCTTCTCGATGGCATAGACGGTGGGATTCACATTGCCGCGGCTGCGGTCAAAATCAGTTGCGTGAACGTGTATGACCAGAGGCTTGCCGCTAACCTGCTTGGCGTGGATGCCGGCGGGATAGGTCAGCCAGTCATGAGAGTGGATTATGTCAAACTGCTCGGTGCGGGCCACAACGCCTGCCACAATCGAGTAGTTGTTTATCTCCTCGTGAAGGTTGTCCGGGTATCGGCCCGAAAACTCTATGCAGCCCAGATCATTGGTGTAGAGATTGTTGAAATCAGCATAGATATGGTCACGGAAATGATAGTAGTCATCGGCGTTCATCCATGGATACCTCTGCTGGAGCACACCCTTGTCCGGATCTCTCCACACCACGGGAACGGTGTTCATACCTACAATCTTCATGAAGCTCTGATCCTCATCACCCCATGGTTTAGGCAGGCAGAACGTTATGTCCACGTTCCCCTGATTGGCTAGTCCTCTTGTCAATCCGAAACTGGCCGTTCCCAATCCTCCAAGGATATGGGGCGGAAACTCCCAGCCGAACATCAGTACCTTCATATAGTCGTTTTATTGAAATTCATTAATCATCTTGATGGTTCTCAGTATCTCGGCCACATTCATGGCGAACGATACGGCTCCGCGGCCCTTGAACGGCGGGTTGCCGTCAAAGAGTTCCGGAAGTGAGCCGATGCAGTGCGATGTCATCTCATCCTCATAACCAATCATCTGGCGCTCCACGAATGACAGACCGCTCATCTTGAATACCTTAAGGTAAGCCTCAAAGTAGAATCCAGCCAACCAAGGCCATGCGGTACCCTGATGGTATGCATAGTCACGCTCGCGCTGCGGACCCACATAGTTGGGATTGTAACCCAGGCTCTTGGGGCTGAGTGAACGCAGACCCTTGGGGGTAAGAAGTTCCTTGGTCACTATATCCACCACAGCCTTCTGCTGCTTAAGATCCAGCGGAGAGTAATCCAGTGCCACAGCGAATATCTGGTTGGGACGTACGCTCCAGTCTGGCGCATCCTTATCCACAAAGTCATACAGGTAGCCGTACTGATTCAGGAACGTCTTGACGAATGCCTTGCCTGCATTGGCGGCCAGAGTCTCCAGACGCTTTGCGTAATCAGCCTTACCGTACTGCCTGCTCAGATCGGCCACAAACATCAGCGCATTGTACCACAAAGCGTTAATCTCAACCACATAACCCGTTCGCGGAATTACCGGAACGCCGTTTGCGGTGGAGTTCATCCATGTGGCGGCTTTCTCCTTTCCGTTTATATGAACCAGACCGTTGCTGTGCAGGAAGAAGTTGTAGTGGCGGTTGTGGCGCAGGAAATCCATTATCTCGGTAAGCAGTTTGCCGTACTTCTCCCATGCCTGCTGGGCCGATGTTGCCTTAGCATACTGCTGGATTGCCCAGACAGCCCACAGCAGCACATCGGGATGCTCTATCTCATATATCTGCAGTTTGGAGGGAACGCCCTTGATGAAGTTGCGGATAGCCTCCTGTGCAGTGAACATTACGCTCTCAAACTCGCTTATCTCCTTGATTGACAGAGTCAGACCCGGCAACGATATGAACATGTCACGGGCGCGGCACTTGAACCACGGATAACCGGCCAGGATATAGTGATGACCGCCCACCTTGTTGTGGAACTGGTGTGCGGCATTCTTGAGGCAGTGATAGAAATTGTCTCGCGGGGTACGCTCATTGGCCTCGACTGTGAATGTGCGTTTGAGTCCCTTGGTGCTGACCTCCTTGATGCCGGCCGAGAATACTATGCTCTCACCTTTCTTTATCGGCATCTCAAAGTAACCGGGCACATAAAGGTCCTCATTGAACTCATATCCGCGCTCCAACTCCTTGGAATATTCAAACTTGCGGTACCAGTCGGGACGGAACACAAACTCACCCTTCTTGCTGAACTGCATGAACAATTCCGGGTATCCGGGATACATGGAGGTGGCTATACCGTTCTCAACCTCGCGGTACTCACGGCTGGCGTTGCTGTTCTCATGAGTGAACTGGCGCACGCTGCGGAATGCCAGGAACGGCTGGAATCGCAGTGTGGTCTCAGAGTGGCAGTCCATCAGGGTATATCGTATAAGTATGCGGTTTTCGTTGTGCTCAAAGAGTTTCTCCTTCTTGAGCAGCACACCGCCCACGCGATATATGGTGGTAGGCACCTTGTCACAGTTGAATTCACGTATGTATTTGTGTCCTTTCGGGCTGAAGTTGTAACCCCAATACTGATGCAAACCAAGGTTGAACTCGGCGCCGTGCTGAATGACCGTTTCATCCAATGAGGACAGCAGAACATGGTTTTCATCGTCAAGTTCGGGCAGAGGTACAACCAGAAGACCATGGTACTTGCGGGTGTTGCAGTCAACTATCGTGGTGCAGTGGTAGGCACCTGAACGGTTGGTCCGCAGAATCTCCCTTGGAAGGGTCTCTTCCAGATTGGTCATCAAGGTCTTTTCAAAACGCAGATAGCTCATCGTTTTTGTATAAATACTTATTTTACATCCAATACTTCTGCAAATAAATGCAAAATATTAGTCCTTTCTTAAAATTAGATAACACAAATATAGATACAAAAAGCATTAATTGATAACTTTGCGCGACAAAAAAACCGATTGTAAAGAAAATCGACAAAATATGAACAGGATTGTATCCAAACAACAGTTTTCAGAGAATGTATTCAAGTTTGAAGTAGAGGCTCCGCTTATTGCAAAGTCACGCAGAGCCGGTCACTTCGTAATCATCCGTATTGGAGAGAAAGGTGAACGTATACCGCTTACAATTGCTGATTCCGATGTCAAGCGCGGAACCATCACCCTGGTGGTACAGCGCATCGGCCTTTCAACCAACCGTCTCTGCAAGCTTGAGGCCGGCGATATGATCACTGACGTGGTAGGTCCTCTGGGCCAGGCCACCCATATTGAAAATTTCGGTACAGTACTGTGCGCCGGCGGCGGCGTAGGTACCGCTCCCATGCTCCCCATCATCAAGGCTCTCAAGGAGGCAGGCAACCGCGTGATCGCAGTTCTTGCAGGCCGCACCAAGGAACTTATCATTCTGGAGGATGAGGTACGCAAGTATGCCGATGAGACCATCATCATGACCGATGACGGATCATACGGAAACAAGGGTGTGGTAACCGTAGGTATGGAAGAGGTAATCAACCGTGAGAAGGTAGACAAGTGCTTTGCCATCGGCCCCGCCATCATGATGAAGTTCTGCTGCCTCCTTACTCAGAAATACAACATCTCAACTGACGTATCACTCAACACCATCATGGTGGACGGTACCGGTATGTGCGGTGCCTGCCGTGTAAGCGTTGGCGGCAAGACCAAGTTCGTCTGCGTAGACGGACCTGAGTTTGACGGCCACGAGGTTGACTGGGACGGCATGATGAAGCGTATGGGTGCCTTCAAGGAGACCGAGCGCGAGGAGATGAAGAAACTTGAGGAGTCAGTTGCAGCTGCAGCTCCCGCTGCCAAGGAAGAGTGCTGCTGCGGTGGCAGCAAGGCTAAGGTGGAGGTTGAGCCCATCGAGGTTCTGACCGACCGCAACGCCCAGTGGAGAGTTGATCTGCGTGCCACCATGAAACCCAAGGACCGCACCGCAATCGAGCGCTGCGTCATGAACGAGCTGGCACCTGACTACCGTCGTCACAGCCGTAAGGAGGAGGTTAACCAGGGTCTTACTGAGGAGCAGGCTCTTCTGGAGGCCAAGCGTTGCCTTGACTGCGCCAACCCCTCTTGCATGGAGGGCTGCCCCGTAAACATTGAGATTCCTTCATTCATCAAGAATATAGAGCGCGGTAACTACCTGGCTGCCGCCAAGGTGCTCAAGAAGACCAGCGCCCTGCCCGCCGTCTGCGGCCGTGTCTGCCCGCAGGAGAAGCAGTGCGAGAGCAAGTGCATACACCTCAAGATGGGTAAGAAGCCGGTTGCCATCGGTTATCTGGAGCGTTTCGCTGCTGATTACGAGCGCGAGAGCGGCAACATCTCAGTACCTGAAGTTGCAGCACCCAACGGCAAGAAAATCGCTGTCATCGGCTCAGGTCCTTCAGGACTGTCGTTCGCAGGTGATATGGCCAAGCTCGGTTATGATGTAACAGTATTTGAGGCCCTGCATGAGATCGGTGGTGTGCTCAAGTACGGTATTCCTGAGTTCCGTCTGCCCAACAAGATCGTTGACGTTGAGATTGAGAACCTCCAGAAGATGGGTGTCAAGTTCGTTAAGGACTGCATCGTAGGCAAGACCATCAAGGTTAGCGAGCTTGAGGCTGAGGGCTACAAGGGCATATTCGTAGGCTCAGGTGCCGGTCTGCCCAACTTCATGAACATTGAGGGTGAGAACCTTATCAATATAATGTCATCAAACGAGTATCTGACCCGCGTCAATCTGATGGATGCCGCAAGCAAGGAGTCCGATACCCCCGTAACATTCGGAAAGAAGATGATGATAGTTGGTGGCGGTAACACCGCTATGGACTCTGTCCGCACCGCCCTGCGTCTGGGTGCCGAGCGCGCCATGATCGTTTACCGTCGTTCAGAGGAGGAGATGCCCGCCCGTCTTGAGGAGGTTAAGCACGCCAAGGAGGAAGGTGTTGAGTTCATGACTCTGCACAACCCCATCCGCTATATCGGCGACGAGAACGGCCGCGTTAAGCAGGCTGTCCTTGAGAAGATGGAGCTTGGTGAGCCCGATGCAAGCGGCCGCCGCAGCCCGGTTCCCACCGGCGAGACCATCACAGTTGATGTTGATATGGTAATCGTTGCAGTAGGTGTATCCCCCAACCCCATCGTACCCAAGTCAATCGAGGGTCTGGAACTGGGCCGCAAGAACACCATCGCCGTAAACGACAACATGCAGTCATCAATACCTACAATCTTTGCAGGTGGTGACATCGTACGTGGCGGTGCTACCGTAATCCTGGCTATGGGTGACGGCCGCAAGGCTGCCGCCAGCATGCATGCCTCACTTAGCAAGTAAGGTATTTAAGCAATAAAAAAAGGGCGGCTGATTGCCGCCCTTTTTTATTTCAAAAACGCGAAGAATACCGCAATTACCAGGAATACGAATGATACCAGGTGGTTCCAGTGGAGAGACTGGGTTTTGAAGCAGAGAGCCAGGATGAGTGAGAATACTATCAGGGAGACGCACTCCTGGATGACCTTGAGCTGAACCAGGTTGAACGGGCCGCCGTTGATATCGGACCCCAGGCGGTTGGCGGGAACCATGAAGCAGTACTCAAACAGAGCCAGGCCCCAGGATGCCAGTATAATAAGGATAAGAGGCCAGTCAGTGCTGATCTTCATCTCCTGAAGCTTAAGGTTTCCGTACCATGCAAAAGTCATGAAAATGTTGGACACAACCAGAAGTAAAACGGTCCCAATTCCTCTCATATTGATCCGTATTTTGAATTACGGGCGCAAAAGTAGCAAATAATTACATATCTTTGACCCTATGAAACGCATCAAACTACTCATCATATCTGCATTGATCTGCGTTTTATCAAACGCTCAGACACTGCAGCAGGGCCGTAACTATTTCTTACAGGGGGACTATGAGAAGGCCAAGCCCATCATGCTCAAGTACCTCAAACAGAAGCCCGATGACGCCAGCCGCAACTACTGGTACGGAATATGCTGCATGGAGACGGGTGAGAAGGAGAAAGCCATACCCTACCTTGAAAAGGCCGCAGCAAAGAAGATATTCAAAGCCTACCGCGCACTCGGTGAGTATTACCTGGAGCGTGAGGATTATCAGCCTGCCATAACCAACCTGGAAGCCTTTGTAAAGGGTATTTCGTCCGATAAGGAGCTGCACGACGCTGCACTTGAGGACAGCCTGACCCATGCAACAGACAGTCTGAAGGTGCTGTTCCGCATGCTTCGCAACACCAGCCGTGTCTGCTTCATCGACAGTTTCCGCGTCAGCAAAAATGAGCTCTTCAGCACCTACATCATAGGAGAGTCTACCGGATCGTTCTATCCCTCATCGGCCTTCTTTGAGGATGACAGCGAGGGTGAGGTATTCCTACCCGAAACCGGCCAGAACATACTCTACAGCCGTATGACCCCGCAGGGAGTGTTCCGCTTCTACACCAAGTTCAAGAGCTTTGACCGTTGGACCGATGAGACTCCGGTTAGCGGACTTGACACCGACGGAGACCTGCGCTATCCGTTCCTGCAGAATGACGGCGTGACCATCTACTACGCAGCCTCAGGCAGCGAATCCATGGGCGGCCTTGACATATTCGTGTCACGTTACAACACCGCAACAGGCAAGTATCTCAAGCCCGAGAACATAGGAATGCCTTTCAACTCGGAGGCCAATGACTACCTCTACGTGATTGACGAGGACAACAACCTGGGCTGGTTTGCCACAGACCGTCGTCAGCCCAAGGATACCGTCTGCGTTTATGTATTCATACCCAACGAGCGCAACCAGAAGTTCAACTACGAGGACGGTGACACCCTGGCCATACACCGCGCCGCCCGTCTTACGTCAATTGCCGAGACACAGTCTGACCTTCTTGCAGTCCGCTCTGCCCGCCAGCGCCTGACGCTGCTGCGTTATGAACTGGCCGAAAAGAGCGAGCAGGGTTCATTCACATACATCATTGACGATTTCACCACCTATCATAACCTGGATGACTTCAAGTGTCCCGATGCCGCCAAACTCTACCAGCGCTGGACCGAACTCAAGCACCAGTATGAGACAGACCTAGCCAAACTCAACAAGCAGCGTGACGACTACGCCGACGCCTCACGTCAGGAGAAGGAGCGCATGACAAGCCAGTTGCTGGAATTTGAGGATAAGGTCTTAAAGACAGAGCAGCAGGTCATAAAGATGGAGAACGATATCCGCACAACCGAGATTAACTACCTAAACAGATAAGCCAATGAGTACCTACTTTGCACCATCCGAACTTATCATAAACGATGACGGTTCCTGCTTCCACCTGCACCTTAAACCGGAGCAGCTGGCCGATAAGGTCATACTTGTAGGCGACCCCGGCCGCGTGGACACCATTGCCAAACTGTTTGACAGCATTGAATGCACCGTCAGCAACCGCGAGTTCCGCACCGCCACAGGTCTTTACAAAGGCAAACGCATCACCGTGCAGTCTACCGGTATAGGCTGTGACAACATAGACATAGTCATCAACGAGTTGGACACCTTGGCCAACATAGACTACGCCACCCGCACCGAGAAACCCGTGCACCGCACACTCGATATAGTACGCATAGGCACCTGCGGAGGCCTTCAGCCCTACACCCCGCTGGGCACATACCTGTGCTCGGTCAAGAGCATCGGCTTTGACGGACTTCTTAACTTCTATGCCGGTCGCGACAGCGTCTGCGACCTTGAGTTTGAGCGCGCATTCATAGCCCACATGGAGTGGCCCACCAAGAAAGGCGCCCCCTACGTGGCCAACGCCAACCCCGACCTTTTAAAACGGATTATGGCCGATGACGACAGGATGGTACCCGGCGTAACCATAGCCTGCAACGGATTCTACGGACCGCAGGGACGCGTGCTGCGCGCACCGCTGGCCGATCCCAATCAGAACGCCAAGGTTGAGAGTTTTGAGTACAAGGGCATGCGTATAACCAACTTTGAGATGGAGAGCTCAGCCGTAGCCGGACTGTCAGCACTGCTGGGACATCGGGCCATGACCGTCTGCATGGTCATAGCCAACCGCTACGCCAAAGAGATGAACACAGACTACAAGCCCCTCATGAAGGAGCTTCTTATCCGCGTACTTGACCGCATCTAAGTGACACTCAACGACGATACAATCTGCGCTGTAGCCACCCGTCCCGGTGGAGCCCTCGGCATTATCCGTGTATCGGGCCCCGAAGCCATCCGCCTGACAGACAGCATATTCAAGCCGGCATCCGGACACCCGCTTGCCAGCGCCGCCCCCTACACCCTGAGTTTCGGACAGATAGTTGACGCCGACGGATCAACCGTCGATGAGGTACTCATAAGCGTCTTCCGCGCTCCCCACTCCTTCACCGGACAGGACAGCACCGAAATATCGTGCCACGGATCGGCCTACATACTTGAGCAGGTATGCCGTCTGCTCCTTGAAGCCGGATGCCGCCAGGCCAGTCCGGGCGAGTTCACGCAGCGCGCCTTCCTGAACGGCAAGATGGACCTGAGCCAGGCCGAGGCAGTGGCCGACCTGATTGCATCGGGCAACCGCGCCACCCACCGCATAGCCATGAGTCAACTCAAAGGCCATTTCTCATCGGAACTCTCGGTACTGAGAGACCAGCTGCTCAACCTAACCTCACTGCTGGAACTTGAACTGGACTTTGCTGATCATGAGGAACTTGAGTTTGCCGACCGTACAGAACTGCTCTCACTTGCACAGAGGGCCGATGACCGCATAACCGAACTTGCCCGCTCCTTCAAGACCGGACAGGCCCTGAAACAGGGCATCCCAGTGGCAATTGTGGGCAAGACCAACGTAGGCAAATCAACCCTTCTGAACCGCCTGCTCAAGGATGACCGCGCCATAGTGTCCGATATCCACGGCACCACCCGCGACACCATTGAGGATACCATCCAGATAAACGGCGTGACTTTCCGTTTCATAGATACAGCCGGAATCCGCCAGACAACCGATGCCATAGAGCAGATTGGCATATCACGCACCTTTGCCGCAATAGAGAAGGCGCTCATAGTGATCTGGATGCTGGATTCTGAGCCCACGGCCGATGAGATAAAAGAGATAGCTTCTCACATTGACGGCAAGAAACTCATACTGGCACTTAACAAATCAGACCTGAACAGTTACAACGCCTTTGATGCATCGGCCCTGAACCTTCCCGCCGATGACATCAGGAGCATAGAGATATCGGCCAAGTTCAACAAAAACATCACTGAACTTGAGAACCTCATCTATGAACTTGCTGATATTCCCGAGATTAACGCTGATACGGTAATAGTAACCCAGGCCCGTCACTTTGACGCCCTGAACCACGCTCACCTGAATCTGGAGCGCGTCATAAACGGCCTGAACTCCACCCTGTCAGGCGACCTCATTGCCGAAGACCTGCGTCTGGTCCTTCAGGATCTGGCCGAAATCACCGGCGGCGCCATCACCCCCGGCGAAACCCTGGCCAACATCTTCAGGCACTTCTGTATCGGCAAGTGAAAATATCCTTATATTTGCCCCATAATCAATAATCTGAATGATATGAAACGTCTTACACTTCTCCTTGCCCTGATTGCAGCAGCTCCTCTTGCTGCCCAGAATCATGAATTTGTCGATCTGAATCTTCCGTCGGGTACCCTTTGGGCTACCTATAACATAGGCGCTTCATTCGAAGGCGATACCACTGCACAGTTTTTCCGTTGGGCCAATCTGCCTTATGACAGCCAAAATCCCAATGGATATGACCAGAATGCATTTGAACTGGGTAACCCCATTCAGGGAACTGAATATGATCCCGCTACCGCCGCTTGGGGTGACGAGTGGTGCACTCCTACCCTTGAGCAGTGGCACGAACTTCTTACATACTGCTATGGATGGAGATACCACACAAGTGTCGGCAGCGGCTCAAACGGACCGCAGATAATGACACTTAAGATATTCCGTTGCTATGATTCCGATGGTGACGGATACGTGGAAATTCCTGAAAATGAGGACACTGCCAAAGCCATTGTTTTCACATATCACAATTATGTAAGTGGCAATGACAGCTATTTCGTAGGACAGTATTGGGCTGCGACACAGAACCTTGAATCATGGCCGCATCAGCCGGGAAATGAAAGTATCAGGTACTGGACTGAGCAGAATGATGATTATACCACTACTTTCGATATGAACGGTCATCCCCACCATCTGTACAACGAGCATGGCTACGCATATTCGTTCAGCATACTCAGCAAGCACATGGTATTCCTTCAAGGCCTCCGTCCAGTATATGAAAGAAAGATGATCCGTGCCGTCCGCAAGGAGAAAAAATCTACAGCAATAAAGCCCGCATGGGCCGATTCGCCCAAGCTCAAGCCCTTGTATAAGATGGGACCGATTATCATCTACAATGATGGAACCAAAGTATTAGAAAAATAACTAACAGAAAAACTAATGAGAAACAACATTGCAACAGAGAAGGCACCTGCAGCAATAGGTCCTTACTCACAGGCCGTGAATCTTAACGGAACAGTATTCGTATCGGGACAGCTTCCCGTCAACCCGGCAACAGGCACTATGCCCGACGGCATTGAGGCTCAGACCCGCCAAGCCATGCAGAACATCGGTGCCATTCTTGAGGCTGCCGGACTTACTTTCAATGACATCGTCAAGACTACCGTATTGCTGGCAAACATGGCGGACTTTGCAGCCATGAACGCCGTCTATGCGGAGTTCTTCCCCGATAACAAACCTGCCCGCGTCTGCTTCCAGGCTGCGGCCCTACCCAAGAATTCACTGATAGAAATTGACGCGATTGCGGGTAAATAATAAATGACTAAACCGAACACTAACTATATGAAACCTTTTTCACTTCTGTCATTCTTGGGCGCCACCCTTTGTATCCTTTGGGCATGCGACCCTGTTGACATCGATGAACCGGAAAACGGCAAGAACAACGGACAAGGAAACAAAAATGACTCAGTCCAGATTACTGTTGACTGGAGCGATCCTGATTGGTACACTGTCAATTTCTGGGATCGTACAGACCGTCAGAAAGCCGGTCTCCGTGGTCCTGTTAAGAAATGGCACATTGACAATTATTCCACTTACAATGAGTATGAATACGATAGGGCCGGACGTCTTGTCAGGGAAGCCTATGTCAACACCAGAAATGAAGGCAGCAACTATGAGTGGATTTACACTTATGACGCTCAGGGACACCTGACAAAGGCTGAGTGTTTTGACGCATTCTGCGAGAATGGTGAGCCCTGCGAGTACTGGGAGTATGAGTATGAGAATACCGGCAAATACGTGGCACGCGAGTGGTTCATGATGGGACCCCAGATATCCGATGCTGAAAACGCTATCTGCAAAGAGCTGTCCAAAGCTTCATTTGTAGTGGTACAGCCCCTCTCTTCTTATTACCGCCAGTATACCTATACTTTCAGGAACGACAGTCTTGTAATTTGCGAGTACTCATACAATACCGACTTGGGCAACGATGAGAAACTGAACGAGGTCACATATGATTACGCTTTTGCATATGAGAACGGATATCCCAAAAGTCTGCAGACCGACAAACTCCGTTTCCAGATAGATACCATTACATACTATCCTAACGGAATGTATAAGGACTTTGTTTATCGGGAGCAGAATGCATACAATTATGAAACAGGATGGGACGTTCATTCATACACTATGCTGGACAATCCCCGTTATCTGGAGGTTGACACTTTCAGTCTGGGCGGCAGAGCCTCTTACATGTCACTCACCCCGCAATCGATGAAGAAGACCTACGATTCACACTTTGACATCGTCAAGAATGAAGAGTGGTATACAGTCAATACGGACACAGCTGCCACCTTCACTGACACATGGATTAATTACACCTACGACAAGTACGGCAACTGGATAACTCGTGACGAGACAGTTGTGGCTCGTTACACCGGTCAGGAATCAACCAGCACCATCACCCGAGTGATGGAGTATTTCGAGTGAGATTAATCAATCGCAAAAAAAAGTGCCAAAGAGAACCGTCCCCTTTGGCACCTTTTTTATTCCCACTCTATTGTGGCTGGCGGTTTTGAGCTGATGTCGTAGCAGACGCGGTTAACGCCCTTGACCTTGTTGATGATCTCGTTGCTCACCCAGTGCATGAACTCGTAGGGAAGTTCTGCCCAATCGGCTGTCATGGCATCGACGCTGGTTACGGCACGCAGGGCAACTGCGTTGTCGAATGTGCGCTCATCGCCCATAACACCTACGGTGCGGTCAGCCAGCAGGATTGCACCTGCCTGCCAGATCTTGTCGTAGAGTTTCCACTCGCGCAGACCGTTTATGAATATGGCATCGGCCTCCTGCAGGACTGCAACCTTCTGAGGAGTGATGTCGCCTATGATACGTACAGCCAGACCGGGACCCGGGAAAGGATGACGGCCAATAAGGTGCTCCGGAATACCCAGACGGCGACCGATGGCACGAACCTCATCCTTGAACAGCCACTTGAGCGGCTCGCAGAGTTTGAGTCCCATCTTCTCGGGCAGACCGCCCACGTTGTGATGGCTCTTGATGGTCTTACCGGTAATGTTCAGACTCTCAATGCGGTCAGGATAGATTGTACCCTGAGCCAGCCATTTGGCATCGGTTATCTTTGAAGCCTCGGCATCAAACACCTCAATGAAGTCGCGGCCTATTATCTTGCGTTTCTGCTCAGGCTCGGTAACACCCTCCAGGTCCTTGAAGAACTTGGCCGATGCATCCACGCCCTTAACGTTCAGTCCCAGGCAGACATAGTCGTTCAGCACATCGGTAAACTCATTCTTACGCAGCAGACCGTGATTTACGAATATGCAGGTAAGGTTCTGGCCGATGGCCTTGTTGAGAAGAACTGCAGCTACCGATGAATCCACACCGCCGCTCAGTCCCAGCACCACCTTGTCATCGCCAAGTTCAGCCTTGAGCTGTGCAACAGTAGTATCTATGAATGAGTCCGATGTCCACTCCCTGCGGCTGCCGCATATGTCAATGACAAAATTCTCAAGCAGTTGCTTGCCCTGCAGCGAATGAACCACCTCGGGATGGAACTGCACGCCCCATACGCGTTTTTCGGTGCACTCAAAAGCGGCATACTTGACGCTGTCAGTTGATGCGGTCATATGATATCCCGCAGGAATTGCAGTGATTGAGTCTCCGTGGCTCATCCAGACCTGTGAGTTCTTGGTGAAACCCTTGAACAGAGGGCACTGGTCATCAATGAAACCCAGTGATGCGTGACCGTACTCACGGGTACCGGCCTGCTCCACCCTGCCGCCGTAGGTATAACTGAGCAACTGTGCTCCGTAACATATACCCAGCACGGGATACTTTCCTATAATGCCCGAAAGGTCGGGACGGAAAGCGTCATCGGCATAAACGCTCAGGGGTGAACCGCTCAGGATCACACCAATCACGTCGGGGTCATTCTGTGGGAATTTGTTGTAAGGCAGGATCTCGCAGAAGGTGTCCATCTCTCTCACTCTGCGTCCGATAAGTTGGGTGGTCTGTGAACCGAAATCAAGTATTATTATCTTTTGCATACAGGTATAGTGTGTTCTCTCCTTTTACGGCCGCAAAATTACTAAAAAAGATCGATACTCAATCCGCCAATTATCCACAATCCGGGCTGCGGAACACTGCCGTAATCAAAGTATTTTCTGTTGGTAAGATTATTGCCCTCCAGGTATACTCTGTAGCGCCCCTTGTTCCAATCCAGTCTTGCATCAATCACACTATATGGCTCATAATCACGCACCTGGCCATCCACATCGGTAAATGTTCCGGCGCGGTCCTGGTATCGGCCCGTAACAGCCAGTTCAAGATTCAGGGGCAGGTTGAAACGGATACCGGCCACAGCCTTGTGCTTAAGATATTCAAGGGTGGTACGGCTCTGGATATTTGGCACATCAACCTTCTCCTGACTGATGTAGTTGTATGCAAAATCAACTGACTTGAGCACGCTCTGACCCGGCAGCAGAGTCTCCAGACTGATATTGGCGGTAAGTTCTGCGCCCAGAGAATTGACCTCGGTAAAGTTGACCGATTCCCAATGACGCAGGTTCTCAGGCTGAGTCAGGTCCATGATCCAGTCAATCATATTGCTGCAGCGGTTGTAATAGACAGAGGCCGATACCTGTACGCCGCGATAATCGGCATACTTAAGACCCAGGTCAACAGCCTTCAACTCCTCAGGCTTGAGGTGCTTGTCGGCCTGATATCCGCCCACGCTGTAGTAGAGCTCAGTAACCGACGGCAGACGCAGTGAGGTGTTGTAAGTGGTAAAGATTTTGAACTTGTCACCAAGTTTCACGCTCATATCCACGCCGGGATAGAAACGCATGTCCATGCCGTTCCATGAGTTGCGCACGCCCACCACTCCGGCACTCAGCGCAAACCAGCGAACATTGATGTTATGCTCAACGATGAAACTTATGTTGGTGCGGTTAAGACCCAGAGTATAGTCACGCTCCGTACCCTTGATATGCTTGGGCTCAGTCAAAGGCTCACCCAGGTTGCCGCTAACCAGATTCTCGTTCTTGAGTTCAGCGCCAATGGCAGTGCGGCCCAGAGTCCAGTCAAACCAACTGTTAAAGCCCACGCCTGCCACATCAGAGCGGTGGTAGTTGAACTTTACCGCATCCTCACTGCCGCGTATCAGTTCAAAACGGTCCTCATTGTGGTTCCACCATGCGCTGGGGTGAATATGCACGCGCCCTATCCTGTTCTCGGCCTGCAGTGCTGTATAGGTCTTTACGGTATGCTCAAACTGGTCATCGAACTTGGCCGAATAGAAAGTGTTGCTGCCCCAGTCCTTGATGCTGGCACCTGCATGCC
>JAEEGJ010018360.1_pt1 | contig 15630 bp, 12 predicted proteins | sample 8958761 | NCBI WGS metagenome assembly JAEEGJ01 (sample SAMN16246546, study PRJNA631951) | gut metagenome | biome: gut microbiome; feature: rumen; material: RS-attached | host: Bos | place: Iran: Karaj | collected 2018-10
ATGGGTGAGAACACCGTGATGTCGGCACAGTGCGGCATTGCAGGCTCAACAAAGATTGGCCGCAACTGCATGTGCGGCGGACAGGTGGGCTTTGCGCCACACATCACCGTGGCCGACGGCACACACATCGGCGCGCAGTCGGGCCTGAACTCGTCAATCAAGACCGAAGGCACAGCCATCATCGGCTCGCCTGTTCAGGAATACCAGAGTTGGCTGCGCTCGTACGTTGTGTTCCGCAAACTGCCCGATATCGCCAAACGACTTGATAATGTTGAGAAGCAATTGGCGGGAAAGGATTGAAATTTTGAATAGATGGAAGTGTGAAGATGACAGGGCGGCAGCCAGCCGCTCTGTCATCATTATATGATATTTGAGCAATGGAAATACAGATAGAACTGCTGCTTTTGGTGGTTTCGATATTGTTTTTTGTGAGCATTCTGGTGGGGAAAGCCAGCAGTAAGTTCGGCGTGCCCATACTTCTTCTGTTTCTGGGCGTGGGAATGCTCTTTGGCAGCGACGGCCTGGGAATCAAGTTCGACAACTACAATCTGGCGCAGACCATTGGCACCGTAACTCTCTGTATCATATTGTTTTCGGGCGGAATGGACACCAAAATCAACGACATTCGGCCCGTTATTGCGCCGGGAATTGTGCTGGCCACCGTCGGGGTGCTGCTCACGGCCATTCTCACGGGCTTTGCCGCGTGGCTGATTCTGGGACTCACAATGGAATCGGTGGGCATTGGCGTGCTTACCGCGATGCTGCTGGCCGCCACAATATCGTCAACCGATTCTGCGTCAGTGTTTTCCATTCTGCGCTCGAAGGGGCTTCTGCTGAAACACAACCTGCGCCCCACGCTCGAACTTGAGAGCGGCAGCAACGACCCGATGGCTTACGTGCTGACAATCACGCTGATAGGTTTGATAAATTCCGACGCCGAACCGTCGTACCTGATGGCTTTTGTGTCGGTGCTGATGCAGCTGGTGATTGGCGGTGCCGTTGGCTACCTGCTTGGTTCTCTGCTGGTTATTGTTATCAACCGACTGAAAATGGAAAACGCCACGCTCTACCCCATTCTGGTGCTCACGTTCTGCATTTTCATTTTCTCGTCCACCTACTACCTTAACGGCAACAGCTATCTGGCTGTGTATGTGGGCGGTTTGGTCATTGGCAACTCGCGGTTTGTGCACAAGCGCTCAACGTCGAACTTCTTCGACGGCCTTTCGTGGTTGAGCCAGCTCTGCCTGTTCCTGACGCTCGGCTTGCTTGTCAATCCGTCTGAATTAGAGCCGATTATCATTCCCGGACTGCTTATCAGCGTGGCAATGATGTTTGTTACGCGGCCCGTCAGCGTTTTTCTGTCGCTGATGCCGTTCCGCAAATTCCAGTTCCGCGACAAAGTTTTCGTGTCGTGGGTTGGTCTGCGCGGCGCGGTGCCAATCATTTTCGCCATTCTCACTCTGGCCAACGATGTGCCGCACGCCCGCCTGATTTTCAATCTGGTATTCTTCTGCACGCTGGTGTCGCTCATTCTGCAGGGCACCACGCTACCGTTTGTGGCAAAGCGTCTCAAGGTGGCCGAAAAGCCCGATAACACACTCAAACCCAAGAATTTCGACATTGATTTTCCCGAAGAGATTAAATCGGCAACGTCCGAAATCCTGCTAACCGACAGCATTTTAAGCAACGGCTCGCGCCTGATGGATTTGGGTATGCCCGAAAAAACGCTGGTGATTATGGTCCGCCGCGGCGACACGTTCTTTGTGCCCACCGGTAGCACACAACTGATGGCCGGCGATAAGTTGCTGGTTATCACCGATAACAACGAAGCACTTGAAGAAACCTACCGCAAAATGGGAATAGTAGAATAGACAACGGACAACAGACTTCAGACAACAGACTTCAGACAACAGACTATGGTCGTAATTCATAATTAACTAATGCCTAGTGCCTAATGCCTAGTGCCTAAAACTTACAATCGCAATGAAAATCTCTGATAATCTGACAATAAACTCATTCGCCGACCTGAAACCATACTACGACGAACTGCTTGAGCGCCCGCTGAAAACCAACAGCGATGTGTGGCAGTGGCTGCTCGACTGGAGCGAAATCGACAGTTTTGTGGAAGAAGATTTCGCCTGGCGATACATAAAAAACAGTTGCAACACCGAAGACGCCGCCGCCAAAGCCGCCTTCGACACGTTTGTGACCGAAATTGAGCCGGAGATTACACTGATTTCCAATAAATTGGAGAAGCGTTTCCTGACACCCGACGTGCAACTTCATATCGACAAAGCCAAACTTTTCACAATGGTGCGCGCCATTCGCAACAGCAACGAGCTGTTCCGCGAAGAGAACGTGCCACTTGAAGCCGAACTGCAGCAGGCCGAGCAGGAGTTTGGCGCTATCAGCGCAAAGATGACCGTTGACGTTGATGGCCGCCAGATGACAATGCAGCAGGCGTCGAACTATATGAAAACCGCCAGCCGCGACGTGCGCAAACAGGTGTACGAGAAGATGATAGCCCGCCGCCTGGCCGACAAGCCCGCTATCGACAACCTGATGGAGAAACTGATGGGCCTACGCAACAAAATTGCCGCCAACGCCGGATTCCAGTGCTACACCGACTTCCGTTTCCGCCAGCTGGGCCGCTTCGACTACACCGCCGCCGACTGCCGCGATTTTCACCGCTCGGTGGCCGAAGTTGTGGTGCCGCTTGTCGATGAGATGAACGAGCGCCGCCGCCAGCTGATGGGCCTTGACGTGCTGCGCCCCTACGATTTGGCCGTCGACCTGCCCGTGGGCACGCACCTGAAGCCCTTTGAATCGACTGCCGACCTGGTGCGCAAAACCGCTCTCTGCTTCCGCGATATCGACCCCGAACTGGGGATGATAATGAGCGCGATGTCTCGAATGGGCCGACTCGACCTGGAGTCGCGCGTGGGCAAGGCGCCCGGCGGCTACAACTATCCGCTCTACCGCAGCAACACCGCCTTCATTTTCGCCAACACCACTGGTAATCTGCACGATATGGTGACGCTGATGCACGAAGGCGGCCACGCCGTTCACGCCTTTCTGACCGCCGACCAGCCGCTTGTGCACTTCAAAGACACGCCCGCCGAAGTTGCCGAGCTGGCCAGTATGAGTATGGAGCTGATTTCGATGTCGCAATGGCACCATTTCTTCAGCAACGAGCGCGAACTCAAAATAGCCAAAATCAACCAGTTGGAAGATGTTGTGATGGGCCTGCCGTGGATTGCCGCCGTCGATAAGTTCCAGCACTATCTGTATGAGAATAAAGGGAATACAGCCGAACAACGCACCGCCGCCTGGCGCGATATTATGGCGGAGTTCGGCAGCCGCGTGGTCGATTACTCGGGTTACGAAGATGCATATAACAACCGCTGGCAGAGACAGTTGCACATTTTCGAACTGCCCTTCTACTACATTGAATACGGCTTTGCCCAGCTGGGCGCCATAAGCATTTGGAAACGCCACACCGAGAACCCGCAGCAGGCCATTGCCGACTACAAACGCGCGCTGCGCCTTGGCTACAGCCGCTCAATTCCCGAAATCTATGAAGCCGCCGGTATAAAATTCTGCTTCACAACCGATTACATTGCCGAGCTGATGGATTTTGTAAAGGCAGAAATGCGGAAGTTAGAAGAAAATGCTTAACGGAATAAGCATTTTTCAGCACAATTCGCTTAACGCATTAAGTAAAATCCCGCTCTGGCTTTTCGGATTTATGTATTAGCGGCGCTGTTGCTGTTGATTTTGTTTTTATCTTTGGGAAAACAAAAAAGCACCTTTTATATAACTTATAGATTATGACACGATTGTATAGATTATTATTGTTGGCGGCTACGCTTGTTTGTGCAAACCAAATACAGGCACAAACTCAAATGCAGCAGGAGTTTGAGAGATTTCTTAAAAAGATTCCTACGATAGAGTGGATGGACATAAATCAACTGTTTATCAAAGGAACTTTGCCTCATCCATTATCTGAAGAAGAATATAATAGAAATATTTGGTATGAGGAGCCTCAAAATGGGCCACATAACATCTATAACCATATCAGAAATGAGAAATTTGATGCTCTTTATAATATGAAAACGCCCCCACCTCATTTTAAGAAGGATGGAGATTACATATCTTCTGATTTCTTGATGAGATGTAACGATTTTGAAGATATTGGAGATGGCATTAAATTGACAAAGTTTATATATGCCGAAGCAAAGGTAGAGTTGCCAAATGATGTTGTCGTTCTTCTTCTGAGATTTGTTTATCGACCTCAGAATCCCGATTCATATGGTGTTGCATATTTTCAGTTGTTGACTTTCAATAGGTCAACCCAGCAAATGCTTTCAGGTGTTAATCTTTCACAAGATGACAGGCGTTCATTTATAGATCAGGACAAAACTATTTATATATACGATTTGAGGGCTTACAAGAACATTGTGTATGATGACGTGGAAGAGGAAGAAAAAGAGAAAGAGAATGTTAATCCAGATTGGGCAAATAGATATGTATTGAAACTTGAGCCGGATGGATATTTGAGACTAGTAGAAGTAAGGAAGAAAATAGTTGTAGAGAGAAAAACAGTAAATGACCCAGATGGTTTTGTTAATGTCAGAAAAGAACCTTCTGCAAGTTCAGATGTATTATATACTCTGCCTCAAGGTAAGGGGGTTTATGTATATTTGATAGAAGATTCTAATTGGGTGGAAGTCGTAAGAGTATATGATGAGCAGAGAGGATTTATACATAAAAGTAGACTTAAATAAATAATATTTTTATATACAGTAGAATAACAGCAAAACCATACTAAACCATAAATCCTTCCAAAAACGGCGTTGTATAGGGTGCACAAAACGTAGATACACGGCGCACCACGTTTGCGCAGGCGGCGGGTATTGGTGCAGCATAAATAATCCGTTAAATCTGTGTTCAAACCCAAACATTTTGAGAATTTCCGCAAAACCCCAAAAACCGTTGCCTACTTTGTCCCCAATTCTGAATTCAAAAATTCTGAATTCAAAATTAACCCACTCTGCCACTTTGTCGCAAAACACCGTTTGGTCGCCAATTTGTAGGGATGGGCAACGTTATTTTTTCTGAAAAATCAATAAAAACAATATAAAAATGGAGAATACAGAACAAAACACCGAGCAGGTGGAGAACGAAGTCAAGGTTGATGTTGAGCAGTCTCAACCAACTGAAAACGAAGAAGTTGAAAGCGACGGAAAGAAGTCGCGGAAGAACCGCAAACAGCGCAAGGAGGACGAGGCCCGCGAGAAGGAGATTGGGGAGTTGAAGGCGCAGGTTGAGGAGCAGAAAGACCGCTATCTGCGGCTGTCGGCGGAGTTCGACAACTACCGCAAACGTACCCTAAAGGAGCGTTCCGATATGCTGAAAACCGTCAATGGTGACACTTTGTCGGGTATGCTGCCAGTGCTCGACGACCTTGAGCGCGCAATGCAGAGTATGCAGAAGGCAACCGACGTGGATGCCGTCCGCGAAGGCGTTGTGCTGATTTACAACAAAATACAAGAGTTTTTAAAGAACAAGGGCATTGTCGAAATCGATGCTATGAATCAGGTTTTCGACACCGACCTGCACGAGGCAATCACCAAAATCCCCGCCCCCACCGAAGACCTGAAAGGCAAGGTTGTGGACGTGATTCAGAAAGGCTATAAGATTGATACAAAGGTGATTCGCTACGCAAAAGTTGTGGTGGGAGAGTAAGACGGACTACAGACTTCAGACAAATGACAACAGTCATTTTACCTAGTGCCTAGTGCCTAAAACCTAAAAAGAATTGACTATGAGCGAGAAACGAGATTATTACGAAGTGCTTGAGGTGCCAAAGACCGCCACGGCGGAGGAAATCAAGAAGGCTTACCGCAAGCAGGCTATAAAATACCACCCCGACAAGAATCCTGGCGACAAGGCGGCCGAGGAGAAGTTCAAGGAGGCGGCCGAGGCCTACGAGGTCCTGAGCGACCCGCAGAAACGTCAGCGCTACGACCAATACGGACACGCTGGAATGGGCGGCGCGAGCGGCTTCAGCGGCGGCGGAATGTCGATGGATGACATTTTTGCACACTTTGGCGACATTTTCGGCGGCGGAAGTTTTGGCAGTTTCTTTGGCGGAGGTTTCGGCGGAAGCCGCAGAGGCGGTCCGCAGACGCGAGTGAACAAGGGCTCGAACCTGCGCGTGAAGGTGAAACTGACACTGGCGGAGGTTGCCAACGGCGTCACCAAAAAGATAAAAGTGAACAAATACGTGGCCTGCGACAAGTGTGGCGGCACAGGCGCCTTCGACTCAAACTCGTACAGCAACTGCTCAACCTGCCACGGCTCGGGCGTTGTGACGCGTATCACCAACACCATTCTGGGACAGATGCAGCAGTCGTCGGTCTGCCCCAACTGCGGCGGCGACGGACGCATAATCACCCGCCGATGCACCAACTGCGGCGGCGAGGGAATTGTGCAGAAAGAAGACATTGTGACGCTCAACATTCCTGCAGGCGTGGCCGATGGTATGCAACTGTCGGTCAGCGGAAAAGGCAATGCGGCGCGCCACGGCGGAATCAACGGCGACCTTCTGGTTGTGATTCAGGAAGAAGAACACCCCGAACTTATTCGCGATGGCAATGATTTGATATACAGTCTGTTCCTTTCGATGCCCGATGCCATTCTGGGCACCACAGCCGAGATTCCGACGGTTGACGGTCGGGTGAAAATCAAAATCGACCCTGGCACGCAGTCGGGCAAGATTCTGCGGCTGCGCGGAAAGGGAATCCCCGAAATCAACGGCTACGGCCGCGGCGACCTGCTTGTCAACATTCAGGTCTGGACACCGCAGAGCGTCACCCGCGACGAAGCCAAAATCATTGAAAAACTCAAAGAATCAAGCAGTTTCACACCGAAACCCGACAAAAACGACCGAAACTTCTTTGAGCGTATGCGGAACTTCTTCAGCAATTGATTTTCAACCACAGAACACACGAAAAACACGGAAAGCAGAAACGCAATTGGACTTGTTCAATTGCGTTTTTTGCTTAAAAAAGTTCCGTGTTTTCGGTGATTTCCGTGGTTAATAAAAAAAGTTGTTTGTGAAAATTCCGCCTGTATGATTTAGTATTTTCGAAACGATAAAAAACATACGATATGCACTACCATTTCATTGCCATAGGCGGAAGCGCGATGCACAACCTGGCCATAGCGCTGCACACAAAAGGCGAAACTGTCACAGGTTCCGACGATGAGATTTTTGAGCCGTCACAGTCGCGGCTTGCGGCTTGCGGACTGCTTCCCGAGCAGCCTGGCTGGTTCCCTGAAAAACTGTCAGCCGACATTGACGCGGTTGTTCTGGGAATGCACGCCAAGGCCGACAACCCCGAGTTGCTGCGCGCGCAGGAACTGGGTTTGAAAATCTATTCGTACCCCGAATTCCTTTATAATCAGACCGAAAACAAGACTCGGGTGGTTATCGGCGGAAGCCACGGCAAAACCACCACCACGGCAATGGTGATGCACGTGCTGAAAACCGTCGGCATAAAGTTCGACTATATGGTGGGCGCCCGCGTGAAGGGTTTCGACACGATGGTTGGTTTGAGCAACGATGCGCAAGTGGCTGTTTTTGAAGGCGACGAGTATCTGACGTCGCCTATCGACCCGCGACCGAAATTCCACCTTTACAAACCCAATATCGCCCTGATAACGGGCATTGCGTGGGACCATATCAATGTTTTCAAGACATTCCCCGATTACGTCTGGCAGTTCGAGCGGTTTGCGCAACTCATTGAGCCACAGGGCTCGCTCGTCTATTTCGAAGGCGATGAGAACCTGCGCGCCATTGCCGCCAAGGTCCGCCCCGACATTCGTCTACTTCCCTACAACACCCACCCCTACGCCATTACGGACGGCGTCACCTACCTGACCGATGGCGCCGAAAAGTACCGACTGTCGGTGTTTGGCGAGCACAACTTGCAGAACATTGCAGGTGCAATGCAGGTCTGCCTGCAACTGGGCGTCACAAAAGCCGATTTCTACCGCGCAATGACCGCGTTCGAAGGTGCCGACAAGCGTTTACAACTGATTTACAGCAACAAAGAGAGCCTGTCGTTCACCGATTTCGCTCACTCGCCGTCGAAACTCAAAGCCACCATTGCCGCCGTGCGCAAGCAGTTCCCCGACAAGCGGATTGTGGCCTGTATGGAACTGCACACCTACAGCAGCCTGAGCAGCAACTTCCTTGAGCAGTACGCTGGCACAATGGACCTGGCCGACCGCTCGCTCGTCTATTTCAACCCGCACGCCATTGAATTGAAGGGCCTGCCTGGCATTACCATTGAGCAGGTTGAGAAGGCCTTTGCCAAAGACGGGCTCAAAGCCTACAGCGACATTGCACTGATGCTGAACGATTTAAAAACCATTGACGGCAAGAATTGTGTTCTGCTGTTCCTGAGTTCGGGCAACTTTGCTGGCACCGATTTGAAAGCGCTGGCAGAAGAAATTCTGGGTTGATGCTAACGGAAATCTGATTCTCGCACTGACAACACCGCCCCGACACTATCGGGGACACAGATTATCACATAATTATTAGGACGCGATGCTTGCGTCCTTTTTTTGTGAACGCTAATTTGCGAATACAATTTTTATTACACCGAATATCAATTATTTGTATATTTGAACGAATTATCACAAACTTCTTAAAAACCGCTAATTATGAAAAAACAACTAAACAAACTTGCCAAATCAAGTGCATTGGTAATCATTGCGCTTGCCACGTTTTGCACAACGGGCTACACGCAGGACAAAGAACCTACGGACAGCACTATGCTACTCATACAAAATCCAGAAACCAACACTATTGATACCGTATATACTATCGTTGATGAGATGCCCGAATATCCTGGTGGCATTCGAGAAATCAATAATTATATTAGGTATCCGGAGGAACTGTTGAGTTCAGCCGAAAGCATAGAGGAGCTTGAAGGAGTAGTTATTGTGCAATTTGTGGTTAACGAAAAGGGTGAGATTGGGAATGTTAGCATAGCACAAAGTTTTCGTCCAGAGTTTGATGCCGCAGCGATTAACGCAGTGAAGAGAGGCACCCAGAATAAAAAATTCAAACCTGGCAAATTAGATGGGAAACCTGTTAAAGTACGGATGACTATGGGTATTCATTTTCGTGTACACTAATCGCAAACTTTAAAAACCTCTTATTATGAAAAAACAACTAAACAAACTTGCCAAATCAAGTGCACTGGTAATCATTGCGCTTGCCGCGATTTGCACAACCGGCTACGCACAGAGTAACAACGATTCGACGGCGGGCGACACAACCATAACTAATACCACGTTGCCAAAAGAAGAAGAAAAACAGGTATTTTTTATCGTTGAAAATATGCCCGAATTTCCTTGTGGTGAGGTCGGTTTAAACAAGTATCTTGAGGAAAATATTGTTTATCCTGAAGAGGCGAAAAACAAAGGATTGGAAGGAAAGGTTTTCATATATTTTATTGTTAGTAAAACCGGAGATGTTGAGAATATCAAAGTTGCAAAAGGCATTGACCCTTTACTGGATAATGAAGCAATTCGCGTTGTGCAAAATATGCCTAAATGGAAACCAGGCTCGCAGCGTGGAAAACCAGTTGAAGTATCATTTTCCTTACCAATAGCTTTTCCTCCTACCAATAACTTTCAAACTCTTGAAACAAAGCCCGAATATCCGGGAGGAGCCTATGCTTTAGAAAAATATATATCAAAACAACTTGCAAAGCGGCCAAAAATCACCAAAAAGAAAACAGGTAAATACCGCTTCATAATCAACAAACAAGGATACGCAGAGAAAGTTAGCGTGGTGCGGAGTATAAATTCTGCAATGGACGATATGGTGGTAAGCGCGTTGCAAAATATGTCACAATGGAATTGCGCATATTTCCGAAAGGACCCCAATCAATGGCCCGTCACCATTTCAATTACGGCTGATAAATATGGCAGATTATCTGTTAGTGTCGATACTATGTGGGTGAATCGGTAACGGAAACAACCGCCACCTAAGTTCAAAATAGAAGTGCCAAGTTGAAAATCTTTTTGTTATCTTTGGCGTATTAACAATTAATTTCATCATAATGAGCACCCACGTCACAATTCTCACTGTTGCGCTTGCCGCGATTTGCTCGATGGGCTATGCGCAAAACAAAGGTACTGACAAGAGCGAATCAGCCATTACACCCAAAACAGCCGACGCCACCGAAAACACCGCAAAAAACGAGGATGACGAAGTGTATTTCATCGTTCCAAAAATGCCCGAATTTCCCGGCGGCGATTCCGCTTTGCGCAGATTTATCACCGAGAATCTGAGATACCCCGAAGAAGCCAAGGCCTGCGGAATGTCGGGAAAGGTTTTTGTTCAGTTCGTAATCAACAAAAACGGCGAGGTTGAGGATCCCCAGATTGCAAGAGGCATTGAGCCGGCATTGAATAAAGAGGCCATCCGCGTAATACAAAGTCTGCCCAAATGGAAGCCTGGTCAGAACAAATCAAAATGGGATAACGAATGGAGACCTGTGCGGGTATCGTTCACCATTCCTGTCGATTTCAAACTCGAATAGAAAAGTAATTAACACGCGAACGTGCCGCACAACCGTTCTGCAATGTTTGATTTTAATTAATAGAAATAATATGAACGCGAGACACACACTCAAAGCCATTCTGGCCGTTGCTTTTGCGGCCGTTTGCACAAACGGCGTGTGCCAAACCGAAAGCAATCAGCCGATTATTGTTCCGAAGGATAGTGCGGCCGCCGTCAATCAGCCGATTATCGACGATGACAACACCATTTACACTTCAGTTAAAATAATGCCGGAATATCCGGGCGGCGAATCGGCCATGAAACAGTATTTTGCTGATAATATGCAGAGTATAAAATCCGCAAAATTCATAAAAGGGAAAGTTTTCGTGCAGTTTGTAATTGGCAAAGACGGTATGGTTGAACCCGATAATGTGAAAGTTATCACTGGTATCAACCCTGAAATCGACGCAAAAGTGGTTGATTTTATAAAGAACATGCCAAAATGGACGCCCGGTATGCGACTCGAATCGAAAAACGGCACAGTGATGAAGGTGCTTGCGCGGGTATCGATGACTATTCCTATTGAGATATCGATTAAGGGCGAAGAAGAAGAAGTGTTCTTCATTGTTGAACACATGCCCGAATTCCCCGGTGGCGATTTGGAATTGCGCAAATTCATTGCCGCGAACATTAAATATCCCGAAGAAGCCAAGGCAAAAGGTCTGTCGGGAAAAGTTTTTGTTCAGTTCATAATCGACAAGAACGGTGACGTTGTAAATCCCAAAATAGCAAGAGGCATCGACCCGATATTGGACAACGAAGCCATTCGAGTGATACAAAGTTTGCCTAAGTGGAAACCCGGAGAGCAAAGCAAAAGAATTGATGGCGAAAAAGTGTGGGTTCCAAAAAACGTGTCGTGGACTGTGCCTGTCAGTTTTCAGATAAAATAGGAAAACCCGAAAACAGCTATAAACTTTAGCGAAAAGTCGTCCATATCAGACTCACAACGCACTTTCGGAAAAAAAATTCGTCGATTTTTCTGTTCCACAAGTAATAATCTGTGACAAAATCAGTTATTTTTAATACGAACTAAAAACGTAATACTATGGAACTCAAAAAGAATCCACGAGCAGATTTAAGGCGGTACGCCGGACTGTTCTTCGAAGCAGGTTTGGTAGTTGCGTTAAGCGCCGTTCTGGCATCGTTCAACTACACTAACCACGAGCTAAACCGTATGGTTTTTAGCGGCATTGACAACATCGACTTCGAGGATGTGCTGATTCCTGTCACACACCCGAAGGAGATTGCACCACCTCCGGCTCCACCAAAAGTTGCCGAGGTTATCACAATCATCGAAAGCGAATCTGAATTGGAGGAGACTCTCGATATTGACGACGTTGAGGCAACCCAGGAGACTGCGATTACCATCATTGAGAGACCTGACGAAGCGGAAGAAGCCGAGCCCGAAATCTTTTTCAGCGCCGAAGTCAATCCTTCGTTCCCTGGCGGTATGGCAGCCCTGTACAAACTCATCGGCGAGAGGTTGAATTATCCCGAAGCCGCAAGAAGTAACGGCATTACAGGCAAGGTTCACCTCAAGTTTGTGATTAATAAGAAAGGCGAGGTTGAAAACGTTCAGATAACCCGAGGCGTTGACCCGCTGCTCGACCGCGAGGCCATCCGCGTGATTGAGGGGCTTCCGCGATGGAACCCCGGCACACAACGCGGCAAACCCGTGAACGTGTGGTTCTCAATGCCGATAAACTTCCAACTAAATTGACAGATTAAAAGTGCCGGCCCGAGCGCCGGCATTTTTTTTGCCGGTTGTTTGCGGCTGGTTGCGGCTTTTCTGATTCAACCGTCAAAAAAGTTTCTTTTACATTGACATATTATTATAAAAAATTCTACTTTTAGCGGCTGAAAAAACTAATACTAATAATAAACGCTATGGAACTTAAAAAGAATCCAAAAGCCGACTTACGGCGATACAGCGGATTGTTTCTGGAAGTGGGATTTGTAGTGGCTTTGTGCGCTGTTTTGGGTGCGTTCAGCTACACAATTCACGAGAAGAACACCGCTGGTTTCGGTGAACTTGAAGATGTCATCGCCGAAGAGGAAATCATCCCAATCACACGCCAACAGGAGATAACTCCTCCCCCACCGCCGGAGGTTCCGAAGGTTGCCGAGGTAATCAACATTGTTGACGATGACGTTGAGATTGACGACGAGCTCGATATTGAGGACGTTGAGGCCGACCAGGATACCGAGGTGGCTATTGTTGAGATGGCAGAAGAGGAAGAGGAAGAGGAAGCCGAAGTATTCTTCATTGTTGAGAATATGCCCGAATTCCCCGGCGGCGAGCTTGCAATGCGCAAATATCTGGCCGAGCACACCCAATACCCCGAGATTGCCAAGGAGAACGGTCTTTCGGGAAAGGTTTTCGTTCAGTTCGTGATTAACCAGAAGGGTGAAATCGAGAACGTGAAAATCGCCCGTGGTGTTGACCCCGCATTGGATAAGGAAGCCATCCGCGTGGTACAGAGCCTTCCAAAGTGGAAACCTGGCTCGCAGCGTGGAAAACCGGTGCGCGTGTCATTCACAGTGCCAATCAACTTCCAGTTGAACTAGGACAGCAATAGGATAAGAATGCCGACAAATTTTGCCGGCATTCTTTTTTCTTTTATAAAACAAGGCCGGCGCAACAACCGGCATTGTCTGTTAAATTTGAACTACATTCATTTATCATCAAATAATTAATGACTATGTCACAGAAAAAACGTGTTTACACATTCGGCAACAAGAAAGCCGAAGGAAAAGCAGACATGCGTAATCTGTTGGGTGGCAAGGGTGCCAACCTGGCGGAGATGTGTCTTTTGGGTTTGCCAGTACCGGCAGGTTTCACAATCACAACCGAAGTTTGTACGGAGTATTATGAAAACAACTGCGAGCTTCCGGCAGAACTTGAGGCCGACGTTTGGGCTGCTATGGCCGAAACTGAGAAGATAATGGGCAAAAAATATGGCGACCCCGAAAACGCGCTTTTGGTTTCGTGCCGCTCGGGTGCACGCGCTTCAATGCCGGGTATGATGGACACCGTGCTCAACATTGGTGTCTGCTCGGCTACAATCCCCGGACTTATCAAAAAGACTGGCAACGAGCGCTTTGTTTGGGACTCGTACCGCCGTCTGATTATGATGTACGCCGACGTTGTGATGGAGAAAGCTGAAGGCTTGGACTTCAACATCCGCAAACAACTCGACGATATGCTCGACGACTACAAGAAACAGAAAGGTTACGCTTCGGATACCGACCTGAGCGCCAACGATTTGAAATTCCTGGCCGACGAGTTCAAGAAGAAAATCAAAGCCGTTTTGGGCAAAGAGTTCCCTGATGACGCTAAAGAGCAGCTGATGGGCGGTATCAAAGCCGTGTTCAAGAGCTGGAATGGTAAGAAAGCCGTTTCGTACCGCCGCATTGAGGGCATTCCTGACGACTGGGGTACAGCCGTTAACGTTCAGTCGATGGTGTTCGGCAATATGGGTGACACTTCGGCTACTGGCGTTGCATTCACCCGCAACCCCGCCACTGGCGAGAACCTGTTCTATGGTGAGTGGCTTATCAACGCTCAAGGCGAGGACGTTGTGGCAGGTATCCGCACACCGAACCCGCTTAACGATGAGACCAAGAACGAGCAGAACCAACACCTGAAAAGTATGCAGGAGGCTATGCCTGGAACATACAAAGAGTTGGTTGAAATCCGCGAGATTCTTGAGAAATCATTCCACGATATGCTCGACATAGAGTTCACCATTCAGGAAGGCAAACTGTTTATGCTGCAGTGCCGCGTCGGAAAACGCACTGGTACTGCCGCTCTGAATATGGCAATGGATATGCTTCACGAAGGTTTGATTGACGAGAAGACCGCTGTTTTGCGCGTTGACCCGACTCAACTCGACGAGTTGCTTCACCCGATTCTGAATCCTTCGGAAGAGAAACGTGTTAAACCTATTGTTAAAGGTCTGCCTGCTGGTCCTGGCGCAGCTGTTGGCAAGGTTGTCTTCACCGCTGAGGACGCCGTTGCTTGGCAGAAGAAGGGCGAGAAGGTTATTCTTGTCCGTGAGGAAACCAACCCCGAGGACGTTGAGGGTATGCGCGCCGCCGACGGTGTTCTCACCGCACGTGGTGGTATGACGTCACACGCCGCTCTGGTTGCCCGCGGTTGGGGCAAATGCTGCATTGTTGGTGCAGGTGCTCTGCACGTTGATGTGGCTAACAAAACCGCCAAAATCATTGGTACCGACATTGAATTCAAAGAGGGCGCAACTCTCACTCTGAACGGCACCAAGGGCAACGCTTATATGGGCGAACTGAAACTGATGGACGCTTCGGAGAATCCACGCTTCCAAGAGTTTATGCGTCTTGTCGACAAAAACCGCAAGATGGGTGTCCGCACCAACGCCGACAACCCAGACGACGCTCGCATTGCACGCGAGTTCGGCGCCGAGGGCATTGGCCTGTTCCGCACCGAGCATATGTTCTACGGCAAGAACTCTGAAGAGCCGTTGTTCCTGCTTCGCAAGATGATTTTGAGCGCCGACGCTGACGAGCGCCGCAAAGCTCTCGACGAGTTGTTCCCATTTATGAAGAAGGATATGAAGGCCACCCTGCTGGCTATGGACGGTCTGTCAGTAACCTTCCGTCTGCTCGACCCACCGTTGCACGAGTTTGTTCCGCAAGGTGCCGAGAAACAGGCTGAGTTGGCTGCCGCTCTTGGCATTTCGGCCGCTGCTGTTGCCAAACGCGGCGAGGCTCTGCACGAGTCGAACCCGATGATGGGCCACCGTGGTGTCCGTCTGGGCGTTACCTATCCCGAAATTTCTGAAACTCAAATACGTGCAATCTTTGAGTCGGCTGCCGAGCTTATCAAAGACGGCAAAGACCCGCACGCCGAGATTATGGTTCCTGTAACCTGCGATATGAGCGAGTTGGAATACACCCGCAAGATTGTCGACAAGGTTTACGCCGAAGTTTGCAAGAAATTC
>JAEEGJ010018362.1_pt1 | contig 15629 bp, 15 predicted proteins | sample 8958761 | NCBI WGS metagenome assembly JAEEGJ01 (sample SAMN16246546, study PRJNA631951) | gut metagenome | biome: gut microbiome; feature: rumen; material: RS-attached | host: Bos | place: Iran: Karaj | collected 2018-10
AGGTCGGGGAACTGGCTTTGAAACGGTACAATCAGATAGCCTGGGATGCCAATGGCGAGAAGTACGACTATATCTGCGAAGCCTTGGACAAGTGGGGTAGGAGCTGGCCGCGTCTGGCTACCCTCAGAAATGAACGGGAGGAGCTGACCAATCCACAGTTCCGGCTCAGTTATGACCTCCAAGTGTCGCTGCCTGGAAAGTCGCAGAAGGTGACCCTCTCCGACATGAGGAATCTGCAGTCGTTGACGATGACCGTCTACCGGGTGAACTGTCGTGGGGATTTCAATGAGTCGCCCGACACCAAGAGTGGCTATGAGAAGATCAAGCCTCTGTTGGATGGGGTGGTCTATGAGCAGAAGCGTGAATACACAGGCCATCAGCCCTATGAGGAGTTCGAAGACTCGATGACGCTCGAAGGACTGCCCGTAGGTGTGTATCTGGTGGAGCTTCGTTCGAATCCTTCTACAAAGATTGTCCGTCACCTGTATCATGTGACTGATGTCTTTACCATCGCTGAAGACCAGCCCAACCACGAGGGTGTACGTTATGTGGTGGTGAATGCCACAACGGGACAGCCCATCGCCGGTGCCCATCTGCGTATCTGGGACTATACCACCTATGCCCGTTATGAAGAGACCGTGGCCGTGACCGATGCGAAAGGTGAGTATATCTACAAGTCGAAAGATGGCACTCGCCGGCAGGAGGTCTATGCCTGGACCGACTCGGACAATGCCTGTCCGCCGATGCGCAATAACAACCGCTACAGCTTCTATTCAAACAAACAGCAGGTGAACCGTGTCTGCATCTATACCGACCGGGCCATCTATCGTCCGGGACAGAAGGTGTTTGCTTCTGCCCTGCTTTATCAGGTGACCAACGGTATGGACCAGCAGGTGCGTGAAGGCAAGTCCGTCACGTTCCAGTTGCGCGACGCCAACTACAAAGTGGTATCGGAACAGAAAGCAACCACTGATGCCTATGGAATATGTGGCGTTGAATTCACTTTGCCATCGTCAGGTTTGACGGGCAGATACTCTATTCAGGTGAGTGGTGAGATCCACTATTTCCGTGTGGAGGAATACAAGCGTCCGACGTTCCATGTGGACTTCCCTGAGGTGAAGCAGGCCTATGCCGCTGGTGATACGCTGACGGTGAAAGCCGCAGCCGTAAGCTATGCCGGTGTACCTGTTCAGGGGGCCAAGATGAGCTATAAGGTGGTGCGTCGCAGGGCCTACTGGTGGTGGTCGTACAGTCGCTATTGGGATACCGCCGTGATTGGTCATACGAGTGACGGTGACGAGGTCTATAGCGGTGAGGGTGTCACAGATGGTGACGGACAGTTCGATGTGACGATGCCACTGACGATGCCCGAGACCAGTTATCCGATGTTCTACCAGTTTGTGGTGACTGCCGATGTGACAGACAGTGCTGGCGAGACGCGTACGGGTCAGCTCTCGCTGCCTTTGGGTAACCGCAAGCAAGCCCTGAGTGTAGACCTGGCAGAGAAGGTGCTGATTGATGACAAGCCTACCGCCACGTTCCATCTGCTGAATGCCGCTGGTAGGGATCTCGACGCCGAGGTGAAATACCGTATCGATGGCGGCAAATGGCAGAAAGTGAACACGACTGTCAACTGTCAACTCTCAACTCTCAACTTAACCAGTGGTGAGCATCTGTTGGAGGCCGTCTGTGAGGGTGATACCATCGAGCGCAATTTCGTGGTCTTCTCACTCGATGACGAGCGTCCCGCCACCAAGACCGACGACTGGTTCTGGCAGTCTGCTAAACAGTTTACGAACGACGGTAAACCCGTCACCGTTCAGGTGGGCTCGTCAGATCCTAATGTGCATATCGTCTACAGCATCTTTGCAGGAGATAAACTGATCAAACGAGGAGCCGTAGACCGTAGCGACCAGTTACTGAACCTGAAGCTGACCTATGAGGAGGAATATGGCAATGGACTGTTGCTGACCTTCGCCTGGGTCAAGAATGGGCAGTGCCATACACACACGGCACAGATCCAACGGCCTCTGCCTGACAAGCACCTCCAGCTGGAATGGGCAACCTTCAGAGATCGTCTGACGCCCGGACAACAGGAAGAGTGGACCCTCCGTGTGAAGGATCCTGACGGAAAGCCTGCTGACGCCCAACTGATGGCAACATTATACGACCAGAGTCTCGATATGTTGGTGAAACACCAGTGGTCGCTGACTCCTTATCTCCATCTGCCACTTCCCAGCAGTATGTGGACATATGCCAGCCGCTACAGACGATCAGAGACTGCTTCCCATCCGTGGAGCAGCAGAAAAGTGGACGACCTGGAGTTCAGTTCGTTTGACGCCAGTGTTTATCCTTCCTATTATGGTTATCGCTTCCGTCGTTATTCACGCGGAGCCGTGTTAGAGGACTTCGGAGCCGTGATGGCAGAGCCGAAGATGATGATGAAGTCTGCAGCCAGAATGGAGGGCGATGCTGAGGTGATGGGCAATGATATGGCTGATGGTGAGGTGCTGAAGGCCAAGGAGGTTGTTGAAGAAGCAGATACACAAGAGGAAGTACAAGGCGATCAGATGCAGATGCGTGAAAACCTGAACGAGACTGCGTTCTTCTATCCCCAGCTGACGACAGACGAGACTGGTTGTGTGGCCTTGAAGTTCACACTTCCCGAAAGTCTGACCACCTGGAGGTTTATGGGACTGGCCCATACGAAAGACCTCTGTTATGGTATGATTGAGGGTGAGGCCGTCGCCCAGAAGGATGTGATGATCCAGCCCAACGTGCCCCGCTTTGTGCGTGAGGGTGACGAGGCCGCCATCTCTGCCCGAATCTTCAATACCAGCAAGAAGGATTTCACCGGCAAGGCCGTGCTGAAACTCATCGATCCGGAAACCAATGCCGTGGTCACTGAACTGTCGCAGACGGTGAAGCTGAAAGCCGGTGATACAACTCCCGTCGGTTTCAATGTATCATCTACCACGTTCAATGCTCAAAACTCGCTCCTGATCTGTCAGATGAGTGTCAGCGGTAAGGGCTTCTCTGATGGTGAACAGCACTATCTGCCCGTATTACCGTCCAAGGAACGTGTGACCGTTACATTGCCCATCACCCAGCATCATGCAGGCACCGAGACCATTGACCTTTCGAAGCTCATCCCTGTCGACGCTACTAACGGTAAGCTGACCTTCGAATATACCAACAACCCCGCCTGGTTGATGATTCAGGCCTTGCCGACGGTGGGAACACCCTCGGATGATGATGCCATCTCGCAGGCTGCCTCGTTCTATGCCAATTCGCTGGGACGACTGATTCTCAGCCGTAATCCTCAGGCCAAGAATGCCTTCGCTCTCTGGAAACAGGAGGCTGCCCAAGGAGATAACGCCTCGCTGACCTCACAGCTCGAGAAGAACCAGGAGTTGAAAGACCTTGTGCTCAACGAGACCCCATGGGTGATGGATGCCGACCGTGAGACGGAACAGAAACAGCGTCTTGGTGATTTCTTCGACGAGAATCTTCTGCAGAACCGTATCAGTTCGGCTGTCGGTAAGTTGGAGAAACTGCAGAAGGCTGATGGTTCGTGGACCTGGTGGCCGGGGATGCCGGGATCGTTCTATATGACCGTCGCCGTCAGTGAGATGTTGGTGCGCCTCAATGCGATGGCTGGAGAACAGAAGGAGACCCGTCAGATGCTCTCCGAGGCCTTCGGTTTCATGGGGAATGAGATCGTGGTAGAAGTGGAGGAAATGAAGAAATGGGAGAAGGAAGGCCGCAGTGTGTCGTTCCCCAGTTTCAAGGCCCTGCAATGGCTCTATCTCACCACCCTCGACGGACGTGAGCTACCCAAAGACGTACAGGCCGCCAACGACTACCTGCTGCGACTGTTGAAGAAAGAGATCAAGACACAGTCGATCTACGAGAAGGCCCTGACGGCTGTTATCCTCTCGAAGCGTGACGCGAAACGTGCTGCGGAGTATGCCCAGTCGTTGAAGGAGTACACCGTGTTCCGTGAGGATATGGGCCGATATTATGACACCCCGCGTGCCGGCTACTCATGGTACGACTACAAAATTCCGACCCAGACCATCGCCATCGAGGCTTTGCAGAGGCTGATGCCAGACGACCAGCAGACCATCGAGGAGATGCAGCGCTGGCTGTTGCAGGAGAAGCGTACACAGGCCTGGGACACACCCATCAACAGTGTGAATGCCGTGTATGCGTTCCTGGGAAGTCAGGGTGGTCAGGACGACCGTCTGCGTCTGGATGCTGCACAGGCTGACATCCGTGTCGATGGTAAACTTTTGGAACTGCCGAAGGCCACCGCTGCCATAGGCTATGTGAAGACCCCCGTACAGAAGGAGAGCCAGACCCTCACCATCGCCAAGGCCACCGAGGGTACGTCGTGGGGAGCCGTTTACGCCCAGTTTGTGCAGGCCACGAAGAATATCACCAATACGGGCCAAGGACTCACCGTCAAGCGCGAATTCCTCGATGCCAAAAACTCTCCACTGTCAACTGTCAATTGTCAACTGAAAGTGGGCGACCGTATCAGGGTGCGTATCACCATCACCGCCGACCGCGACTACGACTTTGTTCAGGTGCAGGACAAACGTGCTGCCTGTCTGGAGCCTGTCAGACAGCTCAGCGGCTGGCATAGTGGGGCGTATTGCACACCGAAGGACAACACTACCAACTATTATTTCGATTGTCTGTCGAAGGGTACCCATACCATCGAGAATGAGTATTATGTAGACCGTGCAGGACGTTACGAGACGGGTACGTGTACCGTTCAGTGTGCCTATGCACCCGAGTTCCGTGGCACCACGCATTCGCAGACGTTAGAGATTGAACGTTAACTATTGAACATTGAAAATGAGATAATGATGATAAAGAAGATATTGTTTTTGTTTTTCGCTTTGACATCTTCAGTGGCTTTCGCGCAGAAGCTGGAGATTACCTCCCAGACTGTTGAGTGTGGACGTACTGGCTATCAGCAGCCTGTGACTGCCACGTTTGAAATAAAGAACAAAGGCCGTAAACTCACCATTGAGAGTGTGCACCCCGACTGTGGTTGTACGAGAGTGGATTATCCGCGTGAGGTTGGGGCAGGGGAGAAGTTCACGATCAGTATGACCTATGATGCCCGTCAGTTGGGACATTTCCAGAAGTCCGCCGCCCTGATGGCCAAAGGCTTCAAGAAACCCGTCTATCTCACCATGCGTGGTGTGGTGCTCAAGGAAATGCAGGACTACTCCGGCAGCTATCCCCTCGCCATGGGAACCCTGTTGCTCGATCTGGATGTGCTTGAGTTCGATGACGTGAACAAGGGTGACAAGCCCGTTCAGGAGATCCACATCTTGAACAACAGCACGGAAACCATGGCCCCGCGGCTGCTTCATCTGCCGTCGTATCTCGATGCCACTGTCAGGCCTGAGACTCTCCAGCCGGGACAGAGTGGCACCATCACCGTCACCCTCCAGTCTGACAAGCTGCGTGATTATGGACTGACGAAGACTCAGGTGTTCCTTGCCCAGCAGTTGGGTGAGAAGGTCAGTGCCGACAAGGCGATGGATGTCTCCGTCACTCTTTTGCCCGACCTCAGTCAGTTTGAGGGCGTGAGTCGTGCCCAGGCCCCACAGTTGCAGATCTCTGCCACCGACCTGGATTTCACGGATTTTGGTGGAAAGGATAAGAAAACGACCGATGTGTTGTTGACGAATACTGGTGCCTCGACACTCGTCATCTCGACGATGCAGATGTACACTGGCGGTCTGAAGGTCACTCTTGGCAAACAGCGGATAGAACCCGGTCAGAACACCACGCTCCGTATCATCGGTTATGCCCAGGAACTGGCCAAGGTGAAGGGTCGTCCGCGTATTCTCATGATCACCAATGACCCTGATCATCCTAAAGTCGTTATCAATATTAAAAAATAATCATCATGGACCATCCCGAGAACAGTTCAGAATATGCCGGTCTGCAGGTGAACAGTGGTGTGGAGCAGCCCTCCATCATCAATCCCTACCTGAAGCGCAACCGTTTCCGTCGTCGTGAACTCTCCGTCGGTGAGATGGTAGAGGGCATCGTCAAGGGGGATGTCACGATCCTTTCACAGGCTGTCACCCTTATCGAAAGTGTCAACCCCGATCATCAGGCCAAGGCACAGGAGGTGATCAATAAGTGTCTGCCCTATAGTGGCAACAGCGTACGTGTGGGTATCAGTGGTGTGCCTGGCGCCGGTAAGTCCACGAGTATCGACGAGTTTGGCGTCCATGTGCTGAAGGAGAAGGGAGGGCGTCTGGCAGTTCTTGCTATCGACCCCTCCAGTGAACGTACGAAAGGCAGCATCCTCGGCGACAAGACCCGTATGGAGAAGCTTGCCCAGCATCCTGACTCGTTTATACGTCCCAGTCCGTCGGCAGGCTCCTTAGGTGGTGTGGCCCGTAAGACGCGTGAGACCATCATCCTCTGTGAGGCTGCTGGCTTTGACAAGATTTTCGTTGAGACGGTGGGAGTGGGGCAGAGTGAGACCGCCTGTCACTCGATGGTCGACTTCTTCCTGCTCATCCAGGTCGCTGGTACGGGAGATGAGTTGCAAGGTATCAAACGCGGTATCATGGAGATTTCCGATGGCATTGTTATCAATAAGTGCGACGGGGATAATGTCGACCGCTGTCAGATGGCCGCCACCAACTTCCGCAACGCCCTCCACTTCTTCCCCATGCCTGAGAGTGGGTGGACGCCGAAGGTGCTGTGCTATTCTGGTTTTTATGGTTATGGCATCAAGGAGGTTTGGGACATGATCTACGAATATATTGACTTTGTGAAGGCCAACGGCTATTTCGACTACCGTCGTAATGAACAGTCGAAATACTGGATGTACGAAAGCATCAACGAACACCTGCGTCTGAACTTCTACAATAACCCGCACGTGAAGGCTCAGTTACAGACTGCCGAGCAGATCGTCCTCGCTGGTCAGAAGACCTCGTTCATCGCCGCCCAGGATTTGCTTGATCTTTATTTTAACGAACTGAAAAAATGATCCAGATTGAAATCGACGAAGGTAGTGGTTTCTGTTTCGGTGTGACCACCGCCATCAAGAAGGCCGAGGAAGAACTTGGCACCAGTGAAAAGACTCTCTACTGTCTGGGCGACATCGTTCACAACGGCATGGAGTGCGAGCGGCTGAAGGATATGGGACTCATCACCATCAACCACGACGACCTGCGTGAGCTTCACGATGTGAAGGTGCTGTTGCGTGCCCATGGAGAGCCGCCAGAGACCTATGAGCTTGCCCGTCGTAACAACATCGAGATCATTGATGCCACTTGTCCTGTGGTGCTCCAGCTCCAGAAACGCATCAAGAAACAGTACGACGAGAGTAATCTCACACCACATTCCGCACTCCTGACTCCCCAAATCGTCATCTTCGGCAAGAAAGGTCATGCAGAGGTGTTGGGACTTGTCGGACAGACACAGTCGAACGCCATCGTCATCGAGAATTTCGACGAGGTGACGCGTCTTGACTTTTCGCGCGACATCTATCTCTACTCACAGACCACGAAGTCGCTCGACGAGTATCACCGCATCATTGAATACATCCAACAGCACATTGCTCCAGGGGCCACCTTCCGCAGTTTTGATACCATCTGCCGAAGCGTCGCTAACCGCATGCCGAACATCTCACAGTTCGCTGCCCGCCACGACCTGATTCTCTTCGTCTGCGGCCGCAAGAGTTCCAACGGTAAGGTGCTCTTCAACGAGTGTTTGCGCGTCAATCCTAACAGTCATCTCGTAGAGGATGCACAGGAGATAGACTCCGCCTGGCTTGAAGGTATACAGACCGTAGGCATCTGTGGTGCCACCAGTACGCCCCGCTGGCTCATGGAACAATGCCGCGACGCGATTCAAAGACTTGCGTAGATTTACAAATAATCCCCGTCTGCAATCGGACGGGGATTATTGAATTGACAGGGGATTCTGTTAATAGCTTCTGGCGATGATCACACGGGCTTTCGAGGGCTTGCCGCTCACCATATCGACACCCGGTGTCTGCTCCACACCGAAGGGCACACAGCGGATGGTGGCCTGAGTCTCCTCCTTGATCTGGGCCTCAGTCTCGGCAGTGCCGTCCCAGTGGCAGAGGAAGAAGCCGCCGTCCTTCACACGCTCCTTGAACTCCTCATAGTTGTCGCACTCATAGATATGGGCATCGCGGAAGGTCTTGGCCTTCTGGAAGATGTTCTTCTGGATGTCCTCCAGCAGCTGCTCCACATACTGGGCAATGCCCTCAATAGAGCGGGTCTCTTTCTCCAGGGTGTCACGGCGCATCACCTCAATGGTGCCGTTCTCCAGGTCGCGGGCTCCAAGCACCAGGCGCACAGGAACACCCTTGAGCTCATAGTCGGCAAACTTGAAGCCAGGACGCTTGTTGTCAGCATCGTCGAACTTCACGGTGATGCCCTTTGAACGCAGTTCCTCGATGATGGGCTGCACCTCCTTGTTCACCTGCTCCATCTGCTCGGGCTTGGTGGCGATGGGGATGATGACCACCTGGATGGGAGCCAGGCGCGGAGGGAGTACCAGGCCATTGTCGTCGCTGTGGGTCATGATGAGGGCTCCAATCAGACGGGTGGAGACTCCCCATGACGTGGCCCACACATACTCGGGCTTGTTCTCCTTGTTCAGATACTGCACCTCGAAGGCCTTGGCGAAGTTCTGGCCCAGGAAGTGGGAGGTGCCCGACTGAAGGGCCTTGCCGTCCTGCATCATGGCCTCGATGGTATAGGTGTCGAGGGCTCCTGCAAAGCGCTCTGTCTCGCTCTTCACACCCTGCACCACCGGCACGGCCATCCACTCTTCGGCAAACTTGGCATAGACCTTGAGCATCTTCTGTGCCTCTTCTTCAGCCTCCTCACGGGTGGCATGGGCTGTATGGCCTTCCTGCCACAGGAACTCACTGGTACGGAGGAAGGGACGGGTGCGCATCTCCCAGCGCATCACGTTACACCACTGGTTGCACATCAGGGGCAGGTCGCGCCAGGAGTGGATCCAGTTCTTATAAGTGTTCCAGATAATCGTTTCCGAGGTGGGGCGGACAATGAGTTCTTCTTCGAGTTTGGCTGCTGGATCGACCTCAACGCCGCTCTTATCCTCCTTGGCACGCAGGCGATAGTGGGTCACTACGGCGCACTCCTTGGCGAATCCCTCTACGTGTTCTGCCTCACGACTGAGGAACGACTTGGGGATCAACAGGGGGAAATAGGCGTTCTGAGCGCCCGTCTCCTTGAACATCTTATCCAGCTGCTGCTGCATCTTCTCCCAGATGGCATAGCCGTAAGGCTTGATGACCATACAGCCGCGTACGGCACTTTGCTCGGCAAGGTCAGCCTTCACTACCAGGTCGTTGAACCACTGGCTGTAATTATCAGCTCTTTTCGTTAAATCTTTTAATTCTTTTGCCATTGTTATACTCTAATTTTGCGAATTTGCGTGCAAAATTACATAAAATTTCAGACATAAGTACATAAGAACATATAATTTTTAGTTTCTTTTGTTCTTTTGTCTGAAATAATAATTATCTTTGCAGCGAAAATTAAACGTTTAACGATTAAAATTAGGAATTATGAAAAGTTTAAAGACGATTGCTGTCACCTTGTGCGCTGCGCTGGTGGTGAGTTGCGGAATGAGTAACACGGGTAAGGGTGCTCTTATCGGAGCAGGCGGTGGTGCTGCCCTTGGTGCTATTGTGGGTGCTTTGGCTGGTAATACAGCTATCGGTGCTGCCGTGGGTGGTGCCGTAGGTGCTGGCGCAGGAGCCATCATCGGTAAGAAGATGGATAAGGCCAAGAAGGAGGCTGAGGCTATCCAGAATGCTCAGGTTGAGGAAGTGACCGATGCCAATGGCCTTGAGGCTGTGAAGATGACATTCGACTCTGGTATCCTCTTCAAGACTGGTAAGTCTGACCTGACCGCTTCCTCAAAGGCTTCGCTGCAGCAGCTGGCCAGCGTTCTGAAGAACAACAGCGACTGCGACGTAGCCATTCAGGGCTATACCGACAATCAGGGCTGGAAGAACTCTACGCCTGAGCAGAGTGCCCAGAAGAATCAGGCTCTCTCGCTCGACCGTGCAACCTCTGTTTCTTCTTATCTGATGTCTCTGGCCGTTCCCGCTTCTCAGATTAAGAGTGTCGAGGGCTTTGGCGAGGCCAACCCCGTTGCCTCCAATGCCACAAAGGACGGACGGGAGCAGAACCGCCGCGTGGAGGTTTACATGTACGCTTCTCAGAAGATGATTCAGGAGGCTCAGCAGCAGGCCCAGTAAAAGGTAAAATAGTAAATAGGTAAAAAGTAGAAAGGTGAAAAGGTTGAATCCTTTCAGGCTTATTAAGAAAACTTTGAAATGGATAGTGGTGGCATTCTTTGCTTCCACTATTCTTTCTGTTGTTGCGCTCCGATTCCTGCCCGTCTGGGTGACACCATTGATGGTCATCCGCTGCTTCCAGCAGGTCTCTGAGGGCAGGAGCCTGAAACTCTCCCACGACTGGGAGCCGTTGGAGAACATCTCCCCGTCGCTGCCCGTTGCCGTTATGGCCAGTGAGGATGCCCGATTCCTGGAGCATCACGGCTTCGACTACAAAGCCATTGAGCATGCCGCCAAGCGCAACCGTGAGCACCCTGAGAAGCGCAAACTGGGTGCCTCGACGATCTCTCAGCAGACGGTCAAGAACGTCTTCTTATGGCCAGGCCGCAGCTGGACGCGTAAGGGCTTTGAAGCATATTTCACCGTGCTGATAGAAGTCCTATGGCCCAAGCAGCGCATCATGGAGGTCTATCTCAATTCCATCGAGATGGGTGAGGGTATCTATGGGGCGCAGGCCGTTGCCGAGGAGCACTTTGGCAAGGATGCCAAAGACCTCACTCGCAGCGAGTGTGCCCTCATTGCCGCTACGCTGCCCAATCCCCGCAAGTTCTCCAGCAAATCGCCTTCCGCCTACATGCTCAAGCGCCAATCCCGCATCCTGAAGGAGATGAAGTTCGTGGGTAAGTTCCCCATGAAATAAGTGAGTTTTTCCTCATTTTATTTGGAAGTTTCGTATTTATTGCATATATTTGCAGTCGAAATATAAAAATTATGGATCAGGTAATAGGATTGAATGCAGCACAGATGGATTTCCTCCAGCTCTTGGCACACATTAAGACCACGGAGGAACTGGAAGAACTGAGCCAGATTGTCAGCGACTACTACGCTCGCAAGGCTGAGGAGGGAATGAACCGCCTTTGGGAGACTGGACAGTGGAGCAAGGAGAAGGATGATGAAGTGATGAGCACACATCTTCGCACACCATACAAATATGCAAAATAAGAAGATTGTCCTCGACACGAATTGCCTACTTGTCTCCATATCAAAATATGGTGAGGCATATCCTGTATGGCGTGGTTTCTTAGATGGTCGCTACACGCTCTGCGTCTCAACAGATATTCTTGAAGAATATGAGGAGATCATTGCCAGTATGACCACGCCTGACATAGCGAGAAATGTGGTGGATGCTATCTTGAAGCGCAGGAACGTATTGCGTGTTGATCCGTATTATCACTGGCACATCATCACCGCCGATCCTGATGACAACAAATTTGTTGATTGTGCTTTTGCTGCCAACGCCACATATATAGTTTCAGACGATAGTCACTTTGATGAGGTGAAGAATGTTGAATTCCCACGGCTTCATAGCGCTGCGATTTAAAATTATTGATACTTCCAAAAATCATACTTCTTGCGAAACTCTTCCTGTTTCTCAGGTGGCAACGACTTAAAGTAACCTCGCCAACTGGGACAGAAGTTGATTTGCCAACGCCAGAAGCGTCCAATTAATGACTTCGGATTCTTGTCATACGCAACACGTAGCTTGCAGTTCTCACATGGGTACTTCATAATTCTATCGTTTTTGTTATTCTTCCACTTCGCAATGCAGAAATCCCATTTCCTTGGCTTTTTCCTCGTTCATCAGGAAGTAGATGGCCTCGCCCTCATTGCAGAGTTCACCCTTCGAGTTGGTAATCTCCGCACTGATATATGCCAAATTCCGTACCTGTTTCGAGACTTTGGCCCTGATGGTCAATTCTGGCTCTGTCGTAGGGACAGCCTTGCGGAACTTCACACTCAACTGCACGGTATAGCCGCTGGTCTGAAGTTTGCGGGTGACAACCCAACCGCATACTTCATCAATCAGCGTACTCAGAATGCCTCCGTGCATGGTATCTACCCAGCCCTGATAATTATGTTCGGGATGCCAGGTACTTACGATATAGTCACCATCCTCATAGAACTCCATGTGAAGCCCAATGGGATTATCAGGACTGCATCCAAAACAGTTATAACCTTCGTGGTTACGCCAAGGGTTTATTATTTTCTTCATTTTATATGCGTATCATTATTTTTTTGCCAAAGGATGGAATTACGTACACAGGTTTCTCTTCATGGTGAGTACAGTCATGATGGTCGCATGATTCCAAAGAATCCTGTAGTTCTCCGTTTTGATAAGACCTGAGCACATCATCCACTTTACCGTGACAGCCTCTGATGACGGAGATACCGTGGGCTGACAGCTTGTTATAGGCACCCATGCCCATGTTACCAGCAAGCATCAGCGTGATTCCTATCTCCTGCATGACAGATGCAATATTCGACTTGCATCCGCATCCTTCTGGAGAATCCAGACGTTCCTGGTTCACAATCTGATTCTGCTCATCAATCGTAACTACTGTATAATAGGCACAGTGGCCAAAGTGGTCATCAACCATATCTTCACGTGTCGGAATAGCTATTTTCTTCATAATTTCACAAAACATATTAATTTTCACTGCAAAGGTACTGATTTCTAATTGATTATTTGTACATTTGCATCCAACTTTACAATACTTTAGGATTTATCAATATGGCAGAGAATTGTGAAAAGTGCAAATTGAGGGCTAAATATGATCAGAAGCCCAATTCGTTCTTGGGAAAGTTCTGGCGTTGGCATATCAACTTCTGCCCAGGTTGGAAAGGATACTTCACCAGTCTGAGTGAGGAGCAGAAGAAAGAGTTGAGGGCAAAGTATAATTTCCAAAAGTATTAAAATGGTAAAGAACTACAAAGTCATCACACTTTGCGGAAGCACCCGTTTCAAGGAACAGTTTTTTGAAGTTCAAAAACGATTGACACTGGAAGGCTGTATTGTCATCAGCGTAGGCCTGTTTGGGCATTCCGGCGATGAAGAGGTGTGGAAACCTGGCACTAAGGAGATGCTTGATGACATGCACAAACGCAAAATCGACATGGCAGACGAGATTTTTGTTATCAACGTTGGTGGCTATATCGGTGAAAGTACCAGAAGTGAGATAACTTACGCCATCAATACAGGCAAGAAGGTGAATTATCTTGAACCTGTCAATCCATAACAAGACGAGGAATCCCATTACTGAGATTCCCCACAAGTCCTTTGTTCAAGGCATATAGTAGAGTTTACGGAGTTACCTGCGTCCGAAGTGGCCACCGTTACCGCGATTTGTGTTCATTGCCATGTGACGGTCTGAGCCGTGACGGTCATGATGTGTTGCTGTGGGCTTTCCGTGATGCGGAGCCGGAGCTGGTGCATGGCGATGCACTGGAGGTGCAGGATGATGCACAGTGGGCTTCGGCATGTGACGTCCAGCGTAGAAGCGAGGGTCACGATGGCTGTTGCCGCCCCTGTAGGTAACGAATACCTTTGGGTGTGCGTTGAAGAAACGGCCTCTGTCATAGTGGGAGTACACTGCGAATGTCCAGCCACCTGCACGCCAAGCTACAGGACGATAGAAGTGAGCCAGGCTCATGTACTTATCGAACTGCCAGCTGTTCAGCACGAAGCGGAGGTCTGCATTACGACGATCCCACCAGATGCCGAAGACATCACCGTGTCCGTTCAGGCTCATCAGGTAGTCGAGGTTGATCTCATAGACTGCCTCATACTGTGCAGCGGTGAGGTTCAGCTCGTAAGCCATCTTGTCGCTCAGGAAGAGGGCTTCGTGCTTTGCTGCGTTATAGCTCATTGCGTTGGCCGAGATAGTCATGACCATCATCACTGCCAGGATCATCATCTTCTTCATATCTTAATCTCCTATACTTTAAATGGTGAGACTTTTATTTTTTTTTCTCGGTGCAAAGTTCGGAACTTTTAGCGAGGTTTACAAAGGAAAAATCATAATTCGGAAGGGAATTTTCCCTATTTGTGAGTAGGGAAATCTCCTCATATCAATTTTTATTCGTACCTTTGCACCCGTTATGGTACAGCAAATAGAAATAATCCTGAAGCCGAAACGTCGCGGTTTCCATTTGGTGACGAGCGAGATACTGAGCCAGTTGCCGAAATTGCCGAAGACGGGCATCGTGAACATCTTCACGAAGCACACTAGTTGCGGACTGAGCATCAACGAGAATTGTGATCCGGATGTTCGCATCGATATGGAGACTATCTTCAACCGTCTGGTTCCTGAGAACCGCCCTGAGTATGAGCATACGCTGGAGGGGGCCGACGATATGCCCGCTCATGCAAAATCGACACTTAGCGGTGTCAGCATCACCATCCCCATCACCGATGGCCGCTTGAACCTCGGCACTTGGCAAGGGATATACTTTTGCGAGTTCCGCAACTACGGCGGTTCCAGAGAATTGGTTGTTACAATTATAGGAGAATAGCATGAAGGAATTACTCTTAGTCTGCATCGGCAGTTTCTTTGGAGGTGGCTTACGCTATCTGGTCGGCAAAGCTGTGCAGTCGTGGGTAGCCGTCTCGTTTCCTTGGGGAACGATGACAGTCAATGTCATTGGCTGTTTCCTGATTGGCCTGCTTTCCGGACTGTCGCTTGGAGGACAGATTTCACCCACTACGAAGCTGGTCTTGGTGACAGGCTTTTGTGGTGGCTTTACTACCTTCTCGACGTTTATGAACGAGAATCTGTTATTTGGTCGCGACGGAGCAATGCTTTCCGCTGTGCTATATACGTTGCTCAGCCTCGCCCTTGGGCTGATTGCTGTCATCATTGGTTATCAAATTGTGAAATAATGACGGTAAAAGGAGCCATACTTTCATTGATATTAGTATTGGCCTGTACAGCCTCGTTTGCGCAACAGACGGGAACGGGTGCAAAAGGAAAGGTCGCCGATCCAGACAGCTTGGCAGCATGGTACGAAAAAACGCTGCAACTAAGCGGCATAACGGTGACGGGTCGGGCGGCGGACAAAAAGGTGACTGTGGAGAAAACCAGCATCAATCCGTCGGCCTCGGTGACAGCGGCTACGGGATCGGTACTTGAAGTGCTACGCAGTTCATCGACAGTAACGGTGGACGGCAGCGGTCAGGTGTCGATACGCGGCAACGGCAATGTCCTGATACTGGTGGATGGCGTGCCAACCACGCTCGACGGGCTGGGCAGCATTCCTGCAGCCAACGTACAGAGCATCGACATCGTGACCAGTCCTGATGCGAAATACGACGCGGAGGGCACGGGCGGCATCATCAGCATCACTTCAAAGAAGCAGACACAGGAGGCTTTCACGGCGATGGCTTCGGCAAACTATGGGTTCAATAACTTCATGAATGGCAACGTGGCCATGA
>JAEEGJ010018365.1_pt1 | contig 15627 bp, 14 predicted proteins | sample 8958761 | NCBI WGS metagenome assembly JAEEGJ01 (sample SAMN16246546, study PRJNA631951) | gut metagenome | biome: gut microbiome; feature: rumen; material: RS-attached | host: Bos | place: Iran: Karaj | collected 2018-10
AAAAGGTTTATATTTTGCGGGTGAGATGCTGGATGTGGATGCACTTACCGGAGGATATAATCTCCAGATAGCCTGGTCGACAGGATATGCGGCCGGCAAAGCAGCAGCGGAGGAAGTATGGGAATAATCGAGAATCCCGAGAGAAACGGACATCTGATATATTCCAAAAATACAAGACGGCATGAATACGGCTACAGGGCAAGGGTAAGGAAACAGCGTATAAAGATATTGCTGACAGTCCTTGCAATTGTACTCGTACTCGCTGCCGGTGTTTTTGCAGTGGTCAGGATTGTAAAAAAGATAAGCTCGATGAAGCAGGAACCGGAGAAAGAGGTTATTGCACTTGAAGGCTTTGATGATCCGGATAAGCCTGCAGCTGAAGAGATAGTCGGTGAATTTGTTGAAACCGAGATACCTGAAGAAACAGAGAAGCTTCCTTTTTTTGAAGGTTATGAGGTTTATAAGGACAGCGAAACCAAAGCGATCTACAGTGAAGAGATCATCAGCAATTATGCCATACTGATAGATCTTCAGACCGGACACGTGGTTGCCGAAAGAAACGGTTTTTCAAAGATGTATCCGGCATCCATGACCAAGGTGCTGACTCTGCTTGTGGCCGTTGAACATCTTGATGATATGACTGCTACGTTTACTATGACCCAGGATATAGCAGACTTTGTTTACAAGAACGACTGCTCTCAGGTGGGCTATTCCGTTGGCGAAACAATGACCATGAGAGAACTGCTCTTCGGACTTATAATGCCATCCGGCGGGGATGCTGCCCTTGCGCTTGCAAGATGCGTGGCAGGAGATACGGAAAGCTTCGTGGAAATGATGAATGACAAAGTCAGGGAACTGGGACTTTCCGATGTGGCGCATTTTACGAATCCGATAGGCATATTTGATGAAGAAAACTATTGTACTCCTGCAGCCATGGCAATGATCATGAAAGCCGCTCTGGAAAACTCAACCTGCAGGGAAGTACTGGGACAGCATATATATAAGACTGAACCCACCGAGGAACATCCTGAGGGCATCACTCTCAGCAATCTTTTCTTAAGACGTATCGAAGATAAGGAGACCGGGGGAGAAGTGCTCGGAGCAAAGACCGGCTATGTTAACGAGTCGGGTAACTGTGCGGTAAGCTATTCGATACAAAACAGCGATAACAGATATATCTGTGTGACCGGGGGCTCAAAAGGCGCCTGGAGATGCATATACGATCATTGTGATATCTATACCGGCTTTGCCGAGTAAGCTTACTCAAGGATATCCCTGGGACTGATACCTTCGGTTTTGAATTCCGGAAGGGCGGGGACTTCGGGAGTATATGCAAGAGGAATGCGGCTTACCGGCATGGAATTCTGCAGACGGCTGATATTCCTGCAGGTCTCATCCAGTTCGCCGTCTATCCAGGAAAAATCAATTATACCGCGGCTAAAGCTCTTGTCGACGGAAGCTTCCTTAAGGATAAACTCTCTTTTGATGGGGGGGATGCGTACGGAACCGCCGCTTCCTATGTCATCGGAATATCCGCCTGTAGAAAGAGTGAGTTTGTAATCATGCTTACCCGAGGGCTTTACGCGCACATCCATTTTTCCGTTGTATTTAGCATAGGTGCTCTGCATAAGATTGGAGATCTGAACCAGTTCGGCAAGTTCCTCAAGCCTGACGCATAATGCCTTTAAGTTTTCATCGGAATCCATAAGGCCTCTGAATCTCATAGGGAAGAGCATAAGCTTGAGTTTCCCTGCGAGTATTGAAAAAAGCCCCAGCTTAGGATCTGAAGCCGGATCTATCACGGGAAGATAAGCCTGTCTGAATGACTGTATTTCGTCGATGGCAAGCTTTATGTCTTCATAGCTGTTTCTGCTGTAGATAAGCTCGGTTCTCATGCTTCGGGACTCTTTTCAAGCTTACGCAGCAGCGTGACAGCATCAAAAAGCGGACGTTTTACCATATGTTCAGGACCCACGCGGTTTATCATTTCTTCGATCATGTCCTCTATATACTCATCGGTATATAAGCCGTCCGGGCGAAGATAATCAAGAGCAGAGATGCGGGAAGTAAGACCGCTGTCTACAAGACTTCTTTTGAGCTTTACTACGGCTTCATCATATTCTTCGGCAGTTTCGTTTTCACGGATAAGTAAGAGTTTCATATGGACCTCCTTAGGAAAGAGTTAACCTGAGTGTGTTGTGCCCCTCATCAGTCAGCCTAAAGGCTGACAGCTTCTCCCCAAGGGGAGAAGCCTATGATAGGCGGGCGAGATATGCCTCTTCCATGATGCTGTGTACCATATCTGCAAGAGAGCGTTTCTCCTCGCGGCTCATGGCGGCTGTATCGATGGGAGGCAGGTAATCGATGGTTACCTTTGCTGCTTTGATAAAAGGAAGATGATCCTCGAATATCGAGGAGGTATTGGTCAGCACAACGGGAACTATCTTGCAGCCGGTCTTCTCGGCTATCTTGAAGCTTCCCTTGTGGAATTCGAGTAAGGGGACATCGGTTTTGTTGCGGGTGCCTTCAGGGAAGATCGCGATGGATACGCCTTTGTTGATCAGCTCCGCGCAGTGATTGATGGCCTGCATGCCCTTGCGGACATCCGAACGGTCAAGGAGCACGCAGTAGAGCAGTTTCATCCACCAGGTGAGGGTTAAGTATTTGCCCATCTCTTTCTTGGCTACGTAGCCGGTAGGACGGGGAACCCGCACGTAAGTAAGCACTATATCAAAGATGCTGTGGTGGTTTAAGATATAGAGAACGGGCTCATCTTTAGGAACATTCTCCTCGCCATTGACGGTAACTTTTACACCGGACATAAAGATGGCCACTTTAAAACCGTGATTGACGATGGCAAGACTGATCTTATCCCTGGCATCACGGCTGAACAGCCCGATCAAAAGCATGATGGGCTGTACGATAAGCGACATTATCAAAAAGAAAGCAACGTAAATTCCGATTATTATTATCCTAAGCATATGGATAACTTAACATAAAATCGGGGAGAAGGCAACACCAATATGAAGATACTGATCAAAAACGGAAGAGTCGTTAATCCTGCGGGAAAGAGCGGAAGGCTCGATATACTTACGGAAGAGGGTCTGGTAAAACAGATCGGAGAAAATATTGACGAAGAAGCTGACCGTATCATTGATGCGAAGGGACTGATGGTGGCTCCGGGCTTTGTTGACGTGCATGTGCATTTCCGTGATCCGGGCCAGACCCATAAGGAAGATATAGAGACAGGAGCGGCTGCGGCTAAGAGAGGCGGGTATACTTCAGTGGTCATGATGGCCAATACCGTGCCGGTAATAGATAATGAAGATACCCTGAGTTACGTGCTTGAAAAGGGAGCAAAGACCGGAATAAATGTATACAGCTGCGTTACCGTGACCAAAGGCATGGAAGGCAGGGAATTATCAGAGCTGGATCTGCTTAAGGATAAGGGGGCTAAAGGCTATACCGATGACGGCAAGCCCATACTTGATGAGAAGCTGGTAAAAGAGGCTATGATCATCGCAAAGAAGAACGATCTGCCCATCAGTTTTCATGAAGAAGATCCCGCATACATAAAGGAAGCCGGCTATGATCACGGAGAAGCGTCGGAAGCTCTCGGCATATACGGTGCCGACAGGATGGCCGAGATCGTGATGATAGATAGGGATATAAAGCTGGCGCTGGAAACGGGCGCGGATATCGATATACAGCATATCAGCAGTAAGGAAGGCGTAGAGCTGGTGCGGCAGGGCAGACTTAAAGGGAAGAATATCCATGCGGAAGCCACGCCCCATCATTTTTCGCTCAACTCCGAAGCTGCCGTAAAATATAAGACTCTTGCTAAGATGAACCCGCCCTTAAGGACCGAGGAAGACAGAAAGGCCACAATAGAGGGGCTTAAGGACGGTACTATAGAGATGATCGCGACAGATCACGCTCCCCACAGCGAAGAGGAAAAGGCGAAGGGGCTGACAAAGGCTCCCAGCGGCATCATAGGTCTGGAAACTGCCTATGCCCTGGCTAACATGAATCTGGTAGGGAGCGGCGCTCTTACGGAAGAACAGCTGGTAGAGCGCATGAGTACGGGGCCGGCCAAGATATACAGACTGGATGCCGGAGTGATAAAGGAAGGAAGCGGGGCGGATATAGTGATCCTGGATCCGGAAGAGGAATGGACCGTAAATGAGTTCGCGTCAAGATCCACCAACAGTCCGTTTAAGGGAATGAAACTGAAAGGCAGGGTGGTGTTTACCATAGCGAAAGGAGAAGTGGTATATGAAGCGTAAGACAAGCGCGGTGATAAAGGAGCATAAGGAACTGGCCAAAGGAGTCTATTCCATTATACTTGAGACACTGCTGGCTATAGAGGCGGAGCCCGGGCAGTTTGCCGGAGTGTATTTAAGGGACGGCTCACGCATACTGATGAGGCCCATAAGCGTCTGTGATGCGGCAGGCCGTGAACTTCGCATGGTATACAGGACTGCGGGCAGCGGCACAGAGGAGCTGTCCACCTATAAGGCAGGTGAAGAGCTGGAGATACTCGGTATGCTGGGAAAAGGTTACGATATCTCAAAGCTTAAAGATAAGCGTGTGCTGGTGCTCGGCGGCGGCATAGGCATCCCCCCGATGCTGTATCTGGCTAAGGAGTTAAAGAAAGTAGGGACGGATGTCAAAGCAGTGCTTGGCTATGCCGATGACCAGACTTTCCTGAAAAAAGATTTTGAAGCTGTCTGTGATACTTATGTTGCAAGCATGGACGGAAGCGCCGGAACCAAAGGCACCGTTATGGATGCGATAAAAGAAAACGGTCTTGAGGCAGACGTGCTCTGCGCCTGCGGACCGATGCCGATGCTTAAGGCCGTAAAGGAATATGCGAAAGAACATGATATGGAAGCTTATATCTCACTGGAAGAGCGGATGGCCTGCGGTGTCGGAGCCTGTCTTGGCTGCGTGACAAAGACCGTGAAAGAAGATCCGCACACCCACGTGAACAATACCAGGATATGCATGGAAGGTCCGGTATTTGACGCAAAGGAGGTAGAGATATGAATATAGGCGTAAAGATAGCGGGCGTTGAGTTCAAGAATCCCGTGATGACGGCTTCCGGGACCTTCGGCTCCGGTATGGAATATGCTGAAATGGTGGATTTAAACCGCCTCGGAGCAGTCGTTACCAAGGGCGTGGCAGCAAAGGCCTGGGAGGGTAATCCCACTCCCCGCGTGACCGAAGTGTACGGAGGCATGTTGAATGCCATAGGACTGCAGAATCCCGGAGTGGATGTCTTTATCGAAAGGGATCTGAAATTCCTTGAAGATTATGATACCAATGTGATCGTCAATGTCTGCGGACATACCGTGGAAGAGTACTGCGAAGTGGTGGAGAAGCTGAACGGGACCAAGGTCTCGATGTATGAGATAAACGTCTCCTGCCCCAACGTTAAAGAAGGGGCGCTGGCTTTCGGCCAGGATGCAAAGGTGCTGGAGGAAACCACCAAGGCCATAAAGAAAATCGCGAAAAAGCCGGTTATAATGAAGCTTTCCCCTAATGTGACCAGCATTAAGGATATGGCCAAAGCTGCGGAAGCAGGCGGCGCGGATGCGATATCGCTTATCAATACACTGATAGGCATGAAAATAGATATTTATAAGAAGAAGTTCGTGCTGGCCAATAAGACCGGCGGCTTCTCGGGACCGGCGGTAAAGCCGGTGGCTGTGCGCATGGTCTATGAAGCGGCCCATGCGGTGAAGATACCCGTTATAGGCATGGGAGGCATCAGCACGGCGGAGGATGCGCTGGAATTCATCCTGGCGGGAGCAACGGGCGTATCTGTGGGTACGGCCAATTTCAGTGATCCGGAGACTACTCTTAAGGTAATAGACGGTATGCAGCAGTATATGTTAAAATACGGAGTAGACGACATTAACAGCCTTATAGGCGCTGTCGGATAAGCGGAGGTAGAGATATGGCTGATAAGAAATTTGTTGTGACCCTGGGACGTACCTGCGGCAGCGGTGCTTCTATTATAGGTAAAATGCTGGCAGACGAATTCCTGATCGATTTTTACGATAAGAACATATTAAGGCTTGCCAGTGATGATTCGGGTATCAGCGAAGCGCTCTTCGCCCAGGCCGATGAGACCACCAGGAAGAGCCTCTTATACAGCGTGACTCAGAAGATATATAACGGCGAGACCATCCCGCCCGAGAGTCCCGATTATACCAAGAACGGAAATCTCTTTGCTTTCCAGGCCAAGGTCATTAAGGAACTGGCTGAGAGGGAGAGCTTCGTTATTATAGGAAGGGCGGCAGATCATATACTTAAGGATCACGGCAATGTGCTCAGCATATTTATCTATGCTCCGTTGGAGAAATGCATCCGCACCGAGATGAACAGACTTTCTCTTACAAGGAAGGAAGCCGAGAAGCGCATAGCCGAGCAGGATAAGTACCGCAGGGCTTATTATAAGTACAATACAGGCAAGGACTGGGAGAGCCCTTACAACTACGATCTGTGCCTTAATACCGGGGAACTTTCCTATGAAGACTGTGTTGAGATAATCAAGAGTCATCTTAAGATAAGAGGACTCATATAGAGGCTTGATTTTTTGGACTTCAAGTGTTAATATATCGTGAAAGCCAAAGATATGTAGCGAAACAAGGGGGTTTCAGGATTTTTTGAAGACCCTTTTTTTGCGAAAAGGCTTTTAGGGAGAAAAAGGAGGAAGAAATTATGAAAAAGAAACTGATGGCACTGATAATGGCCGGTGTCATGGCTGTTTCTGCACTGACAGGCTGCGCTGATAACGCAGGCGGTGACGGAGCGGCAGTGACCGGTGACGGAAGCGGAAAGCTGACAGGTACACTTAAGCTCGGTATGATAGGACCTCTTACCGGTGGTGCAGCTATCTACGGTAATGCGGTTAAGAATGGCGAGCAGATCGCAGTAGACGAGATCAATGCGATAAGCCCCGATTTCCAGATCGAGTACAATCCCCAGGATGATGAGCATGATGCAGAGAAGTCCGTTAATGCTTACAATAAGCTTAAGGACTGGGGCGTACAGGTAATAGCAGGTACCGTTACCACTACACCCTGTATAGCAGTCAGCGCTGAAGCAAACAATGACCGTGTGTTCATGCTTACACCTTCAGCATCATCACCCGATGTAGTAACAGGTAAGGATAACGTGTTCCAGATCTGCTTCACGGATCCTAACCAGGGTTCTGCATCCGCACAGTATATAAAGGATAACAACATGGCTACAAAGGTTGCTGTTATCTACAACAACTCGGATGCTTATTCAACCGGTATCTATCAGACCTTTGACAGTAAGGCTAAGGAGCTGGGACTTGAGATAGTATCCACCACGACCTTTACCGATGATACTGCAAACGATTTCTCGGTTCAGATCGCTGATGCCCAGAACAACGGAGCAGACCTGCTGTTCCTGCCCATGTATTATCAGCCTGCATCACTGATACTTCAGCAGTGCTCTGCATCAGGCTATGCACCTAAGTTCTTCGGTGTGGACGGTATGGATGGTATCCTTACAATGGAAGGTTTTGATCCCGCGCTTGCAGAGGGCGTTATCCTGCTCACACCTTTCTCGGCAGATGCTACCGACACAAAAACAGTGAACTTTGTTTCAAAGTATAATGCAAATTACGGCGAGACACCCAACCAGTTCGCAGCAGACGGTTATGACTGCCCTTACGCTATCTACAATGCACTTACCAAATATGCAGAGGCTAACGGCGGACTTGATGTAAGCAAGCTGAGCGCTGAGCAGATCTGTGAGATACTTATAGGAGTATTTACCGACGCTTCATTCTCTACCGACGGTGTTACCGGCGCAGGTATGGTTTGGACCAAGGAAGGCGAAGTAAACAAGGCTCCTAAGGGTATGGTAATAAAGAACGGTGTTTACGTAGGACTTTGATATTTATTTCCGGCAGGGGCAAAACCCGGCCGGATTATTAAGTAAGATCAAACCGCGAAAGGACTTATCAATGTTAGGCAATCTGATCAACGGAATAAGCTTAGGCAGTATCTATGCTATAATAGCCCTCGGTTATACCATGGTTTATGGTATCGCAAAGATGCTTAATTTCGCCCACGGTGACGTTATAATGGTGGGCGCTTATATAGCTTTTTATTCTATTTCATCTTTTGGGATGCCGGCCTTGCCGGCTTTGCTTTTGTCAATAGTAGTTTGTACGGTACTCGGAATAGGGATAGAAAAGCTGGCGTATAAGCCTCTTCGCAATGCCACAAGCCTCGCGGTGCTGATCACCGCCATCGGCGTTTCGTATTTCCTTCAGAATGCGGCGCTGCTTCTCTGGACTTCAAATACAAAGGTATTCCCCAACATATTTGCAAATGTGGGCGCTATAAAGCTGGGCAGCGTACAGATCGCGCCGGTGACGCTGGTCACGGTCTTTGCCAACATAGTGATCATGCTGGTGCTCACGCTCTTTACGGGCAAGACCAAGATGGGCAAAGCCATGCGCGCCGTATCCGAGGATAAGGGCGCAGCTACACTGATGGGAATAAACGTAGACCGTACCATCTCACTTACTTTCGCAATAGGTTCGGGCCTTGCTGCGATAGCAGGCGTGCTGCTGTGTACGGCTTATCCGACACTGATGCCGACAACCGGCTCGATGCCCGGTATCAAGGCCTTCACGGCTGCGGTATTCGGTGGCATAGGTTCCATACCCGGAGCAATGCTGGGAGGCATACTCCTCGGTGTCATAGAGATATTTGCAAAGGCTTATATCTCAACACAGTTGTCTGATGCGATAGTTTTTGCGGTACTGATAATAGTCCTGATAGTCAAACCTTCCGGACTGCTGGGCCGCAAGGTCAATGAGAAAGTATAAGGAGGGAAGCGGGATGAAGAAGCTTGATAAAACTGCAAAGACCGCCTTCCTGAATTACGGACTGGTCATAGTATTCTTTATAGCAGTACAGATAATGATGTCTGCGGGACTCATGTCCAACAGCTTCAAGGGTCAGCTGATCCCTATCATAAGTTATGTGATCATGGCTCTGGCGCTCAATCTCGTGGTAGGTATCTCGGGTGAGTTAAGTCTCGGTCATGCGGGCTTCATGTCAGTCGGAGCATTTACCGGCGTCATCATTTCTTCCGCGCTGCAGGGAAGCATCACAAGCAAGCCGCTGCTCCTTATCATATCCATACTTGCCGGCGCGCTGATGGCAGCCGTGGCCGGTATAGTGATAGGCATACCGGTGCTCAGGCTCGGCGGCGATTATCTTGCGATAGTCACACTTGCATTCGGGGAGATCATCAAGAATGTTATGAACTGCATGTATGTGGGACTTGATTCTAAGGGACTGCATATTTCGATCATGGATGCTAATTCCATGGGCATGGAGCCTTCGGGAAAGATGATACTAAACGGACCCATGGGAGCTACACAGATCAAGAAACTCTCGGGCTTTATCGCAGGGATTATACTCCTGCTTATAGTCCTGGTGATCATACAGAATCTGGTTGAAAGCCGCACGGGACGCGCGATCAAGGCCATAAGGGACAACTGGATAGCAGCCGAAGCTTCGGGACTCAATGTGACGAAGTACAGGCTCATCGCCTTTGTTACCAGCGCGGCCATCGCAGGAAGCGCAGGCGTGCTCTATGCACTCAACTATTCGACCGTTGCACCGAAAAAATTCGATTTCAACACCTCGATACTCGTGCTGGTATTCGTGGTGCTGGGCGGCATAGGTAATATGACCGGCGCCATCATAGCGGCAGCGCTGCTGACGGTGCTTCCCGAAGTACTGCGCCAGTTCCAGGATTACCGCATGCTGGTATATGCGATAGTGCTGATCGTGGTGATGATCGCCACCAACAACGAGAAGGTAAAAGCCTTCTTCGCAAAAAAAGAAAAGGGGGAGGCAAAGGCAAATGGCTGATAAGAAGACCCCTGTACTTGAGACAAAGCATCTGGGCATAGATTTCGGCGGACTTACTGCCGTTGATGAATTCAATATTTCAGTAGAGCACGGAGAGATCAAAGGCCTGATCGGACCTAACGGCGCGGGAAAGACCACGATCTTTAACCTCCTGACCAAGGTGTATAAACCAAGCCGCGGCGTGATACTGCTTGACGGTACCGATACCGCGGGCATGACACCGGAGAAGGTAAACCGCGCAGGTATTGCCCGTACCTTCCAGAACATAAGGCTTTTTGACAAGCTTACTGTTGAAGAGAATGTTAAGATCGGTCTTCATAATCATATCAATTATACTTCCATAGAAGGAGTGTTGAGACTTCCGAGATACAGGAGTGAGGAGAAGAAGGCTCATGATAAGGCTCTTGAGCTTTTAGATATTTTCGAGATGTCGGATCTGGCATCGGATGTGGCCGGCTCACTTCCCTACGGAGCCCAGAGAAGACTGGAGATAGTAAGAGCCCTGGCAACGGAACCGAAGCTGCTTCTGCTTGATGAGCCTGCAGCAGGCATGAACCCTTCCGAAACGGAAGAACTCATGAACAATATCCGGAAGATCAGGGATGAGTTTAACATAGCGATAATGCTGATAGAGCACGATATGAAGCTGGTAATGGGTATCTGTGAGAATATCGTGGTAGTGAATTTCGGAAAGATAATAGCTAAGGGTACGCCTCAGGAGATACAGAACAATGATGATGTTATAGAGGCATATCTCGGTAAGCGGAAAGGATGATGCGTAAATGGCAGAGATATTGAAGGTTTCGGACCTGCAGGTTTATTACGGAAGCATACATGCCATCAAGGGCATATCCTTTGACGTGTCCGAAGGAGAGATAGTGACGCTGATCGGAGCCAACGGCGCAGGCAAGTCCACCACGCTGAATACCGTGGGCGGACTTATAAAGGCCAAGAGCGGCAGCATACTTTTTGACAATGAAGATACTTCTTCAATGAGCGCCGAGAAGAAGGTGCAGAAGGGCATGGCCCTCTGTCCCGAGGGAAGAAGAGTATTCCAGCAGATGACGGTGCTGGAGAATCTGGAGATGGGCGCATATACAAGACCTAAGGGAGAGGTGCAGGAATCCCTGGATAAAGTCTGCGAGCTGTTTCCGAGGCTTAAAGAAAGATACAGACAGGTGGCGGGAACCTTATCCGGCGGTGAGCAGCAGATGCTGGCCATGGGCAGAGCGTTAATGTCAAAGCCCAAGCTGATGATGCTCGACGAGCCTTCCATGGGCCTCGCGCCGATACTGGTTCAGCAGATTTTTGATATCATAGTAAACATGAACAAGCAGGGGACTACGATTTTGCTTGTGGAGCAGAATGCGCAGATGGCACTGTCCGTGGCTGACAGAGCTTATGTGCTGGAAACCGGAAACATCACCACCAGCGGAGATGCGGCAGAATTGCTGGAGAGTGAGGAAATTAAGAAAGCGTATTTGGGCGGTTGACGGGAAGATAAGAAGCCCCTCATCAGTCGCCTGCGGCGACAGCTTCTCCCCGGAGGGGAGAAGCCATCAACATAAAAGGAGAGAAGAAAATGGCACAGAGAAAAGACATTCACAAAGTACTGATCATAGGATCAGGTCCCATCATCATCGGACAGGCCTGCGAGTTTGACTATTCGGGAACCCAGGCGTGCAAAGCCTTAAGAAAACTGGGATACGAGATAGTGCTCGTCAATTCCAATCCCGCTACGATCATGACCGATCCCGAGATGGCGGATGTAACCTATATAGAGCCGCTGAATGCGGAAAGACTGGAGCAGATAATCGCAAAGGAAAGACCGGACGCGCTGCTTCCCAACTTAGGAGGCCAGTCAGGCTTGAATCTCTGTGCAGAACTGAATAGGAAGGGTGTGCTCGACAAATACAACGTGAAGGTCATCGGTGTACAGGTCGATGCCATCGAGCGCGGCGAAGACCGTATAGAATTCAAGGAGACCATGGACAGCATAGGCATAGAGATGGCAAGGTCCGAGGTTTCCTATTCCGTAGATGAAGCATTAAAGATCGCTGACGAGCTGGGTTATCCCGTAGTGTTAAGGCCCGCTTATACCATAGGCGGTACCGGCGGCGGTCTGGTTTATAACAAAGAAGAGTTAAAGACAGTCTGCGCAAGAGGTCTGCAGGCTTCACCGGTAGGTCAGGTGCTCGTTGAAGAGTGCGTGGCAGGCTGGGAAGAGCTGGAGCTCGAAGTCGTACGTGATAAGGAAGGCAACATGATCACGGTCTGCTTCATAGAGAACGTTGATCCCATGGGTGTGCACACCGGTGATTCCTTCTGTACGGCTCCCATGCTCACCATTTCCGAAGATGTACAGAAGCGTCTGCAGGAGCAGGCTTACAGGATCGTCGACAAGATACAGGTCATCGGCGGTACCAATGTACAGTTTGCGCATGATCCCAAGACAGACCGTATCATAGTAATAGAGATCAATCCCCGTACCTCACGTTCATCAGCCCTTGCATCAAAAGCAACGGGCTTCCCGATCGCGCTGGTTTCCGCAATGCTCGCATCAGGTCTTACCCTGAGTGAGATCCCCTGCGGTAAGTACGGTACACTTGATAAGTACTATCCCGACGGAGACTATGTGGTAGTCAAGTTTGCGCGCTGGGCATTTGAGAAGTTCAAAGGTGTTGAAGATCACCTCGGAACACAGATGCGTGCAGTCGGTGAAGTAATGAGCATCGGTAAGAACTACAAGGAAGCTTTCCAGAAAGCTGTAAGAAGCCTTGAGAAAGGACGTTACGGACTCGGACATGTTAAAGATTTCGATACGCTTTCAAAAGAGGAGCTTTTAAGAAGACTGGTAACACCCTGCTCCGAGAGACACTTCCTTATGTACGAAGCGCTGAGACAGGGCGCTACCGTTGACGAGCTTTATGAGATCACGAAGGTTAAGAAGTATTTCATCGAGCAGATGAAGGAACTGGTTGATGAGGAAGAAGAACTTGTAAAGAATGCGGGCAGCGTACCTTCTAAGGAAGCGCTTGAGAAAGCAAAGAAGGACGGCTTCTCTGACAAGTACTTAAGTGAGATACTTAAGGTCAGCGAAGATGATATAAGAAATGCAAGAGCAGCTGCAGGCATAGAGGAGAGATGGGACAGGGTACATGTAAGCGGAACCCAGGATGCAGCATACTATTACTCAACCTACTGCGGTGAAGACAATGATAAGGTAAATACCGACAGGCAGAAGATAATGATCTTAGGCGGCGGCCCCAACAGGATAGGCCAGGGTATCGAATTCGACTATTGCTGCGTACATGCGGCACAGTCCTTAAAGAAACTGGGCTTCGAGACTATCATAGTTAACTGCAATCCCGAGACGGTTTCCACAGATTATGATACTTCAGATAAGCTGTACTTCGAGCCTCTTACACTTGAGGATGTATTAAGCATCTATCATAAAGAGAAACCCGTGGGCGTGATCGCGCAGTTCGGTGGCCAGACACCGCTGAACCTGGCAGCAGACCTGGAGAAGAACGGTGTGAAGATCCTCGGTACTTCTCCCGCAGTCATCGATCTTGCGGAAGACAGGGATCAGTTCAGAGCAATGATGGATAAGCTGGGCATACCTATGCCTGAATCGGGTATGGCTACTACAGTCGAGGAAGCTACAGAGATAGCTGCTAAGATAGGTTATCCCGTAATGGTACGTCCTTCCTATGTCCTCGGCGGACGCGGAATGGAAGTCGTATACGACGAGGAGAGCATCGCAGACTACATGAGAGCAGCCGTAGGTGTTACTCCCGACAGACCCATACTTATAGACAGATTCCTGCATCACGCGCTTGAGTGTGAGGCAGATGCCATAAGCGACGGAACACATGCATATGTTCCTGCTGTTATGGAGCATATCGAGCTTGCAGGCATACATTCCGGCGACAGCGCCTGCATGATACCTTCAAGACATATCTCAGAAGAGAACTTAAAGACCATAAAGGAATACACGAGAAAAATCGAGGAAGAGATGCATGTGGTAGGTCTTATGAACATGCAGTATGCTATCGAGGACGGCAAGGTATTCGTGCTCGAAGCCAATCCCAGGGCATCCCGTACGGTGCCTCTGGTATCCAAAGTCTGCGGCATAAGAATGGTACCTCTTGCAACGGATATCATCACCTCCGAGCTTACCGGCAGACCTTCACCTGTAGCAGGACTCGGTGAAAGGACCATACCTTACTACGGAGTAAAGGAAGCGGTATTCCCCTTCAACATGTTCCAGGAAGTGGATCCCATCTTAGGACCCGAGATGCGTTCTACCGGCGAGGTACTTGGTATGTCCAGATCTCTGGCAGGAGCTTATTACAAGGCAGAAGAGGGTGCAAATTCCCTGCTTCCGCTTGAAGGCACGGTGCTGATCTCAGTTAACCGTCAGGACAAGCCCGAAGTAGTTGAGGTGGCAAAAGCCTTTGAAGAAGCAGGCTTCAGCATAATGGCAACAGGTTCTACCTATGATCTGATAGTAGAGAACGGAATCAAAGCAGAACAGGTGAAGAAACTCTACGAAGGCAGACCTAACATCCTCGATCATATCACTAACGGTGCGATACAGCTGATCGTGAACACTCCTTCAAGCAAGAAAGAAAGCGCGCACGACGACAGCTATCTGCGTAAAGCAGCCATCAAGGCACGCATTCCTTACATCACCACGATGGCGGCAGCCAAGGCTGCAGCTGAGGGCATCAAGCATGTGAAGAAGCATGGCCCCAGCGACGTTAAATCATTACAGGAGTGGCATAAAGAGATCAAATAAATGTCTTACAACCCCTCTGCGGAGGAAAATACAACCATGGCTGCATGGTATCATCTGAGCAGCCTGGGACTTGAACGATAAGGAGGAGACAATGATCAAACTTTACGACGGCGGGGCATATCTCGTTAACGGCAAAATGGAAACAGCATCTTCGGTATCTGCGGAAGAAGCAAGGAAAGGAACAATAGCGTATCAGATCCTGACTGCACACAACAAGTCGGGAAATGATAAGAAGTTAAATATACGTTTTGATAAACTGACAAGTCATGATATCACTTTCGTAGGTATCATACAGACTGCAAGAGCATCGGGACTTGATAAGTTCCCCATCCCCTACGTTCTTACCAACTGCCACAATTCCCTTTGTGCGGTAGGCGGAACCATCAACGAGGATGACCATGTATTCGGACTCTCCGCAGCCAGAAAGTACGGCGGAATCTATGTACCTCCTCACCAGGCAGTCATTCACCAGTTCGAGCGTGAGATGATGGCAGGATGCGGAAAGATGATCCTCGGTTCAGACTCACACACCAGATACGGTGCGCTCGGAACTATGGCAATGGGAGAGGGCGGTCCCGAGCTTGTTAAACAGCTTCTCGGACAGACCTATGACGTTGCAATGCCCGGTATCGTAGCAATCTACCTCACCGGTTCACCCAGAAAGGGAGTAGGACCTCAGGACGTTGCCATCGCAATCATCGGTGCAGTATTCAAGAACGGATATGTTAAGAATAAGGTAATGGAGTTCGTCGGACCCGGCGTAGCAAATCTTTCAGAGGATTTCAGAATCGGTGTCGATGTAATGACCACAGAAACGACATGTCTGTCATCTATCTGGGTTACCGATGACAAGACCAAGGAATTCCTGGAGATCCACGGACGCGG
>JAEEGJ010018366.1_pt1 | contig 15626 bp, 10 predicted proteins | sample 8958761 | NCBI WGS metagenome assembly JAEEGJ01 (sample SAMN16246546, study PRJNA631951) | gut metagenome | biome: gut microbiome; feature: rumen; material: RS-attached | host: Bos | place: Iran: Karaj | collected 2018-10
CGCTCGGCCAGGTTCTGGCCGCTGTTCTTGACGCCGCTTATTTGGATGCACTATGACCGCAAGAATTTCAAGACAGGGCTTTCGCTTGCCGAACGCGGGCTCAAAAAAGCTCCGAACCATCCGGTGATGCTCCAAATCAAGGCCGACATGCTTTACAGGCTAAATCGCTATGACGAAGCTGCCGCCATTTACGAAAAGAGCGCTGCCGATTATCTCGAACGCACCGGCAAAACCATTCGCTATTGGTGCTCCATCTTGAATCTCATCCGCATCTACCACGATGCCGGTGATGAAACCAAGGCTGACGAACAACGTAAAAAGCTCAACGATCCGGACTATCAAAAACAGAAAAAATGGATGCCGGGTTCGCTCCTCGACGACCTCAACGACCGCAAGTTGATTTAGGTCTGAAGTAGATTCGGATATTTAAAATCTATATCCGGTTAGTAAATAATCAAATTTTCCGCCAGATGCAATAGCATATCGACTGGGGCCTATTTAATAGGATTCCCTCCAATCTAGCCTACGCGAACAATAAAAGGCTCCGAGAAAATCTACTGCGACTTTTTTCAAGGACATTTCGAACAGCTACCGTGAGGAGCGTGGCATGAAAAAACTGGCAATTTTCAAATGAAATCGTCGTTTTCAAATTTGTTTAGGATAGTAGTGAAGTTGAAAAAAAAATCCCCTCCAATTGGAGGAGATGACTGCAAGTAATGTTTATTGCAAGAACGTCACGCCGGACCCTGTTCCGGCATCTTTAGTACTTGATTATTTTAGATGGTGAATCTTTAAGAAATTTTCCTGCTGCGTTTCTATTGTGTTTTTTTGAGGCAGGAACTTTTTTTTGTTGTGGTCTATAAAGAATTGCCGAGGTTGGGCGAGAATTGACAAAAAACTCTCCCATGAATCGCCCTCGTAAATTAGTGTGTGTGTAACATTCTAGGAAAAATGTAGCGGAGTAATTTGTAATAAAAATTGAATCACCTATATTGACATTTAAATCTAGTGGAATATAAACAGCGTTGGAATCGAAAGCCAATTTCATAACATTGTCGGAATCAATTGGTTTTACGTTTTTTATTTTGATAATCTTCGCAACAATGGAAGTTGAATCTATGTGTCGAATAGCGTATTTCCCATCAACGAAAAATGTGTCATTACCTACTGAATCTACAATTCCTTCAATATTGATTTTATAAAATTTCCATCTATCTTTGTCGGGTCTATAAGGAACATTTTCTGTTTTTTGCATACCTTTTAATTCTATATTGGGACACCATATTTGAGAATCAGCAGCTGAAGAACTTTTGGGCGTCGAACTAGAACTTGTTTGTGCAAAACAAACAATGGATAATACTAAAATTGAATGTAATAAAATTTTAATCATATAAAAAATATATAAAATCAAAACAGATTGAATTGTAAAAAAAAAAACTAACTTACTTGAAATTTATTTTTATTTTGGTTGTAAAATAATAACTTTATTCGTTAAAGGAGCTTTTATGAAAAAAGTTGTTATTCTCTCTTTATCTCTTTTTTCCGTAATTTTTGCGGGTATATCTCCATTTTCAACTGTTAGGGCGGTTTATCAAGATAATAATCCAATACCAAAAGAAGAAATTATTGATTTGACAATCTGCCTTGAACGAGAGCCTATTATCGGGAATCCGTCGGATAAAGATTCTCGTGAAAAATACGAGGAAATTGTAAAAAGATGGGCAGATGGAATATACGAACTGAGTAATGGTGGAAATTATTTAGGACATATCCGTTTTTTTACAGGTGGTAGATTCCTTACGGGGTGTGATGTTGATTGGAAAAAATATAATGTTCATCCCAATGCAAATGTTGGTGCGTTTAATCATGGTGGTTCTTTGAATTACTCTGATTATGATTATTCTGTAGAAATAGAAAAAAATGATCGACGTAATAGACCTCATGAAGCAGCCAGTGATTTGCTGCATGAATCTATGCATTATATATATGGGTTATACGATGAGTATGGGGATACAGGGTTGAATCCAGATGACGGAGAAGTTTCGATTTCGATTGAATCACAGGATGGTTGGCTGAAAATAGAAAAGAATAAAGCATCTCTAAAAAAATTTAAAATGCTTATGGATTCATATCATATCGGAGCATTGATAAAATTTCAGGCATTTGAACAAGAAATAGCAGATGAAAATAATCCAGATGTTCCTCCAAAGAAGATTGTTGGTCGTATTCCCAAAGGTGTGATCAGTGGCATTTTTTATGATGATGAAGATGCAGATGTTGGAAATCGTAACAATTATGACTATATCGAGAATGTCAATGTGAATCTTTTGGAACAAGGTGTATATTATATAAAAATAGGAAATGTTCGTTTTCTTGATGAGGGAGTTTATCCATGGGGAATTACGGAACCTTTAAATGCTTCAAGTACTCCGAATTCCGTTTCTTGGCATAGTAGTGCTTTTGATTCAAAAAAATTTTGTAATATAGAACCGCAATGGCAATGGTGGAATTTTAGTACAAAATTCAATGTGAGAAAAAATTCTCCTCAAGGAATGGAATACAGACAAGACGACGGTACGGTCATGTCAGCTTGGGATGTTCTGATTAGAGATCCGAAAAATGATGTCGGTATTGGCGTTGACAAAGATTGGCCTAGATATTGGTTTAAATCGTTAATCAATAGGGCACCCTCGGCGGAAGATCTTTTTTTAACTACAACATTTCTGAATTACGAAGAAAATACAACTTGGTGGCCAAATTCGGATGCAACATGGAGAGAAACTTTAGATTGTGATTCTTTAAAGAATGTAACTCTACCTTTTATGAAGGTGGAATTGGCTGGCCAAAGCGAAAGTGAATATTCTTCAGTTACACGAAAATATTTGGAAATTGAGTGGATGGATAAACCGAAAATGGAAATAGCCGTCGTTCTAGATGCATCTGGCAGCATGCAGAACAATTCCAAGATGGAACAGGCGAAGTTGGCCGCGAAGTTTGTAGCAGGAGGATTTTTGAGCGATGATGAAAAATATGATGCTTCAAATGTGCGTGTAGCAGTGTATTCCTTTAATACGAAAAAAAATACAGTTTTCCAAGCAAAATGGAATCCATCTTTGCGAGAGATATATAAAAGCATAGACAATGTATCTGCTGGTGGGAAAACAGCATTATTTGATGCTCTTGAAAAGGCGATGGAATCTACTGATCCCTCTACTATGAAAATGATCTATGTAATATCGGATGGATTAGATAATGCAAGTTCCATAACGAAGGAACAGATTATTTCTAAATACCGAGAAAAAGATGTTTCCATTCATACTTTTGCCTATGGACCTGATGCTGATTGGCAACTTTTAAGACAAATGGCTCAGGAAACAAAGGGAACGTATTCGGAGCAGGATGAAGATTTCTTTTTGAAAGTGGGTAATAGAGTTGTTGAAGTTTTGGCAAATGCCTATGGAAAAGAACAAATTGCTAGTGAAAACATCGTAAGTAATTCTTATTCATCGAATATATATGTTGAACCTCATACATCACGATTGCAAATTTACGGCTCTTATTCTAGTTCTAGTTCAAATGCTCCTATTTCTGTTATAGATGAAAATGGAAATGTTTTAAATTCGACGGTTCGTGTTTATCCTATTGGAAATAAAAATCATTTTATAGCGGAAGTTTTTTTAGATAAAAATAAGGAATTTGGGGAATATTTAAAAATCAAAAACAATGTTAATGCTGAGATTGATTTTAGAGTTGTTGCGGATGAAGATAAACAGCGTCATGCAATGGATGTGGAAATCACAGAGGATTTTATATGGCCTATGGATGGCAAATTCATTGCGTCTGTTAGAAATACTTCGGGATTGTTAACGAATATGACTTATGAGGGGGTGATAAATGGACCAAATGGTTTTGTTGAACATTTCCAATTGTTTGATAATGGTCAAAATGGAGATGGTACAGCCGGAGATGGCGTTTATACGGCATTTGTTCCAAAGTTGATGACGAATGGTATGTATGAATGGGAAATTCATGCTTCTAATTTACAACAAAAGGCAAGAGTGGCGATGATGGGGACTTCTTTACCCAAAGATAAAGTCCGTGAAAAACCTTTAGATTTAGAACCATTCTCTCTTTATAGAAATGGACAGTTTGTCGTTCATGGCTGTTGTTCCGACCCCCTAGAAAATACAGTTGTTCTTTTGAAACCGAATGACGCCGTGAAAGCGTATATGACATCGAATGATGTTGATGATTATCAGATTGCGGGAACTGAATCAAAGAAAAGTTATTCTCTTCTTGTAAAGGCAGATAATTTAAGTTCAATAAATAAAATCATGGTATATTCCCCCCAAGATTTGCTTAACCCGTTATATGAAGTGTTTGTCGAAAATACCGAAGATGGTAAAGCTACTGTTCTTTTAAGTGCAGAATATGCAAAAACGGGTAATATATTAAGAGTTGTAGGAAATAATGGTGCCGATGACAATTATACGCTATATTTATATGAATCTGATTATGCTTCGTTTGCAATAGGTCGGTTTGAATCACTTAATGATTGGCATTCTAATCATACGACACTTACTTTAGATACGCAGTACAAGAAAGAAGGTGTTAGAAGTCTAGTGACTCCCGCTGGATGGAAAGTTATAGAAAGTCGAGATGTTTCGACTGCCGATTTTGTGATGTTGGGCGATAGAATGGATATTGACATATTTGTTCCTTCTTCTACACAAAACCAATATTGGATTGGTAATATAGAATTATGGGTGGATATACCTTCTTCTAATAAACATATACAATTAGGAACGCAGCAACAGATACAGCCATATTTTAATAATTGGCAAACCTATACCTTTGATGTCTCTGAAGAAATTAGATCTATTTTATCTGAACCACACCCAGATGCGAGAATTCAAATTATACTAAATACAGCAGATTCTGTTTGGATCGATAATTTACGGTTTGCAGGAAAATTAAAAGAAAATGCAGTAAATAAATATGAACCAATTTGTCCAGGCGATGATGGATGTTCTTCGATAAGACCAATCCAGTTGTCGATTAACAAACCAATTCGCTTGGTATCTGATGGAGATTTGTGGTTCGAGGTGATTGGTTTCCCAGATGATTGGACTCCGGCAAAGTTGCATTTGGGAATTTCTGCAGAAGATGGTGCTGAATTGACTGGTTCTTTGACATTTAATGGAGAGGTTCTTCCATTGTCGAATTGGTATAATCAGAAGACGTTTGCTTTTAAAAGAAATAACCACTATTTATTTAAATTGCATAATTTGGGAGGACGGCCATATCGGATAAAGGCTTGGGTTGATGGTCAAATTCTTGATGTAGCTAGTGGTGAATCGAAATTTGCATTACCATGGGTTGTTGATTTTTTATAAATGGAATTTGCATTATTTAAAAATACGAAAGAATTGAATAGAGGTTTTTAATATGAAAACATTTGCTTTTAATAAAATATTTGTTTTGGCTGCTCTAGCCGTAGCTCCGCTCATGGCGTCTGAATCGTTCGGTGGTATCGGTGTGTCCATTTACCAGTCTTATGACGGCGTGAAGATTGCGGAGATTATTCCCGGTACACCCGCTGCCGAAAGTAATTTGCGGGCAGGCGATGTCATCGTTGCGGTCGATGGCGAGTCCCTCAAGGGCAAGACTATCGAAGAATCGAAGGCGAAACTTCGTGGACAAAAGAATAAACCGCTTGAAATCACGTTCGTGAGCAAAGGCAATACGCTTTCGATGATTCTTCGTCGTACTCAAATTACGGTCAAGGATTTGGAGAGCGAACACGTTGAATCTTGGTATGGTGACAAGACTGAGTTCAATGCTCAGGAAATCGAAACCTTCGCAAGCGCTACCGAAAATAGCAAGCAGCTTGTCGCGGTGCTGCAAAACGGAGCGCTTGTAAAGTCCGATGCCTCGGTTTCTGCGAAGTCGCTGAATGGAATCTACGTGGATCGTGCTGACGAATTTGCTCCCAAGACAAAGTCGCAGGGTGTAAGCAAGTCTTCTTCTGCAAAGTTAAAGGGGCTGACTCGTACGACTGTTGGATTTGAACTCAAGTCGGCGGGAAAAGCCGTTGTTTCCATCATGGATGCCGATGGCGCTGTCATTGCGAAGCTTGTCAGTGAAAACGCTCATGCTGGCTACAATTCTTTGAATTGGAATTCTGAGAATGTGCCCCGCGGTCGTTACACGGTGACAATCGAACATAATGGCTCCATCAGCGGCAAAAACGTCTTGCTAAAGTAATTCATCAGACATAAAATAACAGACTCCGTCACTTAAACGTGACGGAGTGTTTTCTCTTGCTGTGTCGGATTTATTCCGATTTGGCTATTACTTTGTCATGACGCACTTGTTGCGGCATCGCCATACACATTATCTAATTTTTTGTGTTCATTTCCATAAATTTGTATTTATTTTTACAGATGCAGGAGGATGGTATGAATTTTTTCAAGACAGTGTTGTTCATAATATTTTGTGCCATGTATTGCATGGCTGGCTATTCTTTTGAATCTCCGATAGTACGTCGTATGCCAAAGCCGGATGTCAAGCTCACTCAAGGAGATGTCCGCGTGTTGGTTGTTCTTGTAGAATTTGCAGATGTTAGGTTTAGGAGTGCTGATCCTGTATCCCAATTTACGGATTATTTGAACAAAGAAGGGTATAACGAATATCATAATGTTGGCAGTGTTAGGGATTATTTTATAAAAAACTCTATGGGAAAGTTTAGACCAACATTTGACGTGTATGGACCGGTGACACTGCCGGGAACGCAAGCGGATTATGCAACTGAACCTCGTGGTGATGATTTGGCTCTAACGCAAGCGCTTGATTCGCTTTCTATGACTGGTGAAATCAATTTTTCGCAGTATGATAACAGTGGTGATGGTGTTGTTGAGTTTACGTTTATGATTTTTGCCGGTATTGCTACTAGAGAATCGTTTGATGAAAAAACTTTTTGGCCTCATGCTGGTTATCTTGGTGAAATAGGAGTTCTATTGTCTGGAAAAAAAATTGGAAATGGTCCATATATTAAGCGGTATGCCTGCTCTAATGAAATCAGCTATAGTGCGTATAAAAAAGATAAATCTACAAGTATTTTGGATGGCATTGGTGTCTTTGTCCACGAATTTAGCCATCTCCTTGGTTTTCCTGACTATTATAGCCGTAATGGAAATAAAACGCTTGGTTCGTGGTCCGTTATGGATGACGGTGACCATAATTGCCCTTCTAATATAGACTATGTACAGAGCTGCGCTCCGCCTCTTTACTCTGCGTTTGATAGAATGTTTATGGAATGGCTAACGCCTACGGAACTCAAAACTAGTGGTAAAATACAGTTGAATAAATTAGATGACAATGTTGCCTACAGCATTACTAATCCAGAAAACCCGAATGAAATGTATCTGTTGGAATATCGCACAAATAAAGGTTGGGATATAGGGCAAGTGAATTCTGGGATGCTGATATGGCATATTGATTATGTTGATTCCATTTGGATGACCGCGATTAATAGTAAAGAGTGGCACATGCATGTTGATCTCATTGAAGCTAAAGGAAATGGACGTAAATTAAGTCCTTTTGACGTTTTTCCTGGAGAAGGGAATGTAACGGAGTTTAATAATTTCGTCTTCTGGAACGGTCTTGATATGAACATCACCCTTTCGGATATAACGGAATCACCTGATAAAGAATATGTGACGTTCAACATGACCATGGGTGAGCCGTTTATGAGAGAATTGTCTAGCAGTTCCTCGTTTGATCCTTATGGCAAAAATCCAAGTTTATCAAGTTCAAGATCAACTCCATATTCCAGACCCGGTTTTTCACTAATGTTCCCCATTTCTACATCTTCTATAAAAACCACTCGAAAAACATTTCAACAGGCATATGTTATCTCGCAAAACGGAATAATAAATATCACCACATCTTTGCCTGGAACGAAAAATGTTCGCATGTTTTCGCTTAATGGTCAGCTTTTGTTCGAAACATTCATGGACGGCTCTGAATTGCAAGTCCAATGGCCGAAACACTTAGGCGAGCAAAAGACCGTCTTGTCCGTTACGCAAGGGAATGCGAACTTGTTTATGGGCGTAGTTGATGGAAAATAACGAAGTTTTCATTCCTTAACCACTAATATTTTTTTACAAAAAATTTTAGGACAAACTCGACAAAAAAGCGTGTTAATAAGGTAGAAGCTCATTAACATATCGGGAGGTTTTTATGTCGAGTAAATTGTCCGTATTGCGCGTTGGCTTTTTCTTGGATGGCTACACGCTAAAAAAGGTAAACGAGTATTATCTCAAGTACCATCGTTACCATTCTCGTATCGATTTAAGAGCGTTAAAAGGGTGGGTAAGGGATTACGCTGTAAGGCTTTTGGGCAGGGAGGCATGCCCGGTAGAGGTCGAGGGGCATTACTACCACCCGTATGTCCGGAGTACCGATGTCGCTGAATCGTCCGTTGGGAATGGCATGGACCGCTTTGAAAAACAGCTTATGCTTGCGGGGTTTGATGTTCATTACAATTTGCCCACGAAGGCCAACAGGATGGGACCGAACATGCAGCTTGTCGAGGATGCGTACCTTTATGCTTACTATCACAAGATTGATGTTCTTGTACTGCTAAGTACACAGGGGCAGTATTCGACGCTGCCGGAACGGCTCAAGCGAGAAGGCGTGCCCATGCTTTTGCTGGGCTGGAATTTTGAGTATTTAAAGGGCGAAACGCCTGTTTATTGGAAAACGGATTCGTGCTTGCGTGAACTGAGCGGTTATTACGTTGCTATGGAAGATGTGGCCGAAAAGTATCCGCCTAAGCATGGTGTCGCAAGGAATTTGTTCATGTTGCCTTACAGCCATCATCCGTCGCATTCGAGTGTATGGCGAACCTATTTGAAAAAGATTGTGGATTCGATTGATGAACCTAAATGCAATTACGAAAAGACTAGATACGAAAAAAGCCCTGCAGTGGCAGGGCTCGTCTAAAAGCTAGGTCGTTATTAAAGCTTGTCTTGCTGCTTCTTGGCCCAGGGGCTCAGGAATGTCCAGGTGAAGCGGAGACCGACGAACCAGGTATCGCCATCGTTATCGGTGTTGAAGCTCTCGGTGTCGAGGTTTGCTCCTTCGACGTTGAGTTCGTTATAGCGTACTACGCGGTAACCGCCATAGAGGCCAACGGAGAACTGGTCGAATTGTAAGCGAGCTTCGAGTTCTGCATTGAGCGAGGCGGCGATGGTGCTATAGTAGCGGTCGCGCATGATGATTTCTTCCGAGGACGATACATTAGTGACAATGTAGTTCGACGTGAAGTGGATGTTCATCATGTTGAAACCGATACCCACAGCCGGAATCAGGTTGAAGAATTCGTCTTCGCCGAGAACCTTCCAGCCGAACATCCAGTCAGCGCCATAGTTGAACCAGCGTGCGTCGTAGAGAGGGAAGCTGGAATACTTCGCATTCTCGTCCATGCCTTGTGCGCTTTTGGCCGGCCTTTCAGAAATCTGCGTTAAGGCAAAGTTGATGTCGAACCAAGTCAGGAATTGCTTGTATTGTGCACCAATATTAAAATGGAGGGCGGGATAGAATTGGTTGAACTTGCTGTATTTGGGGTTGGTGGCGAATCGGTAGACAGTGGAGTCTCCCTTGTGTCTGAGTGTACCTCCGTTAAGTCCTGCGAAGGCAACTTTGTTGACGTAATCGTGGAATGATTCGGTCATGCCGCGGAAGTCGGCGCCAAAGGAAACAAAGCCACGGATGTGGTCCTTGTCGTAGAATCCATCTTCGGCTGCAGATGAAGAAGTGGCAAATGCAAGAATGCTAAGTACCGCAGCCGCGCATAAAGAGGCTATTTTTGTTTTCATACAGGCTCTCTCCTAATAGGGAATCTCATAAAATGAGATATGAAGTCAAACAATAAAATACATTATCTTACGGTTTTGTGCATGAAAATTTACGAAGGAATATTGAAAAACGGCAAAATAGGGCGTTTTTTGCATTTATTTTTGCCGATTTTGTGTTTTTGCGGTACTCTGACGGGAGTTTTTTTTGTAGTTGGCTGCAACAGCGACAGGCAAGAGTCGAAGGTGGCGGCATGTAGCGAGGCGGTCCAGTTCGAGTCGATCGGGAGCGATTATTTCTCGATTGGTAGGTTGTGCGGGGTGGATGTCGCCGTTGTGCGCTCCGTGGTCGGGAAGGATACGCTTGTTCACAAGTACGTGATGATGGATTCTGCGGCTGCTGGTTTGGGGACGGATCTGCGCCGTCGGGGGTTCCCGGAAGAATGGCAGTCCGCGTTCGTGCTGCGAGTCCCGCTCAAGCGTGTGGTTGCGCTTTCGACGGCGCAGGTCGGATATATGCTTAGGCTTGGGCTTCGTGACAACATTATTGGCGTCTCGGATGGGCAGTACATTGTGGATAGTATTTTGTACGAACGCGCCCAGCAGAAATCTGTGGCGAGTATCGGTTACGATGCGGGCGCCTTGGAAAAGCTCATGGCGCTAAGTCCGGATTTGGTTTTGGACTTTACTACGGGCGGCGATTATGACAACTACGAACAAATTGCAAGGACGAACTTGCCGTTGATGCTCACGTCGGAGTGGCAGGAGAGCAGCGCACTTGCTAAGCTCGAATGGATTAAGTTGTACGGAATTCTCTTCGGGATTCGTCCGCTCGCCGATTCGATTTTTGAACAAGAGAAGAATAAATACGAAACGCTAAAAGCCTTGATTGCAAATTCAGCATCTCGCAACGGGGGCGTTGCGGGGGTGCCCCCCGCTAGAGGGGGTAGCGAAAGACGTAAGGAGATCCCCGCTTGCGCGGGGATGACAAACGGCTGTAGCGAGGGGGAGACTTCCCCCGGTAATAATTCAGAAAAAAAACTCTCGTCTCTCGTCTCTCGTCTCTCGTCTAAACAATGCCCTCGCGTTTTGGCTGGCATGTCTTACGGTGGTGTTTGGCATGCTTCTGGCGGCAACAGTTTTACGGCGAACTTGGTTCGCGATGCGGGCGGCTGCTACTTGTGGGCTTCCGATACTTCCCGTGAGCTTACGTTCTCGTTCGAGCAGGTTTATGCGCTAGCCGATAGCGTGGACATGTGGGTGAATCCGTCTGCATTTGGTACTGTCGATGAAATCCTCTCGCTTGAGCCTCGTGTGAAAAATATCAAGGCTTTCAGGGAGAAAAAAATTTTCCAGAATGACGGGCGCAAGGGGCCTGGGGGTGGTAACGATTTTTACGAAGGAGCCATCACTCGGCCGGCGGAACTCCTCTGGAATCTTACAAAATGCATAAAAGGCGCTGTTCCGGGTGTAAATTCGATCGATACTAGTTACAAATGGTACAGAAATATCTATAATTTTTAACGTATGATGTCACACGCAGGTATTGGAGATTGGATAGCCGCTCAATATGATCTTGGTGTACCGTTCTTGCAACAGGTGCCAAGAGAGTATGCGGACTTTTTACTGTTGAATGCTCAAATTCGCGAATACGACGCCGGGGAGATTATTCTTCAGGGCGGAGTTGATGGCGAATTCTTTTGCGTTTTGCAGAGTGGATGCGCCACGATTTGCGGTCAGATTCTGCCAGATGGTCACTATAGCGCGCTTGCGACTTTGGAAAGCGGTTCTTGCTTTGGTGAAACGTCCATTCTGTGTAATGAGCCCTCCGATAATACGATTGTTGCCGCGGAAGACGGCTGCACGGTGCTCCACATCCCTAAGGCGGAGTTCTTAAAGTTCTTGGAAAAAAATCCGAGTGTCATGGTTTACCTTTACAAGGTGATGGCAAACCGACTCCGTGCAAAGAACGAGGCTTTTGACGAGTTCGAACGTTTGTCGCTTTTGGCTTCGGCGAAAGTGCTTCCGTTTATAGATTTTGCGCAAACGATGGAAAAGAGCTATATCACTGGTACGGTTATTTTCGAATGTGCCGGGGAACATGGCTTTATCGCCTTCCAGGATGGCCGAATCTGCTGTGCCAAGTGCGGCAAGCTTGCAGGGCCGGATGCTCTTGAAAAGATGCTTTCGTGGGGCGATGACACGTTATTCAAGCTAGACACGCATGTGATGCCCGATGTTGTAAACATCAACCAGATGACGGATACGACAAGCCTCATCCTTGATGCGCTTAGAAATATTGATGAAAAACAAAGTGCCCGTAAATAGGGCCAAATCGCTGCCCGCTCGTAGGGCAAAGGAAAAAAGATGAATTACGCAGACGCAGGAGTTTCCTTGGCACGTGCCGATGAGGCAATGGTCGGTGTCAAGAAGTCCGTCCGAACCACATTCAACCAGGGCGTTCTCGGCGACGTGGGCAACTTCGGAGGCCTGTTCACTTTGAACCACCTCGGCATGAAGGACCCTGTCCTCGTGAGTTCTGTTGATGGTGTCGGTACCAAGCTCAAGGTCGATATCGAAATGGGCACGCACGAACTGCCGGGCCAGGACATCGTGAACCACTGCTGCGATGATATTCTTGTTCAGGGCGCACGTCCGCTGTTCTTCCTTGACTACGTGGCTACGGGCCGTCTGGAACCGGGCGTCATGGACAAGTTGGTTGCCGGTATGGCAAAGGCTTGCCGCGAAAACGATCTCGTCTTGATTGGTGGCGAAACTGCTGAAATGCCGGGTTTCTATGGTCCGGGTGACTACGATATTTCCGGTACAATCGTGGGTGTCGTGGAACGCGAAAACATCATCGACGGGAAGAAAATCAAGCCGGGTACGATCATTCTCGGCCTTCCATCTACGGGTCTCCATACAAACGGTTATTCTCTTGCTCGTAAGGTTCTCTTTGACGTGGCTGGCTACAAGGTTGATACCTTGGTCGATGGCATGGACAAGACGATTGGTGAAGCTCTTGCAACTCCGCACCGCAGCTACTACCCGAGCCTCATTGATCTATGCAACAAGAAGAAGATTCAGGGCCTTGCACACATTACGGGTTCTGGCTACCAGGGCAACATCCCGCGTATCCTTCCGGACAACGTTGACGTGATTATCGACCGCACCACGTGGGATCCTCCGATGATCTTCAAGCTCATCCAGCAGGCTGGCTCTGTCGAAAAGGACGAAATGTACTCTACGTTCAACATGGGCATGGGTATGCTCTTGTTCATTGACCCGGCTGACAAGGCTGAAGTCGTCGCTCATCTCGAAGCCAAGGGTGAAAAGTGGACGCAGATCGGTGAAGTTGTCGCCGGCACAAAGCAGGTGAAGTTCCGCGACTAATTGTGGCTTTGCCGCAATTAGTCGTTACTAGTTACTGAGGCGACTGCGTCGCAGTTCTAAGTTTCAAGTTACTGGTTACTAGAAATGTTTATATAGCAACTTCTAGTAACTTCTAACTATTAACTATTAACTCCAAAAGGCTTGCGCGTAATGCGCGGCCTTTTTCTTTTATTAATTCTCTTTCAAAAAACTTTTTTTTGTGCCTTTTGCTCTAATAAAATCTAATTTTAGAGGAAGTGTGTAAAAAGGAAAATTATGAAAAAACGTTTATTGAGCTCTTTGCTTGCTGTGGGCGCTGTTTCAATGTTTGGCGCTTGTTCAGAGGATACTCCTACTCCATTTACGCCGATTGCGGTTTCTTCTTCAAGTCATGTTTGGAGTGGTGATGGCGGTGAAGGTGGTTCTGGTGTAGGTGGCGGGGACTCTAGCTCTTCTGTAGAGCCGGGTTCCAGTGTTTCTGCAAATTCGAGTTCTTCTGTGATTGCTCCGCCGAGCTCCAGCTCTAGCGTGGCTCCTTCTGTGTCGAGCTCTTCTGCCAATCCGACATCTAGCGAAACTCCGGCATCGTCTGCCGCAGAAAGCTCTAGCAGTTCTGAACCACAGTTGGATGCAAGCGGATTCCCGACTCTCGAATCTTACGGCCCGCCTCCGGCTGAATACACGAAGAATATTTTGAGCAACGGTAACAAGGGCTGGAATAGCCGTTACTGGGACGCCTGTAAGCCGCACTGTTCCTGGATTAGCGATGGCCAAGAAGGCAAGACCGATACGACCACGCAGGCTTCGTACGAAGCAGGCATGACGACTGCCCGTAACTGCAATATCCATGACGTGGAAGTTCCGACCTTTACGCTTGGCCATGCTGTTCAGCAGTACTGGTATGGTTTCGAAGGTACGAACAACGCTTGTGGCAACGCCAAGGAAAAGGGTGTGTTCACTTGTACGGACATGGCGCCTATTGCCGTGAACGACTCGCTCTCTTACGCTTACGTTGCAGGCCCTGGCTCCCAGACGACTTGCGGCAAGTGCTTCCATTTGCAGTACGATGGTAGCTTCAAGGATGCAAGTGCAAACAACGCGGCCAAGGAAACTCACAAGGCTCTCAAGGGCAAGCACATTGTCGTGATGACGTCCAACATCGGTCACGACGTGGAAGTTGGCCAGTTCGACTTGATGGTGCCGGGTGGTGGCGTGGGCGCATTCGACGCTCTCTCTACGCAGGTCAATGGTCAGAACATCAACTGGGGCGCTGGCTTTGGTGGCTTCCTCACGGAATGCCAGAGCAAGCACGGTTACGACAACAAACTTGAAGTTTATCAGGAATGCGTGAGGGATATGTGCGATGCCGCCTTCGGTAACGCTGGATTCCCCAACTTGCTGCGTGGTTGCCACTGGTTTGCGGACTGGTACATGGCCGCCGACAATCCGACCTATCACTGGGAAGAAGTCGAATGCCCGCAGTACCTCATTGACCATTACATGACAAGAATCAACAAGACCAAGGATAACCGCTATAAGTGGCATGATGACTGGTCTACTTACAAGGAAGGCGATCCGCTCGAAGAGCAGGAATGCTTGACGGACGAATTCCCGAAGGGCTGTAAGCCAAACTAATAGAACTCGGCATCTTCGCATTTGGCTCGTCATTCTCGACTTGATCGAGGATTTGGTCAAAAAAAAGCGAACGAAACGTCCCAATCGCAATTGAAAACGCCCCGGAAGCGCCCGCTTCCGGGCGTTTTTTTTTATGCTGTGCAAGGACGCTGAGCTTGCCGAAGCACCCTCGCGGTCACCTCTGCATGTCACCCCGGCCTGAGCCTGTCCTGGGCGTAGTCGAAGGATGCCGGGATCGCCTTACACGGTACCTCTTTCCGTCATCCTGAGGGGTTTACCCCGAAGGATCCAGTGGCATTTCTCTCTTTTTGTCATCCTGGAGCCGCAGGCGACGGGATCTACAGACTGTTGTGCGAAAGATTTTTGTTTACAGAATGTGAATAATCTGTATTGCGGCGGCATACATCCCGTTTTTATCGAAAAAAGTGAAAAAAAGTGAATTTTTTTCACGATTACCCCTTGCAAATGTTCCTGAAAATTCTATAATTGGCGCCGTTCCTGAGAGACGAGGCCGAAACGAAGAAACGAAAGCCGAGAACGAAGGAAAAAGCGAAAGCCCGCGAGACTTTCGGGAAGATTGAAGGAATCGGAGATGTGCTTAGTGACGGCCCAAGAAAATTTCTTGGAAGTCTATTTACGAAAAACAGGACAGACTATTTTAAAAATCAATGAAGAGTTTGATCCTGGCTCAGAACGAACGCTGGTGGCGTGTCTTATACATGCAAGTCGAGCGAGGCAGCAATGCCGAGCGGCGAACGG
>JAEEGJ010018369.1_pt1 | contig 15625 bp, 10 predicted proteins | sample 8958761 | NCBI WGS metagenome assembly JAEEGJ01 (sample SAMN16246546, study PRJNA631951) | gut metagenome | biome: gut microbiome; feature: rumen; material: RS-attached | host: Bos | place: Iran: Karaj | collected 2018-10
TCAGGGATTAGGGATTAGGGATCAGGGATCAGGGGTTAGGGATTAGGGATTAGGGATTAGGGATCAGGGACAAGGGGGAACAATGAAATACCCTGGTCCCTAGTCACTAATCCCTAATCCCTCACATCGCCGTTTCCGCGACGATCTCCTCCACGGGAACGACCCGGAGGCGTACCGCCGCGTCCTCGCCCAGACGGCAGACCGCAAGGCGGTAGCCGGGGAGCTCTCCCTCCCAGAGCGAAAACGGGGAGGGGAGGGCGTCGCATTCCGCCTCCGGCTGCGGCGCGAGCCTGACCGCGATCCGCTGCGGCGCGAGGGAAAGCCCCCTTCCGACCGCCTTCATGCAGCTCTCCTTCAGGACCCAATACCGGAAAAACTGCGCGCTGCGCGCCGCCTCGTCCACGGCCCTAAGATCGGCAAGCTCCTCCGGCGTCAGAACGTACCGGATCAGCCTCGGATCGGCGTCCCGGATCCGCTCGATGTCACAGCCGAGCTCCGCGTCCGATACCGCGAGCATCGCGTATTCCCCGGAATGCGAGAGATTGAAGGAAAAGCCGTCCTCGCCCAACAGCCGGGGCTTGCCGTTTTCCCCGTAGGCGCAGGAGAACCGCGTCCCGCGCCCGTCCTCCCGCAGGGCGTAAAGAAGCAGACCCTCCGCCCCGAGCGAGAGCCGCCGATCCTTTGCAAACCGATACCGGTCCGTTTTTTTTCTGCGTTCCTCCGAGACCGCCGCGTACAGAGCCGCATAAAGCCGCTCGTCCGCCAGCGGCGCGGTGCAGGTCAGATAGATTTTCGTCCCCACCATTTCCTCCGGGCCTCCGCACGCGGAGCCCCTCCTTTTTGATCGTAACGGATATCTGTTCAGCAGCCCCATTGGGGTTTGCCGAGCGCAAAGCCTTCCCCCCTCGGGGGGAAGGTGGCATCCGGCGTCTCACGGAAGCCGGATGACGGATGAGGGGGGCGTATCGATCACAGATTCGTATACTCAACGGTCTGCTTGTCGGAACGCCCCCTCATCCGCCTCGCTGCGCTCGGCACCTTCCCCCCGAGGGGGGAAGGCTCTGTCGGAGCCCTGGCAAGCTGGCCGCACCGCCGCTTCGGCGTTCTCCTATTGCCTATTGCCTGCTGCCTATTGCCTCGACTTATCCCATTTGCTTTCGACGGAACAGTTACCGTTACGGATACAGTTTATCGGAATTCGTCCCGGATTGCAATGCTTTTTTTCCGCCGGCCCGGCGATTCTTGGAAGGGCTTGCAGGCGAATTTTTGGAAGGGCTTGCAGGATAGTTGACATTTCATAAATAATTTGCTATAAAGAAACTATCAGAGGATACGGAGGTGTTCACGGTTGAAGAAAAAACTCTTCTGTCTGTTCAGCGCGATCCTGATCGTGCTGTGTCTGGCAACGCCCGTCCACGCCGAGAATGCAATGGGCACCGGCGGCTATCATCCGCCGATGGTGACGATCATCACCCTGAACGGTCCCAGAGACCTCCAGCTTACCATGCGGCTGCATCTGCGCGACGGCAGAGTGATCCCGGTCAAGATGGAGAAAAAGACCCGGGGCTGGGAGCAGCAGTACCGGATCTACCGGGAGGACGTCTACGCCGCAAAGAACTGGTACGGCAACGCGTATGACCTCCTGGACGCGGAGCTCGTTTTGATCTCCGGCGGCAGGGAGCGGGTCATCCCGCTGGAGCAGACGCTCACGGATCAGATGACGATGGACGACGTGCTGATGCTGAACGTCAGGAAGGGCAGTCTCAGCCTTGGCGCGCCTGCCTGGCGCGTGCCCCTGCTGGCCCTGATGCGGGTGCTGATCGCCGTCGGGCTGGAGCTGCTGATTTTCCGGCTCCGGGGCTATGTGCTGCTGCATACCCACGTCACGGTGGCAATCATCAGCGCCGTGACCTTCGGGCTGCTGTCTGTGTTTACGGCAAACTGGCTGAACTACGACTCCAGATCCGAGGGAATCTTCTGTATCTTCCTTTTGGTCATTCTGGTGGCGCAGATCCTCGCCGGAATCATCCTTACCGAGGAAGACACCAGGGATCGAACCCTTTCCACCCTGGTCATGGCGGACGTTGCCGCTTCCGTGGCGACGGTTCTCGCGCTGACCTTCCTGCCGGTGTAGCGCCGGGCGTCCGAATCAAACGCAATCAGCCGGAGGCTGACTCCCCGTACCCGGGCGAGCCTGGCCTCCGGCCTTCGTCTGAGCTGCGGCGATCGGGTAAACAGCCGCAGGAGCTTCATGATGCGCGGACTTGACAAACGGGCGGGGCGGAATTATAATAAAAAACCGCTTGAGCCGGACCCGCGCCCCGGATTCCCGCAGACGCAGGTCCCGCCAGCCGTTTCCCGGGCGTTTCCGGAAAAGAAAGAGGCGATTGTACTTGAAGAAAAAGGTATTGAAGGTTTTGCAGATCCTGTTCGGCAATTTTGTCCTCTCGATCTGCGCGTCGCATTTCATCGTGCCCGGCGGCGTCATCTCCGGCGGCATCACCGGTCTTTCCCTGGCCGGACACTCCATTTTCGCCAACGTCCCCCTGGACGTCTTCATCTGGGGCTTCAGCATGCTGTTCCTGCTGATCGGCCTGATCTTCCTGGGCAAGGAGTTCTTCTTCTCCACCCTGCTCTCCTCCGTGGCCTACCCGCTGTTCTTCTCCCTGATGACCCGCGTGGGCCGGGCCTATCTGCCGCTGACGGACGACATCGTGCTGAACATGGTCTATGCCGGCCTCACCTTCGGCCTGGGCGTCGGCATCGTCGTCCGGACCGGGGCCTCCACCGGCGGAGCGGACGTCTTTGCCATGATCCTCAATAAAAAGTTCGGCCTCCCCGTCTCCCCGCTGGTCTACGTGACCGAGGCGCTGATCCTCCTGTCGCAGATCCCCTTCTTCTCCGCCGAGAAGATCCTGTATGGCCTGCTGATGGTCCTGATCTACTCGATCACGATGGAAAAGACGCTGATCTTCGGCACGGGAAAGATCCAGATCATGATCTACTCCAAGGAGCACGAGGCCATCAACGCCATGATCCTGAAAAACATGAACCGCGGCAGCACGATGTTCCACGTCAAGGGCGGCTTCACCGGCGAGGAGACCGAGGTCGTCTCCACGGTCATCCCCAAGCGCTCCCTGTTCGCCATGCGCGAGCATATCCTTGCCATCGACCCCAAGGCCTTCGTGGTCGTGACGCCGATCTCCGAGGTCAACGGCAGAGGCTTCACGATGAACAAGAACGCATAGCGCTGCGCCCGATCCAAAAGCAGGCTGCTCCGGCGGCCTGCTTTTTGCGCGGGCACTTGCTCAAATCGGGTGATATTTTACAAGACTTTTAACAAAAAACATCGGAAATTTTAATAAAACGCTTGATTTTTGTAGCGTTATGATTATAATGGTATCAACGGGTGGTATGCCCGCCCGCGAAAAATCTGTTTCCGGTCAGTCCTTCGGCGGCGGCGCAAGTCTGAACGCGTCCGACGCGCCGGGCGGGACGGCACGGGAAAGCATTTTTACAATCAGGAAGGAGTCAACACAATGAAGAAGTTAATTGCAATCGCATTGGCCGCACTGATGCTGTTCGCTCTGGCAGCCTGCGCCAAGAAGGACGACGGCAACAGCGGCAAGACCGAGCCCGCAAAGCCCCTCGTTGACGAAGCCCACGCCGCATGGGTCGCCCACGGCCAGTATCTGCTTGCCGACGGCACCGAGAACGGCTGGAACGGCAAGGACACCGCTCTGTACGAGGCTTCCGCTCTGACCGCCATCTCGATGGACGACGTCAAGGGCATCAGCGAGGACGTGTACAAGGCCCTCTCCGCCAAGGAAGTCAAGTATCTGTACAAGATCGACCTGCTCTTCGGCACGAACGACGCCGGCTGGACCACCGACTTTGTGAAGGACGGCAAGCTGTTCCGTGCGAACGGCTCCTACGCGTTCAAGATCGCGCAGTGCACCGTTGACGTGGACGGCGACAACAAGGTCTACGCCGAGGATCAGTGGATCTCCGACCCGAAGACCGCCTACGCCGAGTCCCTGACCCCCGACACGCTGTTCATGCCGGTGTGGCAGGAAGAGCCGGATGAGTTCGGTCTGTCCTGGGCCAGCAACCCCGTCGTGACCGGCGGCGCCGGCCTGTACACCCTCGTGATCGCCCAGTATACCAACGCTTCCGCCCCCAATGCGCCGGGCTACGGCATCGCGCTCGTGCTGAAGGAAGCCAAGGAAGGCATCGCCTATGAGGAAGTCCTGGAGTTCGTTCCCGCCGATCACACCTACGGCATCGTCGGCAGCTTCGAGGGCTCCAACTGGGCCGACGGCGCTGACGTCGCAATGGAGAGCGCCGGCGACAACGTCTGGACCGGCGAAGTCGAGCTGAAGGCGAACGACGAGTTCAAGGTCCGTGCGGACGGCAAGTGGGACTACAGCTGGGGCGACGGCGAAAACAACTTCGTCTGCCCGGCCGACGGCACCTACGTTGTGACCATCAGCTTTGACGGCGCGAACGGCTCCGTCACCTTTGAGGCCAAGTAATCAGCACAGCCAGATCAGCAGGGGGCTTCCGGTTTCGGAGCTCCTCTGCTGATCTGCGTTTCTACGGGTCAATTGCCGTCCGGACGGGACGCGCACCAATACGGCAGAAGAGACTTCTGCGGACAGGATCGGGTAACGAGGATGAAAAAGCTGCTCTGTATCATGCTGGCGCTGCTGATTGCAGCCGCCCTGACCGGCTGCGGGGACCGCGGCAGCGAAACCACGGATTTTGAGGATACCTACGTGGACGCCCTGCCCGAAAACGCTGCGGACGGTCTGACGCTGCACGCCTTCAACTGGACCTACCGGGAGATCGAGACCAACCTGGAGGCGATCCGGGACGCCGGATTCAAGAACGTGCTGACGATGCCGGTGCAGCAGCCGAAGGGCGGCGGCTCGGCCTGGTGGGCCTTCTACCAGCCGCTGAGCTTCTCCATCGGCGACAGCTCCGCCCTCGGCACGAAGGAGGAGCTTGCCTCGCTTTGCGCCAGGGCGGAGGAATACGGGATCTGCATCCTGGCGGATATCGTGGTCAACCATATGGCGACCACCGACGACGAGGGCAAGGAGCCCGACGGCACGCCGACGGTCTCGCCCGCCGTGGAGGCCTACGAGCCGCGCATCTACGCCAACCGCAACGAGGATACGGACGGCACCGGCCTGACCTTCCACCACAACAAAAACGCTGCCGGCTCCGGCTCGGAGACGCAGTATTACGCCTACGGCAATCTGCCGGATCTGAACACCGCGAACCCCTACGTGCAGGAGCGGGTCCTCGCCCTGCTGGAGGAATGCATCGACGCCGGGATCGACGGCTTCCGCTTCGACGCGGCAAAGCACGTGGAGACGGAGGGCGACCCGGACTATCCCAGCGATTTCTGGGAGAACACCCTGGAGCAGGCCAAGCTCTATTACCGGCAGAAGACCGGACGGGAGCTCTACGCCTACGGCGAGATCCTGAACGCGCCCGCCGGACGGAGCCTGGAGCTCTACACCGCGCATATGCGCGTGACGGACGACGGCTACGCCGCCCAGATGAAGAACGCCTTTGCAAAAAAGGACCCCACCGTGATCCGAAACGCCGCCCTCAAAACGGCGGACGCCGCCCAGCTCATCGCCTGGGTGGAGAGCCACGACGAATACGTTACGACCAACACGCACTATTCCGACGTGCGCGTTGCCAAATACTGGTCCGTCATCGCCGCGAAGAAGGGGCTCGGCGGGCTGTATCTGGCCCGCCCCACGGAGGAGCTGACCGTAGGCAAAATCGGCTCCTACGCCTTTGAAAGCGAATACGTTGCGGTCTCGAACCGCTTCCACAACCGGTTCTACAACGCGGAATCCTATGAATCCACGGCGGGAACCTGTTATATCAACGAAAAGATCGGTGACGGCGATCAGGGCGCTCTGATCCTGAACGTCGGTGAAACCGACCCCGAAAAGACCGTGCAGGTGCCCGTTCCGCACCTGGAAACCGGCAACTACTACGACGCGCTGACCGGAACGAAGGTCCCGGTCCGGGACCATATCGCCTACGTGCAGTTCGAGGCCAACGGCATGGCGATCCTCACGCGCACGAAGGAGGTCCATCCGCGGCTGAGCATCTCCGAGCGGGACCGCTCCTTTGTCGGAGACCTGACCGTGACCCTGCGCGTGGAAGACTGCGACGAAGCATACTACTATCTGAACGGAAACGACGCCGACCGCCGGGAGATCCGGGACGAGACCAGGGTTTCCCTGCAGGGGCAGACCGTGGACGGACAGGTCCGGCTCACCGTCCACATGAAGACCGGCCGAAACGAATGCGAGCGGACCTTCACCTATACCGAGGTGCAGCTCGTTCCGGGCGGCTTCAACCTGATCAATTTGAATGAAAAATACCTGAACGGAGACTACGAGCTCTATATCTGGAGCTGGGAGCCCGGCCGCTGGAGCAAGGATTACGAGATCCGCGACGGCGTGGTGGTGGTGGATACGCAGGGCATGGACGGTTTTCTGATCGCCGTCTTTGAAAAGGGCTGCGAGATCACCGACCCCACCCGCTGGGACCCCCGCGTGCTCAAGCAGAGCGCCGACTTCAAGGGCGAGGACCTTGCGGCGGGCTTCGCGGATCTGTCCGGGTTTTGATCCATAAGACGCAGACGCGTCTGCCCCGGGAAAGGAGAATTCGGATGAAATCACGCAGCTTATTCCTTGCGGCCCTTCTGCTGCTCGCGCTGGCGCTTCTGGCCGGCTGCGGCGGCGGAAAGACGGCTGCGGACGAGGGTCCGGACGACGAGCCGATCGCCCTCCTGCCCGCAGGCAAGGTGATCGACCTGTATACGAAGGACGAGACCGACCACGCGCAGGAGCCTGCGGCCGCCACGGCCACCGTGCGCCTGCACTACCGCCGCAACGACGACACCGCCAACGACCGGAGCTGCTACGCGCCGTGGAACGTATGGGCCTGGGACGCGACGAACGGCGGCGACGGCGCGGCTTACCCCTTCACGGGCTATGACGACTACGGCGTCTATGCCGATCTGGACCTTGCCGCGATCTCCGGCGGGAAGGGGCTGGACCAGCTCGGCTTCATCATCCGCACCGACAACTGGTCGAAGGACCCGGACGGCGACCGCTTCATCGAAATTGCGGAGACCTCGCCGGGCGGCATCCAGAACGTCTACGTGCGGACGACGGAATCCACGGTCTTCGATACCCAGGAAAACGCCTGCAAGTCCATCGTCAGCTACGCGATGCTCCGCAGCGATAAAACGGTCAGCGTCTATTTCAAGCCCCTCGCGGCGGACTTCAAGCCCTACGCCCCGCGCTTTTCCATGACGCGCAACGGGGAGCCCTACGCGGATTTCACGATGGGAGACTACGACGCCTCTCTGAAAATGGTAAATCTGGAGCTGAAGGACGCGATCGACCTGAGCGACGTCGTCACGGTCAGCTACCGCTTCGACGCAAGCTGGATCAATCAGGTGAGTCTGATGATGACAAATTACTTCGACACCGACGAGTTCAACGAAAAATACGCCTATGACGGCGACGATCTGGGCGTGACCTTCGACGACGCGGAGAATCCCACGGCAACCACCTTCAAGGTCTGGGCGCCGACCAGCACGAAGCTCGTGCTGAATCTCTACCGCAGCGGCGACGATCAGGCCGAGACCGCGCCCTATGCCGCCCACGAGATGCAGAAGGGCGAAAAGGGCGTCTTCTCCTGCACCGTTGCGGAGGATCTGGACGGGGTCTACTATACCTACACCGTCACGAACGCAAAGGGAACGAACGAGGTCGTCGATCCCTACGCCAGAAGCGCGGGCGTCAACGGGCGGCGCGGCATGGTCGTGAACTTCGCGCGGCTGAACGCCGGTCTGCCCGGCTGGGATGCGGACGACCGGCCCTTCCGGGGGAAGAACGTGGACGCCGTGATCTACGAGGCCCACGTCCGCGATCTGACGATCAGCCCGACCAGCGGCCTCCCCGAAGCCGTCCGGGGCAAATTCCTCGGCCTTGCGGACGAATCCGGGACCTATACCGAAAACGGCGTGACCGTCTCCACGGGCCTTGCCCATCTCAAAGAGCTGGGCGTCACCCACGTGCAGCTTCAGCCCTTCTATGACTACTCCTCCGTGGATGAGCGCCGCTCCGGCAGCGAGATGTCCGACGACAACTACAACTGGGGCTACGACCCGCAGAACTACAACGTCCTCGAGGGCAGCTATTCCACCGACCCCTATGACGGCTACAGCCGCATCCGCGAATGCAAGCAGATGATCCTGGCGATGCACCGGGCGGGCATCTGCGTCAATATGGACGTGGTCTACAACCACACCGCCAGCTCGGAAAACTCCAACCTCAACCTGCTCGTCCCGTACTACTATTACCGCACCAGGGCAAACGGCGCGTTCTACAACGGCTCCGGCTGCGGCAACGAGGTCGCCTCCGAGCGCTTCATGGTGAATAAATTCATCCGCGAATCCTGCCGCTTCTGGATCGAGGAATACCATCTTTCCGGCTTCCGCTTCGACCTGATGGGCCTGATCGACAACCAGACCATGATCGACGTCTACCGCGACTGCGTCGCCCTCGATCCGCAGATCATGATCTACGGCGAGCCCTGGACCGGCGGCGCCTCCAAGCTGAAGGCGGGCGTCAGCGATACGCAGCTCCGGGAACAGACCACCGTGCAGGAGTCGCTCGCGCAGGACTTTTTCTGCGGGAGCGGCGTCCGGGTCGGCGCGTTCAACGACGTGATCCGCAACGCGATCCGCGGCTCGAACAACCCCGGCAAGGGCTACGTCCAGGGCAGCGCCGCAGACGCCTCGCAGGTCGCCATGTGCGTCGCGGGTCTGTTTTCCAGATCGACCGTGAAGACGCAGGAAATCGACCCCAATCAGGTGCTGAACTACGTCTCCTGCCACGATAACTACACCCTCTACGACCAGCTCGTTCAGACCATGCCGGAGGCGCGGCTTGCCGCGGCCTATACGCAGGCGGACGCCGTCGTCTTCCTCGCCCAGGGCGTTCCCTTCATCCAGGAGGGCGAGGAGTTCATGCGCAGCAAGTACGATCCCGAAACCGGGACCTGCGAGGGCAACTCCTACAACGCCGGCGACCGGGTGAACGCCATGGACTACGCGCTGAAGATCAGGCATGCGGACGTCTTCCGCAAGACGCAGGAGCTGATCGCCTTCCGTCTGGCGCGGCCGGAGCTTCGTCTGGCGACGCGGCAGGAGATCACGGACGCGCTTTCCGAGGTCGAAACGGACGGCGGAAATCTGCGCTATACCGTCGGCGGCCTGACCGTGATCCACACGGTCTCCGGCATGACGGCGGAGCTGCCCGGCACCTTCCGGGTCCTCTATTCCAACCTCCGCGCAGCGGGCGAGGAGGCGGACGGCTCGATCACCCTGCTCCCCAACGAGTCCGTCGTATTGGAGGAGGTCCGGTGATGTTCCGACACGGAGAGATCAGCACGGAAATCGACCGGGGCCCGTTTTTCTTCACGCTCGCAGCCCTGATCTGCTGCCTGACCGGAGCGGTGCTTTGCTTCGTCCTCGGCGGCGCCGCGCTTGCCGTTTTCGCGGGCGTCCTGCTGGCGATCGTCGCGGCTGCGGCCTTTGCCGTTCTGCTCGCCCTGGTTTCCGACTTCGCCTTCATCCGGGACGGGGTGCTGCACACGCGCTATTTCCTGAAAAAACGCGCCATCCCGCTCCGGGAGATCGGCAAGGTGACGTATCGGGAGGAGCTCTATACCGTCTATGACAAAAAAGGAACGGTGCTGGCCTCGGTCAACGGTCGGCTGACCGGAATTGACCGGATCCTGTCCGAGCTGGACAGAAGCGGCGTCCTTTTTGAATAAGAAGAACTCAAATTGCATCCAAAACTGCAAAGGAAAGAGAGGGGAACATATGGCAAATTTAAGGCTTTCCCACATCTACAAGGTCTATGACAACGGGCACAAGGCGGTCAACGACTTTTCCATTGACATTGCCGACCGGGAGTTCATTGTCTTCGTCGGCCCTTCGGGCTGCGGCAAATCGACCACCCTCCGCATGATCGCGGGTCTGGAGACGATCACCGCAGGCGACCTGTTCATCGACGACGTCCTCGTCAATGACATGGAGCCGAAGGACCGCGACATTGCAATGGTTTTCCAGAGCTACGCCCTGTATCCGCACATGACCGTGTACGAGAACATGGCCTTCGGTCTGCGCAACCGGAAAATGCCGGAGCAGGAGATCCGGGAGCGTGTTCTGAAAGCGGCAAAGATGCTGGACATCGAGGACTATCTGGAGCGCAAGCCGAAGGAGATGTCCGGCGGTCAGAGGCAGCGCGTTGCCCTCGGGCGCGCCCTTGTCCGCAATCCGAAGGCGTTTTTGCTGGACGAGCCGCTGTCGAATCTGGACGCCAAGCTCCGCGCAACGATGCGCACCGAGATCACCGCCCTGCACAAGAGCCTGAAAACGACCTTCATCTACGTGACCCACGACCAGGTGGAGGCCATGACGATGGGCACGCGCATCGTCGTCATGAAGCTGGGCTACGTCCAGCAGATCGACACGCCCATGAACCTCTATAACGAGCCCTACAACAAGTTCGTTGCGGGCTTCATCGGCACGCCGCAGATGAACTTCTTCGACGCGACCCTGAAGCGTCAGGGCAGCGAGGTGCAGGTGGACTTCCCGAACGGCGGCAGGATCACCCTGCCCTATGAAAAGGTCTCCAAGATCCACGCCCGCTATCTGGACGGCAAGACGCCCGTGATCTTCGGCATCCGTCCGGAGCACGTGGAGCTGCGGCGCGAGGGCGGCGGCCTGCAGTTCGTCGTCACGAACGTCGAGCGCCTCGGCAACGAGACCATCGTCTATGGCAAGCTCGGCGACAAGACCGGCGAGTTCACCATGAAGGACGAGGGCAACCAGATCACCGTCAAGGTCATTGACCGGGACGATATCGAGGTCGGAGACGTCGTCTATGCCGTGCCGAACCCGGAGAAGGTCCACTTCTTCGACGCCGAGACCGAGATCACCCTGATGAACCGCATCCCGACCTACAATTCCATCCCCGTGCAGACCGCCGGCGGCAGGATGCAGCTTCTGAACACGCAGACCGCGCTTCCGCCGGTCTACGCGGCCGCCCTGTCCGGCGCAAAGAGCTTCGAGCTGACGGTCCCGCCCGCCGCGATCGTCCCCGGCAGCGATTTCTGCCGCAGGATCGCCAAAATCGAGAAGGTGGACGACAAGCATCTGGCCTATCTGGAAAACGGCGACAGCTACCTCTTCGCCCTCGTCGGCGCGGACGCCAAGCCCGGTCAGGACTACCGCTTCGGCCTGCTGTATGACAAGCTCGGCGTCATCGCGGACGGAAAGACCGTGCTGGAGCCCCTCGGAGATTCCGAGAGCCTGACCGGCACCTTCACCAGAACCGAGAAGAAGGAGAAGGGCGAACGGGTCCAGCACTTCTTCTACTGCATCGGCGATTACGCGGTGGAGGCCCTCCCGGAGCACGGCTACAAGATCAATTCCATCGACGGCGACGCCTGCTACAAGAAGACCTACCGCTACAGCGTGCCGCGTGACCGCATCCGCATCGCGGACGAGGCCGAAAACGCGCTCTCCGGGCGCGTGACCGCCCTGATCGACTACGGCAGCGCGCGCTTCGCCCGGGTCGAGGCGGCGGGCCAGACCCTCACGGTCAACGCCTCCGCAGACTGGAAGGAGGGGCCCGTGCGCCTGGCCTTCGACAGCGCGGACGTCTCCGTCTATTCGACCTCCATCGACATGAAGATCTGCTGATATGGAGGTCCTGATCCGAGGCAGGCGCGTTGAGCTGGAGCCGAATTCCAAGCCCTACCTGCTCAAGCGGCTTCTGGCGGACGGGCTGGATACGGTGCTGATCCTGGCGCTCTTTCTCCTGCTGAGCGCCCTGGTCCTGAGAACGCCGCTTGCGAACACCTACCGTTCGCACTTTGAGCGCAGCCGCCAGATCGAGACCGAGACCGTCAAGCGGCTGGAGGGCGACGCCGGGGCGATCGGCGCGGCCCTGTCCGGGAACGACGAGTACCGCAGCGAGCGCTTCGCGGCGGAGCTGCACGGCTATCTCCTGCATGCCGCGGCCTGCCTCGGGGCGGAGCTGCTGGTCCTGCTCCTCGTGCCGCTGCTGAACCGGGGGCGTGCAACGCCCGGAAAGCTGCTGACCGGGACCGCCGTCTTCGTGGAATCCAGGCAGACGCTTGCGCTCCGGCGGCACGCGCTGGGCCGCTTCCTGTTCGTATTCCTGCTGGACAGCCTGTTTCTGTACCTGCTCACCGGGATCTACACCTTCCTGCTCGTTCCGGTCCTGCGTCTCACGGTCCTGCTGCTCAACCGGAAGAACAAGACGCTCTGCGATTATGCGACCCGAACGATGGTCATTGAAAAGTGCAGCTATCAGGGAATAGGGATCAGGGAATAGGGATCAGGGAATAGGGATCAGGGAATAATCCCTGGCCCCTACCCCCTAATCCCTACCCCCTACCCCCCTAGTCCCTAGTCCCTAATCCAACCACACAACACGTTCTGCGATTATGCGACCCGAACGATGGTCATTGAAAAGTGTAGTCATCAGGGAATCGGGATCAGGGAATAATCCCTGGCCCCTAACCCCCTAGTCCCTAGTCCCTAATCCCTAGTCCCTAATCCAACCACACAACACGTTCGGCCAGCGCGCTGCGCGGCCGAGAAGGGAGAACATTGATATGAAAAAACTGATTGCTATGACGCTTGCGATTTTGATGGCGCTCGGCCTGTTTGCGGGCTGCAGCGGAAGCGGCAGCGACGGCGGCAAGGACGACGGCGTGATCCGCGTCTGGGTCGGCGAGGAGTCGGCTGAATTCTACCAGAAGATCTGCAACGAATACCTCTCCGCCCATACGGACTTCGGCTACAAGATCGAGGTCAAGGGCATGGACACCGGCTCCGTCGCGGGTACCATCACGAACGACCCGACCGCCGCCGCCGACATCTACACCGTCGCCCATGACAATATCGGCAAGCTCGCCTCCACCCAGTGCGCCAAGCCGATCACCGACGAGAGCCTGATCGCCCAGGTCAAGGCCGACAACCCGGAATCCTTCCAGAGCGTCATCTACTCCACGCTCAACGGCCAGACCTATCTCTACGGCGTGCCCTACATCTCCCAGGCGCTGTTCCTGTACTACAACAAGTCCCTCGTGACCGAGGAGCAGGCCGCCTCCTTTGAGGGTCTGCGCGAGGCCGCGCAGGCGGCCCAGACCAAGGCCGTCACCGTGACCGGCGACGACGGCTACAATATGTCCTTCGCTCTGCTCGCCCGCAAGGTCAGCGATAAGAGCACCACCGTGAAGATCTTCGAGGGTGCGGAGTCCGTCTCCGGCGGCTCCAAGGGCGAAAGCAACTGCCAGGGCGACGACACCGTGGCGATCGTCCGCTGGCTCCAGGCCTATGCCGCCGACGAGAACGGCTTCAAGTGGGCCTCCCCCGACGGCTGGGACGCCGATCTGGACAAGGATAACCGCGGCGTGCTCGCCGTCATCGGCGGCGCCTGGCACTATAACACCGCGAAGGCCGCCCTCGGCGAGACGAACCTCGGCATTGCTATGATCCCGACCTTCACCCTGACCAAGGAAGCGGTGGAGGGCCTCTCCGGCGTGCAGGCGGGCGACGTCTACCGCGGCGGCACCTTTGCCGACTGCAAGTGCTTCATGATCAACGCCAACTCCGCCGCGTCGAAGTACGCCAAGGAGCAGGAGCTGATCAAGTACCTCTCCGGCAAGGACGTGCAGAACGCCTCCTATCTGGAATGCATGAACGTTCCCGCCTACGTCGGCGCTTCCGAGTTCATCAAGCAGTGCTATACCGACGGCAAGGTTTCCGAGAGCGAATATAACCTCGCCGCCGCCCAGGTGGATATGGCGGAGTGGGGCATCCCCCAGCCCTTCATCACCGGCACGCTGAACACCTACTACTACTCCAAGAACGGCCCGCAGGTCTTCCGCGCCATGATCGACCAGACCGCCTATCCGACCACCGGCGACCAGATCCTGAGCGAGACCTCCAGCCTCGAAGGCGTCCGCAAGGGCCTGTACCTGATCGAATACCTCTGGAACCACGGCGTTGCGCCGAAGGAGTTCCCGGCTGCTCTGCCGGAGAAGGCCTGACCCACGCGCCGCCAATTGACGGCATGCTTCCAGCGCATGCACAAGGAGGGATATGATGAAATCGACAGCGATTCAACGCCCGCTGACGCCCAAGCCTGCCGGCGGCGGGAAGCTCCGCCGCTTCTGGTCCAATCTCTGGAAGCGCTTCGCGGACGGCTCCGCCGGCACAAAGCTCTCCCATCTGATCTTCGGCGCCGGCAACGTCTATCACAAGCAATATCTGAAGGGGCTTCTGTTTTTCCTGCTCCAGGCGGCGATCCTCTGGGTCATGATCGCCTGCCCCACGGTCAACGGCACGCCCTACGGCTACAAGGCCATTCTGAATCTGTCGCTGAAAAACGTCCATGAGGGCGGCGAATTCGACCCGCTCACCGGCAGTTATCTGAGGGGCTCGGACTGCAAGCTGATGGTTCTCTTCGGCCTCGTCTCCATTGCCCTGATCGTGATCTACCTTCTGCTTTGGAACGCGAACGTCGCCTCCTCCTGGAAGGCGGATAACGACCGGAAGATCGGCAAAAAGCCGACGACCTTCAAGGAAGACCTCAAGGAGCTGCTGGACGGCAAGTTCCACGCGCTGATGCTTTCCCCGACCTGCATCGCTGCCCTGGTCTTCACCATCCTGCCCACGATCTTCATGATCTCGCTGGCCTTCTCGACCTACAACGACCAGGACATGAACAACCTCGGCACGAACCTGTTCCACTGGAACGGCCTGCAGAACTTCGCGGCGGTGTTTACCGGCGAAGGCTCGCTGGGCGTGGAGATCAAGAACCGCTTCCTGCCGGTCCTGGGCTGGACCTTCATCTGGGCCATCTTCGCCACCTTTACCTGCTACTTCGGCGGCATCATCCTGGCGCTGCTGATCAACAAGAAGGGCTTAAAGGGCAAGAAGTTCTTCCGGACGATCTTCATCCTGACCATCGCCATCCCGCAGTTCATCTCCCTGCTGGCCGTCCGCAACCTGCTGGGCGAATACGGCCCCGTCAACTCGCTGCTGCAGAACATCGGCGCGACCACGCAGCCGATCGGCTTCCTGGGCTTAAAGACGGGAGACAGCGAATCGCTGGCGAAGTTCATGGTCATCCTGATCAACATGTGGGTCGGTATTCCGTACACGATGCTGATGACCTCCGGCATCCTGATGAACATCCCCGCGGATCTGTACGAGGCGGGCCGCGTCGACGGCGCCTCCACCACGAAGATGTTCTTCAAGATCACGCTGCCGTACGTCATCTTCATCACGACGCCGTACCTGATCTCCAGCTTTATCGGAAATATCAACTCGTTCAACACCATCTTCCTGCTGACAGGCGGCGGCCCGACCTACACGGGCTATCAGGCCGGCGGTACGGACCTCTTGGTCACGTGGCTGTATAAGGTGACCATCGACCAGGGCTCTTATAACACGGGCGCGGTCATC
>JAEEGJ010018370.1_pt1 | contig 15624 bp, 7 predicted proteins | sample 8958761 | NCBI WGS metagenome assembly JAEEGJ01 (sample SAMN16246546, study PRJNA631951) | gut metagenome | biome: gut microbiome; feature: rumen; material: RS-attached | host: Bos | place: Iran: Karaj | collected 2018-10
AACAGATCGACCAGACCGGGGTTCACTTTGTCCACCACAAGAAAGCGGTTGTTGTCCGCACTGCCGTCGATCCGATCCTCAAAGATGGGAACGGACATAGCCCAATCCTTATTAGCGTCTGAAATGCGGCCGTCGTGTCCCTTGTGCTGAACGGTGATGGCCAGAACATAGAGCGTTCGTTCATAGCCAAAAGCGTCCGCTACCTGCTGCACCGCTGCTGCCGTGTCCAGCCGATTCTCGGAATAGTGCGCGCTAATCGTCTGCTCAATGGCTTCTTTGCAGGCAAGATTCAGTTTCCGAGATAACCGATACTTGTCCAGTTCGCCGTTTTCCGCGGCGTATTCCTGCGGATAGAGATATACCGGAATATTCGTCATAAGGATTCCTCCATCGTTTTTGCTTTTTGCCTTGTGTTGGTTCTCTGCGGCAGAGGCTGCTTCAGCCGCTCCAGAATGGAGGGGCGTTCCCGTTTTTCCACCGCCTGCTCCGGATGGGGGTGTCCTCCGTTGAGATTGAGCTGCAGGTCCAGTTCCACCAGCCGCGCCGTCTTTGCGGTCAGCTCCGCTTCATAGGGGAAGGGCTTGCCCACTTCGGCCTTGGCCGCCTCCTGCTGCTTATACAGATTGTCCAGCTGATTCTGCACCGCCTTCAGACGGTCCGGCATCTTCGCCAGGGCGTTGTCTATGCGGGTCAGGTTGCCCCTGGGGTCCTCGCCCAGCTCCACCCGATGGGACATTTCTCCCTTGAGGGTCAGAATGTACCCTGATACGAAGCCGCTGAACTCCACGGACATGGTAAAGCCCCGGTAGCTGCCGATCTCCGCCGACTGACCGACCTTCACTTCCTTGGCGGCGTCGATCAGGGCGGCACCGGCGTTTTCTTTGTCGGTAAGACTATCGCCCCGGATCTGCATCCCTATAAACCCTTCCCGGGGCAAGGGGTGGGCTTCCAGCGTTTTCATGTCCGCCTCAAAGCCCCGGATATATCCCTTGTTCTGCTCGATCTGCTCCGGGAAGTATTTGAGAAGCTGGTCCTCCAAACGGTACTGCTTGCTCTGGTGGTCCGCCTTCATGATCTTGAGCCTGGACACCTCCACGTCCAGGTCCATGCGTTCTTTGATGCGGGGGTCCCCGGCGCACAGGGCCTTGATCTCCGCAAAGGAGAGGGCGGTTTCGTCGATATCCTCGCAGGAGCGGACCGGAGATTTGCTGGTCATGATTTGGCTGATAAACTTTTGCTTGTTCTCCACCGTCTGCCAGAGGTAGGCGTCGAAGGTGCCCTCCGTGACATAGCGGCAGACGTGAACAAGCGGATTTGTATTTCCCTGACGCTCGATACGGCCTTTCCTCTGGGTGAGATCGCGGGGCCGCCAGGGACAATCCAGGTCGTGCAGGGCGATCAAACGGTCCTGCACGTTGGTCCCAGCCCCCATTTTCTGCGTGCTGCCGATCAGGACGCGCACCTGGCCGGAGCGCACCTTGGCGAACAGCTCCCGCTTCCGCACTTCGGTATCCGCGTCATGGATAAAGGCGATCTGATCCGGACGCATCCCGCCCGCGATGAGCTTTTGCCGAATGTCCTCGTAGATGGTAAAGGAGCGCTCCTTCGTTTCTTCCAGGGGGACGAGGGCTTCCAGCGCGTGGATCTCCGGGTTATCCAGCTTGCTGCCCTCCAGCTTTGCCGCCATGGGCTCTGCGGTTGTCCTGCCCTTGGGGGTGGAAATGTCGCAGAAGACGAGCTGGGTCAGCTTCTTATCCTCGCCCTCCCGCCAGAACTGCAGGATGTTCCCCACGCACTGATTGACTTTGGTACCTTCCTCGTCGGGGAGCATGGGATTGATGATCCGCTGATCCAGGCCCAGCTTCCGCCCGTCCGAGGTGATCTTCAGCATATTGTCCTCATGGGCGTCCACCGCGCCGCTGTGTACCCGGCTGGCCCGTTCCGACAGGGCCTTGACCATCTCCTTCTGCATCTCCGTGGGCTTGGATACGAAATTATGGAACTCCACCTCCGGAGTGGGAAGATGGAGCTGATCGGCGGTCTTGATATCCGCCACTTCCTTGAACATGGTCATCAGCTCTGGCAGGTTGAAGAACTTGGCGAAGCGAGTGCGGGCGCGGTAGCCGGTGCCCTCCGGGGCCAGCTCCAGGGCCGTGGTGGTCTCCCCGAAGCGGGAGGCCCAGCAGTCGAAATGGCCCATGCCCATCTCCTGCAGCCGGTCATACTGCAAATAACGCTGGATGGTGTAAAGCTCCGTCATGCTGTTGGATACTGGGGTGCCGGTGGCGAATACCACGCCGCGCCCGCCGGTCAGCTCGTCCATATACCGGCATTTGGCGAACATGTCTGAAGATTTCTGCGCGTCCGTGGTGGACAGTCCGGCCACGTTCCGCATCTTCGTATAGAGAAAGAGGTTCTTGTAATTGTCCGATTCGTCCACGAACATCCGGTCCACGCCCAACTGTTCAAAGGTCACAACATCGTCCTTGCCGCCGCCTTCCATGAGCTTCTTGAGGCGGGCCTCCAGCCCCTTTTTCGTGCGCTCCAGCTCCTTGACGGTGAAGCGTTCCCCGTTTGAGGACTTGACCTCCTCAATGCCGTTGGTGATCTCGTCGATCTGTTCCTGCAGAAGCCGGATCTGCCGTTCCGGGCTGATGGGGATCTTCTCAAACTGCGAGTGCCCGATGATGACGGCATCGTAATCCCCAGTGGCGATTTTCCCGCAGAACTTCTTGCGGTTATGCTTCTGGAAGTCCTTTTTTGCGGTGACAAGGATGTTTGCAGAGGGATAGAGCCGCAGGAACTCCGCCGCCCATTGGTCGGTCAGGTGGTTGGGTACGACGAAGATGGATTTGCTGCAGAGGCCGAGACGCTTGGATTCCATGGCGGCGGCGATCATTTCAAAGGTCTTGCCCGCGCCTACCTCGTGGGCCAGGAGCGTATTCCCGCCATAGATAACGTGGGCGATGGCGTCCCGCTGATGGGGCCGCAGGGTGATCTCCGGATTCATGCCAGAAAAAACGATGTGGCTGCCGTCGTACTCGCGGGGCCGGGTGCTGTTCATTTCCTCATTGTACTGCCGCACCAGCGCCGTCCGCCGTTCCGGGTCCTTCCAGATCCAGTCCTTGAAAGCGTCCTTGATGAGCTGCTGCTTTTGCGCAGCCAGGGTGGTTTCCCTGGCGTTGAGGACGCGGCGCTCCTTCCCGTCCGGGTCGGTGACAGTGTCATAAATACGGGTGTCCCGGAGGTTCAGAGCGTCCTCCAAAAGCCGGTAGGCGCTGGCCCGGTCCGTGCCGTAGGTGGTAAAGGCGGCAATGTTGTTATAAGGGATGTTGCTCTTGCCCTCGATCTGCCACTCCGCCGTGTAGGGAGAATAATGGACCTGGATTCGCCGCTGGAGGTAGAAGGGCGTATCGAAGGTGTCGTACATGAATTCCTGGATATAAGACTTGTCGATCCAGGTGGTGCCCAGGCGCACTTCGATCTCCGAAGCGTCCAGGTCTTTCGGTTGGGCTTGTTGCAGCGCCTCCACGTTGACCTGGAACTCCGGGTACTGTTCCGCCGTTCTTTCCGCCTGGCGGAGCTTCCGGCGCACGTTGCCGGAAAGGTATTCGTCGGCGGTCTGCCAGCCCTTGTTCCAATGGTCGCCGCCCTCGGCGTAGTCAAAGGGGCCAGTGGCTGGGTCTTTGAACAGGACGCCCCGCAGGTCCTCCACGATCTGCGGGATCTTGTCCTGTCCGCCAAGGAGGGAGGCCATGAACGGGAGATCCACGCGGGCCCTTTCCCCGATCGAGACGCCCAGGGCTTCCACGGCGGTGTCCACATGATCAACGCTGTGGGATTGCTTGATGGTGCGTTTGGTAAAGAAGTCCGCTTTGCGTTCCAGCTCCCCGTTTTCGTCCAGGACCTCCAGGGAGCAGAGCAGATAATAGCTGTCGTCGTCTGCAAAGGCCAGACGGTTGCCCCGGTCGTTGATAAGGCCATACTTGGCGGTGAAAGCGTCATAGCGCTGATTCAATTCTTCCTGCTTTACCGCCAGTGCGCTGTCCGGGGTATATTCGTCCATCTGCAGGTCTATAAGCTCTCGCACACAGTCCCGCAGCTCCACCATGCCCTTGACGCGGTCCCTGGCGGTAGCATTCAGATCGGGCTTCACCATGATGCTGTTTTCCCGGTAATACACTTCGCCGTCCACCACGGTAAAGGAGTAGTTTTTCACGTCGGGATCGGCGGGGAGCGTTTCCGTGACCGTCTCGCCCTCGCCCAAATCCGGCAGCTCCGCTTCCTGATAGGTGCCGCGGATGTACTTGATGGCGTCATGAAGCTGATCGGAAAGAGCAAGGCCCTCAATGGGCAGCACGGTGAAATCCTGATGGCCGTACTGTGTGCTGTCCGAGGACTGACGCCCCAGGATCATCTCCGGGTGATCCATGAAATAGCTGTTGATGGAGAATCCGTCGTCGTTTTGGCCCAGATGGACCCATTCGGGTTCGATGTCGATGGGATGATCCCGCTTCTGCAGAAAGATGATGTCGGATACCACGTCCGTCCCGGCATTGGCACGGAACGCATTGTTGGGCAGGCGGATCGCGCCCAGCAGTTCCGCCCGCTGGGCCAGATACTTCCGCACAGAGGGATCTTTGGCGTCCAGGGTATAGCGGGAGGTCACAAAGGCTACGATGCCGCCGGGACGCACCTGATCCAACGCTTTTGCGAAAAAGTAGTTGTGAATGGAAAAACCGAGCTTGTTGTAAGCCCGGTCGTCCACCTGGTAATTGCCGAAGGGTACGTTGCCTACAGCGAGATCGAAGAAATCCCGGCGGTCAGTCGTTTCAAAGCCCGCCACGGTGATGTTGGCTTTGGGATAGAGCTGCTTGGCGATGCGCCCGCTGATGCTGTCCAGCTCCACACCATAGAGGCGGGAATCCTTCATGCTCTCCGGGAGCATCCCGAAGAAATTACCGATGCCAGCGGATGGCTCCAGAATGTTGCCGTTCTGAAAGCCCATATTGCCAATGGCCTCGTACATGGCCCGAATCACGGTGGGCGCAGTGTAATGAGCGTTCAGGGTGGAAGCGCGGGCGGCGGCGTATTCCTCCGGCGTCAGCGCGGCGTAAAGCTCCTTAAACTCGTCGGACCAGTTCTCTTTGGTTTCATCAAAGGCGTCCGCAAGGCCGCCCCATCCCACATAGCGGGATAAGGTTTCCTGTTCCTCCGGCGTCGCCTGCCTGCCGTCAAATTCCAGTTCTTTCAGAAGGTTGATGGCGTCCATGTTGGCCCGGAATTTTGCCTTGGGGCCGCCCTCCCCAAGGTGCTCGTCGGTGATGTGGAAGTTTTCCGCCGGGGGCACAACCGGCACAGGATCAGGCGTGGGCGGCTCTGGCTGGCCTTCTTCCTGGGCAACTTGCTCCGCATCGGACATAACCTGCTGAATGAAAGGGTCCCGGTCCAATGCCTCCGGGTCCACTACTTCGCCGTCCACGATCCCAGCTTGGGCCAGACGTTCCCGGATGGCAACCGGGTCCACATCGTCCAGATTGTCCATTTCCTCCTGGGTATAAAACTTGTCCGCTTGAATGAGCTGGGCGATCCGGCGCTGGACCTTTGCCCAGGACAAATCCATTTCCGCACCGTCTACGGAGATATGGAAAGGCTCCGTGGTGGCATTGAACTCCATTGCCAGCCATTCCGCCGTCTGCTTCTCCCGCCCGTGCATTTCCATGTGCCGGACTACGGCGTGTTTGCTCTGAATACTGCCGTTCCATGCCTGGATTGCCCGGTCAATGTCCGCCTGAGTGATCTCCCGCTTTACCGGAGCAGATGTCGGCGGCTGCGCCGGTTCTTCTGCTTGCGCTTCCTGTGCCTGCTCCCATTCCGCTTTGGCCTCCGGGGTCAGATAACGGTCCTTTTGCACAAGCGCGTCGATCCGCTTGGCGACCTTCGCCCAGGAAAGGCTTACAACCGGCGCATCCGGCTTTTGCAGCACAAGCCCTTTCGGACTGTGATCCTCCCAACTGTGGAAGTTGTGGGACACGGTGCTGTTGCCGCCGCCTGTGCCGTACTCATGTTTCAGAAAATCCGCCTTTTCCCTGGGCGTATGCTCCTGCTGCCAGAAGGAATAGATACGGCCTGCCGCTCCTTCTACATTGCCGCCGCGGGCAAGCGTGGCGTCGATTTCGTCCTCCGTGATGAAGGCCGGGATCGAAGGGATCTCCCTCATATCCAAAACGTATTCCCGGAGAGGGAGGGACAATTCTTGAACCTCCCGAAGCACCCTGTCTGGGCGATAGTATCGGTATCTCATGAGGGAACGGTCCTGCTCCCAGGCGGATACAAACGCTTCCAAATCTGCAATAATTGCCTGGCGGCTTTCCCGATCTTCCAACAGCTTTTGAAGGTTTTCCCTTGTTTCTGGATAAGCCCCGGTGTAATTGCCCCTGAGGGTCGGCAGCCAGCCCTGCCCGCGTGCTTCGGCACTCATGTCGCCGCAGAGATACCACAGGGGTTCCGCCGCCTGCCGCCGCTCATAGCCAGGGGCCTCCGCCAGCTCGACGTTGGTGGCAAAACGCCCCTGTTCCAGCAGTTCCCCGATCCGGGTTGTGGCATCTTCCCAGGAGAGGATCTGCGCGGTGCGGTCATAGCGCACAGAGGTTCCCATTTTGATGTGAAGCCCATCCTCCGCAGCCCAGGAGGAAAGGCTCCCCCTTTCGGTTTTGAGGCCGTAGCCGTCGTGGTAGGTCTGCTTCACAAAGGCCTTCAGCTCGGAGAAGGGCTTCTGCTTCATAAACTCCAGGGCGATCTTCGTCCGGGCGTCCACCGTGTTGCTCCCCAGCCGCAGCAGATGGTCGATATCCTCCTGGGAAACAGAAAAAGCGGAGGGCGCTGTCTCTGCGCTCTCCGCTTCCGCGATGCTCTCTCTTTGCTCTTCTTCCGACGGGAACAGGCTCAGTTGCCCGTCCCCGGCCTGGTTCAGCTGTAAATCAGCTCGGTCAGGATCACTTCCTCCGCCTGGGCCTTGCAGCTGTTCATCAGGCTCACCCAGGTCATCGGGTCGCTGGCCTTCAGCTGTTCCGTCGCTCCTGCTTCTTTCGCCAGCGCCGGGAGCATCTGCTCCAGACGGCGGCTGGCCGTCTCGTCGATCTCCCGCAGGTGCGGATACAGGGTCTCGCTGAGGATCATCTGATTCCACAGCACCGGGCGATGCTCCTGCAGGTACTTCTTCCGCATCCTCCCGTATTTGCCCAAGGGCTTCCGCTCCTGCCCGTCCACTGTCAGGTCCGGGATCAGGTAATCCCCGTCCTTCCGGTACGTCAGTTCCGTCATGGCTCTGGCTCCTTTCCGCGTTTCTCTCACGCTCGTAATTTCGGATGGTCGTTTCGATCTGCCGCAAGACCTGCTCGCTGGTCTGGCTGACCGTCGTGCCCAGGGCGGCGACGGTTGCCGGGGTATTGAAATCAAAAACGTCGGAGAAGTTCTCCGGGGTGAAATATGTCTCCGGCTCCAGGCCGCAGCGGGACAGCAGGGCGTAGGTGGCGCTGACGATGGCGGCAGCCCGGAAGGCCGCCCCGACGTTGAAATCATCATAATCTTCCAGATAGGAACCGTCAACGATGCCGAGGATGTCGAACTGGTTCTCGTTCCAGTATTCGTCCACAAGCTGCGCGGCGATCCGCTCCAGCTGTTCCTCCATGCCGTGAGATGCGTCCACGTCGAAGCGGCGCTCCAGGGCGGCGGTCACGGCGTCGTGATGCTCGTCCCGGTATTCCCAAAGATAGGGGCGGCGGGATTTCTCCCCGCCGCCCGTGTCGGACACGTCGAATACATACCGAAGCCGAGGATTATCGCCGCTGGTGTCGATCAGGGCGATCCCCCGGCTCCCGCGCCGCACATAGCGGTGCATGGTGTTGTTCCAAAGCTCATAGTCCGCGCAGGCCGTGGCCTCCGGCCGCTGGGCGTAGATCATCAATTGTTCGTGATAGGGGTACTTATACAGTCGCGCGGCGGTGGTGAGAAAACCCGTCCACGCCTGCAGACTGCCGGTGATCTGCTGTGCGGTCTGGTCGGCCAGCTGCGCGTAGAGCTGCAGTTTACTCGGCATCTTCATCCTCCGTGTCAAGATCCGGGATCAGGTCCAGGGCAGTGTATTCCTCGTCGGACATGGCTTCCAGCTTTCCGATGGCGCTGTCGGTCAGCGTCCGCAGGTCGGCGTCCTCCGGGCCCAGATGTTCCCGCATTTCCCGCAGCGCCGCGATCAACCCGGTACGGGTGCCGGTGCTGCTGTAGAGGGCCATGAGCTGCTGTTCTTCGTAGGTGATGGTAGGCATATTCAGATCTCCATTTCCGCGCTCCGGTGGGGCGCTGTTTTATTTGCCTGCTTCGGCAGGGGCTGCTTCAGCCGCTCCAGGATGGAGGGTTTCTGCTCCTTCATCAGGCGCTCGCTGCTTTTCGGTCTGTCCTTTTTCTCCGCTTGAACCGCGGCGGCAAGGTCCATGAGGGAGATCGTCTGACCGGCGTTTACCTGTGCCTCCAGCTCCGCCACGGTGGGCGTTTTGGGGCCGTTGTTGATGATGCCGTCGATCATGCCGTAATCGTCCTCAGTGGACATCTCCGCCGTTTTCAGGTAGTTCTCCGGCTGATTGAAGCCGGGCAGCTCCTTGAAGCCCACGCTGTCGCAGTAGTGATAGGATACCTTGCCGTCCTGTTTGAGCGCAACGATGTCACTGACGGACAGGCTGTGGCCGCAGAAATCTCCGGGGCGGCTGATGTTGAAGGTCTGGAACAGGCTTTCCAGCTTCTCCGGGGTTTTGCCCGCGTCTGAAAAATCTCCGGTATAGATGGGGTCATAGTGTTCCCGTCTGGGTTCGGAGGTCAGGCAATCCATATCCGCGAACAGGCGTTCCCTCGGTGCATCCGCTCTGAGCTGGTAGATCACAAAGGCGTCCTTGGGGTTCTCCATGAAACGCTTTTCCACATCTCGCGGCGGGATCTCCGTTTTGATCGATTCCCATTCCTCGGCAGCAATTCCGAAGAGGCCGTCATGCCCCGCGATCTCTTCCGCATCAAAGGCCATTTCCTCCGATCCATCCTGATAGAGCATGAAGATCGTTACGTCACGCTCCGCCAGCTCCATGGCCCGGTCCTTGGAGAGAGGGAGCATATCCTGATCTACATAGCCGTACCGGTTCATCATCTGCGGGGTGATGGTCGGGTCCGGGAGGAGCATATCCTGTTCAGGTTCGTCCATCTGCATTTCCTGCACGGGCGGCAGGGTGTTTGCCCCTTTGATCTCCTCCAGCTTTTCCACGGGAAGCGGCTCCGCCGTTGTCGGGGTCAGCCCCTGCAGGACGCAGGCTTCCTTGAATGCGCCTTCCATCAGCGTTATCACAGGATGCATCTTCGCGCCCTCCACGCTGAACTGTCCGCCGTCGATGAGCTTCTTGCTGTCCGCATCATAGAGGGAGTAGGAAAAACCGTCGTCGGCAGCCTGGATGTGGAGGATCTGCGACTGATCCAGCAGATAGAGCGTTTCCGGTTCGCCCAGGGGCCTTTCTGTACCCGCTTCCTCCCATTGCCGGTTGAGGGCCCTGGCCTGCCGCGCCGTCATGGTTCCCTCGTTCAGTTCAGCCAGCAGCCTTTCGCAGACCTTGGTGGGGCCGGTAAAGATCGCCCCTTGCGCGGCTTCTCCCGCAAAGGCCATCACAAAGCTGGTGCCGTCCTGCATGATACCGGGCTCCAGTTTGTAGGTCAGGCGTTTGTCCCATTCGTCGCTGAGTGCTTCCAGCCTGGTGGACAGTTCCTCCGGCGTGGGAATGCCGGACTGTTCGGCAGCACCGGCAAGTACGCCGCGGGCACCGTCAAAGCTGCCGTTCCGCAAAACTTCGGCAAGCCCGGCGATAAGATCATCCTTTGTGGTGAGGTTGAAGGGTGTTCCGATCCTGCTCTCCTGGTGAAGCTGTTCCAGGTGGCTGCAAAGGTCGGAAGCGAATGCTTGATAGACGTCGGGCGGCTCCGGCGCAGGAGCTTCCGGGGCAGGTGCCTCCGGGACAGAAGTTTCGGGGGACGGAGGGGCATCCTCTGTCTGTTCCGTCAGCGCCTTGGAGTCGATGCCGCGTTCCTTGCAGATCTCCCGGTAGTGGTAGTTGACGGATAAAATCAGCTCGGAGGCGGTCCGGTTGATGGTTTCCAGGCTGGCCCGCAGTTCTTTCAGCTCCTTGCCTTCGGACCAGGAGGCGATGTAGCCGAAGCTGTTGTCCCCGGTTTCGATGCCGTAATACTGGCACACGGCATAAGAAATGCTCTCCGCCTCCACTTCCTCCGTGTGTCGGTCCTTCTTGACGATCTCCGCGCCGTCCTTGTCGGCAGAGGCTTCCGCCTGCTGCTTTTCGTAGTCGTGGAGCTTGGAATGGGCGATCTCATGGACCATGGCGGAAACGGTCTGTATCTGGCTCATGCCCTCCCGGATGGTGATGGCCTGGTCGCCGGGACTGAAATACCCATCCAGATTCGGTGCAAGGGCTTTGAAGCTGATAGGCACCGGCGTGGCCCGGCGCAGGGCCTCGGTGAACACCTCATACTGTTCCACGTTCCCGGAGAGTGTCGCCGCCAGCTGCGGCAGGGGCTTGCCGTCCGTCTGCGCCACGTCGAATACCTTGACCGGCTTATACATGGGGATGGTGATTTCCTTCTCCTCCATGATCTGCCGGCCGTCCTGGTCCAGAAGCGGCGCTTTCGTATCCGGGTCCAGCTTGGCTTCCTCGATTTTCTTTTTGAAGGGCGTCGGCGCAATGATGGTGATGCCGCGCTCCCCCTGCTTCACATGGCGTCCGAATTGGTTTTTCCATTTCTGGAAGCCCGCCACCAGGGAGGCGTCGGGACGCTGGAGATAGATGAGCATGGTGTTGTTGACGCTGTAGCGGTGGAACCGGCTCATAACGGAGAGGTAGGTGCGGTATTTTTCGCTCTGGAACAGCTCTTTGATGCCTTGCTCGATGCCGTCCGTGATTTCCTTGAGCCGTTCCTTGTTGGTTTTTGTTTCTGCCATGATGGGATCTCCTTTCTGTAAAATGAAAAAGGCGCTCTGAACGGGTGAAGTATCCGTACAGGAGCGTCTGAAGTGTGCGAGCATACAACATTTAAACTGATGTTGGTGCATTGTAACATTATCATTACACTTTGGCTTGTTCTTCGAGTATTCAGCCGTTTTCCTTGTATATAAGAGTTGTAGAAACTCATCAAGCGGAGATACAAGTAATCAGGAATACGCAGAATTGAAAACACTATAACTGACTTTACATCATTATATGTATAATAATGAAATAAATAACATCTCCCATCATTAAACAATACTAAAAGAAAGGAGTGAAGAAAATGATCTGGATTATCGTTAGCATCCTTGTGAATGCTATGGCACTATTCGACACACGATTTGCCATAATTTCACTTGCGGTTTCTGTGTACGGAATATTCAAGCAGGGCAAGGTCATCTAGTGGTTAGGGTTTACGCTTCAAATATTGTCTTTGATAAGCGAATGTTCAATTATCGGAGTAATCCCGCTCATCATAGACATGTACTCGCTGGTCAGCGAAATAAAGCGCAGATAATTGACCTATTATGAACCCTCATGGCACTATTGTTGTGCTATGGGGTTTCAAGTATTGTGAGTCAGCTATTTGTTCAACATTACGTCAAAAAACACAGCCAAAAAATGTAACTCATGCTTGCCTGTTTCCTTTCGAAAACTCCAGGCTGAAATTGACCTGCTGCCCGTTATCGTTCATCACAACAATCGCGTCGTAAGTCTTGCCCGACCTTTCAGAATAACAGCCGGAGAGCTGTACTCTTCCGTCTTTCAGAAGCGCCTCCGCCACGGTTTTCGTGAACTGCTTTTTCTTTGCGGAGAAGAACTTGCTGTTCTTCCACAGGGCAAAACCGCAGTTTCTGTTCTCGCAGAAAAACCCCTGCTTCTTCTCCAGCACGTTTTTCCCGCAGCGGGGGCATTTGCCGACGATCTCAAACTCGGAGGGGAACAGCACCGCCCCATCGGGGATAGGCCGGTATGTCCGGATCAGTTCCCACAGCATGGCGGCGATGCTTTCCATGAAGTCTTCCGGCATCAGTTCTCCACGCTCAATTTTCTTCAAGCGATGCTCCCATTCGGCGGTCAGCAGTGGAGATTGCAGGGCCTCCGGCAGCACAGTGATCAGCGACGTCCCCAGGGCAGACGGGATCAGCGTTGATACTTTCTTGGATTTCCTTCTTTCCATGAAACCGGAGGACACCAGCTTTTCCAGCACAGCGGCGCGGGTAGCCGGAGTGCCTATCCCTTTCCGCTCGGCATCCTCCGGCATATCCTTCGCTCCCGCCGTTTCCATGCTGTTGAGGATCGTGTCCTCAGTATAGTGTTTTGGCGGGGTGGTCTGACCTTCTTTGACCGAAACGGCGGTTATGGGGATCGTTTGGCCCTCGGTCAGCTCCGGCAGGGTGTTTTCCCTCTCCCGTTTTTCAGAATCATAAACCTTCCATCCGGGAGAGATGATCGTCCTCCCCTTGGCGGTGAAGTTGTGCCCACCGCAGGCTAGGGTCACGGTGGTTTCCGCATAACGGTGGGCGTCAGATACAGCCCGGAGAAGACCCAGCGCCACCAGCTTCATTATTTCCCGTTCCCCCAAGGCCAGATCGGCGCTCTCAGCGTAAACGGTGGGAATGATGGCGTGATGGTCGCTGATTTTCTTGCTGTCGCATATCTGTTTGACAAGGATGGTTTCAGGCGCGGTCAAACCGCAAATGTCAGCAGCGGCGGCGACATAGGCCGGGACGCCGGGGGCCATATCGTCGGTGAGATACCGGCTGTCCGTCCGGGGATAGGTGCAGACCTTCTTTTCATACAGGGCCTGAAGATAATCCAGTATCTGTTGTGCGGTATAGCCCAGGATGCGGTTGGCATCCCGCTGTAGAGTGGTGAGATCATAGAGCGCCGGGGCCTTCTCGGTTTTCTCCCTGCGCTCGATTCTTATTACGGTGGCCGTCTTTCCGCAGCTAGACAGGATGGCGGCAGCGGCGGCCCTGTCCTTTATTCGCTCCGTCGCGGCGGTGAAGCCGCAATCCAGCTGGACGGTATAGAAAGGCTCAGGCACGAAGGCTGAGATCTCCGCTTCCCGCTGGACCATCAGGGCCAGGGTCGGGGACATGACCCGCCCGATGTTCAGCGTCCGGCCATAGAGCAGGGAGAAGTAGCGCGTAGCATTGATCCCCACCAGCCAGTCCGCCCGCGCACGGCACAGGGCGGACTGATGCAGGCCGTCATAGTCCCCGCCGGGACGCAGATTCTGGAAGCCCTCGCGGATAGCCCCATCCTCCATGCTGGAGATCCACAGGCGTTTCATGGGCTTGGTGCAGCCCGCCATACCGTAGACGGTACGGAAGATCAGCTCGCCCTCCCGCCCGGCGTCGCAGGCGTTGATGACCTCCGAAATCTCCGGGGAACGCAGCAGCTCCCGCAGCACGTCGAATTGCTTCCGCTTGTCCGGTGCGACGGTATAGCGGTATTTTTTCGGAATAATGGGCAGATCCTTCATGTTCCATCTGGCATAGTCGGTATTGTAAGCTGAGGCGTCAGCCAGCTCCGCCAGGTGGCCCAGGCACCAGGACACGGTATAACCATTCCCAGAGAGATACCCGTCATGTTTCTGCTTCGCGCCGATGACGGCGGCGATGCTCTGCGCCACGCTGGGCTTCTCCGCGATCACAAGTCTTTGCAAGGCGTTCCCTCCATATTATTCTGGCGGGGACGGTCAACCGTCCTCGTTTTCTTTACCTGTAGTCGGGCTTGCTTCCGAATCCTCGTCATATTGTTCAAACTCATATTCTTCATCGTCCTCGCTGCCATAGTCATAATCGTTCAGATCGGTGTTGCCCTTGGTCTTGGATTTCGCTTTGCCCTTGGCCTTCAGGAAGTACCAGGCAGCGCCGCCGCCTGCGGCCAGGAGCAGGGCGATCAGGATCGCGGGATTGACGCCGCCCTTCTTTTCGGCAGGCTCCGGCTCCGGGACCTCCGGGGTGAGGGTGGTTTCCGGCTTTTTCTCCTTGCCGGTACACTCGCTCATGTTGACAGCGCAGACAGGGCAGCGGGTATCCACATGACCGGCGTAGCACTTGTCCTTGCAGGTGCAAACGGTGGGGGCTGGCTCCGGTTCGCTTTCCGGTTCTTCGATCAGAGCCAGCAAATCCGCTTCGTCCACGAGATTCAGGAAATACACGTTTTCCGTGTCACCTGCACGGTCAATAACGATGTAGAAGTAGTTGCCGCTCTTGCTCTGGACGGTGATGAATTGCTTGCTTTCGACTTCGCTGAAATCGTCGATCAGGGAAAGGTTACCCTCCGGGGTAAAGGACGGTTCCGGGGTCGCTTCCGGCACGGGCGGCTCCGTAGGCTCCGGGGTCCCCAGGGGCAGCTCGTCGCCGTAATAGTCCCCGCCGTCCGCAAGGGCCGGAAAAGACAAAGCCGCCATGCAGAGCATGACGGCCAGCAGGAATACAAAGATACGAAGGTCAGGTTTCCTCAAGTTCAGCTTTTTCATCATCAGCTTCCTCCTGTTCATTTGTAATGGGAATCGCCGCAGCGATGGGATTCTGTGCCTGCATCAACGCAAAGAAGTCCTCCAGGCTCATGCCCTGGGCGCGGACAAGGCCGATGATCTCCGTGTTTTCCAGCCCGCGGAGCTGCTTCTCTATCTCCCGGTTCCGGGTGCTGAGGTCGGTGATCTTCGCTTTGTTCTTCGCGTGTTCCTCCCTCAGCTTGATGATCTTCGGATTCATGGGTTTGCTCCTTTCTCACGGCAGACGCCCGTATCCGGCGAAATGCGCCTGCCAGTAGTTTGAATTGAGATTCGTATAAGAGATGGGGTCTCCGCAGTGGATCATGGTGGAATTGCCGACGTAGATTCCCACATGGCTCATGCCGGGGGTATCGTAAGTCCCCTGGAAAAACACAAGGTCGCCGGGTTTGGCTTCCGAGGCAGACACCGGGGAACAGAGGTTATACAGCGCGTCCACGCCCAGCCGCCCCACGTCCCAGCCGGATTGATTGATGACCCAGCTCACGAAGCCGGAGCAGTCGAAGGATGTGGATGGAGAACTACCGCCCCAGACGTAGGGATAGCCCAGGTATTTCTTCGCCTCCGTGATGATGGCGGCAAACTGTTCGTCCTCCAGAGCTTCCGGGGGAATTTCATAGTCCGTATAACCGTTGGCATACCTGTCCACATACGGGGAATCCGGGAACAGATCAGGCCGATTACCCAGGGTGCCCATGTAGAGGGCGTACATGGAAAGCTGATCCTCGTCCATGATGTAGACCGGCAGATGGGAAAGATTGAAGTTCCGCAGCGTCACAGTGCAGATGGTGTATTCATAGGCCACTTCTTCCTCATACAGCCAGGGGACCTCGTGCTGCTCGCCGGTCAGCGGGTCCGTGACCGTGGCAGTGCCGAGCTTTGTTTCCGTCTTATACCGCGTTTCCGTGACCACAGCCTCCGTGAGCTTATACTGCTTGGCAAAGAGGTCTGCCAGCAGAGCCTGCACTTCCTCCAGCGTCCACACGTCGCCCTTCAAGGCAGAGAGGATAG
>JAEEGJ010018372.1_pt1 | contig 15623 bp, 14 predicted proteins | sample 8958761 | NCBI WGS metagenome assembly JAEEGJ01 (sample SAMN16246546, study PRJNA631951) | gut metagenome | biome: gut microbiome; feature: rumen; material: RS-attached | host: Bos | place: Iran: Karaj | collected 2018-10
GGGCATCTCCACTGCTTCCAGTGGTAACTCCGCCTTCAAGCTCTCCTTCATGGCCGACTACACCCTCTCGCGCCTCCTCACCCTCACCGCCTACTACGATTCCCAGACCAACACGCCGTTGCTCTCCAGCAGTAGCTATCCCACCACTACCCACGACTTCGGCCTCTCCGTCAAGTTCTCCCTGACAAGATAAAAGATACTGTCTTAACAGCCAGGTGTTGAAGACAGTATCTCTCCAATTAATCTCCACAGTGGGGCTCTCCCATTGTGTTCTCAACTACTGATCTTATTGTCAATAGTTCGCCGTTATCCACTCGATAATCCTGAGGAAGAAGGTAAGGGCCGACACCTCATGGTTGGAGACGCCGAGCTCCTTGGTTGTTTCGGAACTGTACTCACCGACAAACTCCTGTGTTTTGATACCGTGACTCTTGAGGAACTTGCTCATGGCATAAAAGTTATCCACTGGCACCACATCGTCTTTCGTATCGTGGAAGAGCATCACGTCAAAGTCACTGCGGGGTGTCCAGCCACTGGTGAGTGCATCTGTGGTGAAGGCGGCCTTGAATCGGCGCGACAGAGGACTACTGGTATCGAGGACGGCCGCTGTGCAGACGTCACTCGTCTTTTTGGTCTTGATAAGTTCCTCGTCAAGGGCCCTGCGCTTGTACTGCTTGCTGAGGAACCACTCATCGAAGTTCTTGGCCACGGGATCCTTCAGATAGTCGTGGATGTCGTAACCCAGGCGGAAGAAGTAGTTGAAGGCATAGAGCACGTTGCAGACGGTGCTGGGCATCTCGGTGTCGCCTTTGGTGATTGCGTCATACATCGAGTTGATGTCGTAGGGACCGTCGCCGGCGAAGGCTCGTTTCACCCAAAAAATCTAGATTTCATATACTTCTTCATATTGTTGTTTGTTTTTGTTTTGTTCGCTAAGTGTCTGTCCCTTAATTGTCGCTGCCTGAGTCTTGGCGCAGACATCTTCCTCGTCAGCAAAGGTAACGAATTTCCTCCAAATAACAAAGCCCCTAATGCACGCGCGATCATTTTTTTGCATATTCTGAAACAACTTTTGCCAATTTTGAAACTCACTTCACGGAAATTAAACATCCATTAACGATAATTCTACAACCTTTTCAGTAAAGGCGTCAACGAAATCAGGAGATTGCCAACGATAGCAGTCAACTTAGAAAAGGTATAAAATTTAATCGAGTCAACTAATCTTGGGGTTTAGGCAATAAGGTGGTCAACCTAAATCAGAGACCTACAAACGGTCACATGGTCACAGTGTGACCATGTGACCGATAGATTACGGAATGCTATCAAATTATTTTACACAATCAGACACCATAGGGTAAACTCGGAGTTTACAGGCACTTTTCTGGGAGTTTAGGCTAAGTAAACTCCGAGTTTACTGCCTGTAAAGTCCGACTTTACTTAGCTTAAACTCTGGGTTATCATAAGGGTTTGATAATCAAATAATTACAAAGCCTTCAACTGAATGTTGTGTTGTTTTGAATTTTATTGACAATGTTTAAGGTCTTCGGATGAAAAAGGTCACAGCCGGTGTGCCTTGCCATACGAATGTGCGCTTCGCTGCGTCCCATATCCATCCTTCCGCTACTGGAGTGTCCGGCTCATCATTCAATTTTACCTAATGCAATGATGGCCGACATGCCAGGTATGAGATGAGGATGAGGCGTGAGCGTGGCTTCCAAGTGTACCACCCCGTTACTTTCCACCACGGGACTGACGGCAGTGATGCGGGCATAATGGCGGTCATCGATGAAGGAAACCGGGGCCACCGTGATTTCGGTGCCTTTTTCGAATCGATGTAGTTCGTTTTCAAGTATATCGAAACAGACCTTCAGATGCTCGGTATCCACAATGCGGAACAGTGTCTCGCCGGGAACAGCCGTCGCATAGGGGACGGCATCGAGCTGGGTCACCACGCCCGAGATGGGGGCCTGGATGGTACAGTAGGTCAACCATGACGCCGAGCAGGCGGCAACGTCCTTCGTCCTCGTAGCGATAGAGCATCTCCAAGGCAAAGAGGTCGTCGGTCGATGAGCCGATGTCTGTGTCGTATATAATGAGCGGCACGCCCGCATACTCGCCCTGCTGCTCTGTAGGGTTATCGTCATAGGAGCACGATGTCAGCACTGTTGCGCTGCTGAGTATCAGGATGGCGGCCATCACCCATTGCATCATTCTATTCATATTGTCCTCGTTGTTTTAATTGCACATCGTTCCTGACCCCCTGTGCACTTTTTATCCGATGACCATCGGCAGTTGCTGGAGTGCTTGTTCGGGTAGCCGGCCCTGGACAAGCAGGTCGTACATATAGGGCAACTTGACGGCATAGAACGCCATGAGTCGTTTCGTGTATTCGCCAATCGTCGCTTTGTCGTCTGTTCCTAAGTAGGTCGCGATGAAGATGTTCCAGTGGGCTTTGAGCGTCTCAGGGGTGACATGCAGGATGAAGTCGCTCCGATGGCCGTCCATACGGTTGCAGATGGTCCACATCCATCCCAAGTCCCACTCCGGCACACCATAGCTGAACTGCCCGAGGTCAATCCAGAGGTTGCACCTTCCGTCGGTGATGACATTGCCGATATGCAGGTCGCCGTGGAGGCAGGTATCAGCATCGGGGGCCTTGTCGATGAACGCCAGCGCACGCTCCTTGTACTCTTCCGTCACCCTATCGCCTTTCTCCTGATAGAAGCAGCGAAGCGTCTCCTTGATGGACGTAAAACACGATGTATCGGCCTTCTTAGTGTGCAGTTCCCGCGCCATGCGGGCGAATGCCAGCGAAATCTCCTCCAGCCTTTCCGGCTCCTGCGAGATGATGCGCGTAAACGAGCGCTTGTTCCTAATCAGTTCGTATTCCACACCTCGGCGCTGGCCGTCGGTTACTAACCTGAGAGGTTCAGGCGTTGGTATGCCCATCTCAAATACGACTCGAGCGGTCAGGAATTCCTTTTCTGCCAACTCGGCTTCATTCACAAGATTGAAGAGTTTGGCCATCGTGGGGCACGTCTTATGTGTGTAGGTGAGGGATGTTCCTCCCTCGCCAGTCTGAACATAGTCGTTCAGGTCAATGGTTTCGTAAGTACTCATAATATACTATTCCTTTTTGCTATTAGGTCGTCTTTGACATAATATGCACTAATCATATTCTCCGTTATCAAAACACTTTCTTGATGGAAAAAGGCGCAGAGTTCTTTTGCGATGGTTTCGGCAACGCCTGCTTCCGAGTCTATCAGCGAAAGGACAAGCGTCTTCTCCTGTACATAATCGCCGTTTTCATGGAAATAACCGCCTTCTGTAACGATAAACGAGAACGAGACATGGTAACTCTGGCATACGTGCTTCATCACCTTAACGTACAACTCCGTGAGATGTACCTGGTGTTTAGTAGTGGCATCGTTCAGCCCAACATAAATCTTAGTCTCTGTCATATTTGCTCTTATTGGAATAAACGGCTTATATGAATTCAAAGATGTTGCTGAACCCAGTAATGACAAAGACATCGTTGAGGGCATCGCTGAGACCTTTGATATAGACATGCACGCCCCTTTCCTGGACATTCTGCAGGATGGCAAGGAAGATGCGAAGACCAGCCGACGAAATATATTCCAGGTCGGTGCAGTCGATGATAATGTCCTTACCCTCCACGTCGTTCAGGGGATTCATCGCCTTTTCGGTTTCTGCGGCAACCGCTGTGTTGAGATTGCCCTTCAGAATGGCAACCATGTTGCCGTCTTGTTCTTGAATTGTCACGTTCATCATCTTGATATTTTAGATGTTATTATTTACTATAGTAATGAATGCAGTCATGCCAGGCATTAGGTGCGGATGTGGTGCCAGCGTTGCTTCGATATGTACCATGCCATTGCCGTCGATGACTGGGCTGATGGCAGAAACGGTTGCCGAATGCTGTTCAGAGGGGTAGGCAACGGTAGAGACGGAGAGGCTGGCTCCCATCTGGTATTTTGCCAGTTCATTTTCGAGCACGTCGAAAGTCACCTTCAGATGTTCCGTGTCCACTATGTAGAAGAGAGCCTCACCAGGCAGGGCGGCACCGTAGAGCGTGTTCTTAATCTGCGAGACAGCACCGGAGACAGGAGCCGTAATGATGCAATAGGACAGCTGGTGCTGCAACTCATGTAACTCGGCTTTAGCTTCGTTATAGCCACTGTTAGTGCGCGCCAGTTGCTTGATATTTTCTGGTGCTGCATCCAGATGGTCGTGCTTATACCCCTGCCCCATCAGGATGGCCTGATATTGGAATTCTGCCTTCTCCAGCTTGGCGCGGCTGTGAAGGATTTTTTCACGCAGGGCTGCGTCGCTCAGTCGTGCTACGACCTGACCTTTCTTGACATGCTGTCCCGTCTTCTCTATGCCGAACATAACGATTTGTTCCGCAAGACGGCTAAAGACAGGAATCTCACGCACGGCTTCTATCTTGCCTTTACTAGCTGTTGAATAATTCATGGCCTGCTGTTGTGACGAGTTATTTGCCGGTTTTACGACCAGCGTGTCTGTCGGCTGCGAAGCTGGCTGCACTTCTGTCTTCGACTGACAAGCGAAGAAAAGTGAAAAGGTAAAAAGGTGAAAAGTTAAAAAATTAATCTTCTTATTCATATTGTATGAGTGTTTGCAGATGATAGTGGGTTGTCCAGAAATCTTCCAAGGCAGTCAGATAGTTGTTGTAGGCCGTAGCCCATCTGCTCTGTGCCAGTGTGTAGGTATTGATGTCGCAGAGGCCGTTGGCATAGTTGTCGGCAGCCTCGTTAAACGCCTCTTCAGCCAACTTGACGGTCTGTCCGGTGCTGGCAAGCATCATCCTACAGGATTGCACTCGGTGCAGGGTCACGGTGGCATCTTCTGCCAACAGGCGCTCTGTTTCTTGTAATGCCGACTCCTGACGCTCTACCCAACTGAGAGCTGCTTCATGACGCTTCTTGGCAGCACCATGATCCATCAACGGTATGGTGACCTGCACGGCACCTAAAGCATACAGCTGCTGGTTCTTATAGGCACTGCCGAGTGTCGTATTGACTTGCTGCATGCCCAGGTTGATGTCAAGCCCGACGTTGACGCCCCGTTCCTTGCGTGCCTTGTCTTCCTGATGGCGGGCTTCGGTCAGTTCCGCCAACCGTTGCTGGTAGGCAGGATTGTTGGACTTGGCAAGCATGGCAGCCTCCTCGGGCGTATAGCCGACAAGAGGCGGGAGGTCGGGTATCATCAGCAGGGGCAGGTCGGTAGACGGCAGATCTATGCGTAGCAGGGATGCCAGTTCTGTTCTGGCCTTCAACTCATCCTGGCGCGTCACTTCCAGCTGGTTGGCGGCATTCTGTTGCTGTACCTCTATAGCATGTAGCTCTGCCAACGTGACGATGGCAATGGTGGCCTTCTCGCGGGCAATGGCCAGAAGGGTGTCGTTCATCCGCAGTTCCTCCTGGCGTATCTGCAACATCCGCTGCTGGCGTGCCAGGCGGAAGTAGCGTACGGCAGCCTCCTCGGCAATGCATCGCAGATTGTACTCATGTTGCTGGCGTGCTGCTTTTAACTGCTGATCCTCCACCAGTTTCTCCCAACGGAAGGGATTGTAGCCCAGCAGGGTATGACTATAGCCTACCAACAGCGGACTGGCCACGAACTGACGCGGGTGGCCTGACGCCTCTTCACGGAAGAACTCACTCCAAATGGCCTGCGTGCCTATGAATGCTTCACCGCCAAAGGGCAGCACCTTCTGACTGAGTTTTACCTGAGCTGAGGTAGAGAGGATGTCGAAGTTGCGTATATAAACATAGTCGCGGCTGGGGTCGCTGACAATGCGGGAATAGTTGGGCACCACCTTCAACGAAAGCTGTGGCTTGCGCAATGCCTCGAAAGCCTCGTACGATGCTTGCCGGCTCTGGTATTCCTGTCGGCTTTGGAAGGCGGTGATGGCGCTGTCTTGGGACAGCCGTATCACCTCGTCCAAGGTCAGCGGAGTCTGCCCCATGCTACGCAGAGTAATCATACTGAACAATGTCAGGAGGAGTATATCGTTTCTATTCTTCATATCCGTATATTGTCAATTATCAATTGTCAATTATCAATTAAAATACCCCTGCGCCTTGAGTTGCTCAAAGGTGCCGTCGGCTGCTACGCGGCCATCCTTCAGCACAATAATACGGTTGCACTGCTGTATGGTGCTGAGTCGGTGGGCTATGACGATGCGCGTACATTTCAGCTTAGCCAGGTTCTCGACGACAATGTGCTGGCTGATGTTGTCGAGTGCCGATGTGGCCTCGTCGAGGAAGAGTACCTTGGGTTTTCTTACTAATGCCCGTGCAATGAGTATGCGCTGCCGTTGTCCGCCCGACACACCTTTGCCGTCGACACTGATAGGTGTATCCATGCCTAAGGGGAACTGGCGGATGTCGTTGTCGAGTGCAGCCATACGCGCAGCCTCCCAGGCATCGTCATCTGTCAGTTTCGGATCGTTGAAGATGATGTTGTCGCGGATGGTGCCCTCAACGAGTTGGCCGTCCTGCATGCAGATGCCAATGCAGAACTGCCTTAGGCTACGCAGGTTGATGTCACTCAGGGCGTACTGGTCATAGAAGATGGAGCCTGCCTGCGGATGCTCCAATCCCAGCATCAGTCGCATCAGGGTACTTTTGCCGCAGCCTGAGCTTCCGACAAGGGCCACATAGTCACCTCTGTTGATGCTCAGGTTGAGTCCGTCGAATAGCAGGGGCATATCGTCGGCATAGCGGAACTTCAGACCGCGTATGTCCACCCGACCCGTGATGTTCTTGACGACATTGGCCTCCTCCCTATCCTCAGTCCCTGCAGCAAATATGGGACTGCAGAGCCGTATCTCCGGCAGTAGGCGTGACACCATTTTCGTAATGCCTTGCAATTGAGATACGGCCTTGCAGACGATCCCTAAGACGGCACAATATGCGATATAGTCGGAGAGTACCAAACCGTAGTGCCATGCAGCCCACATCGTCACAATCATAGGCAGGAATTTGAGACAATAACTGACACCAGTTACATAGAAACTGGCCAAAGGCTGGCGGCTGCCATAGACCTCTGTGGGGGCATAAGCCTTTGCCCATTGATGGAAGGCCCGGAACTCAGCCCCGCTGGTCTTGATTTTCTGGATACCTGAGAACAAGGAAAACAGCGTGCCTATGAGGTGTGAACTGCTAGCATTCACGCTTAGCTGCACCTTCTTTGTATAGTAGTACTCCAGTATGATAGCCGCTAATTGTATCATGATGACAACTAAGCCTGTGAAGAGCAGCGGGCCGCCATAGATGAAGAACTGAATGAACATGATGGCAGAGAACAGGAAGGTCAGGAGCGTCGATAGGAAGTTGGCCGTCAGGTTGGAACTGACGCGCGACAACGATAGCAGACGGTTGGAGAGGTCGCCTGGCGTGAACTGCTTAGCAAACGTGGCCGGCAACAGCAGCAGGCGCGACATGACGGCCGTCTGCAGCGTATATTCCACCTTGTCCTTGATGCGTACCACCACCAAGTTGCGGGCTATCTGCACCATCGTCAGTCCGACGGCAGCGCTGAAGAGTAGTGTCGCAATGGGAACAAGTTGGCTAGCTTCCCCTGAAGGGATCACTTCCGAAAAGATCAGCTTGCAGACGTATGGTGTAAACATCGTCAGCAGGGCAACGCCTACACAAGCCATCAGGCAGTACAGCAAGTCATATAAACAAAGACAACTGATGGCATAGCGCATGATGGACCTGACTGTCAGTTTTCCTTCTTCAAAAGGAAAGCAGGCTATCAGCGCCTCCTGCTTCAGCAGATCGGCACTTTTGCTGGCCATCATGAGTTCGCCAGTTTTCGGGTGGGTGAACGTATAATCTGTAAAGCCGGGAACAAGTATGACGGGCGTGTCGTCGTCAGCCATAAATCCCATCATATAGCCCGTACAGCGCGACCACCAACGGTCGGTCAGCGTAATGTAGCGGTAGAAAATGTTATAGCGGTCTAACAACGTCTCTATCTGCTCGATGTCCGATGGCAAATCTACGGTCGTCTGCATCTGCTTCCAGAGCTTTCGGTCTATCATGGCACGCAGAATGTCTCGCGCCTGACTCATCGCCTTACGATCACCATCCATGCGCTGGAATAACTGTTGATGTAGAAGACTCATTTTCATGGCGTCAGGCGTATTTTAAAAGGTTACTATACAGGCCGTCCATTTGACACAGCTCGTCGTGGGTGCCGTGCTGGGTGATGCGTCCGTGTTCTACCACATAAATCTGCTCGCATTGGGCGATGGTCTCCAGTCGGTGGGCAATCATAATCATGGTCATACCCTCGTGATACAGATGCTGCATCACCTTGGATTCCGTCTCAGGATCCAGGGCTGAAGTGCCCTCGTCCATCAGCAGGATAGTGGGTTCCTTGGCCAGTGCGGTGGCTATCTCGATGCGTTGACGCTGTCCGCCGCTGAAGTTCTTGCCGCGCTCAGTGACAGCACCTTGATAAGCCCCGGGACGTTCCATGATTTCCTGGTGTATCTGTGCATTGTTGCAGGCCACCACCATGGCAAAGTCTTCTATCGACTCATCCCACATCTTCACATTGTCGGCAATGGTGCCCTCGAAGAGCGTCACGTCCTGATTGACCACCGAGACAGAGTTGACGAAAGTCATGCGGTCGATGGCCTTGCGGAGCTTGCCGTCGAACAGCACCTCACCCTCCCATGGCTCATACAGTCCTGACACCAAACTCAATATGGTGCTCTTGCCGCAGCCCGAAGGACCTACTAGGGCTATGCGCTCACCTGCCTTGATTTTCAGCGAAAAATGTTCGATGATAGGTGGCAGGTTGCGGTCGTAGCCGAAGGTGACGTCGCGCAACTCTATCTCGCCTGCCAGTTTGGCCACGTCGGGCAGTTCATCGTCGGCAGGCAGGCGCAGGTCAGTGCATTCCTGGCTGCAGTCGGTCACCTCCTTGATGCGCTGGATAGACGAGTTGACCCTCAAAGCGGTCTGTACGCTGGCAATAGCCCTGATGATGGGATAGATGGTCTCATTGATGAGTCCTTGGGAGGCTAGGATCATGCCAGGTGTCATCTCGCCTTGCAGGATGAGCCATGTGCCCAGACACAGTATGACACCATCGGTAACCTGTAACACAAACTCCGGTAGGGCACTCAGCCAGATGTTGTGAGTGATGGTGGTCACACGGGCATTCAGGGACTGTGCATAGGTTCGCTCCCACTGCGCAAAGAAGTGCCGCTCGCCGCCCAGGGCCTTGATAGTTTCCAGATTACTCATTCCCGTCATCGTGACGTTTTGCAATCGTGCCTCCGTCACCTCCAGGTTCATGGCATTCTTCTTCTGTTTGTTGGCAGTGCTGCGCATCACGTAGACGAGCAACAGAATGGAGAATATTTCCAGCAGTCCCAGTTTCCAGTTGAATTGCATGACAATATAACAGCAGAGAACGGGCAGGATGAGCAAGCTGAGGGCCGGCAGGACATAGTCTATCAGCCTGGAGGTCTTTGAGATGGTGGTATAGCGGGCCGCCAGTTCACCCGGTGAAAACTGGGTAAGCCGAGTCATCGGTAGTCTAAATACTGTCCACAGGAAATTCGACGACGTAGTGATATTGACTCTTGCCTGACTCTTACGACGTAATACAGAGAATCCTATCCAGACCGTGAGTTCAATCACAAACAGCAGGATATACAATACGATTAACGGGGTAAACCATTCCGGGTTCTTCTGTGTGATGATATTGTCAGTATAAACCTTCTGGAATAGTGGCGGGAATATGCAGGCTACGGAATCGATGGCAAGGACAACAAGGCCATTGAAGGCAAATAGCATATTGCCCTTCAGGAAATAGCGGAAAGCCGCTACCATCGACAGACCGGATTTCTTCGATTGTCGTTGCTGTTTCATTACTCAAACTTTAGCGTTATATCACGGAAGCGTGTCCTTGCCGACTCAAACAGATACTGGAACATGCTGCAGCGGCGGGTCTCGGTGAGCACTGAGCAGTAGGTGCCGATGCCCATGCTCACATTGTCTGGCTCGCCGAACGACCAGTCATAGCGCGTGGCGTCCTCAGGCAATCGCAGCAGGTCGATACGCACCTCGTAGACCACATCGCCCTGTTCCAGCAATCGCTTGGCCAGGATGTTCGATTTCAGCGTCTGGCGCACCTCGTCGGCATCGGCCGGATAGCGCACCACCTGAGTGATGCGTCCCCGAACGTAGCCTATCTCGTCGCGCTTCTCGTCAGCAGGCCACACCTGGGCCTCCATGCCTATGCGCAGGTCACGCTGCGCCTCGTTGTCGGCGTAGGCAATGAGCTGGGTATGCTGCGACTGTCCGTCAGAGACATTACCGTCAACCACACTCACAATAGGGTCGAAAGCCTCGAATGGCTCGTTATCTGCTTTGGTGCTGATGACCAGGCCGCTCACCCTGCTGGTCAGGAAACTATGACTGTCGCCGATGGAGACCATAGCCACGGTCTGTCCCTGGCGCACGCTGTCCCCATTATGCACCAGCATGGAACGCACAATACCCTTGTTGGGCAGGGTGATGTCGGCAGTGCCCTGCACGGGGAACACGACGCCTGAATAGTAGGCCTTGTCGCTCACATTCCCCAGGAAGCCCCAGACGATGAATGCCACCAGCAGCACTATGACCGCCGAAGCCAGCAGATAGGTGGGAACGTATGTCACACGCAGATGGTCGGCTATCTGCTCGGGCGATTGTAATGTATCTTCAACTTTACTCATATTGATTATTTAATGTTCACATCTTCACGTCACTCTGCTGCTTGATATACTGTATGCCCATCATGGTCAAGTCGTCGCTCTGTTCGGCATCGCCCACGAACTGGTGGACGGCCTCAATCATCTGGTCGATGAGTTGGTGGGGTTCCTGCTGTTGGTTAGCCAGTGCGCGGCTTGCCACGTCGTTGATGCGCTCCATCTGGAATTGCGCATTGTCGGCATCCATGGCCTCGGTCAGTCCGTCAGTGAAGAGGAAGATTGTGGTGCCGGTGAATATCTGTGCCTCCTGTAGGGAGTACTTCCACGTAGGCATGAAGCCGACGGGGATGTTCGAGTCGCAGGGCAGTACGCCTATACCTGCACCGACAAGCAGCGGAGCGTCGTGGCCGGCGTTGCAGTAGCGCAGTCGTCCTGTGGGCAAGTCGAGCACGCCAACGAAGAGGGTCACAAACATGTGGTTCTTGTTCATGTCGGCAATCGTCTTGTTCATGATGGTCACGATGCGGTCAGGCATCGACTCATGGGCCGATATAGTGCGGAAGGTAGAACGGGTGACGGCCATGAAGAGCGAGGCCGGCACGCCCTTGCCGCTGACGTCGCCGATGCAGAAGAAGAGTTTCTCGTCGCGGAAATAGAAGTCGAACAGGTCGCCGCCCACCTCCTTGGCTGGGGTCAGCGAGGCATAGAGCTGCACGTCGTCGCGCTCGGCCCTGGTGGGGAACTTCTCGGGCAGCATGCCCATCTGTATGCCGCTGGCAATACGAAGGTCACTCTCTATCGCAGCCTTCTGAGCGGTGGTCTCTTCCAACTGGTCGTAGGCAACCTTCAACTCTTCGTGGGCCTTGCGCAGTTTAAGATTGGCACGGTGACGGAAGACGGTGTAGATAGTGAAAGCAATAATCAATATAGCCACGACCAAGCCGGTATAAATCTGTCGCTGGCGCGCTGAACTCGCTTCGGCCTTCACAATCTCCATATCCCTCTCATGAATGGATTGCAGTTCGCTGGCGTCGAGGTGCCGGTTGTTGGTGATGGCGGAATCTAGCACCTCACAGATTTGCCGCGCCGTCATATTGGCCAACTCTTCTTGGTCTAGCATCTGGTGAGAGCGATACTTCTTCAGCAAGTAGCGCTGTATGTTGTCCAATGAATAGACGCTGAGATCCTTTTGCAGGTATTCCAAGATGGAGGAATAGTTGTCTGCCGCCTCTTCCCATCGGTTGGCCACAGTCAGGTAGTCATTGGCATCGGTCCATCCCTCCCTGGTGTTCGAGAATCGTGTCTGCAGGTATTCCCCGTAGGCCCTTTCGGCTTCGTCGTGACGGCCCATACCCTCTAAGGAGGTGGCATAGAATATTAAGTATCTGGCCCATTGCTTGTCGATATAATTTTCGTCGTCGGCGAATAGCGTCTTGTATTCCTTCATCAAGTCTCCCATGCGTTCGGTCCACGTCAGTCCCTCCTCATATCCTTTGACATAGTTCCAAATGTAGGCGATATTGATGATACCGACCATAGCATCGCGATAAGCCTTTTTCGAAGCATTCTGCCGGATACGGTCGGTGTGTAGCCGATAGGCTCGTTCCAGCATATCGGTAGCCGTGGAGTCTTTCTTGTCGAAATAGGCCTTGCAGCAGCCTGCGAAAACCAGCAGGTTGGTATAGTCGCTGGTGGTGTCGCACTCTATTTTCTCCAGTCGGTTGATGACAGGAAGGGCCGTGTACAAGGCAGCGGCATATTCTGCGTAACGGCAAAGTTGGCTGGTGAGATAACTGGCCGACTTGGCATAATACACCAGGTCGTTGGCGTCAGTAGAATTTTCCGTGACCTTGATAGCCTCTTGCCACAAGGACTTTGCCTGTTCGCGCTGCCCCATCTGGTAGTGGGCATGGCCTTGCCAGTAATAGCTCTCGCCTTTGGAAATCTTTCCAGCCTTTTCCAGACTGTCTGCCAAGGATAGCACCCGCTCATTGTCTTTCGCCTTGGACGCCGCTGTGATCATGTCGGTGGCTTCGGGACTCGAGGATTTCCTGGCTCCGCTCTGACAGCTGGTGAACATCAGCCCAGTTGTGCCGCAGATGGTCAGGATGGCGGCGAGCACCCATAGTTTCATTCTTTGAATCATCGTTGTAATTCGTTCATTTTCATGTTATCGTACCAGTCGGACACAATCTCCGTAGTACAGGTCGCCATCGCTATGAGGATGGAGCCTCTTTGAGTTGCCTGAGATGCCACCCGCTACGGTCCCGTGCTGTGTAGCCAACCAGTAGTCGATGGCTATCCCTACAAGAGACACATTCGTTCCTTCACGATAGCCGGCTGCAGGCAGGAATACCGCACCGGCAGACTCCATCACCCTCCATTCGGCTTTTGTGTAGGTGTTATGAGAATAATTGTCCTCGTTTTCGTTAAAATAGTATGTGCCATTCCATTCGAGTCCTTTCGTAGTACTGGGCGTAAAGGAAAGACCAGCAGGCGTCGTCCAGCCGTCAGGCAGAAGGATCACGCCGTTCACACCCTCCACAGAACCTAAGCCAAAGAGCCTGGCAGCATTTGTCCTGTCGTGAAACAGATAGACATTTTCCTCGCTTGTCAGCGTACGCCATGTGTATCCTGTGCTGTTCTGGATAGCATTGTCGCCCCATTCGCTATAGACGATGTAGTCCCCATTCTCTGTGGTGGCAAGTGTGGGATTGATACCTGTGCCCCAGCCAAAGAGGTCAATCCAGCCGTCATAGTCACTGCTGATGGCCGTATTGTCGCTCTTCACACCGTTTTCATACACATTGCCGATCGTGGCATCACCCACGATGTCATATTGGTGTTCGGCAAATCGCCATGTATTCGAAGAAGCCTGATATTGCAGATTGCCCTGAGCGAACTGCACTTGCAGTCCTTCGGCATTGACCGTGAAGCGGCCAGGCAACACACCCATCCACTCAAAATGCTGATAGTCCTTGCGGGTGGTCCAGTCACCGCCCCAGTCGAAGCCGGCCTCGGTGAAGAGCTTAAAGCACAGGTCATCGTGGTCTATCTTGTAGGGAAAGTCCCACGAGCGGTCGCAGAAGGGCTCGCCGGTGGCAGGCTGGATGAGGAGCGTGCCATCGTCGAGAGTCTTGATGTAGGGGTTGTAGAGCGTGTTGATGTCGATGGCCAGTCCACGGGCGTGCTTCGAGAGGTTGTTAGTAGCAGCGATGTTACGGTAGCAGAAGCACGACGAGTTGTTGTCGCGCATCTGCGTCTCGTCGTCGGCATCATACACATCGGGCAGCAGCATCCGCTGGATGGGGTATTTCGCATCGAACAGCTGGCGCAGGATGCCAGCCACGCAGTCGGCAATCTGCACGTTGACGACCATCTCGCCCACGTGCATATGGTTGTCGTAGTCCCAGTGCAGGGCCCGCACATGGCGCAGGTCATCGCGCCCGATGTAAGGATTCTCCTTGAAGGTCTTGCCCTGCATCCGTGCCCACACGCCGTCGGGGATTGGCTCGGCGGCGAAGCACCTGTCGATGCCGCCGTAGGCTGCAACGGCCTCCTGGCTGACAGTCTTTCCGGCCTGCCACTGGTCGAGCGCCGATGTGTCGACCATCGCGCTGTTATCGTTGTTGCTGCACGCCGTGAACACCGTTGCGCTGCAAGCGAGGATGGCGGCGAGCATCCATAGATTTCTTTTTTTTATCATTTTATAGGTTATTTATTTATTCTCTTTTTTCCGTCACGAAGCAGGCTCTATTGACGGTGCAAAGATACGAATAAGCGAGTGAAATACCAAATTTCTCCGCTATTTTTTTATTGATAGTGGTGCTTAGGCGATGATCTCCATGATCTTTTCCTGCTGCAATCTTGTCCTTCATATGTTATAATGTTCGCGCGATAGGAGTCATGACTTTGTGCATGGCTATGCATTCTGCCAGATGACTGAGGTGAAGGATAATCTGCTGTTGGAAGACAACAAGTCGTTGTATATCGACGATATTTGTGTTGACGAGAGGGCGCGAGGCAAACATGTAGGTGGAGTTCTCGCCTATCAATGAGGTGTCGCATGCCATCTGTCTGCTGGCCACCACGCCGAAGGAATGTACCGTATTCCACCCATACAATATTCATGGTCAGCTCCTCGGCGACGTGCTCACAGGTCTTGCCAGCGTCACCGGAGGCATCCGATTCGTGGAGCAGGAGGAGTTCCAGCAGGCGATGGACGAGGCTGGACAAGACCCCCAGAAGGCCAAGCAAATGGCTGCCCTGCTGGCTTATCAGGATATGGCCCACGGGCAGAAAACTGCCGACGTGAAGCGTGACAACGACTACACCACGCAGGTGCTCTATCGCCTTGGCTTCGCCTGGTCGCCCACGTCTTGGGACTATGTGGAGCGTATGCTTACTGCCATTGGCGGCTTTGGATTCTTTGAATAGAAGCACGACTTTGAAGCAAGAATGTCACTATTATTTACCAATGTTTAAGGCAGCCTTGTGCTGCCTTTTTCCGTGCTTTTAAGGCCGTTGGAGTTTCCTGCCTTGAAACTCAGACTTTCATTCCTTGAAACCAGGACTTTCCTACCATGAAACTCCGGGTTTCGTTTCTGTATTGTTTGAAGACGGCAAAGAGGTCTTGTAATGTAAAGAAAAATCATTATCGCATACCAACATATCAACATATCAACATATCAAAAACCGATTTCCAAAATATCAAGAATATTCACATATGTAAGCTGTCAATTTTGACGTTTCCGTTTGAAAACCGCCCTTTTCTGGGCTGTTCTTTCATCCGGTCTCGTCAGATTAAAACTAATATTTAATTGTTTTTAATACCGATGGTCATCGGCAGCATGTT
>JAEEGJ010018373.1_pt1 | contig 15623 bp, 13 predicted proteins | sample 8958761 | NCBI WGS metagenome assembly JAEEGJ01 (sample SAMN16246546, study PRJNA631951) | gut metagenome | biome: gut microbiome; feature: rumen; material: RS-attached | host: Bos | place: Iran: Karaj | collected 2018-10
GGATAGTTGTAAGTGCGGATCTTGGCGGAACGGTCGCCCGTACCCACCAAAGCCTTGCGGTTTGCCGCTTCTTCCTTTTCCTTTTTAGCGATAACCGCGTCAAGAATTTTGGAACGCAACATTTCCATAGCGTGGAGTCTGTTTTGCAACTGGCTACGTTCGGTCTGGCAACTCACCACCACACCCGTCGGGATATGCGTCAAACGCACGGCAGAGTCCGTCTTGTTGATGTACTGACCGCCAGCGCCCGAAGAACGGTAGGTGTCCATGTGGATGTCGGCTTCGCGAATTTCCACATCGACTTCTTCAGCTTCCGGGAGGATTGCGACTGTAGCCGCAGACGTGTGCACGCGGCCCTGCGTTTCCGTTTCCGGCACGCGCTGCACGCGGTGAACGCCACTTTCGAACTTGAGCGTTCCATAAACGCTGTCGCCTTCGATGAACACGCGGATTTCCTTGTACCCGCCCACGGTGCCTTCGCTCAAGTCCTGGATCGTCATTTTCCAGCCCATCTTGTCGCAATAGCCGCGGTACATGCGGAACAAGTCGCCCGCAAAGAGAGCCGATTCGTCGCCACCCGTACCGCCACGAATTTCAAGCGTCGCGTTGCGGAAATCCCACGGATCTTTCGGCACCATCAAAATCTGCAGTTCGTCGGTCACTTCAGGGAGCTTCTTTTCGATTTCCGAAATTTCAGCCTTTGCCATCGCGACCATTTCCGGGTCGGAATCGCCGAGAGCAGCCTTGTATTCGTCAAGGTCGTCCATCATCTGCAGGTATTCCTTGGCCTTCAAAACAGCCTTTTCAATACCTTTGTACTGCTTGTGAATCTTGTTGTAACGAGCCTGATCACCGAGAACATCCGGGTTGCCGAGTTCCGATTCCAGTTCCTCGTACTTTTCAATGAGTTTTTTAGCCTTTTCTTTCATCGGGTGCAAAGATAGAAAAGTGTGCAAGGCGAGTAAAGCGCGAAAATTTATTTTCGCATTTTTGAGCCGTAGCCACGGACGCCAAAGGCGTCAAAATAGGAAGTAGGATGTAGGATGTTGGAAGGAAAAGGTATGGTAATAATGTCGGTTTTGGAATGATGTTATAGTTGTTAAAACAACTAATGGAGATTACAGAATATTATCGAGGATGCCTCCAAGGATTCCGTCAAGAATCCCGTCTGCCGCATCACCAGCCACTTCTCCTGCCGCATCTCCTACTGCATCTGAAACGTCTATCTTATCAACGACATCGCCCGCGCTTTCGACGACTTTCTTTGCCGTTGTTCCTGCGACATCCGTTATTGCTTCCACAGTAGGTTTTGTGGCATCGACAATTTTGTCAACTGCGGAATCAAATGCGTGGTAAAGAGCGTTATCTGCAATTGAATCCATAAATTGTTCTGCAATGGATGGGTCGTTTGAGGTATTTTGAGCTTGATTTATATTTTCGGGTATTTCGGTTTCCATGGAAAAAAAATTACAAAAAATTGCATAAAACGTTTTATTTTTTTATTATATCATAGTAAAATAAAAAAGGAAAGAAATTATATGAAATTGGGTAAAGTAATTGCAGGAATATCCCTCTTGTGGTCTTGCAGCATGATGGCATGTAGTGAAGCTTCTACAGAACCATCTATGGAAGAAATATTAGCTGAATATAGCGTTGCCTATGAATTTAATGATCCAACGAATGCTGGACTCGATTTTTTTGGGAAAAATAACGCAATTCAAGATAAAAACACGCCCGCAGTTGTTGTAGAAAACGGTAGCCTAGTTCTTGATGGTTCGTCTGGTTTGCGTGTTCCTCTGAGTGCGGATTTCAAGAACCAGAGCTTTGTTGTCGAAACTCGTTTTATGCCTACTAAACCTTCAAAATTGGGCAATATCTTTAGTGCAGACCCACCTGGTGGCGGATATGATGGCTGGATGATTCGTATGGAAGATTCTGCTGTGACGTTCCATATTCGTGGCGGTTCCGACGATTGGAAGGATTTTTCAGTAGGTACGATTTCCATGAATGAATGGCACGTTCTTCGAGCTAAACTCAGCTATACGGCGGTCGGAAATTTAACTGTAGAAGCATACAAGCTTGAAATTACTTTGGATGGAAAAAATTGCGTGTCGGAGATTTTGTACAATTCTGCAAACCTGAACAGATTTGACTTGGGAATAGGCTATGATCCGCACCGTCAAAGTCAATATCAGGATCGCTTTTTTATAGGAAAAATTGATTATATCCGTTACGGGAAAATTTAAAGGCGAATTCTTCGAAATATTTGCTGGGCCAGTCCTTCTTGGACTGGCTTTTCTATATTTCGTCGCATGGAAATCAAACCCATAGGTACATTTTTCGGCGATGCTGTCTATAAGTACGACGCTCCTCGGCAGGGGAGGTTGTTTGCTGGGCATCCTGGCCGGATTGTGCTGAATCCCGGACAAAATTTTGAAACGGCGCTCCGCGACCTCGACGGCTTTGAACGTATTTGGGTGATATTTCAGTTCCACGAAAACGCGGGCTGGCGACCGACAACGCGACCGCCCGTACCGCCCAAGGGCAGAGACCGTGTAGGCACTTTTGCAAGCCGCAGCCCGTACCGCCCGAATCCAATCGGTCTTTCTTGCGTTCGCTTGTTGAAAATTGATGGACTTACGTTGTTTGTTGATGAAGCGGATATGCTCAACGAAACCCCCGTTCTCGACATCAAACCCTACATCCCGATGGCTGATGCGTTCCCCAATGCAAAGGCGGGTTGGGTCGAAGAACAAGTGGGCGATTTGTGGTCGGTTGAAATGTCTGATACGTTTGCCGAACAGAATCGTTGGATTGCTGAACGCAGCACTTTTGATTTGTTTAGTTTTGCTCAAGTACAACTTTCGCGCGGGAACTTTTCAAAGGACGTTTTTGACTCGACTCGCCGTCGCTTGACGGTTGACGAAAATGCAAAAACGGGCGTGCTTGCCTATCGCACATTCCGCATCCACTTTTGTTATGATGAATTGTCGCGCATTGTCCGTTTGCAGAAAATCGCGAGCGGTTACACCTCCGCCGATTTAAATCCCGAAACCGAAGATAAGTACGGCGATAAACAACTCCACCGCGACTTTATCGCAAATTTTTAATTGCATTGTCATGCCCGCCACCGAGCGGGAATCCCCATAGCTTTCATTCCCCACTAGATGGGGAGCTTCTTTCTTGTTAAATTTGTTATATTTTGCTCAAATTAATAAATGTTGGTAAGAGATATGAATAATAAACTTATTGCTTTCCTTATTTTGAGTGTAGCCTGCTTTGCTGGTGCTCAATCGGTTCCCTCTATTGGCAAGTCTGCCCCGCGTGAACATCGTGGTTTTTATAACAGTACCTCTTTTGGTTTTGCATATAACTGGTACAATAGCAGTCGTGATGATGTTGATGAATATGATAATGGCAATCGCAAAAACCATGATATAGATTATTATGAATACAATGGATTCTCTTTTGCTCTCGCAGAATTCAAGTTTGGTGTCGCTCTGGCAAATCTTGTTGCCTTTCATACCGTTTTTAATATAGGGTTCTATACTGGTGCGATGGATTATTTCAATGAAGAATATAATACAAATTGTATTGATGAAATTTGCGTAGATGTACCTGATCCAGATGTAAAAGAACCAACATCGGGTGATGGGTACAGTTTTAGGACGTTCTTAGGTTTCGGTGCGACGTTCTATCCGATTCAGGATAAAAACTCTCCGATGAACGGATTGTTTGTGGGTGGATCTTTTGGTTATACGTTGTTCTTAACGATGATGAATGGCGGCCATTCGGATGCTACAGGAAATGGAGGTGTTGGTTTTGAATTGGAAATCGGTAAGGAATGGTGGATTAATGATCATTATTCTATAGGTGTTGGCATTGGCTTTGCGCATAATGGCTTAATATGGGAGACTGTTAAATCCCATAAATCGGACAACGTAATATCGCTTTCTTTTCGTATGACGCGTGGATAATTGACGATGAAAATATTTAAAGAATTAATCATTGTTCTGTCCTTTGCCATGATGGTGTGGGCTCAGGAATCCAATGAGGCTGACTCGATTGTTTCTAAGCCGGCAGTAGTTTCGTCTGGAAAAAGCCTTCGCCCGCCATGTGAACATCGAGGCTTCTTTTACAGCATGGGTGTTGGATTTTCTTATACAAGTTTTTCAGTGGAAAAAGTTGAACAGAAAAATAGTTATAGGTCTTTTACAGATGAAAAAAGACGCTATGAAACGTTTAATAATTATGATAAACGTTGGGAATTTAGCGGTTTTGACATTCCTAAATTTGAATTGAGATTTGGAGCTTCTATAGGAAATCTTGTCGCTTTGTATTCCATTTTGGATTTTGGAATGTATCGTGGTGACGGCGATTACACTGACGAAAGATATGATAGAGTCTATCTTATACAAAATAATGAACAAACTCTAGCGTCGGAGAAACTTACGGATGTTGAGAAGAAAAAAGACGATGCCATGGGTTTTTACTTATCGTTTGGATTGGGTTTATCCGTTTATCCGATTCGTAATCTAGAATCCCCGTGGAATGGATTTTACGTGAGCGTAGCAAGTGGTTTAGACGCCTTCGCGGTTGGCTTTATCGGAGAACATCGTGACGAAGAAACAGGTGGTATTTTTACCCGCTATGAAATTGGCAAGGATTGGTGGGTGAGTGAAACGTGGTCTGTTGGCGTTGGATTTGCGTATAAGAATCTGTTTGCAATGAGTGATGGGAATGATGATTATTCTTCTAAAGCTTCTCGTCATTCCTTCCATTTCTTAATCCGTCTAACTCGCGGATAACGTTATAGCTCTGTATCAATTCCGTTGACGAGCAATTTGGTGATGGCTTCGTCGCTGCCCATTTTGCTTTTGTCTGTGATGTTGCGTCCAAAGGTCTTGTGCCAGTCGAAACTGTCGGGCACAAGCTTGTCTGAAACGGGCCACGGCTTGATGAATCCCGGTGGCAAAAGCTTGTAGAGTTTCTCTGAATTGATGCTGATGTCGCCGACGCGCGGGGGCATCGGGCCTCCTTCGATGCGTGGCACTCCGTGGAGGAGTTCTGCGGGGTAGCCTCCGACTGCATTTACGATTTGCCCGACGTTGTAAAGCGAAACGCGACGCGGGCCACCGCAGTTGTAAATGCCTGCGGGGAATTTATGTTCAAGAATGTATTGCACGGTGCGGCAAAGATCCGGGCCCGAAAGCGGATTGCGGTATTCGTCTGTGAAAAGCGTTGCCGGGCGACCGGGGCGGAAACGGTATGTTATCCAGTCGATGGCTCCTGCACATCCGCCGGGGGCGTAGTCCATCGGGAGCGGCACGCGGAGAATCACTGCGTCCGGCTTGATGGCTATGATGGCGTCTTCGGCTTCGGCTTGGTGCTTGCCGTAATTGTGGATGGGGTCTTTGGGGTCCGTTTCGACGTAGGGACGGTTCGGCTTTGTCTTCTCGTTACCGCTAAAGACCATGTCGGCGGAAATGCGAACAAGCGTCGCGTTGTAGCGTGCGGCGAACGTGGCTGCATCGACACCTTGGCTGTAATTCAAGAGTCGGCTGCGGGCGGGGTCGCATTCGCATGCCTTGAGAGCGCAGTTTCCGCTTGCGTCGATGACCGTGCCAAAGCGGAAACGTTCGAAAAGTTCGCCTAAGCGTTCCGTTTCTTCGGCATCGACTGCAAAAACGTTTTCTCCGAAAACGCAGGGGTGCTTGATGGGGCGAATCCCGACAACTTCCGGAGCTTTTCCGCGAGCGGTTGCTCCGCCGTACAGTTTGTTGAAATGCCTAAAAAGTGCGTAGCCGGGAACGCCGTTCAGCCCGAGGATCAAAATCGGTAGGCGGATAGACCGCATCTTTAGCGGGTATTTTACTTCTGCGTCAGTTTCCACTTGAAGTATCCTGCAATTTGAAGCGGGTGGTCGTACGTGCCGTCTGCAATTTTTGCTTGAAGTTCTTCGTCTGTAAGCGTCAAAGTTTCGATGTCTTCGGTATCGTCGAAATGCGTGTTGCCAAGACGCTCCACGCCGTCGATAAACACCACGTGAAACCTCCCACGATGCCTGTCGGGATTCACTGTAAAATTACCGAGGTAGGAGATAAAATCTGTGTCATTCTGAGCGAAACGTAGTGAAGTCGAAGAATCTAGACCCATTCGACTCCGCATCTTCGATGCTTCGCTCAGGGTGACACGCTCGTCGTTATCGTCTCTAGTCAAGATTGGTGAGCCTGTCGAACCACTCTCGTCTTTCGTCTTTCGTCTTTCGTCTCTCGTCTTTCGTCTCTCGTCTCTCGTCTTTCGTCTCTCGTCTTTCGTCTCTCGTCTCTCGTCTAAAGTATATCCGCATTCTTCTTGGAGTTCGCGGATGGCGGCATCTTCCGGCGTTTCGCCTTTGTCGATAATCCCTGCTGGAAATTCTAGAGCAATCTTTTGTATGCCGTGGCGGTATTGCTTTGTCATGACCCACTTGCCGTCTTTCGTGCGGGGGAGAATCATCACCCAATCGGGTTGCCACAACGTGTAGAAATCGTCGATGACCTTGCCGTTCGGCAGTTCGCATTTTTCCTTGGCGACTTTCAGCCAAGGTGCATCTACGAGGTTTTCCGAATCCAAAAGCTTCCACGGTTTCATGGATGCAAAATTAGAAAAATGAATCGGACGAATTAAAGCGAAAACGCTTTATGCAAATTCTTGATGATGTCGCTTGGGAGCATGCTGAATGCACCGAACTCTTCGCGGGCGATTCGTCCGGCTTTCTGGTGCAAAAGTGCTCCGAGTACGGCTGCTTCTGCGGTACCGATTCCCTGTGCGAGGAGTGCGACAATGATTCCCGTGAGTACATCCCCGCTACCGCCTTTGGCCATGCCTGAATTGGCAACAGGAATAACATAAACTTTTCCATCGGGTGCAGCGATGTAAGTGGGGGCACCTTTTAGTAAAATGACTTTGTTTGTGCTCGTGGCGATGCTTCTTAAACAGTTTGGAATTTCGAAACTGTTGGGAGGGTTGCCGAAGAGTCTTGCGAATTCTCTCACGTGCGGTGTTAAAATGGCGTGCGTCTGCAAGTTTCGCAAGTAATTAATTGCTGCATTAAGGGCCGTGCTGTTTTGTTCTGCGGCACCGTTCTGTATTGCCGTGCCGTCCGCATTCTTTGATGCACTGCCGTTCAATGTCGCGATGGCGTTTAACGCATCCGCGTCAATAACTGCGGGCGTGTTCAGTTGCGGCAACAGTTCAAGGACTGCCTTGACGGACTCTTCGTTCGTTGAAAGCCCTGGACCGATGGCTACCGCGCTTGCATGCTTTGCCCGGTCAAGCAAAGCCGGGATGTGTTGCGGTTGCAATGTTCCGTAATTTTCGCTGCTGGACTTCTCGTTGTCTTCGAGTCCGCAAAATACCGGTTCCGAAAGCTTTGTCTGTAACACCGGCATTATGGCTTGCGATGTCGCGAGCGTGACAAGCCCTGCTCCACTGCGGAGAGCGGCTTCAGTGCAAAGCGCCGCTGCTCCCGGCATGTCTTTGGAACCTGCGATAATTAATGAAGTTCCCTGTGCTCGCTTGTCGCCCCATTCATTGCGTTTTGGGAGTAGCTGCGGAATGGCATCTTCCGTGACGAGGTAATTCTTTGCGTCGAATTGCTTTACGAGTTCATCCGGGTAACTGAGCTTTGCGACGGTTGTTTTGCCGAATGCATTCCCGCCTTCTTTCACGTAAGCGTCCAATCGCGGAAATCCGAACAACATAGTTTCATTTGCGTTTGTGTAAATGTTGTTGCAAATGTGCGCTGCGGAATCGTATCCCGTAGGTGCGTCTGCTGCAATGACGGGGAGGCCGCTTTTATTGATGACCTGTACGGCATTTGCAAATGATGTGCGGAGTTCACCTTTAGCTCCGTTTCCGAGCATGCAATCGACAACGAGCTTGAATCCATCTAACAGTTCGGTAACTTCGTAGAGTTGTCCGCCAGCTTTGAAAAAATCTTTGAGTGCAAGCTTCGCTTCGTTCTGGAATTTATTCGTAGGAGCGAGACTGAAAACAGTATTTTTAATCCCTGTCTGCAAAAGATGTTTTGCAAGAACGAGTCCGTCACCGCCGTTGTTTCCGCCGCCGATGAACACCGCAACGGGTTCCAGCGATTTTGCCTGAACGAACTTGAACAATGTAAGTCCCGCCTCTTGCATCAACTCGTATCCGCTTTGGATAACGTCTTGCTCGGTGGGACTCTCTTTGTGCTGTCCCGCTAAAAATGCTTTCGATGATGCATCGAGCTTACGCATGGCGTCGGTCGAAAGAATCGGTGTCAAGTTTAAAGCGGAAAGCGGACTCATTTTTGGAAGTGTTCGATTGTACTTACGATTAAATGAACCAGTAGGTGACGCCGAACTTGAACATCATCGTATGTGCACCCTTCAGGTTGATTTGGGAGTATTTGATCCCTTTTTTGATATTGCCGTTTTCATCAAGTGATTCTTGTTCAAAAACTTCTTCAAAAGTTTTCACGTCAGGGAAGATTTCATTGAATCCCATATACCAACGGAAACTCACACTTAAATTGTCTAAAATAAAGTAACCAGCACCGACGTTGAGGCCGAATTCTGCGACGGATTGTTCAACATTGTTGAATGTCTTGTAGTCTTTTTCAGAACCGTTATTTGTGTATTCTGCACTCGTGTTGAAAGCGATTTGGGGTGCGATTTCAAGGAAAAATCCGTTCCCGAGAACCCCTCTCAGATAAAGTGCAATGTCAATGAACATTTGGTTATAACTTAATTCTTCGCTTTCATCGTCATCGCCGTCTTTATGGCTTACGTCGAAGATGCGGAAAGAAATTTCAGGAGAGAATTGAAGTCCTTCTGTCATTGTAAAGCGAGCGGCAATGCCAAACTCTCCACCGAAACCCGTTGGATTTTCATAGCCGTAGTCCGAGAGGTTTTCGAAACCCCAGAAGTATCCGTAAATAAATGTTGCATTGACGCCGATGCTGACAGGGGCTTTTTTCTTGACCGGAGTCACTTCGTCAATGGGCGTGGGGTCGTTGCTGTTATAAACGTTCGTGACATTTGTGACGTTTGTAACGTTAGAAACGTTTGCGTTGTCACCGCTGATGTTGTTTTGTACGTTAGTATTTTGCTGAAGTTCGGTATTTTGTTCGGCTTGGGATTCTGCGTATGCAGGGGTTTCGACTGCTGCCGGAGCTGTTTGCGAGTTGTCTGCTTGTCCGTAATTTTGTTCGTAAGGTTGGTCGTTTGGCTGGTCGCTAGATTGTGCGAACGAGAAAGCCGTAGCGCAGAGGATGGTCAAAAGACCTGCTGCAAGATTTTTCATAAAAACTCCTTTTAAGTGGATTCCTTTGTTGGAACATCCCTTCCTTGTAATGAAAATATAATAAACGGAATGAACTGTTATGACTTTTTTTGCTCCAAAAAGGCGTAAAAATGATTTTTCGTACTTGACTAATTAAATGAAAATATGTATATATGAATTGTTGTTCATGTATTTAAACAATTAAAGAGAGAATAATTATGTGTAAAGCGTCGAACATGCAAAATATTTCCATTGATACGCTTTTTGAACTCTCGGAGTTCTTCAAGTTCTTTGGCGATACGACCCGCATCCGCGTAATTCATCTGCTGCTTTCGGGCGAGATGTCCGTGAGCGCGATTGCTGAAAAGTTGAATCTCGAACAGTCCGTAGTGAGTCACCAGCTGCGGATTTTGCGCACGGCGAATCTCGTCAAGCCGACTCGCGATGGTCGAAAGATTTATTACGCACTCGACGATGAACATATCGGCGAGATTTTCAATACGGGGCTTGCTCACATTTTGCATAAGAAGAAGGGCTAATCATGGATTTCGTATCTGCTTTTGTTCATGAATTTATTACGCTGTTTTCGGAGATGGCTCCGTTCTTGCTGCTCGGTTTTTTGTTGGCGGGAATTATTCATGTATGGATTCCGAATGCTTTGTATGTACCGAAGATATCAAAATCGAATTTTGCTTCGGTGCTGTGGGCAGCCTTGTTTGGCGTTCCGCTTCCGATTTGCAGTTGCGGCGTGATTCCGACCTCGATTGCGATTCGCAAGGAAGGGGCTAGCAAGGGGGCGAGCGTGAGTTTCCTCATCTCGACTCCGGCGACAGGCGTTGATTCGATTTTGGCGACGTATTCGCTGCTTGGGCTTCCGTTTGCGATTTTGCGACCGGTGGCCGCTTTTGCAACGGCATTGTTCGGCGGAGTGCTGACAAACTTTGCAACGCGAGGCGAAGAATCTCATGATAACGTGGCGGTGCTGCATGGCGCAACGTCGAACTTGAAACACGAACATCATGAGCATGAACAACATCATGAGCATGAGCACTGCGAATGCGGAGACCACGATGATTGCGACGGTGACGATTGCGGATGCGGCTGCAGTGAACATGGTTGTTGCTGCGATAACCGCGACGTTCACGATGCAAGCTTTATAGAAAAGCTTAAAGAAACGTTCCGCTATGGCCTTGTGAACATGGTGGGCGATGTGAGCAAATGGCTCATGATTGGTCTTGTGCTTGGTGCGTTGATTTCTGCATTTGTCCCGAATGAACTGTTCCTTGCGTTGCGGGAATATCCGTTACTTTGCATGGTCTGCGTGCTGCTGTTAGCGATGCCGATGTACACGTGTGCGACGGGTTCCATTCCGCTTGCGTTAGCACTTGTCGCAAAAGGTATTACGCCTGGTGCCGCTTTAGTGCTGTTGATGGCTGGGCCTGCGACGAGTATCGCTTCGATGCTTGTGGTCGGCAAGGCTTTTGGCAAGCGCACTCTCGTCGCTTATCTTGTTTCAATTGCCGTTGGTGCGATTGGCTTTGGTTTTATTGTCGATACGTTCTTTATGGACACGTTCCTTTCGGCGATGCTCCCGCAAGGTTCTGCGGAATGCCATGGACACGGGGTATTGGGCGTGTTCGATTACGTTTGTGCAGGGCTTTTGGCTGCATTCATGATTTATGCAAAGTTTATCCACAAGGGCTGCGACGGCCATTGCGGTTGTGGCTGCGGTTGCGACGATTCCTGCAAGTGTGCTGACTCTCACGAAGATAAACACTGCGATTGCGGAGATGGTCACGGCGACGAATGTGATGACGAACATGAGCAAGACCACTGCAATGAACATGTTCATGATGCGGAACACATGGAACCCTCAAAAAATAAATTACAGGTCCCATTGACAATTGAAAAGACGTATAAAGTATTCGGTATGAATTGCAGCCATTGCAAGGCGTGCGTCGAAAAAGCGGTACGTGCACTTGATGGAATCGTATTTGCCGTTGCCGATGTCGCGAGTAAATCTCTGCATGTGGAATATCACGACGCAGATGATGTTGACGAGACCGCTTTAAAAACGGCAATTGAAGAAGCCGGTTTCGAGTTCGGCGGCGAAGCTTAGTTCGCGACGCTTTTATGTGAGACTAGACTTCACCGATGCGGGCTAGCTTCAACAAGGGCATTCCGGCTTCGCGGCTTTCATCTAAATTAACAGTAAAATCGATGCTCCAGTCGTTGAAATCTTCTTCGTCCTGGAGCATTTGCTGTATGCACATCGTATTGCCTTCGTAGGTGACAATCGTGTGTGCCATGGCGCGGCCTTCCACGTCCATGCGGAACTTGTGATGTTCGGCGGTGTAGGCGGCCATCGTTTCGAGCAACCGCTTTTCTGTCCACGGGGTACCTTCATCATCCGCCAAAAGTTCGCCTTCGGCGAGGTCGTCGGCGAGGCTGTCCAGCACGTCGCTGAAGTCCTGCTTTTGCAAGCTCATCATAATCTGGAAAATGCGCTGGCGTACCATGGAGAGGAACCGCTTCTTGTCGTAGGTGATGTCTGCTGCGGCCTTGTCTGCACCGAAAGCCTTTTCGACTTCGTCTTCGGAAGTGCCTTCGTCCAAACGCTTCTGGTAGTCTTCCGGGTGGGCCATCTTTTCCCATTCTTCGAGCAAACTGGAATCGACGCGGCGGATCATTTCGCCGAGGTAGTCCTGCATTTCCAAGAGTTCTTCGTTCTTGTAGCCGTCGGGCACCGTCTGTGAAAGTACTTTATAGACTCCGTTCAAGTGGCGGAGCAGAATTGCTTCCATGCGTTGCAAGTTGTATTGCTTCACGTATCCGCTGAACGTGCTGAAATTCTCGAACATCTCGCGCACGATGGATTTGGGTTCGATGTTTTCATCCACCCATGGGTGAATTTCAGCGAATGCGTTGAACGTATCGTAAATAAAATCACGCAACGGTTTGGGGTATTCGACTTTTTCAAGTTCTTCGAGGCGTTGGTTGTATTCCATGCCTTGGGCCTTGAGTTCGTTCATGCGGGCATCGCGAGCCTTGTTCTGCTGGATTCGCAAAATAGCATCGGGATTTTCGAGAATACTTTCGCACAAGGTAATTACGTCCAAAGCGTATTCTGGCGAATCTTTGTCGAGTTTCGGGAGCGTGTCGAGCAGGTAGAGCGAAAGTGGCTGGTTCATCGAAAAATCGTCTTGCAAATCCATGTTCACGCGCAAGTGGCTATAACCCGGTGCGACGGCGGGCACGAATTCGATAATCTTTTTTTCGACGAGGCTCCGGAACAAGAGGAACGCACGGTGCTGCAACTGTTTTTTGCTGGCGTTGCTTTCGTGGCAATCCTTGAGGAGCGTACGCATGGCACGACAGCCGTCCGTCGGGCGGCTCAGAATGTTCAAAAGCATTCCGTGATTCACCTGGAAACTTGACGTGAGCGGTTCCGGTGCGGAATCAATCAAACGTTTGAACGTATTTTCGTCGAAGGGAATGTAGCCGTGTTCAGGCGGCTTGCGTTTTTGGAATTTTTTTCCGGTGGTGCGGGATTTCGCTTCTAGTTTTAAGTTCTCGATGACGTGTTCCGGAGCTTGTGCGACAACGTAACCGACGTTGTCGAAACCTTTACGACCTGCGCGGCCTGCAATCTGGTGGAAATCGCGGGCTGTCAAAATTGCGGTCTTGTCACCGCTGTACTTGCAAAGCTGCGTAAAGAGAACTGTGCGGATGGGAACGTTCACGCCAACGCCGAGCGTGTCTGTTCCGCAGATGACTTTCAAGAGTCCTTGCTGGGCGAGCTTTTCGCAGAGAATGCGGTACTTCGGCAAAAGTCCTGCGTGGTGCAGCCCAATGCCCTGCTTGAGCCAGCGCTTGACATCTGGACCGTATGGGCTTGCAAAGCGGACTTCCTTGATGGCTTCGTTAATCTTGACTTTTTCTTCTTTTGTACACAAGTCGAGGCTCATGAAGTTCTGTGCATTGCTTGCCGCTGCCGCTTGCGTAAAGTGGACAACGTAAACCGGGGCTTTGCCCTCGTTCACGAGCTTTTGCACTTCGGTCGAAATCTCTGTCGTGCTGTAGCTAAAATCGAGCGGTACCGGGCGTTGCGTCGAGCGGACTGTTACGGACTCACGGCCCGTGTGCTTGGTCATGTCGCGTTCAAAAAATTCAGTCGCACCGACGGTCGCACTCATCAAGAGGAATCGCGACTGCGGGAGCGTGAGTAGCGGAACTTGCCAAGCGACACCGCGTTCGCGGTCGGAGTAGTAATGGAATTCGTCCATCACGATGTCGATGATGGAGAGAGTTTCGCCTTCGCAGAGCGCCATGTTCGAAAGAATTTCTGCCGTGCAGCAAATGATGGGGGCGTCGCGGTTGACGGTAGCATCTCCAGTCGAAAGTCCGACGTTTTCGGCTCCGAATTCTTTGCAGAGGGCCATCCACTTTTCGTTTACGAGGGCCTTGATGGGGCAGGTATAGACGCTTCTGCGGCCATGCACAAGACTGTCGAAATGGAGAGCGAGCGCGACCATGGATTTTCCACTCCCGGTCGGCGTATTGAGGATAACGTTTTTACCATCCAAAAGTTCTAGAATTGCTTCTTCTTGCGTCGGGTACAGCGTTGTTCCGCGAGCTTCTGCCCACGCCATAAATTGTTCTAAAACATCTTCTGATGAAATATCGGAACGGTTTCCGTGGGCCTTTTTTACCAGTTCATCTAAAAATTCTTTGAGAATACGCTTATTTTGCTCTGCCATAATGGTGCAAAGATAACTTTTTGAAAATGAAATGTTAGAAGTTTTCTATTTTCGGAATCAAAGGAGATTTGTGATGAAAGGAATCGTACTTGCTGGTGGGTCCGGCACGCGTTTGTATCCGCTCACGATGGTCACGTCGAAGCAGTTGTTGCCGGTCTATGACAAGCCGATGATTTATTATCCGCTTTCAATTCTCATGTTGGCGGGCATTCGCGACATTCTCATTATTTCTACACCCACGGACTTGCCGAATTTTGAACGCCTGCTGGGCGATGGTTCCGCAATGGGGCTTAATCTTAGCTACAAGGTGCAGCCAAGTCCGGATGGACTTGCCCAAGCGTTTATTCTTGGCGAAGAGTTCATTGGCGACGATTGCTGCGCCATGGTGCTAGGCGACAACATTTTCTATGGAAACGGTTTTGGCCAACTCTTGAAGGCTGCCGTCAAGAATGCCGAAGAAAACGGTCGTGCGAGTGTTTTTGGCTACTACGTCGAAGACCCGGAACGCTTTGGTGTCGTTGAATTTGACGATAACGGTAAGGTGATTTCGGTAGAAGAAAAGCCGAAGGAACCGAAGAGTAATTACGCTATCACGGGTCTATATTTTTATGACAACCGCGTTGCAAAATTCGCAAAATCACAAAAGCCAAGTGCCCGCGGCGAACTTGAAATTACAGACCTCAACAAGACCTACCTCGACAAGGGCGAACTTGACGTAAAACTCCTCGGTCGCGGTTTTGCTTGGCTCGATACCGGCACGATGGACAGCCTCATCGAAGCAGGCGAGTTCGTAAAAATGGTCGAAAACCGCCAAGGCATCCAGATTTCCGCCATCGAAGAAATTGCATACAGGAATGGCTGGATTGGCAAGGAAAAACTTCTGGAATCCGCCGCGAAATACGGCAAGTCGCCTTACGGCCAGCACCTCAAGAAGGTCGCCGAAGGAAAAATTAAATATTAAATAATGTGTAATGTGAAATGTGTAATGAGTAATTAGTCTCTTCACATTCCACACTTCACATCTCACATTTCACACTCAACCACTTTTTTATTATGAAACGATCTATTGTCATCACCGGCGGTGCAGGTTTTATCGGAAGCCATGTTGTTCGTCTGTTCGTGAACAAGTATCCTGAATACAAGATTATCAATCTCGACAAGCTCACGTATGCAGGCAACCTTGCAAACTTGAAGGATGTCGAAAGCAAGCCGAACTACAAGTTCGTGAAGATGGACATCTGCGACTTCGACGCTTTCTACAAGCTCATGCAGGAAGAGCGTGTTGATGGCATTATCCACCTCGCGGCAGAAAGCCATGTCGATCGTTCCATCAAGGACCCGTTCACCTTTGCACGTACGAACGTCATGGGTACATTGAGCCTGTTGCAGGCTGCAAAGCTTTACTGGGAAAGCCTTCCGGAAAAGTACGAGGGCAAGCGCTTCTACCATATTTCGACAGACGAAGTTTACGGCGCTCTCAAGATGAACCATCCGGAAGGCATCACGCCACCGTTCACGACGACTGCCTCCAGTTCCGAGCATCACTTGGCTTACGGC
>JAEEGJ010018374.1_pt1 | contig 15623 bp, 14 predicted proteins | sample 8958761 | NCBI WGS metagenome assembly JAEEGJ01 (sample SAMN16246546, study PRJNA631951) | gut metagenome | biome: gut microbiome; feature: rumen; material: RS-attached | host: Bos | place: Iran: Karaj | collected 2018-10
CATATCAGCGATGTCGTACAATTTCAGAGAAAAACAGGCATCTTCGACATTGTACCGGAAGATGGCCTGGGGATATATGATATTTATAAAATGACAATAAGCGATTGTGTGGATGAGAATTTAAACTGTTATCTGGTCAAGTATCTGGACGAAGCAGGCATAACTCCGGAATCCCTTAGGGAAAAACCGAAACAGATCTCCACAGTAATAACGAAAGTATCTGATGCTATGTATTTCAAGACTGGTGATCTAGCCTTCGTGGTGTGTGGTTATGATATTACGATCACCGGATGATGGGTTTGAAGAGACGTGCTGAGCCGGACGGATGTCTGGTTACTGAGACGAAAAAGTTGAGATATTCGAAAAGAGGGAGTGTTCCGGAAAGGAAACACTCCCTTTTCATCTTTCTAACCGATTACTGGTGACTCTACTTGCGATACGCTTGAGCCACCCTTACTTTACCGGGAAACACACTTCTGTGACGAATTCGTCGGGGTTCTGTGTCTGGACCGGTCCCACGTGATAGATGTTGAACATCGGGCCATTGGACTCGTAGCCATTGGCCTTGATCCAGTTCACGATCGTAGGGACGACTTCATTCATCTGTGCGTAGCTGCCCTTCATGATACAGCTGGCGACTTTCACGGCCGGAAGTGTCTGGAACTTTACGTGCTCGGTATCTTCGTAGGTACCTTTGACGGTCATCCAGACCACGATCTCCACATCTTTTTCTTTGTGTTCATCGTCCAGAAACTCGGCGGCGGCCAGGCACGGATCGGCCGGCACCAGAGACGGTCCGATCTCACTCATGTAGCCCCAGGCCATGCCTTCATCTTCGTAGCGGGGAATGACCGTGTGCACGGTGGCGGCGTATCTTTCCGGAATGGTTTTTACTGTTACATCGTAATTCATCTTTTGCTCCTTCCTCAGCCTGTCTCGGGCTGACTCCAGAAGCATCAGTTTGTAGGAAGTCTCTTCCGAAAGCTTTCGTAGTTCCTCTTGTCTTTCCAGTAGGAACTTCTCCATCTTTTCTTTATCATCGTAGTTTTCCAGGATGCGGATGATCTCCGCAAGGGAAAACCCCATATCCTTTAAGGAAGTGATCCTTCCGATGGTGAAGAGCTGTTCTTCCTGATAGTACCGGTATCCCGTGAATTCATCGATTTCGGCGGGCTTCAGAAGACCGATATCATCGTAATGCCGGAGCATTCTGATGCTGACTCTGGATAGTTTTGAAAAATCTCCTATTTTAAGCATTTGTACTTACCTCCATGGATGTGTTTTTCTTGAGCTCAAATCAAAGATAAACCCTGACATAATGTGAGAGTCAACACCACTTTTTTATTTTATACCATTTGCGAATAAGGGCGAGTTACGAACTATTGTTATATAATTCGAAACGATTTAGATTGTAAACCGGTTTCGTAAATGATAATCTATCCGTGTTGCGATCGTCAAAGAATGGGTTTGTTGTAATCGATCAAAATCTCAAAAACAAAAAACAGAAACAAAGGAAGTAATTGTATGGAAAAATCAAAGTGTAAGGCGAAAGCTGCTGCACTTCTGATGGCTTTGGTGATCCTTTTCATCCCATTCGGAAGTGCTTTTGCCACCGGGCGGCCGTATGTTTCAAATCTTAGAGTGGATGATGGCTTTGAAATTTGGTTAGGTTTTGCCTCGTATAGAAATTATAGGAACCACACGGGTGAATTTTATGTAAGACAGGGATACGCGAATGCGTTCCTGGAGGGTGAATTTGTTAACGTCGGATCCAGTTTTACTTTGGATCTGGTGGTTAGAGATTACGATAATGACAGGTACATCCGCAAAGTAAGCTCAAAGGTCGATATTCCTTCGTCTTGGGGGACTCCGGAAATTGAGCATCTCTGTAATGTCGGAAACAGAGACCGCGGATCAGCTTTTTGCAGTAAAGAGATGACAAAGGCGCTTGATCTGAGAGGTCTGCCGCCGGGAAACTACGGATTTACATTCTACATCAATGACAGATCACACACATATGGTACGGTCGTGTATGTCAAAGTGTATTCGGCAAAAGCCGAGGATTTCGTAATGAACGCGAGTAACGCATTCCTTCTCAAAAAGCCTGTTGACAACTATGATAAGGATATTTATAAGCTCAGCACTCAGCAGATCAGTGCTACGGATTACCTTTGGAATATGTATTACCAAAACCAGGCCAATGGTGCTTTTAAGGGAGCCACTTCAAGACAGGCCATCCGTACCGCATGCAAAGCTGCATTTGGCCGTTACCCGACAGTTTCAGAAGAAAACTCATATATGAAGTATTGCAGCGTGATGGGCGAACCGCTTACGATCAAGAGAATCATCTATAGCGCCACGTGCCAAAACCATATTATTGAAATGGGTTTGAAGCCCTGATCCTTGGGATAAAACAGAGAAAACCTGCTAACAAAAATCAAGTGCTTGTTGGCAGGTTTTTTTCTAAGAACAGTTGAGTGCTCTCATCTAGGATATCCCCGCTCCGAGTATAGTATAATGTACTCGAAGCGCGGTGTCCCGGTTAACCAGATGGCAAGGAGTCGCAAGATGGAAAGAAAACGTTCTGTCAGAATAAACACGTTCCGCCTGGCAGTGATCCTGCTCAGTATCCTTTTGCCTGGGATGATTGTGACCTCATTTTCCCGAGCGGTAATCACCCATGATGTCATCTTCGTAATGAACGGACACGGTACGGCTCCGTCGACCCAGCATGTGGACGACGGCGGCAAAGCCTCAAGACCTGCGGATCCATATGTGATGGGGGTGCGTTTCGACGGGTGGTATCAGGAAGCGTCCTGTGAAAACAAATTCGATTTTTCCACACCGATCAAACAGAAGACATATATCTATGCAAAGTGGACCCAGCAGTGCAAGATCACTTTTGACATGAACGGGCACGGGACTCCGATCGACCCGAAATATGCCTGGGTAGATGAGACGATCGATTCTCCGACGCCGACAGATCCGGACTATGTTTTCATGGGATGGTATGCAGATAAGTATTATCAGAATCTATTTGATTTCAGTAAGCCGGTCGGAAAGAATCTGACGCTCTATGCGCAGTGGGCGCTGAAGATCACGATCACTTATGATGCAGGCGGCGCGACTAAAGGACCTAACTGGATCGATGCGATGACCGTTCCTTTCTCCAAGACCATAAGCGGAACGGTAGCAAAGCCGGATGCGAGTGTCGTTTCGCCCCAGCCCGGCTATGAGTTCGTGGGATTTGAGATCGACGGGACTTTATATAAGGTCGGACAGTCATATTCTTATCAGGTCGGTTATAACTTCACGGTCAAATATGTGTGGAAGAATGTGACGAAGTATAAGATCACGGTCACGGGCGGAAAAGCCTATAGCGAAAAAGCAAGAACGAATGTGATCACGGAAGGCATGCAGGGAGACCCGGTATTTGTCTCCTACGATACGCCTGCTTCCGGAAAATATGTCACCGATATCCTGTACGAAGGGAAAAGCATCGATATCTTCGATTATGACGGCGGACTTGTCATGCCGGCCAAAGAAGTCACTTTCACGATCGTAACTTCTGACAGAAAGACGGCGACCGTGGATCTTCGTTCCGGTTCCGGAAAACTGAGTGAGGATGCCTATGTCTATAACCGCCCGTACGGTGCTTCGATCACGATCCCGCCGGTGAAAAACGAGATCGATCTCGATGGAGACGGCACGAAAGATATAACGGTGACCTGGAATCCCGGAGATCCGGAAGCGGCCGTTACCAAAAACGCGGGAACGAATCTTAAGGGTTCTTATACGGTCAATACTTCCGAAGCAAATACGCCCTATAAGTCGGTGATCTATATCTTCAGTGAAGATGCATCAGTAAAGACACCGACACCGACGCCCAAGCCGATACTTTCCATCACACCGGCAGTTCCGGTGACACCGGAGGGTACATCCGAATCGAAGGAAACTGCTCCGTCCTCTTCAAATACGGAGATCACAGAGACCGAAGTGACCACGGATCCTTCGGAAACTTCCGCCGTAACAGATCCTTCTTCGGAAACATCTGATCCGATTGAAAACAGGACTACTGAAACAACTGAACCGGCAGGAGACAGAGCTGAAAAAGCCTCCACCAAAAATGACGGAGGCATTCCGATGATCGTATGGATCGCGATCATTCTATTGATATTGGCTGCCATTGGAGTCGGAGTGTTCTTATTCATGAAACTGAAGAAGAACAAGGCATGAGACAGGTATGATTTTTGAATCGCTGTTTTAACCGACCATCCTGTACCAGCACGAGGAAATAATAGATTTCTCCACGTGCGCATTTGCAATAGTATCGGTGAAGGCTGGTTCCATCGAATAATGGAATCATTATTTCCGTGTATAGTTGTGTATGGTCCGCGACAGGCGGGATAATCACTCTGCGTGGATTTACATAACGAAATTGATCACAAAAACCAGAATTCCGCAAACGAGAACAACAATACCCCGGATCCTCATTCCGGATACGGCCTTAGCGTTGTCACGATATTCTTTCTTCACCGAGAGTTTCGGAAAGATCACCATAAAAAGTCCAAGCAAGCAAATAATAGCACCTAAAATCGCATACGGCATAATAAGCCCTCCTAAATAACTTGTTTCCCCAATGGTGCTCAAATACTGTTCTCTTGGATTATAGCATAAGCGAATGATCGTCTTGTTTGTAATTCCCTGTTTCTTTGCGCAATCTTTCTTTATGAAAAATCTTTGGAAAAAGCACTTGACTCTGACGTTACGTCATAGTTTATAGTAAAGCCACCAAGCTAAGTGGAGGACGAAAACATGATGACGGTACATGAAGTAAGTAAGCTCGCCGGGGTGAGTATACGCACTCTGCAGTATTACGACAAGATCGGTCTTTTGCATCCGACGGGATACACCGATGCGGGATACAGACTGTATGACGATACGGATCTGGAACGCCTTCAGCATATCTTACTGTTTCGTGAATTGGAGTTTCCGCTTAAGGACATTCAGGCGATCCTAAGTAGCCCCGACTTTGACAGAAACAAGGCTCTGGATCAGCAGATCGAGCTTCTGCGTCTTAAGAAGGAGCACATCGAGAACCTGATGAATTTCGCGCTTGGAATAAAGAAAGTAGGAGTAAGGCATATGGATTTTAAAGCCTTTGATAGAAGTAAATTAGATGAGTATTCCCGCAGGGCAAAGGAGCAGTACGGAAATACACCGGAGTTTAAGGAGATGCAAGAGAAATCCAAGAACCGGACGAAGGAAGAGGAGAACCTCATGATGGACCGATTCATGCTGCTGTTTCAGGAAGCCGGAAAGATGAAGGAGAAAGATCCGGCATCACCGGAAGCACAGGACATGGTGAAGAAGATCCGGGAATTCATCACGGAGAACATGTACACCTGCACCCCCAAGATCCTGCGCGGCCTTGGAAAGATGTATTCCGGCGGAGGAGAATTTACCGAGAACATCGATTCCTATGGCGGAGAAGGCACAGGTGCTTTTCTCGATAAAGCAATCCAGATCTACTGCGATCAGGCAGAATAATTCACATGGCAGCGCACCGCACAAAATCTGATATTGACATATGTCGGAAATGAGCATACGATAATAAATGACATATGTCGGAAACGAGGTGACGCTATGCCACGAAAGCCAAGATGCAGAAATATCGGCGGATACCCGGACTACTGGATGTTTACGCCCGAAGAGACCTCTTCTGAGGAGGCGGTCGTGATGAGTCTCGATGAATTGGAAACGATCCGTCTGATCGATTACGATGGGAAGACTCAGGAAGAATGCGCCAGGCAGATGGAGGTGGCAAGAACGACCGTCACAGCCATATATGACAGCGCACGAAAAAAGATCGCATCCGCGCTGATCGACGGAAAGAGACTTCAGATCCGTGGCGGAACGTACCGGGTAACCGGCCGGTATCGGATTGATATACATGAGAAAGGAATGAATGTTATGAGGATTGCAGTAACCTATGAGGATGGAAAAGTATTTCAGCACTTCGGTCATACCGAGCAGTTTAAGATCTATGACATTGAGGAAGGGACAATTAAAGACGCTAAAGTCGTAAATACCAACGGAAGCGGCCACGGCGCACTGGCCGGTTTTCTCAAGGCAGCGGAAGTGGATACCTTGATCTGCGGAGGGATCGGAATGGGCGCGCAGATGGCGCTTGAAGAAGCTGGAATCAAGCTTTACGGCGGAGTTTCCGGCGATGCTGATGCTGTGGTAAAAGCACTGCTGGATGGAAATCTTTCTTATGATCCGGATGCCAAGTGTGACCATCACGAGCATCATGGGGAGCATGAATGTGGAGAGCACGGCTGCGGTCACCATGAAGGTCACTCCTGTCACCATGGACAATGCTGAATAGGATCCTAATGGGCCGTCTCATGTTACTGTTTAAGGAAGCCGGCTCTCTTTTTGAAAACTAAACGCTGAATTGAGTGATGAGGAAACAGATGAAGATTCAATGGATCAAAGGAAAGACAGATAACTGCTACATCGTATCAGAAGGGAAAGATGCGATCCTCGTGGATACGGCCAGCGGCCAGTCCTATGAAAAAGTACTGGAAGAATGCAGCAAGTATAACATGCGCCTTATCGTACTGACACATGTGCATTTCGATCATGCGGAAAATGCGGCGAAACTTTCAGAACATTTTGGGATACCGGTCGCCTATCATGCAGCAGACGAGAACCTCTTCGAGAGCTTCGATAACCAGCCGATGAAATCTTACGGGATCGTCGGTAAAGCCGTATTAGGTATGTCGCTGAACGTTCTGCGGAATACCGTGGTGAAGAGACCTGAAAACGTGCTCTATATCAAAGAGGGAGACGATTTGTCCGAATATGGGATCAACGCGAAGATAATTGAGCTTCCCGGCCATACAAAAGGATCGATCGGCGTAGATGTAGAAGGAACGGACCTGATCGTAGGCGATGCGCTGGATAACTGGATCACACCTGCCACCGGACACCTGTATTGTGATAAGGATGCCCTTAAGGCGAGCGCGGAGAAGATACGAGCCTTAGGCCCCAGAAAGATCTACTATGGTCACGGGAAACCGACAGGACCAAAGTAATCATGCCTATGGGGCGTTCTCAAGTAGATTTTTCAACAAAAAAGTTAGTTTTTTACCAAATCGCGATTTGGTTTGCTGATATAATCCTCTCGAAAATGGTTCATCGAGGAGAAGGAGAAAATCAGCGATGCGCATCGGATTATATGTGACCTGTATTTTGGGCAGCTTTTTCGGCCTGTGTGTGAAATGGCTGTATAAGCCGGCCCGCCGTGTAAGAAATTTTCTTCTGACCACATTCATATCGCTGGTCCTTCTGTCCCAGCTGGAAAGCCTCTATCTCATCGCGTTGAGATCACCCTTTTTTTCCATGATCGCGATCATTCTTTTTAACCATTACTGGTTCTATTTCAGGCCCTTCTATCCCAATAGTGATCCGGCGGGGAATGGTATGGCATATGGTTTCCGATCCTTTTTTATCATGATTTCCAGCGTGATCCTGGGTGTGATATCTTTCCTTCTGATTCAGTTTTTCAAAGTGAACGGAAACCCGATCGGTTTATATATTGTGTTAGCTTTTGCCACTTTGATCAGCATTTCTATTATGCTGAAGAACCGCGAGTCGCATCTTACCGGTGATGCACTGGATGAAAGTGCAAGATGGGCGAAACTGCGCACGGAAGACTATCGGGATGCACTGTTCCGGGAAAGTATGCTGGAGGGAAATGACGAGTGGGAAGGAAAAGAACTGGATGCGGTCCCGAAAGAACTCGAGCACTGGGATGTATATGGAAGTAACAATATCAAAGTAAATACGTATGGTAAGTTGTGTTTTTTTCTTCTGGAAGGGAAATTTACTTTTTCGACCGAAACACATAGTGTGTCCAGCTACGGACTTCTTCGCGGCTGCCTCGGATACGCAGGTGATGAGGGCGGAGATTCGCCGCCTGTGCCAAGGCATGTGGTCATGGCATGGTATGACCTTTCTGACGGAAATACGTATAAACTAGATGCAGATCTTCCGGATGAGCTGAATCACTATCTGGATGATGAAGAACGCTTCAGATGGGATAATATCGAATTTCAGATCCTGCCTCATGGCAAAGTGGTTATGTATCATAACTGGCGTAACCAGATCCATAACATTATGCTCGATTATCCTCTTCAGGGAAAAGTAACGAAGGAGTATGAGCAGAAGGTGTCGGACTTTCTGAAAAAGAAGAAGAACTATTTCATTGCCCACGAGAGGATCGGTGATGAGATCGGCGAAGTATCCGGATATCCTTCTCTTGAGACTATCAACAATTATCTGAAACGATTCCACTATACGATTACTTTCCGCTCGGAAAATGACCGCTTCAAAATCACGAAAACCATCTGCCGTTTCTTTAACGGTGAGAAGATCCTTTCCGGTGGGGAATGGGAAGAGAAGATGGATCCCGCCCGCTTGAAAGATGTGTTCCTGCGGTTTGAAGACGAGAATAAAAAATACTCCTGCTTCCTATACTTCAACAAAGAGGAGATCCTTCGCGTGTTTGACGAGGCATTTGGAAATCCCGGGGACTCCTCGCAAGGAGAATTTATCATCCGGGTCGGAACGGAGAAAAGTGCTTTTGCATTCGAAATCAAAGCAGGCGATAAGAGCTATCCGCTTAAAGAAACAGAGTTCAGGCTTTATAAGAATAACAAAGACGACGGCGGAAAACTCGTGTTTAAGAGCTATAATGGGAACCATAAGAACCTGATGTAAGGGGTAGATTATGGCGAAAGATAAGAAGATAAACGGCTGGTCGTGGGATCTGTTTATTTCTGATGATGAGAAACTGATTGCAACGAGTAATGGCAGAAACGGAATCTATGTTTATGATCTTGAGACGTTAAAGCCTGTTCTTAAGACCAAAACAGTCAGCTATGTTGGATACGTTGCGGTATCTCCGGATAGAAAACGGGTGGCCGCAAAGAACACCAGCGGGCTTCTGGCGCTTCTATCCATGGAAACCGGTGAAGAGATCTGCCGAAATAAAATGGCGGAGGGCGAAGGCTACCTCATGACATTCACCGACGACAGTAAGTATGTTCTGGATCTGGATCATTGGGGCAGAACGATGCTTCTAGATACGGAGAATCATTTCAGTATGTTGGACGAGGGTTTTCAAGACAAGGACGGACATACTTTGTTTTCTTATCTCCATTATGACCGTTTCAGCAGAAATATCTATAAGATCGTGGATCGGGGACACGGATATAAATGTGCGGCAGCGATGGTTACTCCTGCTGATAAAGATCACATCTCATATAAGGTGATACGGGAATTTCAGGGACCTGCGCCGAATCATCTGATGGGCATTTCTTTCTGCAAAGAGAAGAACTATTACCTGACTTCGGACAAGAAACAGATCGTCGCTACGGATAAGAATTTCCAGGAGATCGAAAGGATCCCGCTTCCGTTTAAAGATGAAGAGGCGTATAGATATATCCGGAAAATATGGGTATCTCCCGGTGAAAAATATGCGTTCATTTCTATGGGCGGAACGGACTCGGCTTTGTTTGAACTATCGTCCATGAAACTGGTCCGTGAGTTTGAATATGAATGTCTGGCGGATTTTAAAATGATAGAGAAAGACTCAAAATATATTATCTCCACCTGGTTGGGAACATATATAGGCAATATATAGCCCTGTTTTTCATTTACAATTCATGCCCTTGGTGTAGCTTAAGTTACAGTGCTTCTAAACATGTCGCAAACGCTACAGCCAAGGGCGTTTTTGAATATTGTAGCCTGTGATCCCGGGTGGTACATTGTAATCACAACAAAGGGAAAACACCAGCAGACAGGAAAACAATAAAGCTGGAATCACAGGAGGTAATAACATGAAAGGTTTAATCGTAGCAGTAGCAGTAGCAGCAGCAATCACAGGTCTCTTTATTTTCGGAGCAAATGCAATGCTTGAAGAAAATGACGCTAAGAACGGAAGAAACAAGAAGACTGAAACAACAGATACCGTCACAGTTGAGACAACAAACGGCAACGCACTTCACGATGTTTTTGTAGAACGTGGAATGTAATTCCGAAACAATAGCATTATCTATCTTTCCCCAAACCTGGCGGCTATCTCAAAAGATAAGCTGCCTTTTTTCATGTTTCATATGTATAATCAAAAGTGGGGATGTTTTTAGAAAACGGATCGGAGGTATGGACGATGGGGGACAGGAAGCAGGGTATCACCGGATATTCCACAGACAGGAACGGTGATGAGATTTTCGAGCTCAGGAAAGCAAAACTAAAAGCACTTGTATTTCATGGTGTTTTAGTATTCGTTGCTGTTGTTATCGTTTGCATGACCAGATTAAGACCGGAAGGGAAGTCTGCGCACAGGATCCTTGTGGAGGTGCTGCTGTCCCTGGGTCTCGCTCTGATCATCGGGCTGGTCTATGGAATCTACAACGCTTCCAAGGTGAAAAATATCCGCGTTGCTGTCAGTAAGACCGATGTGGATGTGACCGTTGGAAAAGCACATGGGGTATATCTGATCGAGGATTTTCTCAGGTCTGAGAAAGAAATCGTCAAGGGGATCAACCAGAATTACCTGATCGTTTTTCAGGATCCGGAAGGTGGAGAAAATCAGAGGATCCTGCTTCGGGGTCTTTCGAGTACTCTTTTTAGAAAACTGGTGGACGCGATTACGCTCCGAAAAGTGGAGCTTTCCGGAGAGACCCCCGAATACATTCCGTTTGAAGGGGATACTTATAAAGGCGCAGAAAGCGGATCGAATGTGAAGCAGATCCTGAAGATCTTCTGGTGCATGACAGCGTTTTCTGCTTTCGTTGCTGTGCTTATCTGCGTCATGCGGTTCGCCACGAAGTGGCTTACCGGCACAAAGGGTTCGATCCTGGCCGGTGTAGCTCTTTTGATATTCATCAGCACATTTTTAGTAACGGTCTTTTTCTCAAAAGGACTGAAAAAAGAGGACAATGATGACATTATAGATCTTTCCCTGGGGGAGAAGTCTCTCACGATCAACGGGAAAGAATATCCCTTCGATAATATTCTTTCGATCTACATGACATCTCCTGTTCTGACAAAGGTCTTCGAGGAACACCGTGACTTCAAAATGGATGTGCGCGGCGAGTCGGAAACAGTCTGGTATTTCGTTGGGAAGAGAAGAGCTCCTAACGAGACGGAAGGCGTCGTTTCCCAGGGCCGTTCCTGCGAATATCCCGCCCTCTATGCGAGGATCATGGTCCTTTGCCGAGAGCACGGCATCAAGTTCATCGAAAAATCAGATGTGACAGGTGAGATATAAACCAGTAGTTTCTGTCGCGATGAAATCGAGTAGATTATAATGACATAAGAATAATCGAAAGAAGGCATATGCGATGCAGGTGATGACAAACACGATCCGTCCGGATGAATATATGGCGATGAGAAAAGCAGTCGGCTGGCATGAGTTCCCGCTGGAACAGGCTGCCGAGGGCTTGAAGAACTGCTATATCTGGTGTATCCGTGAAGACGACCGCCCGATCGCTCTGGGAAGGATCATCTGGGATCATGGCTATGTGATCTATATCGCAGATGTTATCGTGCTTCCGGAGCATCAGGGTCAAGGCCTGGGAAGAAAGATCATGGAGACCATGATGGACTTTATCCACGCCCAGCTGAAACCGGGATACCTGTTTATGGTGTCCCTAATGTCCGCCAAAGGAAAAAACGAGTTTTATAAGAAATTCGGATTTGTGGACCGACCGTCGGAACAGTTCGGACCCGGAATGCATCAGTGGCTGGAAGGGGATAAAGAAGTATGAATATACGTACAAAACAGTTTCAGATTTTAACAGACATCGAGCTTGCATGGAAACTCATGACGGATGTCTATGATCCCGAGGGGAGCAACGGACCGGCGGCACCGTTTCTGGAGTATGCGATCACCTGCTGCTGGATGGATAAGAACTATCTCCGCCTCAACCGTTTCTGGCTGGATGGAGACCTGCCGGTGGCTTTTGTATTCTACGAAAATCCGGTCACCTCTACTTACTTCGTTCTTCGTCCGGGTTATGAGTTCCTGGCGGGGGAGATGATCGAGTATGCAGAAAACGCATATCCGAAGTTTGATGATCCGCGCGAGTTTAACCTGTACGGCAGCCAGACTGCGCTGATCGAAGAAGCGAAGAAACGCGGCTATCAGGTCGTGTATGAGGAGACGGAAAATTACTTCGATTTCCGGGAAGGAAAACTCGATTATCCGCTTCCGGAAGGATACCATTTTGTGGATTCCTTAACATCGGATCCGCTCAAGTCGGCCAAGTGTATGTGGGACAGTTTCATGAGCGAAGACTTCGGTGAATTTACAGATGTGGAGACCCCGAAAAAGAACGGCGGAGCTAGTGCCCATGAGCTCTATCAGGATGTGTATGGCTGCACGATCGCTCCTTCTCCGCACGCCACTTACGATTACACCGTGATCATCGCAGATGAGAACGAAGAATATGTCTGTTTCTCAGGCATGTGGTGGGTGCCGGAAAATAAGCTGGCCTACATGGAGCCGCTGTGTACGGTTCCGTCGCATCAGCATAAGGGACTCGCTGCCGCAGCGCTCTCCCGCCACGACAGCGTGCTCCGTCCGCTCGGCGCCGAGGTCATGACGGGCGGCGGCAATGATTTCTATCAAAAGATCGGTTACAAGGGCGTTCATATCAGGCGCCACTACACGAAAGCTTAAGACATTCGGAACACAGCATCTTCGGAGGAAGGAACATGAGATACGATCTGAGCGGAAAATGGGAGATAAAGCTCCCCGACGGAAGAATAAAATCGGACGGCTTCCTGCCCGGTTCCCTTGATGAAAACAGCGTCGGAGATTCCGACCGCGTTGCAAAGGCATGGCATCCCGATATAGAGGACCGCAGCGGCGAGGATACCGAGTTTACGGACGTCGATTCCCGCATCACGACCAGGCTTACGAGGCGTTTTACTTATGAGGGACCGGCAGAATTTACAAGGTTTTTTGAATATGATGTCAGGGCGGACAGGAGTTATTGTCTGCATATAGAGCGCACCCGCGCGGCTTCGGCCTTTGTCGACGGCAAAGAGGCGCACCGCATCGCTTACGGGCTCAGCACGCCCACTGTTTTTGACGTGACCGGGCTGCTGCGCAAGGGCAGCGTGATCAGACTCGTCACCGACAATACCTACCCCGGCATGCCCTACCGCGACATAACCTTTTCCTCCGCCGCGACCGATGAAACGCAGACCAACTGGAACGGCGCGGTAGGTGAGATATTCATCGAGGAAACCGGACATGCGCGCATTTTGGAGGCCCGTGTACTGCCCGAGATCGGCGGAACGGGTACCGCGGATGTGGTGGTTGAAGCTGCAGACATAGGGGCAGGTGCAGATGAAAGAACCGTCCCCATGTCTGCGATCCTCAGGCTCGAAGGCGCATGTCTTCAGGCTCCCGTCGAAAAAAAACTGCTCCTCTCTCACGATAAGCCGACAGAGATCCGGTTCGATGCCGTTTCATTCTCATCCGAAGCCGCAGGAGCACGTTGGGACGAATATGAGGGCAATCTGCACGAGCTGCGGATCACGCTGTTCACAGGCGGCAAAGCCGCAGACAGCAGGACCGTCCGCTTTGGTCTCAGGACCTTCTCTTACGATGATACCGGACGATTGACACTGAACGGCCGGCGTATATTCCTCAGAAGCGAGGCAAACTGCGGTCTTTTCCCCGAAACAGGCCATCCGCCGATGGACATTGAGAGCTGGACTGCGATCGTAAAGACCTACAAGTCCTACGGAGTCAACTGCATCCGCTTCCACTCCTGGTGCCCGCCCGAGGCCGCTTTCGAGGCTGCAGACAGGCTTGGCGTGATGATCGAGGCCGAGCTCCCGAACTGGAATCCGCGCGACGCTTTTAATGACGTGACCTGCTTTAATTTCTATAAAAACGAACTCACGCAAATAATAAAAACCTACGCGAACCATCCTTCTTTCGTTATGCTGGCGCTCGGCAACGAGCTGCACGCGAGCGACGAGGGCGTGGACAGAATGCACGAGCTCCTGCGGACCGCGCGCGAGCTCGATCCTACACGGCTCTATGCCTGGGGTTCGAACAATTTCTACGGCAATAAAGGCGCCGATCCCGACAGCGATTTCTATACCGGCTCTGATCATTACGGCACGCCCCTGCGCTTTTCGGGCAATAAAGGCACTATCAACGCCACCGCGCCCAATACGCGCAGAGACCTCTCGGCAGTTCTCGGCAGTATCCGCGAAAGCTATAAAAAGCCCGTATTTACTTTCGAGGTCGGCCAGTACGAGATCCTGCCCGATATGAAGGAACTGGAGGAATTCAAAGGCGTTACAAGGCCCGACAATCTGACCGTGGTCAACGAGCGCAGAAAAAAGAACGGCATATCCGATGCCGAATGGGAGCGCAGAGTCAACGCAACAGGTGAGATCGCGCTCAAAGCCTACCGCGAAGAGATCGAGGGCGTGCTGCGAACTCCCGGGCTTTCGGGTATCTCCCTGCTCGGATTGCAGGATTTTACCGGCCAGGGTACGGCTCTTGTCGGCATGCTGAATTCCCATCTGCGGCCGAAGCCTTATCCGGTCTCGGATCCCGCGCGCTTCGCGAGATTTTTCACTGACCGCGCTGTACTCGTGCTTTTTGACCGCTATACCTATGAGAACGGTGAGACTTTTACCGCGGAGGTCAAAGTTGCGAATTACGGCAAAGAACCGCTTCCCGGCGAGTTTTCATACAGACTCGAAACCGCCCCTTCGCGACGAGGTTATACAAATTCCGCCCCGGCTGCCGGGGCAGTCTCCGGTTCAGCCATCGCGTCGGGATCTTCCGTACCCATATCTGCAAGCGGGCACCGGGGCAGCGCGGAAGCAGGCATAAACTCCTGCCCTCCCGGCGAGCTGACCTCGCTCGGCACCTTCAGCATCCCGCTCACCGGCTTTGACCGTGCCCAGAAGCTCATGCTCACCGTAACCGTCGGCAACATCGGCGCCAAGTATCCGATCTGGGTCTACCCGCATGTCGATCCGGCATGCCCCGAAGGCGTATACGAAACCGAAGTTTTCGACGACAGGGCAAAGGATGTCCTCGCGCGCGGCGGCAAAGTCTATGTGACTCCGCACTCCACAAAAGAGGCAATCCCGGATTCAATAAAGGCACAGTTCACGACCGATTTCTGGTCGGTCGGCACGTTCCCTGAGCAGGAAGGCGCTATGGGCCAGCTCATAAAGAAAGACCATCCGGTGTTTAAGGGCTTCCCCACAGACGAATGGTCCGACTGGCAGTGGTTCCGTATGGCATCGCAGCGGGCTTTCATCCTGCCCCGTTATATGGACGCGATCATCACCGAAATGGACTGCTATGTACGGCAGCGCCCGATGGCGCAGCTCTATGAAGCAAAATACGGTTCCGGCCGCGTACTCTTCTCCTCGATGGGACTGCAGGATCTGCAGGAGTATCCCGAAGCCAGAACGCTGCTCGACTGCATATACAAATATCTGGGCTCCGATGATTTCGAGCCGATGCAGGAATTATAATTCAAGGATCATACAGCCACGGG
>JAEEGJ010018379.1_pt1 | contig 15619 bp, 11 predicted proteins | sample 8958761 | NCBI WGS metagenome assembly JAEEGJ01 (sample SAMN16246546, study PRJNA631951) | gut metagenome | biome: gut microbiome; feature: rumen; material: RS-attached | host: Bos | place: Iran: Karaj | collected 2018-10
ACGGAGCACAGAAGAAGCAGGTGCTCCGAAAGCAGGTTCACAGCAAGTAAAGGGAACGGTGTCATGGGGTCAGATATGGATGGTCATGGTCAATACATTCTTTCCGTCCGCGCGCCGGTAGCTGACCCGGTCCATGATGGTCCGGACCAGATGGATGCCGAGACCGCCGACGGGACGGTTTTCCACGGAAGTCGAAAGGTCGGCCTCCGGCGCGGCGGTGGGGTCGAAAGCCTTGCCGCTGTCGGTCAGCGTAAACTGCAGGCCGCTCTCCTCCCTGACGGCGTCCAGGTCCATGCTTCCTTCGGTTCCCGGCGGATAGGCGTACATGATGACATTGGTCACGGCCTCCTCGAGCGCCAGGTTGATCTTCGTTGAAAGACCGGGGTCCAGGTGATTGTCCGCCAGGAATCCGTCGACGAAGCCGGCCAGCCGGGAAACCTGCCGGATATCGTTCTCCAGCGTCAGGTGACGGGTGTTCTTCCCGCCGAGAAAATGCAGGAACAACATCGTGAGGTCATCGCTCTGCGGTGCGTTGCCGACGAACCCGGAGACCCGGCGCTGCATGTTCTTGAGATGGTCCGAAGCGCTTTTTCTCCCGTGGAGCGCCTCTTCCATGCGGGCTTCGCCGAAGAGTTCATGCCGGGAGTTCTCCGCCTCGGTCAGGCCGTCGGTGTAAAGGAAAAGGGCGTCATCGTGATGCAGGTCCGTCTCCTGTTCGACATAAGGGTACCCCGGGACGACTCCCAGCGGAAGATTCGGACGCACGGGCAGCGCGAAAATATGGTCTGTCAGGGCCCGCGGCGGATTGTGGCCGGCATTGCAGTAGCATAAATGCCCGGTGTCCAGGCTCAGGACACCGCAGAAGAACGTGACGAACAGATTGTCCTCGTTCATCTCCACCATACCGTCGTTGATGGATCTCACGATCAGCGCCGGACTGTCTTCCCGGGCCGATACCGTACGGAAGGCCGTACGCGTCACGGCCATCACCAGAGAGGCGGGGACCCCCTTGCCGCTGACGTCGCCGATGCAGAAGAAAAGCTTTTCGTTCCGGATGAAGAAATCGTACAGGTCTCCGCCGATTTCCTTGGCCGGAATGATGGAGGCGGACATGTCCAGGTCGTTCCGCTCCGTAAAGCACTTGAGCGGGTCCGGCACCATGGACATCTGGATCCGGCTCGCGACGCGGAGCTCCCCTTCCATCCTTTCCTTGCGATGGATGAGCTCGTTGTTCTTAAGCTCGCTCCGGACGGAATACCGGAGGATGATGATCAGCATGACGAGACCCAGCAGCTGGAAGAGACGGGTCAGCAGGTCGGTCTTCCGCATCCCGCCGTAAATGTCGCTGTCGGGGATGATGACGCACATCGACCATCCCGTGCGTTCGACGGGGGCGTAATAGGCGTGGTTTTTCCGGCCGCTGATCCGGACGGTCATCTTGCCGGACCGTCCTTCCAGCATCTCCCGGTTCAGCTCCTTGAAGGACAGGCTGTCCTTCAGCTGGCCCACGACTTCGTCCACCGTCTTGGCCATCACCACGTCCTCCCGCGGACTGAACATGAACAGCCCGTTGCGGCTGAGCATGACGTTGCGCGAATGGGGATATAGTTTGAGGTTGCCGACCAGGTCCGTCAGCCAGTCCAGGGAGATGTCCCCCGTCAGGACGGCCGCCTCCCGCCCCTCGTCATCGAAGATGGGGACGGAATAGGTCGTCATCAGCATCTCCCCTCCTCCGATGTCGACATAGGGTTCGGACCAGTATCCTTCCTTCAGTTCCAGCGGTTTGACGAACCATTCCTTGGAGGGATAATCATAGGTTTCGGTGGCCAGGGAGCGGGTCACCAGCTCGTCTCCGGACCGGAAAGTATACGGAGCCAGCTGCGGATGGCGGGGGTCATACCCCGGAACCAGCGCGACGGTGGATCCGACGATGACGGGGTTGTCCCCGACCAGAAGACGGCCGACGCTCGCGAGCGAGTCCGGATGGGACAGACTCCACCGGGCGATCCAGACCTTGTTCCGGACGGCGGCTTCCGCCTGGTTGATGATGTCCATGATTTCGCTCCGCATGAGATTCAGGCGGCTCTCCGCCCGCATCGACAGCTCGTCCTGGATGGTCCTCCGCGCGAAAATGCCCTGGAAAAGCGACGTCGCCTCCAGCGTGACGGCCGCCACGACGACCAGCAGGATGGCCGTCCGCGCGGACTTCCCGACGGAGAGTCCGGAGAAGAGGTTCTTGAGCTTCATTTCGGGAGCGTATCTTTGCAAAGATACTATTTTTTGATGTTATTTTGTGATTTCGTACCTTTGTATGATTATTAATAACACTATGAATCTTCTCAAAAGCGCCCTGATCCTCGTTTGCATCAGCCTGTCCGCCGCCGGTGCGGCGCAGAACCGAATCATCGCCCCCAGTGTCAATCCCGTGGAAGACTCGCTCGCGGTCGCCCGCGTCCGGGCGAAGATGGACTCGATCCGCCAATACCGTCCCACCGTCGCGGTGGTGCTGGGCGGCGGCGGCGCACGCGGCATGGCCCATCTGGGCGTCCTGCGGTACATCGAAGAAATGGGCATTCCGGTGGATCTGGTGGGCGGAACCAGCATGGGCGGTCTCGTCTCGGGCCTCTATTCGCTCGGTTTCGGAGCGGAGTACCTGGATTCGCTGGTGCGCGCCATTGACTGGACCGTGATGATGTCCGACAAGATTCCGGACAGCTTCCAGACGTACAAGGTCCGCCGCAACAAGGAACGTTTCGCGCTCACGGTCCCGTTCCACTATGACGACGAGGACATGCGGTCCCGGATCGACCGGCAGACCCGCTTCAACAAGAATTACGAACAGAGCGACACCCGTACCGGCGACATGAGCCGGGAGATGATGGCCAAGGTCGGCATTGGCCTTCCGGACGGATTCCTGTTCGGATACAACGTCCGGAACACCCTCAGCTCCGTGACCGTCGGCTATCAGGACTCCCTGGCTTTCGACGAGCTTCCGGTTCCTTTCTTCTGCGTCGCGACGGACATGCTCAGCCTGAACGAAAAGAACTGGACCGCGGGCAGCCTAGTGGACGCCATGCGGTCCACCATGGCCATTCCCGGCTATTTCCGTCCGGTGCGGCTGGAAGGCATGGTGCTGGTGGACGGCGGCACGCGCAACAATTTCCCGGTGGACATCGCGAAGGCGATGGGCGCGGACATCGTCATCGGCTCTGAAATGCCCACGCCCCGCAACCTGGCCGACCTCGGCGGCCTCGCGAACCTCATCATGCAGAACATCACCCTGATGTCCGTCGACATCTGCGAAGCCAACCGGAAGAATACGGACCTCCTGCTCCAGCATGAACTGAAGGGTTACACGATGCTGTCCTTCGACTCCGCGAGCGTGGATGACATCATCGCCCAGGGCTATGCCAAGGCGGTGGAGAACAAGGAGGCCTTCGAAAAGATCGCGAAGCGGGTCGGCGCCGTCCCGGGCGCCCAGGCCCCTGAGCGGCGCCAGGCCATCGACCTGGCCAAGCACAAAGTCCGGATCGGGGAGATCCGGTACGAAGGCGTGACGGAGAAAGAATCGAAGTATATCATCAGCCCCGCCCTGCTGCCCCGAGACCAGATGTATGGCCGGGCGGAGATCGAGAGCGTCCTTTCCGCCTTGTACGGCACCAAGGCGTTCGAGTCGGTCACGTACCGGATCAGCGGTGAGCAGGAGCCCTACACGCTCATTTTAGACTGCCAGAAGGGCCAGACCAACGAGGCCGGCGTCGGCCTCCACGTGGACCTGGACGAAGCGATCTACCTGGGCGCGCATCTGGGCATCGGCACCCGGAGGCTTTCCGGGCTGCGCTTCATTTCGGAAATCAAGGTGGGCCAGGTCTCCCTGCTGGACATGGACCTTTCCTACAAGCCGCTGGCGCAGCTTCCGGTCTTCGGGGTCGCCTGGAAGAACTCCTACCGGAATTTCAGCTACCGGATTGATGACGACAGCCAGGCGCGGGCTTTCTCGAAAGCACGGTACAACGGGGTGAACACCCGGCTGGAACTGTATGCCGAGGACGCCCAAATGGTCTATGGGAACGTCCGTTTCGGCGCCGCCTATGACATGGAGCCGTACGAGAACTACCTGGACGACCAGATGCACTGGCAGGGCTGGGATTTCCGGAGCCGCTGGTTCTCCACCTTCGCCTCCCTCCGCTACGACACGTTCAACGAGAGCTATTTCCCGACCCGTGGCTTCCGTCTCACGCTGGACACCCGCTACGTGTTCGACGGATACTCCATCTATCTGGAAGATGAAGGAATGGAGGCAGGCGAGCATTATGAAGGGGAGGTCCCTCCGTACAGCGTCGGAACGGTCCATGCGTCCGCCGCGCTGCCGCTCGGCCGCGTCGTCGTTCTGCAACCCTCCGTTTATGCCGGCTGGCAGACGGAGCAGCCCGGGCACATGAACTTCATCCATACGCTGGCCGCCGGCGGCACCCAGGCGGGCCGGTACATCGACAATCAGATGCCGTTCTTCGGATTCAGCCAGGGGTTCTACGTGTGCGACAATTTTGCCGCCACCGCCCAGATGGACGTCCGTTTCCGCCTCAACCACAAGAATTTCCTGACGCTGCGCGGCGGCGTGTTCCAGAACAAGAACGCGCTGGCCGACCTGGTCCGGACCCGCCCCACGGCCTATGCCGTCGGCGCGGAGTTCGGGCAGAAAACCATCATCGGCCCCATGAAGCTCGGGGCGCAGTGGTGCGACAAGACCGGATTCTCCGTCGCCCTGTCGGTCGGTTTCGATTTCTAAATGACTGTTATTAAATTTATACCCTATGAAAAGCATCCGTATTCTGATCCTCGGCCTCTCCGCCCTCTTCCTGGTGGCGGCCTGCGGCCCTTCCCGTTACACGAATTCCAGCGTAAGCCTGGCCTCCGTCCCGGAGTATGCCTTCATCCAGCCTTATTCCTACATCATCCTTTATGGCGACGACGGGAAAGGATACTACAATGAGGAATCCTCCGCCAGGGCGACGAATGTGGTTTCGAACATCATCAACTCGGAACGCTTCCCCTTCTCCGACATGATTCCCGCCGATTATGACGGTGAAAACCAGGACATCAAGAACTGGATGCGGACCTTCCCGGATGTGGATCCGGCCAAGGCGGACCGCCTCCGCGTCCCCAAATCCCTCAAGAGAATGCTGGACAAGAGCGGTCTCCGCTACGGTGTCGTCGTCTACTCTTACGGCTACGTCCAGACCAAGACGGGCTACCAGCGGGAAAAGATTGAAAAAGCGGCCTCCAAAGTCATTGACAAGGCCATCGAGAACCTGACCGGCATCAGCGGTCTGACCAACCCTTCCAAGAATTACAGCGTGAGCTCCCCGTACGGCAACGTCCTCTACTGCGCCGTCATCGACGGAGAGACGGACCGGGTCGTCCATTTCGTCAACGAGACCCCGGCCCTCGCCTCCCATCCCGAAGAGAATGCCGATGTCAGCGAACTTGTCCACAAGCTCCTGAAAGAATTCATCCGGTAATTATTCCTGAGGTGCCGAGAGCGTGGATTTGACGTTTTCCTTGTATTTGCGGGAGACGGGGAGACTGGTCCCGTTGACAGTGACGGTATCCTGGGCGACCAGGACGGACTGCGCCACATTGACCAGATACGACCGGTGGATGCGGAGGAAACCGTCGCCCAGGAGATTCTCCCACTGGGAGATGCCGGTTTTGTTGCGATAGGTGTCGCCTGATGCCGTGACGATGCGGACCTCGGTGTCATTGGATTCCACATAGGCGATGTCGGCCTGGCGCAAAGTCACGCTTTTCCGTTCGGAGAAGAAGGTGACCGTCCGGTCTTGCGCCCGGAACCGCCTGTCCAGCCATTTGGACCAGTAGAAATCCCCGATGGACAGCACAGTGAGAATCAGTCCCAGAAAGGCCGGGTTGACGAGCATGGGGGCGACGTTCTTTCCATCCACATATCCGAACTGGTTGATGCGGGTCCAGACCGCGTGATGGAGAATCAGGATCAGGACGATGACGGCGACCAGGACGGCCGCTGACAGGTAGACCTTGTCCATCGGCTTGCGAGCCTTGGGCATCAAGTATTCGAGCGCCAGGGCGCAGGGGCAGAAGATCAGGCTGATCAGGACCGCCTGGACCATCGTATAGTCCAGGCTGACCAGGATGGCCGAGAGCAGCGCAAGCGCCGCCAGCCAGTAGGCGATCTTTCCGAGCAGTCTCATTTCAAGACAAAAATAGGCAAAAACCCTTGTGTAAACAAGATGAAAAGCCCTGCAGTGGGATTTGACGGCCTTGGAGAAGGTTTCAACTTTGGAGAAATCCGGCGGAGCGCCTTACCTTTGCATCAAACCCCAAAACACTATTTGTCATGAAAGAAGAAATCTATTATGTCGTGGACTCCCTGGGAGTCGCGCATCCGGAAACCATCGAACGGGCCGGCGTAACGCTCCCGCAACTCTTCGTGGAGGGCGGCCTGGGCTGGATGATCGGCATCTCCCTGTTCCTCATCGCCCTGTTCATTGCCGCCTGGAAAGCGCCCCGCTGGGTGCGGGAAATCGGCATCGGCGCCCTGGTCTTTGCCATTTACGGTACCTTGTTGGGCATACTCCAGGTACTAGATGCCCTGCAAGCGTTCGGAGATGTCGGTCTCGCTGTCATCTGCGGCGGCCTGAAAGTGACCCTGATTCCCACCTTCTACGGCCTCATCGTATTCTTCATCTCCCTGGTCATCCGCGTGATCCAGAAGCCGAGGATCTGAGCGCCTTGCATTATTTTTGCAGTGCGTCAAGCCTGGTTTTGCAGATTGAAACACTATGTTGAAGAGAGTTATCGTGATATCGGCAGCGATGTGGGCCCTTTGCGGATGCATTCCTTCCCTTTCGCCAGCTGAAACCTATAGCATCACCGGTGAGATCATCGACCCGGACGCCTGCCTGGAGCGGGCGCTTGCGGACATGCATGTGATTGCCACGGACAAATCGACAGGAAAAATCTATCCGGGTTCCGTCGGCACGGAAGACGTGAAAACCTGCCGGTATGCCCTGGAGAACCTTCCCGCCGGGGATTATCTGCTTCATTTTTCGAGCCCCTATTACGAAATTGCGGAGTATCCGGTGGCTTTGCAAGGGAACAAGACGCTGGATGTGACCTTGTCGCCGATCCCCCTCTTCAGCCTGGATGTCGAAGAACTCTATTTCGCCCCCAGGGTGAAAACGCGGCAGTTCTCGATTACGAACCTCACGGAGAAACCGGTTTCCCTGCGCCTGCGTCCGAATGGCGACATCGCATTATTGGTGCAGAAGATCTCCGGCTTTCAAAAAATGAACGAAACCATTGGATGGCGTTGCCAGCTCGATGCGGGCGAGACCAAAACCGTCACCGTCGAAATCCAACACGATGACAAGGAAAGCCTCCTGGAAGGCTCTCTGGCTTTGGAATTCAACGGAATGCGTCTGTCTTCCATTCCTCTGGTCATCGAAACGACCAGCCGGGATTTCTATGGCAATCTCGTGGGCCGGGTCACCGACGAACAGGGACATCCGCTCAAAGACATCCCCGTCTACTGCAATTGCACGGACACGATTGTCCTTTCGGATGAAGACGGACGCTACAGCTTTGACGACCTCCCCTATGTGAGCCAGGTCCAGGTCATCGCCCTGTCGGAGTTCTACAATTGGAAAATGTCCGAATTCAAGGAATATGTGCGGGACGAAATCGAGATCAACCTCTCGCTGGAACGATGCCGGAACCACCTGACCCTTGACCGGCAGGAAATCGATTTCGGAACCGGCTCCGTGTCCCATCCCGGCGCTCCGGTGTCTTTCGAAATCAACGTGACCGCCGAAACGGACGCCCCCGTCATGTTCCGGGTCCAGACGAAGGTTCTTGGAGGCGACGTGTATCCCGGCCTGCATTATATCGCCAACGGCTCGTTCCAATCCACCCAGAAGCTGTGGTTCCAATTGGACCGCAGCGTCGGCAACGTGGGTGATTTCCAATTCACGGCCATCCTGTGGACGGACTGCGCCGGTGTCTACCTGATTCCAGTCAAGTTCTCGAATACGGAGTAGACCGCATTCGGCCATTCCCCAAAAAACCGTATCTTTGAGGCCGGTAAATGAAACGAACGATGAATAGAGTCTTTGTTTTCCTGGCCGCCGGCCTCATGGCGGCATCAATGGCGGTTTCCTGCGTCATCAGAATCAACGGGAATGGTTTCTCGTGGGTGGGCGATTGTACGGAAGAAGGAATCGACCATGTTGAGGTTCGCGAGGTCGGGCATTTCCGGGCGGTTGCGTCCAGCCTTCCCGCCAATGTTTACTATGTTCAGGCCGACAAGCAGGAGGTCCGCGTGGAAAGCACCGAGGAGTTCGCCCCCAAGGTGCTGACCACGGTCGAGAACGGAAAACTGTCCCTCAAACTTGAGAACGGACGGTATCCCAGATTGATTCTCCGCGTGGTCGTGTCCTCCCCCGACATCGAGAGCCTGCAGGTCAGCGGCAGCGGCAGTCTGCTCCACGAGGGCGTCCTGCACGCTTCGGGCGACCTCGCCCTGAAAGTTTCCGGCAGCGGAGACATGCAGATAGGAAGCATCGACAGCAAGGATTTCAGCGCCCGGTGCAGCGGCAGCGGCGACATCCATATCGAAGGGCTCTCCTGCAAGGATTTCGACGGATCGGTCAGCGGTTCCGGGACCATGCGCCTGGGCAGCCTCTCCTGCGAAGGCTTCGACACCTCCGTCAGCGGCTCCGGCGACTTCTTTGTCGGCAAGGTAACCGCGAAGGGAGACGCCTCGGCTCAGGCCTCAGGAAGCGGAAACATCCGCCTGAGCGAGGTGACTGTCGACGGAGACATGGACCTGAAAACCAGCGGTTCCGGCGATATCACGGTCCATGGCTCCTGCCACGATGTAACCGCCACCACCTCCGGCTCCGGCAACATCTCCGGAAACCTGGCCCACACCGGCATCAGCACCAAAACGACCGGCTCCGGGGAGGTCAGGCTGTAGTCAGGGTATGCCCGTCGGTCCAATCTGTGGACCTGCTGACGGTCAGTGGAGGGGCTCCGATGCAACCTTCCCACGACAAAATCAGTGTGCACCCGAGTTTGAGAACACTAGATGTTTTTGCGGAACAGGTGTATATCGTGCTGGTGGCGCAGGTGTGAATAGTTGACGGCGCAGGTGTGGAAAAAGGGTTGGGACCTGCGCCATTGGATTCCGTAGATAGCCGTTTTGCGGCGCAGGTCCCCAGGCAAAAATCACACCTGCGCCAGAAAGCAACGCGACCTGCGCCGGCTGAAGGAGAGAATGGGGCCACAGGTGTTTCGGAGCGAAGCGACGCAGGGGGTCCGGGGGATTAGGCCCCCGGTTGGTTAACCGAAAAACCGAGGTCTCGGTTTTTCGAATGTTTGAGGGGGCGCAGCCCCTTCAATGAAGACGAAATAGAAAGAGACAGCGTGCGCGCTGTCTCTTTCTGTGGCCCCTGGGGGACTTGAACCCACGACCCACGGATTATGAGTCCGCTGCTCTGACCAACTGAGCTAAGGGGCCGGCCTGCGGGCGGGAGGCCAAGTGCCGTCGCCCGTTTTGCGGTGCAAAAATAGCAAACTTTCGGCAAATTATGAAATGAACAGCAGCTCCCGGTACTTCGGCAGCGGCCAAAGCTTGTCGTCCACCACTTCCTCGAGGGCGTCGATGGGCTTGCGGAGGGCGAAAAGCATGTTGGCGATGTCGGAGAAGGCGCGGGCGCGGGCGTAGGCGTCTTCGATGGTGTCCGCCTCCACGCGGGCGTCCTCGACCTGGCGGGCGCGCTGGCGGACTTCCTCCACGTAGCGGGTGATGTCGTCCAGGATGGCCAGCTCGGTGGCGCAGCCTTCCGTGTCGTCATAGACCTTGTCATAGAGAGACACTTCCTTCAGCAGGGAGGCTTTGTAGGCGATGGCGGCGGGGATGATGTGGTTGATGGACATGCGCACCATCACGCGGGCTTCGATCTGGATTTTCTTCGCGTAGGTCTCCCACTTGACTTCGTTGCGGGCCTCCAGTTCCTTTTCGGAATAGACGCCGGTGCGGGAGAACATCTCGACGGAAGCGGGTTTCAGGAACTCCTTGAACATCTCCGGAACGCTGTTTTCCGTGTCCAGTCCGCGGCGGGCGGCCTCGGCCTTCCACTCGTCGGTATAGCCGTTTCCATCGAAACAGACCGTGTCGATGACGGAGGCGATGATCGGCTTCAAGGTGTCCATCACCGCGACCTGCAGGGTCTTGCCCGTGGCGAGCTCCTTGTCGACGGCGGCCTTGAAGTCGAGCAGCTGCTCGGCCACGGCGGCGTTCAGGGTCGTCATCGCCCCGGCGCAGTTGGCGCTGGAGCCCACGGCGCGGAACTCGAAACGGTTGCCGGTGAAGGCAAAGGGAGAGGTGCGGTTGCGGTCGGTATTGTCGATGAAAATCTCCGGGATTTCCACCAGGCCCATGCGGGAGCCCTTCTTGCCGGCGATTTCGATGGGCGTGTCGGACGGGACCTCGAGCAGCTTGTGCAGCACTTCGGTCATCGTGCGGCCCAGGAAGGCCGATACGATGGCCGGCGGCGCCTCGTGCGCGCCCAGGCGGTGCGCATTGGTCGCGCTGGCGATGGAGGCCTTGAGCAGGGCGTTGTGCTTCTGCACGGCCGCCAGGACATTGACGAAGAAGGTGATGAACTGGAGGTTGCCCAGCGCGTCCTTGCCCGGAGCCATGAGCGGCGTGCCGGTGTCGGTGCCCAGCGACCAGTTGTTGTGCTTGCCCGATCCGTTCACCCCGTCGAAGGGCTTCTCGTGCAGCAGCACCACGAACCCGTGCTTCCGCGCGATGGCGTGCATCTGGTTCATCAGGAGCTGGTTCTGGTCGTTCGCCAGGTTCGTCTCGCCATAGATGGGCGCGAGCTCGAACTGGTTGGGAGCCACTTCGTTATGGCGTGTCTTGATGGGAATTCCCAGTTTGTGTCCGGCGATTTCCAGGTCGCGCATGAAAGCCGCGACGCGGGAAGGAATGGCGCCGAAATAGTGGTCGTCCAGCTGCTGGTCTTTGGAGGAGTTATGCCCGAACAGTGTGCGGCCGGTGATCATCAGGTCCGTCCGGGCGGCGAAAAGGCCTTCATCGACCAGGAAGTATTCCTGCTCCCAGCCCAGATAGGAGTAGACCTTGTTTACGGACGGGTCGAACAGGCGGCAGATGGGGAGCGCCGCGTCGGTGACCGCTTTCAGGGCCTTCTTCAACGGAGTCTTGTAATCCAGCGCCTCGCCGGTGTAGGAGATGAACACCGTGGGGATGCAGAGGGTGTCGTCCTGGATGAAGACCGGGGAGGTGGGGTCCCACGCCGTGTAGCCGCGGGCCTCGAAGGTCGCCCGGAGGCCGCCGCTGGGGAAGGACGACGCGTCCGGTTCCTGCTGGGCCAGCGCCTTGCCGTCGAAGGTCTCGATGACGCCGCCCTTTCCGTCATAGTCGATGAGGGAGTCGTGCTTTTCCGCCGTGCCTTCGGTCAGGGGTTGGAACCAGTGCGTGACATGCGTCACGTGGTGTTCCAAGGCCCATGTCTTCATGCCCGCGGCCACGCCATCCGCCGTCCTGCGGTCCAGCGGCTTGCCGCCCTCGATGCACTCGAGCAGGGCATAGAACGTCTTGGAGTCCAGATACTTCTGCATCTTTTTCCGGTCGAACACCAGTTCTCCGAAATACTCCGAAGGGAGACCTTCGGGAAGGTCCACAGGCCGCGCCTTCTTCATGAAGGATTCCCGCACCAGGTTGAATCTGTCCATCATAGCTGTTCGTCTTATAGGATTTCCAACAAAAAGGGACCGCTTCCCGAAGGGCCGGTCCCTATTCTAGTCGCTTGCCGGGTTGCAAGATACGAAGAAATTCCTTTTTGAACAATAAAATTTTTAAGAAACTTCCCCCGGCCGGCCGTGCAAGCCGTGCTAAAACTTGTAAAGAAAGCCGATGGTAATGTCGCCCAAGGGCTCCATGATGTCTTTGGTGGTGGCGGACAGACCCCAGTTGAAGGTGCGCTGATCCCGGCCGTCGGAGGTGACCGTGTGATTTCCCTGCATGGCCAGGGAGAACAAGTTCAGCCGGCTTTCCAGCCAGATGCGACGGTTCAGCTGATAGGTCAGGACAGGGACGATTTCCACGCCGAGAGTCGTTGAGCGGAGGTTCGAAATCCACACATGGTCCCGGGTCTCCGTCCGGTTCTGTGTAAAACTGAGCAGCGGATCCGCCTCCGCCCACAGGCCGAAGCGGTTATGGGCCAGCACCTGATATCGGGCGTAAGGGTTGACCCCCAGAGAGAAACTTCTGGACATGGCGCCGTCATTGGCGGAGCTGCTGCCGAATCCGACCCAGGGACGGATGCCGACCGCCCATTTGTCTCCGGCAAACCACCCGAGTTCAGGCGCCACATTGATGTTCGTTCCTTCGCTCCAGGTGGTTACGGTGCCGATTGCATTGGAAGCCGTGCTTCTGGAAGAATTGCTTTTGAAACTGAAGGATCCGCCGACATAATCCTGCGCGAAAGCGCTGACCGAGCAGAAAAGGACGGAAATGACAATTCCGAGAATTGCTTTTGGGGAGAAAAGATGATCGTTCATTAAAATTACAGTTTAAATGTCATGAAGCAGACATGCCCGCAAAGAACATGCCCCGCTTACAAAAACCCCCGCCGTAGGTACGGCGGGGGTTGTCGCGTTTAAGATCGGTTAATGACCTCAGACCTTGATCTCGACTTCGACACCGGAAGGGAGTTCGAGCTTCATGAGAGCGTCGACGGTCTTCGCGTTGGAATCGTCGATGTCCAGAAGACGGACATAGGAGTCGAGTTCGAACTGCTCGCGGGACTTCTTGTTCACGAAGGTGGAGCGGTTCACAGTGAAGATCTTCTTGCTGGTAGGAAGAGGAATGGGACCATTGACCTTTGCACCGGTAGCCTTCACTGTATCGACGATCTTGCTGGCGGACTTGTCCACGAGCATGTGGTCGTACGACTTGAGTTTGATTCTGATTTTCTGGCTCATTTCTATAAACTTTTTGATTTTTCTGATTACTCTTCGTCAAGGGGACGGTAGCCGCTCTTTTCCACGATGGTCTTGGCCAGGGCGGCCGGGACCTCGGCGTAGTGGTCGAACGTCATCGTGCTGGTCGCGCGGCCCGAAGAAAGGGTGCGCAGGACGGTGACATATCCGAACTGCTCCGCAAGCGGAACGTAAGCCTTGACGATGCGTGCGCCGTTGGCGGTGGAGTCCATCGCTACAATCTGGCCGCGGCGGCGGTTGAGGTCGCCGACGATGTCACCCATGTAGTCTTCCGGGGTCACGACCTCGAGGGACATGATCGGTTCCATGAGGACCGGGTGGCACTTGGGGCAGGCGTGACGGAAGGCCATCCGGGCCGCCAGCTCGAAGGAGAGCTGGTCGGAGTCCACCGGGTGGTAGCTGCCGTCAAGCAGCTCGACCTTCAGGGAAGGCACCTCGTAACCGGCGAGAACGCCGTTCAGCATCGCGGCCTGGAAGCCTTTCTCGACGCTCGGGATGAATTCCTTGGGGACGTTGCCGCCCTTGACCGAATTGATGAACTGAAGGCCCGTGACGCCTTCGTCGGCAGGAGAGATGTTGACGATGATGTCCGCGAACTTGCCGCGTCCGCCGGTCTGCTTCTTGAAAACCTCGCGGAGCTGGTGGCTCGTCGTGATGCTTTCCTTGTAGTTGACCTGCGGGGCACCCTGGTTGATGTCCACTCCGAACTCGCGGCGGAGACGGTCCACGATGATGTCGAGGTGGAGCTCACCCATGCCGCTGATCACGGTCTGGCCGGTCTCGGGATCGGACTTGACCGTGAAGGTCGGGTCCTCCTCGGCGAGTTTGCCGAGGGCGATGCCGAGCTTGTCGAGGTCCTTCTGGGTCTTCGGTTCGACGGCGATGCCGATCACCGGATCCGGGAATTCCATCGACTCGAGGGTGATCGGATGATCCTCCACGCACACGGTGTCGCCGGTGCGGAGGTCCTTGAAGCCCACGGCCGCGCAGATGTCACCGGCCTCCACGAACTCGATCGGGTTCTGGTGGTTGGAGTGCATCTGGTACAGGCGGGCCACCCTCTCTTTCTTGCCAGTGCGGGTGTTGTACACGTAGGAACCGGCATCGAGGTGTCCGGAATAAGCCCTCAGGAAGGCCAGACGGCCCACGAACGGGTCCGTGGCGATCTTGAAGACGAGAGCCGCGAACGGTTCGTCGGCGCTGGGCTTGCGGACAACTTCGTTGCCATTGCGGGGGTTCGTTCCCGTGACGGCTCCCTTGTCCAGCGGAGAAGGCAGATAACGCATGACGTTGTCCAGGAGGAACTGGACGCCCTTGTTCTTGAACGAGGAGCCGCAGCACGCCGGGACGATCTGCATGGAGATCGTTCCCTTGCGGATGGCGGCGATGATCTCGTCGCGGGTGAGGGAGTCGGGATCCTCGAAGTACTTCTCCATCAGGGTCTCATCGCACTCGGCGGCGGCCTCCAGGAGGATGTCCCTCCAGCGGGCGGCCTCGCCCTTCAGGTCGGCGGGAATCTCGCCTTCCTTGTAGTTGACCAGCTCCTCCGAGGAGTCGTAGAAGATGGCCTTCATGTCGATGAGGTCGACGATGCCTTCGAACTTGTCTTCGGCACCGATCGGGAGACAGACGGGAACGGCGGTGGCACCGAGCTTCTGCTTGATTTCCTCGACACAGGCGAGGAAGTCGGCGCCGACCCGGTCCATCTTGTTCACGTAGGCGATCTTAGGCACGCCGTACTTGTCTGCCTGACGCCAGACGGTCTCGCTCTGGGGCTGGACGCGTCCGACCGCGCAGAAAGTGGCCACCGTGCCGTCCAGGACGCGCAGGGAACGTTCCACTTCCACCGTGAAGTCGACGTGGCCGGGAGTGTCGATCAGGTTGATCTGATAGGTATCTCCGTTGTAGTGCCAGAACGCCGTCGTCGCGGCCGAGGTGATGGTGATGCCCCGCTCCTGTTCCTGGACCATCCAGTCCATCGTGGCCGCACCTTCGTGGACCTCACCGATCTTGTGGGTCTTTCCGGTGTAGTAGAGGATGCGCTCGGACGTGGTGGTCTTACCGGCATCGATGTGGGCCATGATGCCGATGTTACGGGTGTATTTAAGATCTCTCTTTGCCATTCAGCACGCAGTGTTGTTTGTTTAGAAACGGAAGTGTGCAAAGGCCTTGTTGGCCTCAGCCATTCTGTGCATGTCTTCCTTGCGCTTGAAGGCGCCACCCTCGTTGTTGAACGCGGCGACGATTTCGGCGCACAGCTTTTCTGCCATCGAGTGACCGGAACGCTTGCGGGCGAACGAGATCATGTTCTTCATGGCCACGGAGACTTTCCGTTCCGGACGCAACTCGGTCGGCACCTGGAAGTTCGCGCCGCCGATACGACGGGACTTGACCTCGATCTGAGGGGTCACGTTCTCGAGCGCTTTCTTCCAAATATCGAGAGGAGCCTTGTCAGAATCTTTCATCTTCTCGCCCACCATGTCGATGGCATCATAAAAGATCGAATACGCGATACTCTTCTTCCCCTGCAGCATAAGATTGTTCACGA
>JAEEGJ010018381.1_pt1 | contig 15619 bp, 10 predicted proteins | sample 8958761 | NCBI WGS metagenome assembly JAEEGJ01 (sample SAMN16246546, study PRJNA631951) | gut metagenome | biome: gut microbiome; feature: rumen; material: RS-attached | host: Bos | place: Iran: Karaj | collected 2018-10
GTTATGTCAATATCATCAAAGTTTTCTACACCATATTCCTTAATCTTAAGTGGGGTCAATACTCCCAATATGGTTTGCTTGAGATAATCGCTGACAAATCTATTCAATCCGATATTCACTCCATCAATAGCTAAATTGACTTCAGCTTGAGTTTCCGGATTGTAATCAAGTTTTCCTTGTGCGAAAGCCTGACCTATGAGACTTGCATCATTATATCCACATTCATTAACAAACAATGTTTCTAAAATATCATAAGATCTTTCTTCAACAAGGTCAACCAATTCCAATAGATCTTCATCTGTGATTTCAAAAGAGTTCACCACTTTGATTGTATATTCATCCTTGACTTCTTCACAGGTTGCTATCTTAGCATAAGGATAAGCTTTAAATCCTTCTATAACCACAAAATCAGGATTTTCCATAAGTTTTATTAAGAATAAAATACGTTCTAGATCAAGTCTTTCATTAATATTGAAGTAAGTTCTTCCACCAATCCCTACAACAAAATCGGAACCTGCCTCCATTTGCTTATAGGTGTCGGTTCCCTCATGATCCATTTCCATCTGGTGATGAGAATGCTTAATGCTTGCTACCTTAAAGTCCCTATTGCTTAATTCCTTGATGATTTTGCTTGTAAGGGATGTTTTGCCAGTATTCTTTAAACCTACAATTGAAATAATTCTCATTTTTACACCAAATTATAAAAAATTTTTAAAAAACTTTGATTGATTAAATAAAATTTATAACCTATTGTTAAATTTAATTTATCTAAATAAACTTTTGTCCCCAATCATAGATTAGATTATCTATTAATCAAAACTCACCAGAAAAAATAGACAGTAAAATTTCATTAAATAAATTAAATTTAAAAATAAATCAATAGCTATTTTTAAAAAAATAATTTAAAAAATAGTTTTCATTAGAAATGAGTGAATAAGAGGTGACTATTTTAAAAATTATTTAATTAAAAAGGAGAATAAAAATAGAAAATTGTAAAACGAATATAATAAGCAAAACGCTCATTACAAAGTTTTACAACAACTAATTTATTCTATCGTGTTTCACCATTTTGATTTAAATCTTCAATCCTAGTATTGTCTGTAGGATTTAGGACCAAATTCAGTGAATGGTAATGGTTCTTCGTTGTCTACACCACTGTAGTAACCGAAGATGTCTCTGACTTTTTGGTTTACAGTAGCCCATACTTTGGATACTGGAATTTCACAAGGACATACTTCAGAACATTGACCACAGTTAGTACATGCATCTACCATGTGCACCATACGAGTTAAGTGGAAGAATGGAGCTGCAGGGGTGTATCCACCAGGTACCCATTCAGGACCTTCAGCTTCGAGACAGCAGTCGTCACAGAAACAGAGAGGACATGCTTCACGGCAACCGTAACATTTCATACATCTGGAGAATTCTTCTTTGTATTCTGCGAATACTTCTAAGATGTCACCAGAGGTTCCAGCAAAGTCTTTTTCTCTTTGTGCCATTGCTTGTTTTACCATGATGTTGTCGATGTTAGAACGGATTGTTACACCTTTTTCGATTGGTGCTTGGGTTTCAATTAATCCAGCATCAATTACTTTTCCTAAGATGTCTGCACCTTTTTCGGAGCATACTTCTACGAAGGTTGCTTTTCCAGCTAAGTCACCGATAACTCCCCAGTTACCTAAAGCTAAATCAGCGTTGGTAGGGATGTTCATGGTACATCTTTGACAGTTTTCTCTTCTACCCATTCCGTCTTCTTCGAGTTCATCGATGGAAATTGCTTTTTCACCATCAGCGGTTTCCATAATGAGTTTTCCTTTGGAAATTTCTTCTTTGATGACGTCAGCAGGGTCTAATTCGTAAACGTCTCTAATCATTTTCATGGTTGGTACAGGTGGCATGGTTCCTCCACAGTTTACACCAATCATGATTACGTTTTCTTCGATAACTTTTCTTTTTCTCATTAACTCTTTTAAGGTCATTGCGTCACATGGTTTTGTGGTAACTGCAATTTTCATATCTCTTGCACCGTCTAAGTATTTGGATACGAATTTTGCTAAGTTTAAGGTACCACAGTGAAGGGATCCTGCAGATTTGATTACATCTTCAGGGTCAGTGATGAGAATAGGTTTAGCATCGTATAAGTCAGCTGCTTCTTCTACAGCAACTACTGCATCAACAATACCTTCTTCGAGTAAGTATTTCATGATAGTAGTTACGACTCCACCGTATTCTCCTTTTTCTTTAATTGCTTCATTACCAGAGTATGCATAAAACATATCATTTACATTTACAGCCATATTATCTACTCCTTATTCACCTTATAATTTTTCTACTTGAATAGCACAAGCTTTTAATTCAACCATTTTACATTTAGGGTCGAAAGAATCGGAGTTGGTTAACATGTTAGCTGCACATTCGGTAAAGTGCATAGGAATGTTTACAATACCTTTCTTAATGTCGTCAGTTACACGAGCAGGAATTTCAATTTCTCCTCTTCTAGAGTATGCTTTTACTATTTCATTGTTAAGAATTCCTCTTTCTGCTGCATCTTCGGTGTTGATTTCGATGAATCCAGTAGGTACTTCTTTATCTAAGGTTTCACATCTTCTGGTCATAGCAGCGTGATAGTGGAACAAGATACGGGTAGTAGTTAAGAGTAATGGGTATTCATCATCAACAACTTCGACAGGACCTCTGTGTTCTAATGCTTGGAATACACCTAAACCGTCTGGGTGAGCGAATTTGTCTTTGTGCATTAAAGGTTCACAAGGATCTTCTGGGTCAAGACATGGCCAGTGGACACCTTCAGGTTTGAGTAATCTTTCGTGAGTAATACCGTAGTAGGAAGGAGCGAGTTCTCTGATTTCTTCCCAAATTTCAGCAGCGTTTTCGTAGTGGAATAATTCTCTTGGTCTGCCCATTCTAACAGCAATTTCTTCCATGATCTTCCAGTCAAGCATAGTGCCTTCAGGTGGTTCTTGAGCTTTACGTAACCATTGAACTCTTCTTTCACCAGAAGTGAAGGTACCTTCTTGTTCACCCCAACCTGCTGCAGGTAATACAACATCTGCTTCAGCAGCGGTATCGGTCATGAACAATTCTTGAACGATTAACATTTCTAAGTTTGCAATTGCTTCTTTGGTGTGTTTAATATCTGCATCGGAGAGTACAGGGTCTTCCCCGTGGATGTATAATACTTTTAAGTCACCAGCGTGAGCAGCGTTCATCATTTCAACTAAGGTTAAACCAGGAGTGGTTGGTAAGTCGATTTGGTAAGCTTCTGAGAATTTTTTGGTAATTTCAGGGTTTGCAACTTTTTGGTAACCTACATAGTCAGAAGGTAATGCACCCATATCACAAGCACCTTGTACGTTGTTTTGTCCTCTTAATGGGTTTACTCCTCCACCGATTTTACCTAAGTTACCGGTTAACATTGCTAAGTTAGCAGTGGACATTACGTTGTCTGCACCGTGAGAGTGTTCGGTAATACCTAAGGAGTATACAATAGCTGCGTTTTCAGCTTGTGCATATTCGATAGCTACACGTTCAATTTGTTCAGGGTCAGCTTCAGTAATTTCTGCTACTTTGTCAAGGTCGTATTTCATTGCAACTTCTTTCATTTCTTCGTAACCTTTGGTTCTGTTCTTAATGAACTCATCATCTTGTAAACCGTTTTCAATGATGATTTTAATCATACCGTTCATTAAAGCTACGTCAGTACCGGTTTTGAATTGCATGTATTCGTGTGCTAATTTTGCAGTAGGAGTGAATCTTGGGTCTGCTACTACTAATTTTGCACCGTTTTTAATAGCTCTGATAATTTTACGACCGAATAATGGGTGTGCTTCCATGTTGTTAGAACCAATACAGAAGATGAAATCAGCTTCTTCAATACTGTCATAACCGTTGGTGGATGCACCGGAACCGAAGGTGGTTGCAAGACCAGCTACAGTAGGACCGTGACAGATACGTGCACAGTGGTCTACGTTTTGAGTACCACATCCAGCTCTTGCTAATTTTTGGGTTATGTAAATGTTTTCGTTAGGAGATCTAGCACATGCGTAGAAACCTAATTTGTTAGGGTCAGTGTCAGCATATTTTTTAAGGGTGCTAGCTACTAAGTCTAAAGCTTCATCCCAGGAAGCTTCTCTGAATTCACCATTTTCTTTGATTAACGGAGTAGTTAATCTGTCTGGGTGGTTAATGAATTGCCATCCAAAGTTACCTTTTGGACATACTTTTCCTTCATTAACAGGGTGTCTTTTCCATGGTTCGACACCAATGATTTTTCCATCTTTGACTACAAAGTTAATACCACAACCGGTACCACAGTAAGGACAAATAGATGGTACATATTTTATCTCAACCATTTTATAATCTCCATAATAAAATCAAGGTTTTATTTTTGTTTTGTTTACATATTGGCAAATTCAATTATTGACTAACAACTGAAATTTTAAATAATTATATATTTATTAAAACTTCTAGATATTGTGAATTGTGTCGAGTATTGTGAATTGTGTCTTATTTTAAACAATATAATAATTTATTAAAATCTTTTAGGATTATTGTGAATTGTGTCGAGTATTGTGAATTGTGTCTATTGTTATAATCCAATAAAAGAATTGACAATAATATTCGAAGTACATAAATAATATAATATTATATTATCATGAAATGTGAAATTTAGAACTTTAAAAAAAGATCTAAACGTGATTTAGAAACATTTTATGTCTCTAAAAGAGTATTTGGAATTTAAAATTCCTATAAGTATGATTTTCATTCAAATGAAATTTTTAAAAAAATTTCTAAAAACTTTAATAAATTATGTAAATACTTATTGATATTTGAATTAAATAGGTTTCGCTCAAATATTTCAATAAGTAAATACAAATTTAGGGATTTATAAAAATCCTTTGTGTTTGACTAATAGAATATTAGATCCAAACTGATTTTGTACATTTAGTCACGTAAGTATACGAACCAGTATGCACATGCTACAAATACTGCAGCACCAACGATGTTACCTAAGGTTACAGGTATTAAGTTGTTAATGAAGAATTGTGCCCAGGTTACTTCAGCACCTAAGAAGATACCTAATGGGATGAAGAACATGTTTGCGACACTGTGCTCAAATCCAATACATACAAACGCCATGATTGGGAACCAAATACCGAAGAATTTACCTACTACATCATCAGCTGCGTTAGCTAAGTATACTGCTAAACATACTAACCAGTTACAACCAATACCTCTAAGGAAACATTGTACCCAAGTTAAAGAAGCAGTTGATTTTCCAGCTGCCATGAAGGTAGCTCCACCTAAAGCTTTGGTGTTAGCAATGGTAATTGCACCGCCAGCGAATGCTTCAGGTACCATAATACCAGTTGCGTAAGCAAGTACGTAAGCAACAAAGAGACCACCGACTAAGTTGAATACCCAAGATCCAACCCAGTTTTTGAGTAATCCCATAATATCAGTTTTACCATCTAAAAGACCCATAGTCATAAACATTACGTCACCAGTGAATAACTCAGATCCACAGATAACAACCATAATTAAACCTACAGGGAACACGCCCCCGAAGATCAATTTAGAAATACCTATTGGTACGCCACCAGCTACTGCACCAGTGTTTGCTACTTCTGCAAGTAATCCACCGAATGCAATGTAAGCACCTGCTAAGAAACCTAAAACAGCAAGTTTTAATATAGGCATTTCACCTTTTGCGGTAGCTGCAGATGCAATTGCTTTTGCAGTATCTGCAGGACTTTTAAAACTCATATATCTCAACCTCTTTTTTAAATTATCCCATATAATAATCAATACTCTCGAGGTTCATGTCAAACCTTACATAAAGAGAGCATTAATTATAATTATTTATCATTCATATAAAAAGACTTTGCTATTAAAATGAAAACAAAACATTTATATAGTGAGAATGTTCATTTTTACAAAAAGAAATTTGTTTCATATCGATATAAAAATAGCAAAAAATTAAAAAATATTCAATTTGTTCATATTTATTTAAAAAGTATGGTAAAATAAATAATAAAAAAATAGTTTCCTTAAATGAAAAATTAATAAATCAATACTATCTAAAAATATATTCATATTGATAAATCATGATAAATTAAAATACCTTAATAAAAACACTTAAAAATGTTAAAAAATCATAAAAACGGTTATTTTAGGAATATAATTAAATTTCATATCAATAAAATAACATAAATAAGCAAATACCTTACGAACATAAAAAACATATCAATGGGAATAACGTATTAAAAAACCTTAGAATCATTTGAATAAATACAAACAGTTAACCGGATTAAATTCTTTATTTGGCTAAAATAAAGGAAAATACCTCAACATGAAAGTTATTTATAAAACGATAGAAAAAATTTTAAAAAAATAATTTTTGTTGAATGAGATCTTATCCCCAAAATCATGATAAATCATGATAAATTATGATGTGATAACCTAATAAATAGCAATGAATCATTAACAATGATATTTAGAAAAATATGATGAAAAAATTAAGAAAGAATACAGTGAAAAGAGAAAAAAATATAAAGAAAAATATGAAAAAATAATTAGAAATTTTAAAATTTAATTAATCATCAATGATCTCATAATATGCTCCCTCTGCACATGGTATACATACTGGCTTTCCACCACGGTTCAAGTGACGGCCATCAGTGATCTTCTCACCGCAAACTGAACAGAATACACTGGTATGTGGCTTACCTGGCATTTGGGAAGGATTCAATTCAACATGGACTTTTTCAACTTTGAATAATTCCTCGGCAGGTGTTCTTTTAAACCTTTCAATCATTTCATCTTTGGTTTCTTTTATTTTTTCTTGCTTGTTGGCATCTGCATCGGAAACCCTAATTGTTTCACCAGTATCCATATTATAGAAAGTTACAGCAAACTTGCCGTAATACATTTGCTTTAGGGACCTTTTCCCCATAGTGCATTTGGTGACGGATTGAACTGCATCCGCCATACATCTATCAATTTCTAAAAATACAATCAGGTTCTTATGACGCTTGTTCAATTCAAAGCCCATCAATTCCATACCATACATTGCAAGCTTAGTTCCAATGGCTATTCCTCCGCAGATTTCTCCGTGAAATTCCCCTGCTTTAGCCAATTGTTCCTCATAGTCTTCTACACTTACCATATTAACACCCTTTATAAAAATCATAGAAAATTAGAAAAAAATGAAAAATAAAAAAATGAAATCCAATCTATTGGAAATGAAAAATTAAAAAAAGAAAAAAATGAAAAAAATAGGCTTATTCTAAAACAGTGTGCCTATTTTTCAAGTCCTCTTCGGTTTTTCCCATAGCTTCCATCAATTCAGAAACTAAACCATCAAGGAAAACCAATGAAGTCAATTCGAAAGCAGTTCCAAGAGGAGTCAAGGAAGTATAATTTCCTTTAATTTGCCTTTTAAGATAGTTTTCATCATCCACTTCAACTTTTGTTCTACCTTTTACATGAATGATTCCATCTGCCAATTGGCCTAAACTGCTTTCTGGATAAGAGGTCAATGCCAATACTTTTGCACCTCTTTTTTTAGAAATCTTAGCAGCGGTTACAATGGTATTGGTCTCTCCAGAACCGGAAATAGCTAAAATGCAATCTCCTGCATTGATAGCTGGAGAAATGGTTTCACCTACAACATAGGAACTTAAGCCTAAGTGCATCAATCTCATTGCAAATGCTTTAGCTGCAAGCCCGGATCTACCTGCACCAGTTACAAAGATGTTGTCTGCAGTTGTAATAATTTCAATAAAATTTTCTATATCCTCTTCAACTAAATACTCTTCTGCATCACGAATATTGTCTAAAATTGCCTCAATTGCTGATAACATAAACTCCATTTAAATCTCTACCTAAACTTAATACATAATTCCAATAATTATTTAACTCAAAAAGCATGTGAAAACTAATTAAAAAAACAAAAATTTACTTGATAAATATTTTGAAATTAGATAATAATATTATATTCATTAAGATATTTAAAATTAATCAGTGACAAAAACAAAAAGTTTTTTTAATATTTTCAATAAAAGAAAATATATATTTTCAAAACAAAAATGGGGTTTAGAGGGATTCAATGCCAAATCGCGAAAAACAAAATCAGGATGATGTGATCAATAATGAAAATAATGTCATTAAGCCTGAGATTGGAATTGAAATAGATGGAATATCCTTTAATTACAAGTTCTTTGAAACATTGGAATCATTGTCAAAAACATATTCCCAAAGAAAGACTGCAAAGGAATTGAAAGTGTCTCACTCCGTGCTTAACAGAAGAATCAAAAATGCGGAAGACAAGCTTGGTGAGAAACTGGTCATTACCGTAGGTTCCGGTTCTGAATTAAGCGAAAAGGGATATGAACTCTTGGACCTTTACTACAAATACAAAAACCGATTGGAAGATAGGGAAGAGATCATTATCGCTGGAGGGCACATCATTACAGGACTTCTCCAGGCAATCAGCTATGACTTGCCGTTTAAGACATTGATTTACAGCAGTGATGACGAAAGCGCATATGAACTTGCTAAACAGGATTTGGTTGACATTTTAGCATTAGACGACCCTTTACTCGCTTTTGAAAATGACTTGAACTTTACAGCTATCGCTTATGACCATTTGGTCCTGATTTCTCCAAATCATGGAAAGACAATTGAAAGAATATCTGATTTGGAAGGATTGAAATTTATTGGAGTTAAAGGAAGTGCTCAAAGGTTGGCATGGAACACATTAAGACAGGAAAACATTAATTTTACAATAGATAGAGAAGTGAAATCACAATTTGATGCATTCAAGATTGTTAGAAACTCTGATGAATACTATACTTTCTTAAACGCAAGCTATTTCAATGGAAATGAAATATTGAAAAACGAAACCCGTCACGTAATCAGTTTAGTGCAGATTAACGATACAAAAGATGATATTTATAATTTAATCGAATATTTATTATTTGATGGGCAAACAAAAATAGGAGAACAAGGATTTATACCTATGAAACCTTGGAAAACTAGATAAAATTAAAATAATTATAAAAAAATATTCAAATACTAAAAAAATCATTTTAAAAAATAATAAAAAAAGAAAGAAAAATAGATAATATTTATCTATTTTATTAAATCAGAATCAGATTGGTCTAACCATTGATTTACTATTTTTACAGCACAATAGTTACCGCACATTGTACAGGTGTCCTCTTCTTCAGGAGGTCTTTGATCTCTTTTTGCACGTGCAGCTTCTGGGAACATTGCACATTCGTATTGAGCTTCCCAATCTAATCTTTTTCTTGCTTCAGCCATAGCCAAGTCTTGAGAACCATCGATTTGACCGCTTGCCAAGTCACCTGCATATGCACCGATTCTAGTTGCAATTACACCTTCTTTCACATCTTCAGGAGATGGTAAAGCCAAGTGTTCTGCAGGAGTTACATAACAGATGAAGTCTGCTCCAGCTTTTGCAGAAGATGCTGCTCCAATAGCTGAAACGATGTGGTCATAACCAGGTGCCACATCACATACAATAGGCCCTAACATATAGAAAGGAGCATTGGAACACATTTTCTTTTGAATCATTACATTGGTTGGAATCTCATTGATAGGAATGTGACCTGGACCTTCAATCATACATTGTACACCAGAATCACGGGATCTGTCAATCAATTCTCCTAAAATAATCAATTCTTGAATTTGAGCCCTATCGGTTGAATCAGCGATGGAACCTGCTCTCATACCATTTGCAAGGGAAAGAACCACATCATGTTCCTTTGCAATTTCCAATACATAATCAAAGTTAGAGTATAATGGATTTTCCTTTTCATTTTCTACAATCCAACCGGACATAAATGATCCTCCACGGGATACAAGTCCAGTTACACGGCCTTGCCTTTTAAGTCTTGTCAATGTTTCAATATTGATACTGCTGTGAACAGCCATGAAGTCAATACCGTCTTTTGCTTGCTTTTCAATGGTATTGAATAAGTCATCTTCATCCATGTAAATTACAGAACCATGTTCTCTAATGCTTTCAATAGCTGCTTGGTACACAGGTACGGAACCTACAGGAAGTGGGGACATGTCTAAAACTCTGTTTCTTATTACATCCAAGTCTCCACCGATACTTAATTCCATCAAACAGTCCGCACCATGATCAATTGCAATCTGTGCTTTATATACTTCTTCATCAAAGTTTACAATATCTGTAGAGGTTCCTACAGTAGCATTTACTTTTGTTCTAAGTCCTGCACCGATACCTGCTGCTTCAATGTCTCTGTTTACATTGGAAGGAATTACAATGGTACCGTTAGCAACAGACCTTAAGATAAAATCTTCGCTAACTCCTTCAATCTTAGCGACATGCTTCATTTCTTCTGTCAATATTCCCTTTTTTGCATCACTAATTTGTGTCATTAATATATCTCCCCATATTTTGATTATGCTAGATTATTATAAAATCAATTTCTTTAGAATCCTTTATTTCTTTAAATTATGTTGAGGAATCGTTTAATTTAAATTCAAATATATTTTATTAAAGTAAAGTTAAATTTAATTCTATTTTGCTTGATTTTATAATTTTATTTAATGTATTTCATCTAATATAAACATATCTATTTAATCTGTCATTTATTTGCAAAATAAAGCATTTATAAGCCTTTTTTATCAAATACCTTTGATATATATCAAATGTATTTTATTAAATTTTAAGTGATTTTAAAAATAGGTTATGAAAATTAAAAAATTAAAAAAAGATATGCGAAAGAAAATAAATGAAATTAAAGATCGAAGATATATGAAAAAATTGAAAAAATAAAAAATAGAATTTAATATAATAAAAAAAGAAAGATAAAAAAAGTAAAAAGAATGATAGATTATTTATAAAATTCAACCATTCTATTGTATGCTTCATCAAAAGTAGGCATATTTGTTTGGCACCCTTGCTTTTCAACAACAAATGATGAAACAGATGAAGCGAATTTCGCAGCTTCCTCTAATGAAGCACCATAAATAAGCCTGGAAACAAATCCTGCCTTATATGAGTCTCCTGCACCAGTAGGATCTACAGCTGGCCTGTAAATAGATTTGACTTCTATTTTGCCCTCATCCTTACTGTAGATAATGCTTCCTTCTGAACCGCAAGTCTTCAAGACAATCTCTGGACCAAAATCCATCAATCCATTAATGTCTACATTTAAGGACTCTTGAATTCTTTTGATTTCATGATGGTTTCCAAATAGAATATTTACATTGGAGATAACTTCCTTTAATTTTTTAGGACTGTACAATCCAAGGTCTTGACCTGGATCAAAGGAAACCAGTCTTTCCTCTTCCTTAGCAACAATTCCTGCCTTGCAATTGAAGTGAGGGTCACCTGTTGCCAAATGAACTGCCTTGAACTGCCTTATCTTTTCCCTTGGAACATCACTGTCATGGAACTCTTTGCCCGCACCCATGTAGAAGTAACTGATCTGGTCCTGATTATTGTTTGTCATGACAAATGCTGTCGGAGTGCTTTCCTCTTCTGAGATGATTAATGCTTCAGTGTCAACACCTAATTTTTGCATATTCTTGTGATAAGGGGAATCAATGAATTCACATCCTACAGCAGAGATCAAACCGGTTTTCATTCCCAAAGTTGCACCAATCATAGCGCCATTAGCTGCAGCACCGCCATTCAAGTTTTTCATTGTTTTCATAGGTGCAGAATGATTGGCCTCGGGAAACTCATCAACTGTGATGATATAATCCAATGCAGTATGTCCCACCGCTAATAAATCTTTTTTTACACTCAAATAAATACAACCCTTTTCGCTCTTGTTTTTAACTGTTTAAACCGTTTTAACTGTTAATAAAAAATCATTGAAAAAAAGCATTAAAAACTTAATCAATGACCTTTTTTAGATAAAATAAGATTAAATATGATTATTTTTAAAAAAATAATGCTAATTATAATCTTATTAATGAATTAAATAATATTTACTGATTTAAATTTAGAAAAAATTCAATCATAAAATATTATTGAATTGAAAAATTTTTTTCTAAAATTAGTACAATATTATTTTAGACTTCCCAATATTTAATGATTTTTATTAACACTTGTTATGTAAAATTTTTCGATAGAATCGAAACAAAAAATCATCAATATTCAAGTAATGAATATTTTATTTTTATAATAATTTTAACTTGCGATAGCATTTGAAAACTAATATTTTAATTAAAAATTTTTTTGATTCTGAAATGTATTTAACTATTTTAAAACATTTTGAGAAATTGTTTAATAAAAAAAATTTATTAATGGAAAATTACAATATAATAATTATATAGATAAATTTATTGAATTTTCTTAAATTTAATCTAGATAAAAATTAGTTTAGCTGTTTAAAAAACGCAATGGTTAAATTGAAATGTAAACAAATAATGAAAAATAATCGATTGTCTGATGTATTAGGTAATATATTGGATAATTGATAGCGGATGGTGGTTTTTATTTCCGAAGAAGAAATTGAAACTTTAAAAGAAAGATTGGCTAAGAAAGATGAGAAACTTAAAAATCAGGCAAGTGAATTGAATCATTTAACAAATGAGGTCATTCCTGAATTGAAAAAGCAGAACAAGGAACTAAAGATAGTTAAAAAGGAACTTTCTGAAGCATTGGAAGCAAGTACAAAAAAATATTTTGATCAATTGGAAATCAATGCAGATTTAAGTGAAAGCGTTGCTAAAAAAGGTGCCGGTCTTCAATTAGCTAAAGTCAGATTGGAAGAAATTGAAAAGCTAGTTGTTGAACTTGAGGCAAAAGCTAATGAGAAAGAAGCTGAAATTGCAGCTACAGAAGACATGTCTGATGAGGAAAAATCAATTGTAGATCAACTTAACAGTAAGGTCAATAAATTGAACAAAGAGTTGGATGCAAAAGACAGAGTTATTGAAAATAAGGAAAAGGAAATCGTAAGAAAACAAAACCAATTAAAAGACAAAAACTCTGAAATAGCTGACTTAAAAGAAAATCTAATTCCTAAACTAAAAGCTGAAACTGCTGAAATCAATGCTAAAATGAAAGCTAGAGAAGCAGAATTTGAAGCGGAAAATGCAGGAATTGGAGGAACAATCGCTAAGTTAGAAGCGGAAATTAAAGACCTCAACGAAAAATTAGATAACAAACAGAGAGATTACAATAAGTTAAGCACTGCAATGAATGCAAAAGACAAAACTATTAACTCTCTTAAAAACAAAAACCAACAATTATCTGAACAGCTTAAAGAGCAAGACAACAAAGGATTCTTTAGCAAAATCAGAGGCAGATAATTATAATTAGATTAATTAATTTTTATTAATTAATCACTTTTTCTTTTTTTTACAAATTTTATACACTATGCTATTTTTAGAATAATAATTTTTTATAGTAATTATTTTTTAAGTAATTATTTTTTTAGAAAAAATTCTATTTTTAAAAACAAAGTTTGAATATAATCAAACAAATAATTGTGGGATTATTTTGAAAAAAAATGGAAAAATTTACAAAAATAGAAAATAAAAAAATAAGAAAAATAGTTAAAAGTAGATAACTCCCAACTATTAATAAAAATTTTGGTCCAGGTTTTTGACCGAAGGTCAAAAAAGCTGGGTTAAGCTTCTTGTCTTAACCTTTTAACTACAAAGTCCTTATCTAAAGAGAGTAGGAATGAAGCTGCTCTTGGTCCTTGTTTTTGACCGAGAATCATTTTGTAAATAGCTTGGAATGCCTTTTGTGGTTTTAATCCATGGCTTTCTAAAACTTCATACATAGCATCATGCAATTCTTCAGCAGATGAGAACTCTTTTTCTTCCATTAAATCTGCAAGGTCTTTCAAGAATGCAATTTGATCATCTGGAAGAGGCAATTTTGGAATGGAATCATATTGAACTTGGAACTTGACGAATTTAGGAGCATATTTGTCTAACCAAGCAACTACATTATCCACTCTTTCATCATATTGAGCCAATTCAAGTTCGGTTAAGTCACAGAAGTCCTTATCCTTAAAGCTTTTAGTCAATTGTGAATTCTTTTTCAAAATGCCAAAGATCTTTTCAAGGTCTTTTTCTCCAACAATTTGATAAGCATTTACCAAGAATCTGAAAGGAGGTCTGAATGGTAAAGGAGCATCTGCCTTGATTTGAGCGTTTTTATAGATGCTTTTGAATTTTCTTCCTTCTTTTTCAGATGGAGCTTCTTCCTCTCCGTAGAATACCCTTTCAACTTTATCAAAGGTGTCCATAAAGTCTAACCATGGCATTTTTGGAGAGAAATCTTTGGATTTCATTGGTTTGCTTCTGAATAAGTAATAGTTAAGACTTTCTGCAGGTCCGATTTCCAACCATTGTTCTGGAGTGAAGAAAACACCATGAGATTTACTCATTGCTTCACCATCTAATGTAATCCATTCATATGGAACTGGATATGGTGCTGGGTAATCAAAGATCTCTTCAGAGATTACACTACTTACATCGTAAGATCCACCAGCTGCTGCATGGTCTTTTCCGAATGGTTCACAAGTGGTTCCGAAGATTTTCCATCTTGCTGCCCATTCAACTCTCCAAGTAAGTTTACCGTTACCTGATTTAATGTCCATTTCACCATCGTGACCGCATTCACATCTGTATTTTACAATGTCTCCATCGAAGTCATATGCTTCAGTGGTGTTTACTCTTCCACATTTTTCACAGATTGGGTTGTAAGGTAACCAGTGGTCTGCGAGTGGCTCTCTTCTGTATTGGTCAAAAATGGCTTTGATTTCATTGTGCTTTTCAAGGGAGATTCTGATTGATTCAAGATAAGATCCATCCTTATACATCTCAAAACCAGATTTAGGGGTAATTTCAATACCATAAGCATCAAGAACTTTTAATAAAGGTTTTTCAAAGTGTTCTACAAAGTTTTTACAACATCCTTCAGGACATGGAATCATAGAGTATGGCATACCAAGGTATTGATCATAAGATTCAGGAAGTGGGAAAGGAACTTTTCTAAGTGGATCGTGGTCATCTGCAATCCAGATGGTTTCAGCATCATTTCCCAATTCACGCAATGCTTTTCCAATAGCATTTGCAATGAACACGTCACAAGAATTTCCAATATGTATAGAACCTGATATAGATGTACCACTTGCTATGACATGTTTTTCTACATCCATTTCATTTAATTCATCAGCGATTCTTTCAATCCAATGTTTCATTGTTTCACCATAATAATTATAAAAGCTGCTTTCAATTTAATGAGTTTTATATTCCAAACCGTATATGAAAGCCATAATGAAGTAATAAATTAATATAAATTCGATACTATTGATAATAAATATTCAATATAAATATCCAATAAAAATATCCTAATAATTTATTATATTATATATTTTTATTATCATCTTATAAAAAATTAATTACGAAAATTTGAATTAATCAAAAAAATCATGATAAAAATTATATAAAAAATAGATTTGGAAAATTTTTTAAAAATTTATAGAAATTTTATAAAAATAGTCATTAAAGGATGTAAATAGGATTCTAAAATAAGAACCCTATTAAGTGGAAAAATAGAGTCAAGCTC
>JAEEGJ010018386.1_pt1 | contig 15617 bp, 9 predicted proteins | sample 8958761 | NCBI WGS metagenome assembly JAEEGJ01 (sample SAMN16246546, study PRJNA631951) | gut metagenome | biome: gut microbiome; feature: rumen; material: RS-attached | host: Bos | place: Iran: Karaj | collected 2018-10
TGTCCGGGGAGATCACGGGGGCCTGGCCGCCGAAGTTGAAATTGGTCAGTTCCTGCGCCTGCAGGGAGGCGGTCAGCGCGAGGGCTGCCGCGATAACGGTCAAAACTTTTCTCATTGGTTTTTACTATTTGAACAGTAAAGGTACAAATTCGCTTAAATAAATCCGCCAGTTCTTCCAAATATGGCCGCCGTCGGTCTCCATGTACTTGTACGGATAGCCGGCCGCGTCGAGCTTCGCGCGGAACTCATTGTTGGACTGGATGAGGAAGTCGGTGCGGCCGATGCCGATCCAGAGCATCGCGGGCTTCTTGGAGAAGTAGGCCGCGAGCTTGCCGTCGACGTCCGCATAGATCTCCTTGTGGGCGGCGGTCTGCTCGGAGCCCGTGCCGATGGCGGCGGAGAACATGCCGGAGTAATTGAACATGTCCGGATTGTTCAGCGTAATGTAGAGCGTGTGGAAACCGCCCATGGACAGGCCGCAGATGGCGCGGGACTGCTTCTTGGCGATCGTCCGGTAGTGGCTGTCGATGAACTTCACGACCTCCGGGAAGGCGGTCTCGAAGGTGCCCTCCATCGTCTGCGGCAGAGCCATCGTCGGACGGGTGTAGCCGGTGGAGTTCTCCAGCGGAGCGGCCTCCTGGGAGATGTTGCCGTTGGTGAAGACGACGATCATCGGCTTGGCCTGGCCGCGCGCGATCAGGTTGTCGAGGATCTGCGTGGCGCGGCCCTGGGTCACCCAGGCGTCCTCGTCGCCGCCGACGCCGTGCAGCACGTACAGGACGGGATATTTGGTCTTGGAGGTCTCATAGCCGGCCGGGGTGTAGACCGTCATGCGGCGGTCGAAGCCCTCGGTATCGCTGTGGTACCACACCTTGGACACGGTCCCGTGCGGGACGCGGTGGATGGCGTAGAGGTCGCTGCGCGCGCCCGCCTGCGGGACCAGCAGCACGCTGGACAGAGAGGCGATGTCGCGGTTCACGAAAACGTTGTTCGGGTCAATGACCTGCGTGCCGTCGACCGAATAGGTATAGGTGTACATCTCCGGCTCCACGGCGAAGGGGGTCGTGTACTCCCACACGCCGTTGACCTCGCGGAGCTCCGCGACGCCGGGGGCGTCGTAGGCCATCTTCTGCCCGTTCATCTCGAACTCGAGATGCTGGACCGGCAGGAAGTCGCTGGAAAGTGTGACCCGCACGGCCTTGGGGGCCACGTAGCGGAAGGTCACGGTGCCGTCCGGGTTGATGACGGGCGACTCGACGCCCGCACCGCCGAACAGGGCCTGCTGCGCGAAGGCGGAAACGCCCAGGAGCAGCGCGGCCAGGATGGTTATCGTTTTTTTCATGCTAACAATCATTAATTATCATTTGAAGCTCTCGCCGACCCGCTTCAGGGTCTTCGGCAGGCATTCCTGCCAGAACTTCCAGTCGTGGGTGCCTGCGCGCGAGATCCACTCGCATGTCAACCCATGCTCCTTCATGTACGTAGCCAGCGTCTCCGAGTCGGCGTTGTTGACCGTTCCGTCTTCCGTGCCCACCTCGATGGTGAACGGAGGAAACACCTTCTTGTCAGCCTGGGCGTCGATGAAGGCGGTGAACGTGACGGCCGTGGCCGGGCTCATCGCATAGGCATAGGTGAATTTCCGGGGATATTTCAGCGCGTGGTAAAGCGTGCCGTAGCCGCCCATCGACAAGCCGGCGATCGCCCGCTTGCCGTTGCACTTGAAGCCTTCCTCCACCTTGGGCATCAGTTCCTCGTAGAAGTACGTCTCCCAGTTCCCGGAATAGAAATCCGACAGACCGTTGGGCATGATGATGACCATGGGGACGCCGCCGTCCTTGACATACTGCTTGGCGATCTCGCGGGCATTGCCCTTCTCCACCCAGCAGCGGTCCAAATGGCTCTGATCCCCGTACTCATAACCGTGGAAGAGGTACAGGAAAGGATAGGTCTTGCTCTCGTCGTACCCGTTGGGCAGCCAGACGGAATAGGTCATCTTCTGACCCTTGTAGGCGCTCTGGACAGTCAGGTCCTGATACAGTTTATCCTCCTGGCTGAGCAGGTCGTTCAGGTCGACCTGACCGTTCCCGTTGTTGTTGGGCAGCTTGTTACAAGCACTGGGGACCAAGATCCCCAGTGCCATCATAACAAACATCAAAATTCGAAAGGGTTTTCCCATCGTTTAGAACTTGACCAGGTAGGTAAAGTTATAGCCGCAGAAGGAATACAACTTTTCGCCTGCCTTCGCGACGGTCACGGTCTCACCGGCGTTGATGTCCACGCGGGTGCCGTCCACCATGACGTAGGAACCGCCGGCGATACCCCAATCCGGGAAGTTGTAGCCGTTGGCGATGATCAGGGACTCGCCCAGATTCTCAGCATATTCCTTGCAGAGGTAGGTGCCGGTGATGTCGGCATCCGGCTCGCAGAAGAGCTCGAAGACACCGGCGCCTTCGCCGTCCAGGGTCGCGTTGACCAGATGCTTCGTCTTGCCGGCTTCGGTAGCGGAAGCCGTGTCGGCACCGGCATACTCGAAGACGATGCCCTCACCCAGCTCGCTGCCGGCCACGACGAACTCAACGTTGTCCACATTGAAGACGTAGGACTTGTCGGTGAGCGGAGCGATGACCACGGTCTGGCCGGCGTTGATATCCACGCGCTCGCCATCCTTCATGTAGTAGGAACCGCCGGAGACGCCCCAGTCAGGGAAGTTGTAGCCGTTGGCGATGAGGCCGGGCTCACCGGCCATCTCCGCGTACTCCTTGCAGAGGTACGTGCCGGCGATGGTGGTGGCGGCGGGATCCACGAAGATCTCGAAGGTACCGGAAGGATTGCCGCTGTCGTCAACCAGGGTGATCAGGTGCTTCTTGAGCTGGGCCTCGGTGGTGGACACGGCATCGGCCATCTGGTTCTCCACGATGATGTCACCGATGACGGGATCCGGATAGAAAGCCAGCTTGCCAGTCCAGTTCACCTTGTACGGGGTGCCGTCCTCGCAGAAGAAGACGCACTCGATGTTGTAGATGTCATCCAGGCTGTAGGCGCCCGTCTCCGTGTCAACGGGGGTGCGCTCGACGACCACGCGGCCGGATTTCACGCCCTGGCCCGCCACCTTGGTCTGGCCCGTGATGAAGTTGCCGTTCTGGGCAACCACGACGGAAGCCTCGATGTAGGTGTTCTCGGTCAGGTAGTACTTATTGCCCACCAGGACCAGCTGGACCGGCGTGGTGCCATTCAGGGTCACCGTGATCAGACGGCCGGGCTCACCCTTCACGCTGGTCGCTTCAGCGGAAGTGAAAGTGCTCGATTCCACCACGGTCGGTGCGGGGAACACACCCGTCAGCGGATCCAGGACCGGCTTGTAGCAAGCGGAGAGGCCCAGGAGGCAGCAGCAAATCAGCAATATATTCTTTTTCATAATGCTTTCTGTTTTTGACGATTAATAGCCCGGATTCTGTTTAATCTCGGAATTCAGTCGGATTTCGGTTGCAGGGTACGGCAGACGCTCGCTCTTGCCGGGCTGGAAGCCATGGGTAGGATTGTTGCAGGAAACATTCTTGACCTGGCCGTTCACCTGGAGTTCAGGATAGGTGGTGCCGTTGGCGGCCATCTTGGAACCTTCGCCCCAACGGAGCAGGTCCTGCATGCGGGTGCCCTCGCCAAAGAGCTCGAGACGCTTCTCCAGCTTGATGTCGTCCAGGGTCACGCCGTTCTTCGGAGCCAGATGGGCACGCTCGCGGATCATGTTCACGTACTCGGTAGCCTTGGCGGAGTTGCCGGCAGCCAGATGGGCCTCGGCACCGCAGAGGAGCACTTCAGCGTAGCGCATCCAGATGGTATTGGCGGCATACACAAAGTCGTTGCCCATGCCACGTTCTTCGGCCAGGATGCGGAGTTTCCACATGAAGTAGCCTTCGCCGATGACCGGGCTCTTGAGGGTGATACCCAGCTCGTCTTTCAGCTGCTCGAGCGTCTTGAGAGACTCGTTCAGACGGTAACCGTCCTTGCCTTCGTCCTTCACGAAATCGTCGTAGAGGCTCTTGGTCGGGACGCGGAAGCCCCAGCCGGTGTTCATGATCGGCGTGTCGGCCGGCCAGTTCATCTTGTCCATACGCCAGTTGGTCATCAGGGCGTACATCGAGAAGTTCTGGAAGGAGTTGTTGTCGTCATGCACACGGTTGCTCTCGAAGAGGGTCTCGCAGTTGTGCTTGTTGGAAGCGCGGTGGATCTGGCTGTAGTCCTTCATGAGGGCGTACTTGCCGGAGGTCACGACGGCGTCGAACTGGTCGGCGGCCTCTTTGTTCTTGCCCTGCCAGAGGTACACCTTGCCGAGCAGCGCCTGTGCGAACTGCTTGGTCACGCGCCAGGTCGCATTGTCGTTCACATTGGACTTCTCAGCCAGGGCGCCGGAGGAAATGGCCTCGGTGAGGTCCTTCTCCATCAGGGCCCAGAGCGCCTCGTCCGTGCCGTTGGGCACATTGTACTCGGACGGAGCCAGTTCGTGGTCCACGAGCGGCGGGTTGCCCCACATGGTCTTGAGGTCGAAGTAGGCGAAGGCGCGGAAGACCTTGGCCTCGGCGCGGGCCTGCTTGGCCATGGCGGTGGCACCCTCCTCTGCCACATGGCCGAGGATGACGTTGGCCTTATAGATCAGGGTGTAGTAGGTCGTAAACATGCTCTGGATGTAGTCCTCTTCAGCGTCGAAGGTGAACTCATTCAGGTGCTCGAGGTTGTTGTTGTCACCACGCATGGAACCACCGGCCCAGAAGTCGTCGGTCAGCATGGCCTTGCAGAGCTTCACATTGTATTCCCAGCCGCGGACCTCGAGGTACATGGCCACGTCGGCGGACAGGATCTGATCGTCCGTTTTATAGTAGGTATTGTAGTCCAGTACGCCCTTTTGCGGGATGTCCAGCATCTTGGAGCAGGAGACAAAACCGAAAGTCATCAGGCCGCACAGGGCCGAGAGGATGATATTTCTTGTTTTCATAAGGCAGTCGAATTAGAAGGTGATGTTGAGACCGAAGACGACCTTCTTGGCGGTAGGATAGGAACCCTTGTCAACGCCGAGGCTGCTGCCGGATCCGGTGATCTCAGGATCGAAGCCAGGATAGTTGGAGAAGGTGAACCAGTCATCCAGGGAGCCGTAAATGCGGAGGTTCTCCACCTTGAACTTGCGGGTAAAGTTCTTCGGGAAGGTGTAACCAAGCTGGATCTGCTTGATCTTCATGTAGGAACCGTCAAAGACGACGGCGTCAGAGGTGAGGTACTGCTGCCAGTTCGCGGCGTTGGCGGCCGGCGTGGTACCGTTGGTGTGGGTCGGGGTCCAGCGGTCTTCCGTGAGGAAGGTCAGACGGTTGGACGGGTAGTCGACCACGGTGAGACAGTTGTAGATCTTGCTGCCGGCGGCGCCGGTCATGAACACGACTGCGTCGATGCCCTTCCAGGCAGCGTTCAGCGTGAGACCGTAGTTGAGCTTCGGGATACCGGAGCCGAGGTCCATCTTGTCGGCCTGGGTGGCGTCGCCACTGCCGTCGACATCCTCGAACATCGCGTTACCGGTCTCCGGATCGATGCCGGTGAAGTGGTAGCCGTAGAAGTGCCATGCGGGATAGCCCTTCTCGAAACGGGTGATGGTACCGTAGTTGCGGACGCCCGTGCCGTCGATACCGTCGGAGAGGGTCTCGTGCAGGTAGGTCACCTCATTCTTCAGGGTGGAGAGGTTGCCGCTGATGCTGTAGGAGAAGTCGCCGATCTGGTCGCGCCACTTGATCTCGAACTCGAGACCGGTGTTGCGGACGTTACCGGCGTTCACCGGAGAAGCGGTGACACCCACCACGGTGGACGGGGTGATACCCGTCACGATGAGGTCCTTGGTCATCTTGTTGAACCAGTCGACGCTGAAGGTCAGTCGGTCGCGCAGGAAGCGCAGGTCGAGACCGAAGTTCAGCTGCTCGGAGGTCTCCCACTTGAGTTCTTCGTTACCGGTGGAAGAAGGAGCGTAACCCAGGATGTACTCCAGACCGTTACCGGTCGGGTAGTTGCCCGTGGAAGCGATCACGTTCGCGTAGCGATAGCCGCCGAGGCCGGCGAGGGAACCGTTCTGGCCCCAGCTGGCGCGGAATTTCGCGAAGTTGACGACGCTCTTGATCGGCGCGAAGAAAGGCTCCTCGGAGATCGTCCAACCGGCAGACACGGAGGGGAAGTAACCCCAGCGCATCGGCTTCGGGAGAACGGAGAGGTCGGCCGCGTCAGCGCGGAAGGAGGCCTGCAGGTTGTACTTGCCCATGTAGCTCCAGTTGGCACGGGCGAAGTAGGAAAGCTTGCGGGAGATGTTTGGGGTGGCACCGCTCACGGAAGGAACGGCGTTGGCCGAGTGGGAACCGAAGTAGTAGAACAGAGGATCGTCCTGCGTGACGCCGAGATCGTCGTCGCTACCGCGGTAGGAACCGCTCATGCTGAAGCTGCGGGAGCTGCTGAAGGAGGTACCGACCATCAGGGTCACGGAGTGCTTGCCGAAGTTCTGGAACCAGTTGGCGAAGTTCTCCCACTGGTAGTACATGGAGTTGTTGTCGGAACCGGAGAGGCCGATGTAGTTCTGGTAGGCGTTCTGGTTGATGTAGTAGTTGAGGCTGTAGCCATAGTTGTCACCGGAGGAGAAGCGGTAACCGACACGGGAGGTGATGGTCAGGCTCTTGATCGGGGTGAAGTTGATGGCGGTGGAGCCGTTGATGTTGAAACCGTGGGAGTCGCTGTAGGAACGGTCACGCATGATGCGCGGGTTCACGTTCTCGGACGGGTTGAAGTAGGAAGCGGCGTAGTAGTCGCCGTTCTCGTCCTTGAGGAGCTTGCGGCCGGCGTCCAGGTAGGAACGCATGAACTTGGGCAGGTTCTCCTCGGTGTAGGTCGGCGGGGTGAGCGGGTCCAGCTGGAGGGCGGAGAGCACGGCGGAGCCGTAGTCGGAGCCTTCGGAGACGCTGCGGGCCTGGTAGTACTCGACCTGATTGTTGGTCTGGATCTCCAGCCAGGGCTTGAACTTCCAGCTGCCGTTGACCATGAAGGTCAGACGCTTGTACACATCGGAGTCACCGACGAACATACCGTTGTTGTCGAGGTAGGTCGCGGAGACGTAGAGGTTGCCGCGGTCGTTGCCGGCGGAGAAGGAGAGGTTGTGGTGCTGCATCAGGGAGTTCTCGTAGGAGTAGGCCAGCCAGTCGGTGTTGGTCTTGAAGTCCCAGTTGGCGTAGAAGTCCTGGATGCTGTAGCGTCCATTCTCAATGAAGTACTGCATGTACTGCTCGGAGTTCATCACCTTCGGCACGTGGTTGAGGCTCTGGGAGGTCAGCTGGAAAGAGTAGCTGATCTTGCCCTCGCCCTGGCCACGGCGGGTGGTGATCATGATGACACCGTTACCGGCCTCGGCACCGTAGATAGCGGCGGAAGCACCGTCCTTGAGGACTTCCATGGACTCGATATCGTTCGGGTCGATACCGGAGATGGAATTGGTGCGGCGACCGTCCACGACGTAGAGCGGGTTGGAGGAACCGTTGGAGGAAATACCGCGGACCTGGATGCTCGGAGCGGCGCCCGGACGGGCGGAGCTGGAGAACACCTGGACACCGGCGGTCTTGCCCTGGAGGGCGGATTCCGGAGAGGTGATGGTACGGTTCTCGATGTCCTCAGACTTGATCTGGGAGATGGAACCGGTGAGGTCGGATTTCTTTTGGACGCCGTAACCGACGACCACGGTCTCTTCCAGCATCTCGGCGTCCGTGACCAGTTTGATGTCCACGTTGCCGGATTCGGAGACGACCACCTCCTGCGTGGTGAAGCCGACGGAGGAGAAAACCAGCGTCGCACCCGCAGGCACGGAGATGGAGTAGTTACCGTCGAGGTCCGTCACGACGCCGTTGGTGGTGCCTTTCTCGAAGACACCCACACCGATCATCGGCTCGTTCTGGTCATCGACGACTGTTCCCGAGACGGTCACTTTCGGCTGGGCCGCAAGCGAGAGTCCCATCAAGAGCGACAGCCCAAGGGCCGCCAGTCTTTTCAATGCAGAATTACTCATTTTAATGGATTATTGGTTAATAGGATAAATTGGAATCTATATTGAGCAACATCGTGGCCGGACGGGCCGCGGTGTAAGGCTCCCATTCAGGCATGCCGTCGGCGGACGGGACGCCGGTCTTGGCAAAGTTCGTCCAGAGGCGGCTGATGCGGTGGCCGAGCTCGACGGCGTCCGGAGCGCCGCCAGTGAAGGTGCGGTGCAGGGACACGTTGTCGAAGACGAAGGGGATCTCCATGCAGTGCGTGCTGCCGAAGGCGCCGTCCAGCACCGGGGACTCCCAGGTGAACTGGTACAGATAGACCGGTGCGCAGCCGGCGGCGGCGCGCTCAGTGGCCTGCTGCACGGCGAGCGGCTTGAAGATCGGATCCTCCTGGTCGCGCGTGAATTCATGGTAGGTCGTGCCGATGATCACGGGGATGTCCTTGGACAGGGCCATCGAGGAGGCCGCGTTCGGCTGGGCGGGCAGGATCTCGCCGTCCACGACCGGGCGCGTGCCGAAGATAATCTGATTCAGGAAGTTGACGGGCAGGTCGCCGGCCGTCTCCGCCTCCGCGCGCACTTCCGCGACGGCGGCGTCATAGGCCTTCAGCAGCTCGGCGTACGGCACCTGCTCGATTTCGGCGATGCGGGCCGGGCTGATGCCCAGGTGGCGGACGGTGGCCGCGCCGATGCGGCGGGACCACTTCTGCGGCATCGCCTCGAGGATGGAACCGCTCTCGACGATCGCCTTGCCGAAGAGGCCTTGGGCGGACGGCATGGCGAGCAGGGTGCAGACCTTGCCGCCACCGCCGGACTGGCCGAAGATGGTCACGTTGGCGGGATCGCCGCCGAACGCGGAGATGTTGTCGCGCACCCACTCGAGCGCCTTCACGATATCGGTCATGCCCACGTTGCCGGAAGCGGCATAGCGGGCGCCAAAGCCGGAGAGATCCAGGAAACCAAGTGCATTTAGGCGGTGGTTCAGCGAGACGACCACGACTCCGTGATCGCGTGCCAGGTTCGAACCGTCATAGGAGATCTGCTCCTGGCCCGAGCCCGCGCTGAACCCTCCGCCATGCAACCATACCATTACCGGCCGCTTGGCGCCGTCGCCAATCCCGGCCGTCCACACATTCACACGCAGACAGTCCTCATCAGGAAAACCGTCGTCCCAGTGCATCGCAAATGCCTGGTTGTCGTCATACCAGCCCGAACGGGGGCCCTGGGGGCAGGTCGGTCCGAAAGCGCGGCTTGCGCGCACACCATCCCACGGATCGGGATCCGTCGCGGGCTGAAAGCGCTCCGCCTTCGCGTACGGGATCCCCTTATAAATAAAGACGCCGTCTTCGATGTAACCGGCAACGGCGCCGGACCGGACCTGGACCGTGGTAGCCTTGGCGGAGGTCTCCAGCACCGGAAGCACCCCCGATTTCACCGGGGTGTTCGGCTGGTTGCAGGAGGCCAGGAGGCTGGCAGCGATCGACAGGAGAAGAAAGTTTACGTGTTTCATCTGTGGTTTCCTTTTTAACCTGTTGCAAAATTATCTGGATTATCACTCTTTCCTTTTCTGTTATTTTCAAATGCTTTTCTACCCGTATGCAGCGACCTTTCCTTTTGTTCATTTTTATTCATTTTTGTTCATTTTAGGGAATAATTGAAAAAAAATTCTTAATATAGAGGTATGAAATTAAAGCAATTCGTCTATCTCACCTTTCTGGCCGCATCCTGCACAGGAATGCACCACGCGCCCGTGACCACCCCGTCCGAGAGCGTCATCATCGCCGACCGGCTATCCAACCAGAAGGTGAACGCCTTCGCGGAAGACGCCGACGGCCATGTCTGGATCGGCACCTTCCGTGGGCTGAACAAATACACCATCCACGATTTCCACCAGTATTTCTGCGCCGACGACACCCTCGGCTTGCCGAACAACCAGATCACGGCCCTCCGTCGGAGCTCGGACGGGCGGCTTTGGGTCGGCACCGTAAACGGGGTGGCCCTGCACACGGACGACGGCAGTTTCCAGCGCATTCCCATTGACGGGAACGACCTCAACATCACAGAGATCGTCGAGACCCGCGACGGGCGCATGCTTTTCAATGCCTCCGGCGTACTGTTCCGCTACGATGCGGAATCCGGACACATCGTACCCGCCATCCGCGACTACGGCGGCATGAACACGATGGTGGGCGCCGACGGGCGCATCTGGAGTTCCTCCCTGACGGAACTCCGCTGCTTCGACCCGGCCGGGCTTTCCCCCGCCGGCACCTGGCAGACCCGTCACCCGGTCTTCCATTCCACGATGTCCGCCACGGGCGAAATCTGGCAGTCCGGCATGGGCCAGCTCAGCATCTTCGACCCGCGCACGGAGCGCTGGACCGCCGTCCCCCGCTCCATCCTGCAGGAGCCCCGCCTCATGCGAGGCGATATCGACATTCTCTTCGCCAACGGCCCGGACATGCTCCTGCACACCATTGCGAACGGCATGTTCTGCTACAGCCAGGCCACCGGCCAGCTGTTGCACCAGTCCTCCCCCGAATTCCCCTATCAGATTCCCGATTTCGAGATCCGCACCATTTTCCGTGACAGTCGCGGCAACCTCTGGTTCGGCTCGACCGACCAGGGATTCAGCATTTCATACGCCGCCAAGGACGGGTTCGACAACAATCCTTTCCTGAAGGACCGCTTCGCACGCACCTCCATCCCGTCTGTCTGTGCCGACCACGACGGGCACCTGTGGATCGCCACCTACAACGACGGACTCTACGTCTACGATCTGGCATCCAAGGACCTGAAACAGATCGACATCGAGCGATTCGTACCCGACAGCAACATCGGATACATCCGCTGTTCCAACGTCTTCTGTGACGCCCAGGGCGAGATGTGGTTCGTGATGACCGAGAAATACCGCGTGCTCCGCTGCCGCTACGACGGCCGGCAGCTCCAGCTGATCGACATGATCGAGGGCAACAACCCGATGGCCGTCTCGCAGGATGACCTGGACCGCATCTGGATCTCCGGCTACTCCGACGAGTTCATCCGCTACGACAAGGGCACCCGCGCCACGGAACGCTTCCAGCTTCCTTCGACGCAGTGGACATTCATCCCCACCCTGCTCCAGGTTGCGCCCGGCCGCATGCTGGTCGCCTCCTTCGGGAATCCGATGTGCGAGGTGTACACCAACACCGGCGAAATGCAGTTCATGACGGCCCCGGACGAAGAATGGCGGCACAACATCCGCCACGGCGTCATCATCCCCACCAGCCTGTTCAAGGACACCGCCGGCGACATCTGGCTCGGCACGGTGGGGAACGGCCTGCTCCACCGCGAACGGAGCACCATGCTCACCCGCCCCGTGGAGGGCGTCTCCTGCCCCGACGTCTGCGCCATCCAGGAAGACCTTCAGGGCAACATCTGGATCAGCACGATGTACGGCCTGTCGCGCTACGACCGTACCGTCGGCACGGTGACCAATTATTTCGAAAGCGACGGCCTGGGCGGCAACCAGTTCTACGACCGCTCTTCCTGCATCCTACCGGACGGCACGCTCGTCTTCGGCGGCACGCACGGCCTCACCTGCTTCAATCCGCTGGACATTCAGCGCAAGGTCTCCACGCCGGTCGTCTTCGAGGATCTCAAGATCCACAATATCCTCGTGCAGCCCGGTCCGGACGCCCCGATCGCTTCCGAACTCGCCCGTCAGCCGGAGGTCACGATCCGGCACGAGCAGAATGGGTTCAGCATCACCTATTCCGCGCTGGAATACACACCACACTCCAACGCACACTACGAGTACAAGATGGAGGGCTTCGACGACTACTGGATCGAAGCCGGCACCGCCCATGAGGCCTACTACGCCAACCTGCCCGCCGGCCATTACCGCTTCCGCGTCCGCACCTTCGGCGCCACCGACGACGGCCAGGCGCTCGACATCCGCATCCTGCCCCCCTGGTACCGTACCTGGTGGGCCCGGTTGCTGTTCTGGCTGGGCGCCCTCGGCCTGATGTTTTACATCTGGACCTTCTACCGCCGCATCCACCGCGTGCGCAAACAGGCGGCCAAGCACATCCACGAGGAGCGGCGCGAGCGCGAACGCGCGGAAGCCGCCCAGGAGGAGGAGAAGCGCCTGAACCGCGTGCAGATGAACTATTTCGCCAATGTGGCGCATGAATTCCGCACCCCGCTCACGATGATCGCGGGCCCGGCGGAGCAGCTGGCCGCGTCGCCCGACATCCACGGGCAGGACCGCCAGCTGGTCGGTATCGTGCAGCGCAACACCGCCTGGATGCTCTCGCTGGTGGGCCAGCTGCTCGACTTCAACCGCATCAACGACAAGAAGCTCCAGCTGAAGGTCGCGGAGGGCGACATCGTCGCGCCGCTGAGCGAGTGCGCCGACCTCTTCCGTTTCAACGCGGAGTCCAAGGGCATCGAATTCAACACCCACGGCCTCGACGACGCCTTCACGATGTGGCGCGACGCCGACAAGGTGACCAAGATCACGATGAACCTGCTGTCCAATGCGATGAAATTCACGCCGCCGGGCGGCAAGGTCGCGCTTTCTTTCGACGTACTCCCGCGCGAGGACATCGCCCGCGAGTTCCCGCTCACCGACGCCGACACCGACACGCGCTACGCGCAGATCCGCGTTTCCGACACCGGCCGCGGCATTCCGGAGGACCAGCTTGAGAAGATCTTCGAACGCTTCAACCAGGCCGGGCGCGGCGACGCCGCGGGCACCGGCATTGGCCTCTTCTATTCCCGCGCGCTCGCAGAGCTGCACCACGGCTACATCCACGCCTGCAACCGCGACGGCGGCGGCGCCGAATTCACCTTTATCCTCCCGGTCAGCGAGTCCTCCTACTCCGAGGACGAGCGCACCACCGACGATCCGCTGCGCCCGCGCGTCCCGTTCGCCGAGACGGCCGCCCCTGCGCAACCGGTCCCGGAGGACGAGTCCGAAGACAAGCGCCGCGTGGTCGTCGTGGACGACGACATCGACGTGGCGAACTACGTCAAGGTGCTCCTTTCCCCTTACTATCAGGTCCTTGTGCACTTCGACGCGGAGTCCGCGCTGAAGTCCCTGGAGGAGGAGGCGCCGGACCTCGTGATCAGCGACGTGGTGATGCCGGGCATGAGCGGCTACGAGCTCTGCGAGGCCATCAAGGGCAATCTTGAGCTCAGCCACATCCCCGTGATCCTCGTCACGGCCAAGGTGGCCGTGGAGAGCCAGGTCCAGGGTCTCGACAAGGGCGCCGACGCCTACGTGACCAAGCCCTTCAACCCGTCCTACCTGCTCGCGCTCGTGAAGTCCCTGCTGGAGAACCGCGACAAGCTGCGCCAGCGGCTCGGCTCCGTCACCAGCACCGAGGACATCGAGCCGGAGGCCCTGTCGCCGCGCGACAACGCCTTCATGAAGGAGCTTTACGAACTGATGGACAAGGAGTTGGCCAACCAGGAACTGGACATCAACCGCATCACGGAGATGATGCGCATCTCCCGCACCAAGTTCTACTACAAGGTCAAGGGCCTGACGGGCGAGAATCCGGGCGTCTTCTTCAAGCGCTACAAGCTCAACCGCGCCGCCGACCTGCTCAAGGAGGGCAAGTACAACATGTCGGAGATTGCGTGGATGACGGGCTTCAACACCCTCTCCCACTTCTCCACCTCCTTCAAGAAGCAGTTCGGCGTCCCGCCGTCGGAGTACGTCGGATAAGGTTAGCGCTTCCGGAGAATGACCGTGTCGCCTTCTTCGAGGACCATGTCGGCGCGGAAGCCGTTGTAGAGCATGAGTTTCTTCAGCTGGATGCCGAACATCTGGGAGATGTCCCAGAGCGTGCGGCCGTCCTGATCCACCTCATAGAGAGTGCTGTCCGACGCCTGGGGTTTCTTGCGCTCCAGATAGACGCGCGCGCCGGGCTCGAGGGCCGTCGGGCGCTCGAGGTCGTTGTAGCGCAGGAGCTGCTTCACGGAGAGGCGGTACTCAGCCGCGAGGCTGGCCCAGCTTTCGCCCTCGACCGCGCGGATGTAGCGCACGCCGTTGGTCGTGTAGACCGGGCGCTCCAGCGACAGCGACACGGACTCCTTGTAGTCCTCGGGCTGGAGCACGACGGCCGGCGTGGCGGGGCGCTCAGTGACCGTTTCGGCGGCCGGTTCCGGCTCCGTGGCCGGCGCTGCCGCGAGGGTCGCGACCGTCCCGGCCGGGAGGTCATCCTCGGTCATCGTGTCGTATTTGTAAAGCTGGAAATCCTCGATGAGGTTGATGAGCTTGGTGGCGTAGCCGGAATCCGTGGCGTAGCCGGCGCGGCGCAGGCCGTGCGCCCAGCCCTTGTAGTCGGTGGGATCGAGCTCGAAGAGCGACTTGTAGCGCTCGCGACCGCGCAGGAAGTCGGAATGCGCGCGGTACGAATCTTCGTCGGTCGGGTAGGCGCGGAAGCACTCCTTCTCCTTGTCGTCATCCTTGAAAAAAGTGTCCCCCGCCCAGTCATTGTGGCATTTCATGCCGAAATGGTTGTGGGCCACGGTGGCCAGCGGAGACTGGCCGGCGCCCGACTCCAGCAGCCCCTGCGCGAGCGTGATGCTCGCCGGCACGCCGGTGCGCTGCATCTCCAGCACCGCCAGCGGGTAGTACTTGTCGATGTAGGTCTGCCGGGGGTTCTTGGCCGCGCCCACGAAGAGCACTGCCGCCGCGAGGAGAAGAAGGATCCGTTTCATCGGACACAAAGATACTAAAATTCGAGCACACTGCCATCCTGGCCGGCCTCGGTGGCCGGGAAGATGGCCTGGCACTCCGCGAGCAGCGCGTCGAAGTCGGTGATGCGCGAGGAGTAGTGGCCGATCACCAGCCGGCCGGCGCCCGCGTCGCGTGCGCACTGCGCCGCCTGCCCGGCGGTGGAGTGCCAGTGGGCGACGGCCCGGTCGGCCATTTCGTCGGGATAGGTGGCCTCGTGGTAGAGCAGGTCCACCCCGCGCACCCACGCCGCCTCCTCGGGGAAGGGCACGGTGTCGGAGCAGTAGGCGAAGCTCTTCGGATGGTAGTCCGGATTCTCCTGCCAGTGCCGCTCGGTCACTATCTCGTCGAATCTGTACCCGTAGGTCTCGATCTTGTGCTGCAGCGGGAAGGCGCTGACCGTCACGTGCTTGGACGTGTGGATGACCTGCGGCTCCTTGCAGCTCACGGGCACGAATTTGATCTCGAAGCAGTCCCACTCGCCGAAGAAGTTCTTGTAGAAGTTGAGCACGGAACCCAGGGCCTGGGGGCCGTAGATGTAGAGCGGGGCCGTCCGGCCGTACATGGTCATCGTGTTCAGCAGGCCGAAGAGGCCGAACAGATGGTCGCCGTGGATATGGGAAATAAAGATCGCCTCCACCTTCATGAATGAGAGGTGGGCGCGCCGCATCTGCTGCTGCGTGCCCTCCCCGCAATCCAAGAGGAACAAGCGCCCGTGCACGGCGAGGGCCTGGGCGCTTGGATTCCTATCAGAAATGGGCATGGCCGAAGCCGTGCCCATTATCGTGAGTGTGAAGTTCATCGGGAATTACTCGCCTTTCTCGAGCTTCTCCTTCAGAGCGG
>JAEEGJ010018387.1_pt1 | contig 15616 bp, 9 predicted proteins | sample 8958761 | NCBI WGS metagenome assembly JAEEGJ01 (sample SAMN16246546, study PRJNA631951) | gut metagenome | biome: gut microbiome; feature: rumen; material: RS-attached | host: Bos | place: Iran: Karaj | collected 2018-10
TGAGCTACGGCTCGGTGCAAGATTACATGCCTGCCGATGCTGTTCACTATGACTACGTTTGCACCGCCAACGGCATCCTTGAGAAGTATGTGCCTGGCGACTACGAGTTTGACGCTCCCAAGCGCCTCATCGACCTCATCGAGAAGAAGGACTTCGGCGCATACGCCGACGACAACGGCGAACTTGTGGTTTGCTTCCTGTCGACCAACGACATCACTGGCGGTAACTCCGGCAGCCCCATCATGAACGGTAAGGGCGAACTCATCGGCCTGGCCTTTGACGGCAACTGGGAAGCCATGAGCGGTGACGTCAACTTCGAGCCCAAGCTGCAACGCACCATCAATGTGGACATCCGCTACGTGCTCTTCATCATCGACAAGTACGCCGGTGCCACCAACCTGATTGACGAACTCGACATCCGCCGTGGCGAACCCAAGCCATTGCGCGTCGAGGAAGAAGAAAAAATCTAATCGGTAATTTTTCTTGGAATCAATTGTAGAGACGTGGCGCGCCGCGTCTCTACAATTTTTTTGTATTTTTGCACGATAATATTCCATAATGAAAAGATGTCTTTGGCTCATAGGGTTTGTTTTTGTCGCCTCGTTTTTCGCGAAAGCCCAAAACGACACGGTCTTCTTTTCGTCCCAAGGCGGCTTCTACGACAATGTGTTTGCCTTGCAGCTTAGTAACCTTGACCCTCAGAACCATATCCGCTACACTACCAACGGCAATTGTCCTACGGCACAGTCGCCCCGCTATAATGGCTCTTTGACATTGGATGCCTCTATGTTTTCAAAGTCGAACATTTATACCATCGTCAATACGATTCCGTCCACGTTTTATCTTCCCGACGATGTGAAACGCGGTATTGTCATCCGAGCAGCAGCGTTTGACGTCAACGACAGTTGTGTGAGTCAGGTTGTCAGTAACTCCTATTTCATCCGTGCGTTAGATTGTGACTTGCATGATCTGCCTGTGTTGTCGATTCTGGCCGATTCCTTGTCGCTTTTCGATTATGAGACAGGCATTTTCATCCCGGGCATCAACTATGATCCTGCGGATTCAACGCATACAGGCAATTACAAACAGAAAGGAAGGGAATGGGAGCGGCAAATCAACATGGAGTTTTACGAGCCCGACAACAGAGGCATCAACCAGGTTTGTGGCTTGAGGATGCATGGAGGAGCTTCGCGATGGTTCCAACAAAAAGGCATGAAACTCTATGCCCGTGAAGAGTATGGCAAAAAACACTTCTTTCACCGGTTCTTCCCCGGCTCACCCATCGTCAAGTTCAAGCATCTGTGTCTGCATCCTTTCCGTTGCAGCAACTGGTTGCAAACAGGTGGTCAGGAGTACCTTTCCCAGACTGTTGCCGGAAATCTCGACATCGAGGCGATGGCGGTGCGTGAGGTTGTGCTCTTTATCAACGGGGAATACTGGGGTATCTATACCTTTGAGGAGTCGTCGGATGAGCGGTATCTGGAGGATCACTTCAATGCCGACCTAGAGAAGTTGGCCATGGTCAAGTATTGGGGTGTGCCTTATTACGGTGACCTGACGGATTGGCGCTCGCTCTATAATTGGATGAAGGATGAGGCCGACTTGACCTAGCCTGAGGATTCGGCCCGTGCCTTTGCCCATGTCGATATGTCGAATTTTATAGATTACATGGTTTTCGAGACTTTTTCCGCCAATCTGGACTGGCCAGGCAACAACGTGAAGATATGGCAGCCCGAGGCCGACAAGCCTTTCAGATGGATTTTCTATGACGGCGACGGATGCTTTTCCTGGCCTGACCACAATGCCATCGATTTTGCCCAACATCAAAGCGGAAATAGCGTGTTTTTTAACCGTTTTCGCGAAAACGAATGGTTTGTGAGAACCTTCCGCAGCCGTTATTATCAGCTGCGTGAGTCGTATTACAGCTATGACTATATGAAGTCGGTGCTTGATGAATACGAGCATCTCGTCGAAGGCGAGATAGAGGCGCAAGCCCAACGCTTTCGCTTCCCTTGGAATGTGAACAAGTGGCATCAGGATATGGAGCGAGCCGATGCCTTTCTCAAGCAGCGCCATCAGTATTACAAGGATGAACTCATGTACTATCTTGACATGGAAGAGAAGGATGCAGAGGTCGTGTCGTGCTATCCCAATCCTTTTGATGACGAGATACGTTTGAATTACCCCTCCGACGATGTCAAGGCCCAAGAGGTGGCTATCTACGATGTTTTGGGAAGGAAGGTGTTTTCGGAGCCATTTGAAGCGGGCAGTGGTGATGAAATCACAATTAATCCTCAACTGCCTGCAGGTGTATATGTGCTGAAAGTTGGGACCTATTCGCGGCGCATCGTCAGGTATTAGGGGAAAACAGAAGAAGTTGTAATTTTTTTGTATTTTTGCAGCGCATTATCCGCAATATGTTCAGATGCTTTGGCTTCATATTGTTTATGTTGTTTGCCGTTGTTTTCGTCAAAGCCCAAAACGACACGGTGCTCTTTTCGGCCTCGGGTGGGTTCTATGACGAGGTGTTTGCCTTGCAGCTCTCCAACACCAATCCGCAAAATTATATCCGTTACACCACCAACGGCAACCGTCCGACGGCACAGTCGCCGCTTTATGAAGAGACCTTGGTTTTGGATGAACAACTTTATTCAAAATCAAATATTTACACTATAATTGATTGCCTTGAGCAGGACTTTTATCTTCCTGATTTCATCCAGCATTGTATCGTGATTCGAGCGGCAGTGTTCGACGAAAATGACAGTTGTGTCAGTCAAGTGATGACCAACAGCTATTTCATTCAAGCCTTGGGCTGTGACACCCATGGACTGCCTGTTGTCTCTATCTGTGCCGACTCGTTGGATTTGTTTGATTACGAGACTGGCATTATGGTTCCAGGAATAATGTTTGATACAATTGACCCCGAACAAACAGGAAATTATTACATGCACGGGAGGGAATGGGAACGTGAAAGCAATGTGGAGTATTGGGAAGTGACTGACAATAGCGGCATTAATCAAATATGTGGGCTGCGTACCCACGGCAACCGTGCACGTCGACAACCGCAAAAAGGACTGAAAATATATGCCCGTGAAGAGTATGGTAAAAAACGTTTTAAACACCAGTTTTTTGAAAACAGTTTGCATGACAGTTTCAAACATCTAGTCATCAAACCTTATTCAACAATATATCCCTTTACAAGCGTTCAAGATTACATTTGTAGTCAAGCAGCTATTGATATGGGCTTAGAGTCAGGACAATCGCGGCCAGTCGTTCTTTATCTTAATGGGGAGTATTGGGGAATCTATTTTTTGCAGGAAAAGATGGACGAACGTTATTTGGAGGACCATTTCAATATTGATAAAGAGAATAGTATGATTGTGGGCAATTGGAATGGTTTGGCAGAACATGGCGGGCTGGTTAATGTTCATGGCGATAATATTGAATTTGTGGATATGATGGATTGGCTTGAGACCGCTGATTTGTCACAAGAAGAAAACTACCAACACCTTTGCACACTCATTGATGTGGATGACTTTATGGATTATATCATTTTGGAAACATTCGTTGCCAATAATGATTGGCCAGCCAACAATATGCGGTGCTGGAAGATGAATGGGGGCAAATGGAGGTGGATGTTCTTTGACGGTGATGCGGCACTCAATGATTATAGCTTGGACCCCTTTGCTAATCCTATTCCCCTTGATGTGTTTGCAAATGCCACATATTCGGGTGATTATTTATGGCCTTCCAATAAGCAATCTACGCTGATGTTTAGAAAATGCCTTGAAAATAAAGGATTTGTGGATGGCTTTGAAAACAGAATATTTGAATTGTGCCATGATGTATTGAATTACGAAAAAATGTTTCAGCATTATCAACGGGTCAGGGAACAGATGTATCCAGAAATAGAGATGCAGTCGTTCAGGTTTGGCAATCCTGTTCATCTTGGCTATTGGGATTGGGCTTGCACCCTTACAGATGATTTCCTTTCGACACGCGTGGATTCTTATTATGCTGAATGGATGAATTTTGTTGGTTTGGAGGAACAAACATCTATGGCTTCGATTTTCTGCTATCCCAATCCTTCTACTGGGGCGATACATGTCTTTTTTAAGGCCGAGGTTGCAGGCTCTTGTGAGATCAGCATGTATGATATCATGGGACGGCAAGTCTTTACGCAGTCTTGTCTATTGGACTATGGCAACAATGACTTAATGATTCAGCCCAATTTGCCTGCGGGCGTCTATGTGCTTAAAGTGGGTAGTCACTCTCAGCGCATCGTGAGATATTAAGGCGTTGGAATAATTGACACACTTTGTTTCGTCGAATCCTTGGATTTTGTATTTTTGCGGTCACTAATACTTGAAGAGTTATGGTATTCAGCAGCAACGTATTCTTGCTCTATTTTTTGCCCCTGTTCCTGATCTGCTATTTCGTTTGTCCGAGAAAGTTCAGGAATTATGTCATTCTCTTGTTCTCCATCGTGTTTTACGGGTATGGGGCTCCCGACTTCATCCTTTGGCTGCTTGGTTCGACAATCGCCAATTTCTTCTTGGTCAGGCAGATGCACAAGACGGAGAAACCCAAACTGAAAAAACTGTTTTGCGGCTTAGCCATCACCGTAAGCCTCAGCTTGTTGGTATACTACAAATATGCCAACTTCTTGATAGACAATCTAAATGCCCTGACGGGTATCTTTGGCGCCAATCCCATCAGGTTCGCCAAGGTACTGCTTCCGATAGGCATTTCATTTTTTACTTTCCAGTCGATTACCTATGTCATTGATACCTATCGAGGCAACAACGCTCCGATGGAGAAGTTGAGCGACTACATCGTCTACATCATGATGTTCCCGCAGCTCATCGCCGGTCCCATCGTGCGCTATTGTGATATAGAAGGTGAGATTCGTCACCGCGACTATAGCAGCAACGATTGCCTGCAAGGGTTTTTCCGTTTCGTGATAGGTCTTTCCAAGAAAGTCCTGATTGCTGATGTGATTGGCGCACAGGTCGACACTTTGTTGGCCACCAACCTCAGTGTCATGGACACTGGAACGGCTTGGATTACCATAGCTGCTTACACCATGCAGCTTTATTTCGACTTCGCGGGCTACAGCGACATGGCCATCGGTCTGGGACGCATCATGGGCTTCCATTTCCCGGAGAATTTCGACAATCCTTACAATTCGGCGAGCATCACTGAGTTTTGGCGCCGCTGGCACATCACCTTGGGTGCTTTTATGCGCAACTATCTCTACATTCCGTTGGGAGGCAACCGTTGCTCGAAGCGGAGGATGTATTTCAACCTTTGGGTTGTGTTTCTGCTTTCTGGCCTTTGGCATGGTGCCTCATGGAACTTTGTGGTCTGGGGAGCTTATCATGGCCTGTGGCTGGTGCTCGAGCGCATGGGATTGAAGAAATTCTACGAAAAAATCGGTAAAGTGCCGAGCGTCATCATCACTTTTATCATTGCGATGGTGGGTTGGGCTATTTTCCGTATCGAGGACATGGGCGAGGCTTTCACCTTCATTTCGAGACTCTTCGCCTTCGACTTCAGCGCTTTCAGCATCAAGGCCGACGCGCAGTTCTATACCATGCTTGTCATCGCCTTGGTGTTTTCGTTCATCACCTTGTTCCCATTCGGGAAGAAGATGCAAGATGCCATCTATTACAAGGAAGAGTATTCCATAGCCGGTATCATTGTGGCTTGGGTGGTGGCAGTTTTCATGCTGTTTTTCTGCATTGCCGCCATCAATGCAGTAGGTTTCAGCCCGTTCATCTACTTCAGGTTCTGACATGAAGAAAGTACTTGCCACCATATTGTGCCTGTTGACCTTGGGCTTCATCGTACTGATGTTCGTCCAGGAGCGTACGCATTTCATCAAGTTGAAGCCCTTGAATGGTGTGTATTACGAGACCCCAAATACGCCTTTGTCCATTCCTAATCTTTGTGATGGCTCTTATCAGCATGATCTTGAGGAGAAACTGAGATTCACTTTCGGTTTCCGTGAGCCTTTCATCAGAACTTACAACCAATACTTGTGGGACTTTTACCACAAGACGCTCAACTATACCATCTACATCGGCAAGGACAATTGGCTGTATGGACTCGATGAGGTTGTCAACTACTACCAAAGCAGCATGTATTCCTATACATACGACCGCGCCGAGATGCAACACAAATGCGACCTTGAAGCCCAGCGGCTCTATAAGGTGCAGCATATCCTCGAAGCGTACGGGAACTTCATTTTCGTTTCGATGTTGCCCACCAAGACCCTCCTTTATCCCGAATACATGCCCGAAAACCCTGGCCTTTCCCTTGAGCCGTTCCATGCTTACCAATATTATTCGAAGTTGTTCGACAGTCTTGGGGTCAATTACATCAACGTGCTGGAGATTTTCCAAAACTGGAAAGGCAAAGTGGATTATCCCCTGTATCCGAAGACTGGCAAGCATTGGACTTATATCGCCTCGGGATATGCTTTCGACACCATTGAGCGGTACATCGAACATAAGGGCCACATGAACCTTCGCAATTTCAAGATGGGAGGCAAATATCGTGACGAGACCGTCTATCCTGACGATGACCTTGAAGGCCTACTGAACCTTTGGCGGCCTATCAGACCCAACCAAAACTATTATGCAACACCTGTTTTGGACGATGACACCACGGCACTCAAGCCTACGATTATCGTGGTCGGCGATTCCTATTTCTGGAATCTCACCAGATCGGTGCCTTTGGGCTTTGTCTTCACCAATCATTATTATTGGTACTACAACAGCTCGGTCTATTACAACCCGAAGTATGACCACACGAGTGATGCCGACATGTTATATGAAATCCTCAATGCCAAAATCATTGACTTGTCGTATTCGCCGGAGCAGTTGTATGTGTTCAGCAACGATTTCCTGTCGAAGGCCTTGCTGTATCTCACACACGACGATGCGGAAATCGACAGCGCCGTGGCTGCCATTGCCGCAACGGTCGAAAAGGACACCGAGGCCGAGCGGATCGAAGAGGCGAAGAAGAGGCTGTTCTCAGAGCCAGAGCAGTATTTCCCTGATTTGGCCACCGATTCGGTGCCTGTTACCCGAAACAGCCGCATTCCCGAGGTCTTAGCGGCTCGTCCGTTCTGATTACAATACGATGATTCCCCGTTTGATTTTGTCGTTCACAATCCAGCGGGCGGCGAGTTCGGTCTGTTCTTCAACCGAAATGCCTTTGTCAGCGGCCATTTTTCGGATGCGCTCCATGAGTTCGGTCTGAGGGCGGATTTCCTCGATCATGTTGCTGACAAGTTGTTCCACGCGCACGCGCTTGGCTTCAGGTTCAGGCATATCGCGAAATAGCGGACGACCTTCCATGATGTTATGCGCCTCCATCAACAGCACCTGCTCCAACGAGGCGTTTTGAATGACGGTTTGACAAGTCGACAGATTCCACATCCAAATGGAGTCTCTCTTGATCTCTTTGATAGCCAACACTTCTTTTATTCTCGGGTTGCGAGCTTTCGGGAGACTGTCACTAGCAAGTTCGGGGAAATAGCGTTCAGGGCGTTTGGTGATGAGTTGGTCGGCCATAAACCAAAGCTGTTGCCGGTGGTTGTTGTCAGTAAAGGGTTCGTCGAGTTGGCTCGTTGTGGCCTCGTCACAGCTCAAGCTGTCCATTACGCATTTGCGTGTCTCGTTGAGCCTTTCTTTGTCGATGCAGAGGCTGACGATGACTTTTTGGGCAAAGTCTGACGTACCTTTGTTCATCTGATTGCCCGTCGTGAACCACACCACATAGTCGAAGTCCAAAAGTTTTTCGACGAAATCCAATTGGTTCACGCTGGTGGTTTCGGTAAGGCTGTCGCCCGAATAGGCGGTGGAGAAATAGTACCAGAACTCGGTCGTCTCAAACATCTCATCGAAAGGAGCGAACAGATTCATGGACCAGAAATAGGAATTGCCGATGAGGAGCACTTTGGGCTTCACAGTGGTCGAGTCGTGCTCGACGGTGACATAGTGTCGCGGACAGTAGCCGTATTGGTGCTTCATAGGGAAGACCAGGTTGAGGAGTTCTTCAAGGTCGTTGTCGTAGTCGTGGTCGGCATCACGGGTGTGGTAAGCCTCGCCGATTTTGATTTTCGGCAGTTCGATGCCTTTCAGTTCACCCATGAGGCGCGACAAAGTGTCGACGGCATAGACAGAGGGAAAGATCCAGTGGGCTCCGGCTTGGGGAATCAAAGGATAGTCAACGGTGTCCTTGATCTGCTGGAACCAACGCGTCATTTCAATATAAGGGACCCCGGTTTCTTCGAAGCGTTGTGCAAAATAGTCGCAAGCGTTGAAGGTGGTTGTATCTTTCTCACCATCGGGGAGAAACTCGGGATAGAGGAAGCTCTTTTCGGGAGCCATGAAGACCAACAGGTCAATGCCGTTTTCTTTCAGAATACTGCGCGCCCAGTTCATGTATTTCACCTCACGGTCGAATTTCTCGCGTGCCTCATCAACGGAGGGATGCCAGCGCAGCAGCTCTTGTCCGTAATAGTCCCTTACACTTTGAGGATAGAAGAGCCAACCTTCCTTGCCAGCCACGACATCGTGTGCATAGGTCTTATGGTAGCAGCTCCAAAGATATTGGTTGTAAAGGCGTATAATGGGCTCACGGAAACCGAAATGGCGGCTTGAATATGCTTCTGCTTGCTTGGCATATTCACCCGAACGATAGGCGTCAAACTCGAACACCGGCTTGTCTGTTTCTTCCGTGACGCCGTTGAGGGGCTTCGTGGGAAACCAGTGGAACCAACCTTGCAGCATGGGCAGAAACGCCAACACGGTAAGTATGGCGAACAGCACGGAATCGTATTTCGGTTTCTTTTTCATCTCGTCGGAATGCTAAGCCATGGTTGTCTTATTCTTGTTCTTGTTCTTGCTCTCGTTGTTCGTCTACCCAGATGGCATAAATGGCATTTCCCCTCAACAGAGAGTCAAGGTCTTTGTGCTCTTCCTCGGCTATCTTTTTGATGCTCTCGTACCATTCAGGAGTTTTCTTGATATACTCTATGGTCTCTTCGATGCGTTTTTCCAAGCGTTTATGGTCGCGGTCAAGGAAGGCATCCATGGCAGTTTCATAAAAGCCGAACATGTAATCATAGGCGTAAGGTGCCGTATTGATAACCATGACAAGGTCGGCTTCGTGAATTGTTTTGTATGCCATAATGTTTTGCGACACTTGTCCTAGATAAGTGCGTTTGTTGAAGACTTCATCGTTGTATTTCCAATACTCGCAGTGGTTGAAAGCATCCAAAAAACATGATTCGTGCAGTTGAATGAAATAGCTGTCGGCAATCACGAGAAGGTTGGGCTTGCGTAAAGTGGTGTCGCTGAGGGCTATTACGGGTTGGGGTAGGGCGGGTTTTTTGAGCGGAAACATCAGGTTCATCAGGTTTTCCAACTCTCCATCTCGTGTTGAGTAGTGGGCTTGCAGGTTCGTGTCAAGGCAGATGATATGCGGCAATTCCTTTCCGATAAGGCTTTCTATCTTCCTCAGAATTGAATCTGCCACAAAGGGGATGGTGCTTTCTGACCAATGGGTGCCATAGCGCGAAAAGAGCGGATATTCCGTCTTGCCTTTGAGCGACTTGAAATAACTCAGGAAATCGATGTGCGGGATGTTGTTTTCTTCAAAGAGTTGGGTGTAGTAGTCCTGCACGCAGAAAGGCATAATGGAGTCGCGGTAGCGTTGCGGCAAGTATTCGGGGAAGACCCATGCCTTGGAAGGTGCTTCCACAAATAGGAAAGCTGTGTTGTGTTTCTTTAAACTGTCGATGAGCACCAAAGTCTTTTCGATGTCTTTTTGCGCCTTGACTTTAAAGAATTCTTCCGAACAGTAACAATCTTTGAAGGTCTTGCCTGTCACCTCGTCGATATACATTTTAAGGAATAGTTCTCCGTTGTCGCCGAAAACGATGTTATCGTTGGTGTTTTTACGGAAACAGGTGTAGGTGAACTGGTTGTAGACCCTGATGAATAGCTCACGAAATCCGAAATGGTCGCTGATGTATTGCTCCACATCGTTTTGGTAGCTGCCCGAAACAAAACCACCCAAAGAGAGCATTGGCTTTTCTACTACAGGCGTAAACCCTTGCAGTGGTTTCGTTTTGAAAGGATGACACTGTTGTTGCACAAACAACGTGGCAATTCCTAACAACGTGAGCAGGCATAATATGGTGCAAATGCGGTTTTTCATCAGAATCTGAAATAAATGAACGGACTGAAGCCGCTAGCGTTCAAGGCGCCAAGGCAGAAGATGAAGGCCAGGATGCTGACCACGAAAGCAATGATGTGTTGCCGCTTATTGTATTCCGTGAAGTAGACCTTGTCCTGCACCTTGAGGCCGAACTTCGACAAAGTGAAGAACGAGAAGAAAGCCGCCACGATCATGGTGACGTAGAGGTGCGGGTTGTCACCAAAGTGGAAGGGCGCGAAGTCGAAGGCAAACAGACGCTTGATGAACAACCACGACAGGTCGATGCGCTCGATGCGGAAGAAGCAGCGCGTCAACACGATGATGAGGAAGGTGAAGAACACCGATGGGATGCGCCCCAAACGTTCGTTGAACTTCTTGAGGAAGAGTTTGTCGGCACAGATGAAAATGCCTTGTAAAGCACCGTAGACTACGAAGTTCCATGCCGCACCGTGCCACAAACCTGAGATGAGGAAGCAGAACCACAGGTTGAAGTATTTGCGGGCCTCGGTCTTCACGCGGCTGCCGCCCAAGGGGAAGTAGAGGTAGTTTTTGATGAACACGCTGAAAGTCTGATGCCAACGTCTCCAGAACTCCGAGATGGTGGTGGATACATACGGGTTGTCGAAGTTTTCAGGGAACTTGAAGCCCATCATACGACCTAAGCCGATGGCCATGTCGGAGTAACCAGCAAAGTCGAAGTAGATTTGGAAAGTAAAGGCAAAGATGGCGATCCAGGCACTGGTGGAGTCGATGGTCGCGATTTTGTTGGCGATGTCGGCGAGTTGAGCGGAAGTCAGCACGTCGTAGTTTGAGGGACCTAATATCTGGTCGACTTGGAACCCGATGACATCGGCGATGAGCACTTTTTTTGCCAAGCCTATTACAAAGCGGTAGAAGCCGTGCAACCTGTCCGTATAGAGCGACTCACGGTCACGGATTTGGTCGGCGATGTCGCAGTAGCGCACGATGGGACCGGCAATCAGTTGCGGGAACATGACGATGTAGAGCATGTAGTCGCTGAGCCTGTCCATGGGCTCGTTCACTTTGCGATAGGTGTCCAAAGTATAAGTGACGCTTTGGAACGAGAAAAACGAGATGCCTATAGGCAGCAGTATCTTGACCCATTGCAGCGGTTCGGCACCAAACCAGCCACGCACCGCGTTGATGTTCTGCATGGTGAAGTTGCCGTACTTGAAGTAGAACAGCAGCCCGATGCTGATGGCGATAGAGATGCCGCAGAGCAGTTTCTTCAGGCCGGGTTTCTCGGTCTTGTTCATCCATCGCACCAAATAGAAGTTGGCGATGACCGACACGATGAGGTGGATGATGAACTCAGGCGCGCCCCAGGCATAAAACACAAGCGAGGCGAGCAGCAGGAAGTAGTTGCGGGCTTTCCTCGGCAGGATGAAATAGACGAGGAAGAACACCGGTAGGAAGTATAAAAGGAATATGTTGCTACTGAATACCATAGTATGAGTTTTTCTTGTTATTGGAATAGTTCACCGCTCTCGATTTGTTTGTTAATGAACCATCGCGCGTCTTTTTCGAGGGCTTCTTCAAACGAGATCCTTTTTTTCTTGGCCTTTTTTTCGATGAGAAGGATTTGACTGGGGTCATGTCGCCATCTTTCCATGAGCTCGAGTATTTTCATTTCGATGAAGGTCGTGGAGTCGAACACGGCTTCTTCGCGCAGCAGAGGCTCTCCGTTCATCATGCGTGAGGCTTCTTGATCCAGAGCTTGGCATAGGGTGAGTGACTTTTGTGAAGCAAACACTGAGAGGGCCAGAACCCAATCCTCGTCTTTTTGAATTTCAGTGACGTATCTGGCTTTTTTTATCCCTTCCGAATTGCGGATGCTAGGCATGTCTTCGCCGTCAAGGCCGGGAATGAGTTCAGGGTCGTTCTTCAGCATCCAAGCCATGCTCTTGCGTACTTCTTCTTCCGTCTTGTTGGCATAGTCTTCATAGTTTCGCATCCGTTTGGTGTAATCTTCGACGGAGGCTTCGAAGAGGCTATCGCTCACGCAGAGTTGCAGCAAGGCGTCTTTGGCGAATCCGTAGGTGGCTTCCCACCATTGGTGTCCAGCCGAATAGAATACCACAAAGTCGGCATTCAGGATACGACTCAGGCGGTGGATGTCTTTTACGCTCTCCGACTTATTGGTGGAGGCAGTAACGGCCGTGTTGTTGTAGAACCACACCTCCCAGTCGGTCATGATTTGGCGTGCAGGCATGAATTCCCCCATGCTCCAGATGAAAGAGTCGCCGACAAACAATACCTTTGGCTTACGGCGGGTGGTGTCGTTCTCCACGGTGATGTCTGATTTGTATTTGGTCTTGTCGCCACGGATGGGGAAGATAAGGTTGAGGGTCTCCTCGTCGCCTTCCAACTTGTCCGATTCGTAAGCAATAGGCGGCCCGATGTGGAGCTTCGGGAATTTGGCTTCGCCATCTAAGGTGTTCATAAAACGGAACAGCGAGTCAAAGCCATAGATGGCTGCATATCGCCAATGTGAGTCGGTCTTGGGGAAGAGAGGAAAACTGACGGTGTCTTTCATGCTAGCAAACCAGTCGGTCATGTTGATGTAAGGGAAGCCGGTCTCATCCATTCGCCGCGAGAAGTAGTCGGATAGATGGATGGTGGTGGTGTCGGCATCGCGGCGGGGTAGGAACTCGGGATAGATTTCTGGCTTGTCGGGTGCGATGAAGGCGAGGAATTCGATACCGTAGTCTTTCAGCACATGGCGAAGCTTGTTCATCATCCGCAGTTCCTTGTCGGCATCAGCCATGGCCTTGTCGTTCGAAGGGTAGTGCTTGGGCAGTTCGGTGCCAAAGTGTTCGTTGACAGCCAAAGCGTAAAACAGATAACCTTGCTTTCCAGGTACGATGAAATGACAGTAGGTCTTGTTGTAGGCCGTCCACACATATTGGTTGTAAAGTCGAATGACGGGTTCGCGCAAGCCGAAATTCTCGCTGAGATATTTCTCCAGCTGGGTCTGATAGGTATTCGAACGATAAGAGTCAAAGGTGAGTTGGGGCTTTTGCGTCGGCTCAAAAACTCCTTTAAGGGGTTTCACAGGGAGGATGCCCGTATGTTGCTGCAAGATGGGCAAAAGCAACAAGAGCATCAGCAGCACAAAAAGGATGACGTCATATTTGATCTTGAACTTCTTCATTTTGAATTTCTTTTTCTTCGAAGTCATTGTCAAGACCCATCTTTTTTATCAGCTGTTCAGAAAATCCGCTGCCTAACCGATACATGCCGACGGTTGAATAGGCAATCATCACGAAATCAGCATCTTTAACCTCCTGAAGAATGTCCTTGTCGGCCACCTTGGTGTCGCTGCCGTCGGGACTGTCGAAATATGCCGTGCTGAAATAATACCAGAAAGGCACTCTGCTGAACACATCCCAAACAGGCGTCAAGTTGAGGATGTTCCAATAGAACGAGTCGCCAATGGTGATAAGCGTGGGATGCACGGCTGTACTGTCGCTGTCGGTATAGGCATAGGCCAGGCGGTTGGGCTGTTTATGCAAAGGCCAGACGAGGTTCAGTAGACTCTCAAGGTCGTCGTCGGGATAGATGGTGCGCTGGAAATCCTTGTCATAAAGGATGTTGACCATGTTGATGTCGGCAAGGTCTTCCATGTAGCGCACGAGGCTGTCGGCGACATGGATGGCGGCGAGATTGCTCCAGTGGGTACCCGTCTGGGGGAACAAAGGGTAACTTACCGTGTCTTTCATCTGCATAAACCAATCGGCGAAGTCTACATGGTTGATACCTAATTCTTTAAGCCGCTTGGAATAAAACCCGTATGCGGTCAGTTTTTTCTCCCTGTTGAATATGGTATTCTTGGGAATATGCTCGGAGCAAATCTGTTCTTTGCCAGGCAAAAGCGCCACAAAAAGATGTGTGTTGTAGGGCTCAAGCGCTTTTTGCAATTTGAGCAGCCTTTGAGCCTCTTCCTCAAACATTTGCGTCATCTTCAACGAGTCGTCGGTGTAGTTATAGGCACGGCTTTGGTAGTATTCCTCTACTGTCCACGTTTCAAACATCCAGTTGTCTCTTGTTATCATAACCTGTTGGTCGTCAATCACTTTAGAATGTCGAAACAAGGTCCATTGGGCTTGGTTATAGAGGCGTGTCAAGGGCTCTCGAAAGCCATAATGCATCATGAGGTAATCCTCGTTGTCCTTTTGGTAACTGCCATCGACAAGGCTCTGATAATTCAATTCAGGCTTGAACTTGGCCTTCGTCACGCCTTTCAAAGGCTTGCAGTGAAAGAGCCCCGTATGCTGCTGGATGGAGGGCATCGACAGCAACACGATGGTCAAGGCAAACAATATGGTTTTAACACGGGAGTTCATGACTATAAAACTTGCAAAAATAGGAAAAATCGGCGCAGCAAACCCTAATTTCTTAATTTTGCGGCATGAAAAAGAAGATAGAACTGCTCTCGCCCGCCAAAGATGTCGAGGTGGGCATGGCTGCCATCAACCACGGTGCCGACGCCGTCTATATCGGCGGTCCGGATTTCGGTGCACGTGAAAAGGCTTCCAATAGCATTGAAGATATTGAACGCCTTTGCCGTCATGCAGCTTTGTATGATGCCAAGGTATATGTCACGCTGAATACCTTATTGTATGACAACGAGTTGGAACGTGCCCGTAAGATGGCTTACGATTGTTGGAATGCGGGTGTCGATGCCCTCATTGTGCAGGATATGCAACTGCTCCAGCTCGACCTGCCACCCATCCCGCTTCATGCCAGCACCCAGTGCGACAACTTGACGGTGGAAAAGGTGCAGCTTTTGGAACAGTTGGGTTTCAGCCAGGTGGTTTTAGGCCGTGAACTGAGTCTCAAAGAGATTCGGGAAATCCGTGAGAAGACCACAGTGCCATTGGAGTTTTTTGTGCATGGCGCGTTATGTGTCAGTCATAGCGGGCAGTGTTATCTGAGCCAATATATCGGCAACCGCAGTGCCAACCGTGGCGCCTGCGCCCAGCCATGTCGCCTACCTTGGGATTTGCTTGACGAAAAAGGGAAGGTGCTGATGAAAAACCATCATCTGCTGTGCTTGAAAGACCTGAACAATAGTGCGCATCTGGAAGAATTGATGGATGCAGGCATCACGAGTTTCAAGATCGAAGGCCGACTGAAAGACGCTGATTATGTGAAGAATGTGACGGCATACTACCGCCAGAAACTGGATGCAATCATCAGCCGACGCAATGACCTGAAGCAAGCCTCGCTCGGGCATTGTAGCTACAACTTTGAGGTCAACCCGGATAAGTCATTCAACCGAGGCTTTACCGATTATTTCATCAATGGTAGACAGAAGGGGATAGGCTCGCCTTTCACCCCGAAATCGATGGGCGAA
>JAEEGJ010018394.1_pt1 | contig 15612 bp, 12 predicted proteins | sample 8958761 | NCBI WGS metagenome assembly JAEEGJ01 (sample SAMN16246546, study PRJNA631951) | gut metagenome | biome: gut microbiome; feature: rumen; material: RS-attached | host: Bos | place: Iran: Karaj | collected 2018-10
TGAATGATTTAAATTTTGTATAAACAATAAAATAATTTTTGTTTATAATAAAATTTTAGTATTTGTTTATTATTGAGTTTACAAAATGAATAACTTTCTTTGTGGTAATTTTATTAAATCTCCAAAAATTTTATTTTGTTCAGGAGGATTCCACCTACATACTCCACTTAAAGAAGTAAATGTCATTTATCCAAATTTAATTGAACCATCATTTAAAATATAAAAATCAACTCTTACATGAGTGAAACCTTCAGATAATTTTTCAGCTAATTCAATTAATAATTTTAAATTTTTTGGTTTCGGAAAAATTTCATAATCCAATGAAGTTAAAAAAGTATAATTTAATTTATTCCAATTCAAATCATAAAATATTCTTTTTATAGGTTGTTTTTTATAATTTACAAACATTATACTTTCAGCTTTTCCTTTGAAACAAAAAACTTTATAATCATAAATATCTCCATTAATATTCTCAAGATATTTTTCTGCTATTATTTTAGGTTTAATATATAAATATTGAAATTCAAATCCATTAGAAAATGCATAATTATTTTTCATCCAAGTTTCAATTTTTTTTTATTTCTTTTAAATTTAGTTTTCTTTTTTCTTTATCAATATAATTGAAAGAACATCCATGATTACTTTTCAATACAAATTGTTCAGGTAATAAATTAAAATTAATTTCATCAAATGAATTCCATACACCATATAATGGAATTAAATATTTTTCTCCAATTTTTTCCTTAACCCATTCCCTAACTAAATATTTATCTGATAATTGTGTTTTTAAGGGATCATTATCATATATTTTCATCCATTGTATTTTTTCATTAAATGTTTTTGGATCATCAAGATTTAATTTATAACCAACTTTATATTTGAATTGAAATTCTAAAATATACTTTATTTCTTCTTGAGTTAAACCTTTAAACCTTTTAGAGTATAATCTGGTATATTTACATGGAAAAGGAAACAATTTTATCTCTTTGTTAAACAACTTCAAAGATATAAAACCATCGAAAGTAAATTTCAACAAAACCATAAAATCTCCTCATAAAATATATCAATACATCTAAACTTTTTACATTTTACTAAATTTAATACATATTTTCCATTAAATATATACTATTTTTATGCACTAAAAAAAGCAGATACACATTTTACTATGTATCTGCTTATATAAAGAATCTGGCAACGACCTACTCTCCCGGGACCCTGCGGTCCAAGTACCATTGGCCCATATGAGCTTAACTTCCGAGTTCGGAATGGGATCGGGTGTGACCTCACAGGTATAGTCACCAGAAATTTTTCAATTTCAAAAACTACTTATAAAGAACAACTTAACTTAATAGACAAATTTTACAACTTTTTTATAAAAAAGTCAATTACTAGATTAGAGAATGTGACCAAGCCAAACGACCGATTAGTACAAGTTAGCTGAATACATTACTGTACTTACACTTCTTGCCTATCAAACCCGTAGTCTACGGGTGGTCTTCGGGGAAATCTTATCTTGGGGCAAGTTTCACACTTATATGCTTTCAGTGTTTATCTTAACCATACTTGGCTACTCTGCAATGCTCTTGGCAGAACAACAGAAACACCAGAGGTATGTTCATTCCGGTCCTCTCGTACTAAGAACGAGCCCCCTCAAATTTCCTGCGCCCACGGTAGATAGAGACCGTACTGTCTCACGACGTACTGAACCCAGCTCACGTACCTCTTTAATTGGCGAACAGCCAAACCCTTGGGACCTGCTCCAGCCCCAGGATGAGATGAGCCGACATCGAGGTGCCAAACACCATCGTCGATATGGACTCTTGGATGGTATCAGCCTGTTATCCCCGGGGTAGCTTTTATCCGTTGAGCGACGGCAATTCCACACTGAACCGCCGGATCACTAGTACCTGCTTTCGCATCTGCTCGACTTGTAGGTCTTGCAGTTAAGCACCCTTCTGCACTTGCACTCTTTGGACCATTTCTATTGGTCCTGAGGATACCTTTGTACGCCTCCGTTACTATTTAGGAGGCAACCGCCCCAGTTAAACTGCCCACCTAACCATGTCCTCTCGGTTGTTTCAAACCTGAGAGTTAGAACCACAGAACTAAAAGGGTGGTATTTCACATTTCCGCTCCACCTAGCCCAAAAGCCAAGCTTCGAAGCGTCCCACCTATTCTACGCATTCAACTCCATAATTCAAGGCTAAGATACAGTAAAGCTCCACGGGGTCTTTTCGTCTAGCCGCAGGCAACCCGCGTCTTCACGGGTACCACAATTTCGCCGAGTCTTTCGTTGAGACAGTGCCCTCTTTGTTACACCATTCGTGCAGGTCGGAACTTACCCGACAAGGAATTTCGCTACCTTAGGACCGTTATAGTTACGGCCGCCGTTTACTGGGGCTTAAGTTCAATGCTTCGCTTGCGCTAACATCTCCCCTTGACCTTCCAGCACCGGGCAGGTGTCAGTCCCTATACATCATCTTGTGATTTCAGCAGAGACCTATGTTTTTGTTAAACAGTCACGAGGGCCATTTCACTGCGACCTATATTGCTATAGGCACCCCTTATCCCGAAGTTACGGGGCTAATATGCCGAGTTCCTAAACGAAAGTTATCTCGCGCGCCTTAGGATTTTCACCCCACCTACGTGTGTCCGTTTACGGTACGTTTACCTTCAGAAGCAGTGTCTAGGTTTTTCTTGGCTCTCCATACGATCAGTTCTTCGGATTGCTCCAAATCCTCCCTCTTGCGAGGCAACATCCACAACCAATCGGATGATGATCTACTAGAAAGCGTAGCTAAACACATTAACCCACTAAAGGTAGTTCAGGAATATTAACCTGATACCCATCGCCTACGGCTTTCGCCCTCGGCTTAGGATCGACTGACCCTGAGCAGACGAACTTTACTCAAGGAAACCTTAGGTTTTCGGCGAAGAGGATTTTCACCTCTTTTATCGCTACTCATTCCGACATTCTCACTTCCCACAACTCCAATGCTCCTTTCGGTACATCTTCAGTGTCGTGGGAACGCTCCTCTACCACTTTATATTGCTATAAAATCCACAACTTCGGTAATATACTTGAGCCCCGGGTGTCTTCGGTGCAGAATCACTTGACTAGTGAGCTGTTACGCACTCTTTAAAGGGTGGCTGCTTCTAAGCCAACCTCCTAGCTGTCTAAGAAATTCCACTTCCTTGTACCACTTAGTATATATTTAGGGACCTTAGTTGGTGGTCTGGGCTGTTTCCCTTTTGCATGTGAAGCTTATCCCTCACAAACTGACTCCAGTACAATACATCTGAGAATTCGGAGTTTGATTAACTTCGGAAAGTGGGTTACACCCCCTAGATTATTCAGTGCTCTACCTCTCAAACTTAACGTACTAGGCTAGTCCAAAAACTATTTCGAGGAGAACCAGCTATCACCAAGTTAGATTGGCCTTTCACCCCTATACCCAGCTCATGCAAGACCTTTTCAACGGTCGACGCTTCGAGCCTCCTTCCCCGGTTAAAGGGAATTCACTCTGTCCAGGCATAGATCACTTGGCTTCGGGTCTAATGATAGGTACTAACGCCCTTTCAAACTTGCTTTCGCTACGGATACGTGACAAGCTTGCACTTAACACTTATCCTTGCACCTACCAATTAACTCGCCGGATCATTCTTCAATAGGCACGCTCTCAGGCTTTCTGGTTGCCGAAGCTTCCAGCATAACCCTCGAACTGCTTGTATGCATACAGTTTCAGGTTCTATTTCACTCCGCTCCCGCGGTTCTTTTCGCCTTTCCCTCACGGTACTGGTTCACTATCGGTCTGAGACATGTATTTAGCCTTAGAGGGTGGTCCCCCTAACTTCCCACCAAGTTTCACGTGCTCGATGGTACTCAGGATACTACTTCGAGTCAAAAAATTTTCACTTACAGGACTATCACCTTCTATGGTCGGTCTTTCCAGACCGTTCGATTAATTTTTTGATTGATAACTCTACTAATGTAGTCCTATGACCCCAATGTGCAAGCACATTGGTTTAGGCTGTATCGATTTCGCTCGCCACTACTTTCGATATCTCGGTTGATGTCTTTTCCTCTAGGTACTGAGATGTTTCACTTCCCTAGGTTGCCTTCCTTGCGGATCGTAACAATTACTTGTTACGGGGTTACCCCATTCGGAAATCGCCGGGTCAAAGGTTGTTTGCACCTCACCGACGCTTATCGCAGCTTACCACGTCCTTCATCGACAGTCTCAGCCAAGGCATTCACTATATGCACTTAGTAGCTTAGTCACATTCTCTAATCCCATCCTAAAATGAGATGATTATGTAACTTACTTTTTTATAACTTTGTTATTTTTTAACAACAACTAATTGTGTTTTCTTGTTTTCATATTTTTAAATATGAAGACGCTGATTTGCCTATTAAGTTTTCAATGAACATTACTGCTATATATTTATCAGTATAAAACTGAAAAATTCGTTTATCTTGTGGAGATAGTGAGGATCGAACTCACGACCTCCTGCTTGCAAAGCAGGCGCTCTCCCAGCTGAGCTATATCCCCAATGGTCCAAATATATATAACTGGTGGGCCTATGTGGAGTTGCACCACAGACCTCACCCTTATCAGGGGTGCGCTCTGACTAACTGAGCTATAGGCCCGCTTTCTGCAACAACCGTATCTTACTGCTTTCGCCGACCAGATACCAGCTTTATAATGCCAACCAAATAATATGCGGATGAATGCCCCATATAGGTAGTAATCCCGAATGTGCAATTTAAGTGTATCAACCAATAACATCCCATCAAATTAATGATGTATGTTTACTCCTTATAAAGGAGGTGATCCAGCCGCACGTTCTCGTACGGCTACCTTGTTACGACTTCACCCCAATCACCAACCTTAACTTAGATGCCTGCCTCCTTGCGGTTAGCACAACAGCTTCTGTTAAGACTGACTTTCGTGGTGTGACGGGCGGTGTGTACAAGGCCCGGGAACGTATTCACCGCAGCCTGCTGATCTGCGATTACTAGCGATTCCTCCTTCATGTGGACGAATTGCAGCCCACAATCTGAACTGGGGTCGGCTTTGTGGGATTCCCTCCATCTTACGATATCGGAGCCCTCTGTACCGACCATTGTAGTACGTGTGTAGCCCTGGACATAAAGGCCATGATGACTTGACGTCGTCCCCACCTTCCTCCATCTTGTCGATGGCAGTTTCCTCAGAGACCCTGTATTGCTACAGGTAACATGGGATAGGGGTTGCGCTCGTTGCGGGACTTAACCCAACATCTCACGACACGAGCTGACGACAGCCATGCAGCACCTCTGCTAGCTACCTTGCGGTTCACTGATGTTTCCAACAGCTAAAACTAGCAGTTCAAGCCCAGGTAAGGTTTTTCGCGTTGCGTCGAATTAAACCACATACTCCACCGCTTGTGCGGGCCCCCGTCAATTCCTTTGAGTTTCAACCTTGCGGCCGTACTCCCCAGGCGGCTCACTTAATGCGTTAGCGTCGACGCGGAAGGGGTCGATACCTCCCACATCTAGTGAGCATCGTTTACAGCTAGGACTACCAGGGTATCTAATCCTGTTTGCTACCCTAGCTTTCGTACCTCAGTGTCAGTATTGTGCCAGGAGACTGCTTTCGCCATCGGTGTTCCTCCTGATATCTACGCATTTCACCGCTACACCAGGAATTCCGTCTCCCCCTCACACACTCAAGCCGAACAGTATCTATGTACCCTTCCCAGTTGAGCCAGGAAATTTCACCATAGACTTATTCAACCACCTACATACGCTTTACGCCTAGTAATTCCGAGTAACGCTCGCCACCTTCGTATTACCGCGGCTGCTGGCACGAAGTTAGCCGTGGCTTTTTCTGAGGGTACCGTCAATTTATTCTTCCCCTCCAAAAGGAGTTTACAATCCTAAAACCTTCATCCTCCACGCGGCGTCGCTGGATCAGGGTTTCCCCCATTGTCCAAAATTCCCCACTGCTGCCTCCCGTAGGAGTCTGGACCGTGTCTCAGTTCCAGTGTGTCCGTTCACCCTTTCAGGCCGGATACCCGTCTTAGCCTTGGTAGGCCGTTACCCCACCAACTAGCTGATAGGACACAGGACCATCTTAGAACGCATTGCTGCTTTTACCCCTGTTTGATGCCAAACTGTGGTCTTATGCGGTATTAGCTCCGTTTTCACGGAGATGTTCCCCATTCTAAGGGAGGTTTCCCATGTGTTACTCACCCGTTTGCCGCTAACTCTTACGATACTCTGTAAGAATTCGCTCGACTTGCATGTGTTAGGCACGCCGCCAGCGTTAACTCTGAGCCAGGATCAAACTCTCCATAAAAAAATTTTATAGAGTTTTGCTTAAGCTCTTAATTACATTAATAATATATGTTTAAACATATATAAACTACAAAAAAACAACTAGACCCTTAAATTGCTTGATTGCCCCTTTTACAGGACACTCATCTGCATATTATTCAGTTATCAAAGACCTTTTTGAGAGAGAAAAAAAACCATCCTTCTTTGCATCTCGTCATTCAGCAAAGAATTTTCTCTGCATATTATATATTAGTTGGGTGCTTCATTATTTCCAGAAGACTTGTTTACCCGTACTATTAATTACAACTACTAAAAAAGTCTGCTACTCAAAAACTACTAAAAGATCATCTTGGCTTTACTTATACCACAAATCTAAAAATTTGTCAAGTATTTTTTTCAAAGCCTAAAAGTTATACCATACTTTTTAAAATTTGTCAAGTACTTTTTTTCTTTTGTACTTTGATTGTATCAAACTTTTAAAAAGAACTTTTTGCAATTCCGATTTGCAATGGGCATACTTATACCACACTTTCAAAAATTTGTCAAGTACTTTTTTTCTTTTGTACTTTGTTATCTAAAATTTTTAAAAGAACTTTTTGCAATTCCGATTTGCAATGGGCATACTTATACCACACTTTCAAAAATTTGTCAAGTGAAAAATTTTGCCACGCAAATTTTGAGGAACAGAATAACAGATGTATGGAGGGATGTAATAAAAATTTGTATAATATATGTGTTATGGAAAAATTTAAATCTGAACTTTTACTACCTGCAGGATCTTTATCGAGATTAAAGACTGCTGTTCTATACGGTGCAGATGCGGTGTATTCGGGAACTCCGGATTTATCTTTAAGAGCAAGATCGTCTTTTCCGTTGGAAGAACTTAAAGAAGGAATAGAGTTTGTCCACAATGCAAATAAAAAAATATATCTTACTTTAAATTTGTTTTCCCACAATAAAGATATAGATAAATTATCGGTGTTTGTAAACACAATAAAAGAATTAAATCCGGACGGAATTATTATTTCTGATCCGGGAGTTTTTCAATATGTGCACGACAGAATTCCAAATATTCCTCTGCATATATCCACACAGGCAAATGTTTCTTCTTATCTCACGGTAGACTTCTGGAAAAAGATGGGAGCAAGTCAATGTGTGTTATCCAGAGAAACATCCTTTAACGAAATCGTTGAAATTAAACAAAAGTGTCCCAATATAAAATTAGAAATGTTTATACATGGTGCAATGTGTATCAGTTATTCGGGAAGATGTCTTATTTCCGCATTTATGGCTTCCCGAAGTGCAAACCAGGGAGCATGTGCTCATTCCTGCAGATGGAAATATAAAATGTATCTTGAAGAAGAAGAAAGGCCCGGCAATTTTTATCCGATAGAAGAAGATGATAAAGGAACATATTTTTTTAATTCCAAAGATTTATGTTTAATGCCGAAACTCGATAAAATTTTGCAGGCAAAAATAAATTCTTTAAAAATTGAAGGCAGAACAAAAACGGAATATTATGTTGCACAAACGGCAAGAATTTACAGAAAAGCAATAGATGATTATTACAGCAATCCCGAAAAATGGGATTATACAATATATATGAAAGAGCTTGAAACTTTACAAAACAGAAGATATACTCTTGGCTTTTTTAACGGAATTCCGGACGAATCCGCACAAGATTATAATGACACAACAAGTAAAAGCAATTACAGAAATTGCGGATTTGTAAGAGAAATTAACGGGGACAAAATAACCTTGGAAATAAGACATAAATTATCTAAAGGAGATGAATTCGATTTGTTATCACCTTATCAGTTTGAACCTTACAAAATAAAATTGGGCGATATTCAACTTGCAAATTCAAAAAAAATTGTTGATACGATTTCCCCCGGTCAACTTAATCAGGCTATAATTATTTCCGTACCCGAACAAGATATAAAACTTTTCCCCAAATATACCATTGCGAGACTAAAAATAAAATGAAACAAATTTTAATTTTGTTATTTGTTATTATTTTTTTATTTATAACTTTTGAAGTATTGTTGCAACTAAATTTTTATGTCACTTTATCAGCTAATAAATTGTACAACACCAATGCAACTATACCGCAAGCAACAAAAAAATATAAATTAAAAACTTTAGAAACTTTTGTAAACATAAATAAATATATAAGAGACAAATCTATAAAATTGGTGAAATAATGTCTTATTTAAAACTTGACTTGCACGACATTTTTAATAAGGGTAAAGAGATAGATAAATCATTGTTTGATATAATACAACAAGCTGTCAATAAAAAAATAGATATTGTTGAAATAATACCGGGTAAAGGAACAGGACAATTAAAAAAGAAAGTTATAAGATTTTTGAATGAGCCGAGCATAAAAAAATGTTACAGCAGATATAAAACCGATAATATAAATTTTGGTAAAATATATGTATATTTTAATCATAAAAAATTGGAGAAAAAATAAATGAAGAATTTTATTGTTGTTATTTTAATAAACACATTTGCTTTGTTTATTGTATCCGGAATTTTTACCGGAATAGAAATCACCAGTTGGCAAGCATTAATAGTTTCTGCGATAATATTATCTTTAATAAATATTTATTTAAAACCCATTATAAAAATAATAATGTTGCCGGTAAATTTTTTCACTTTGGGAATTTTTACATTGTTTATAAATGCCTTCTTATTAAATATTGTGGAATATTTAGTAAAAGGGTTTTATATAAAAAATTTTACAAATGCATTTTTCGGTGCATTAATGTTAAGTATAATTTATTTGGTAGTTGAAAGATTTGTTATTGTAAGAAACATTGAATTCTACGAAACACAAAAATCTTCAAAATCGGGAAAAACTTTAAATAATGATAATGTTATAGATGTGGAAGGAAAATACGAAGACGACAATAACGGCAATTTATAATTTATAATTTACAATGTATAATTGACGACAAAAACAACAACGGCAATTGATAATTTACAATGTATAATTAACGGCAAAAAAAATCGGAGGAAAAGAAGTGATAACCAAACAACTTATTGAAAGAATATTTTCGGCAGCAAATATTTTGAGATGGAACGATCATATAAGACCATTTGATTTTTTTGAAATAGATAAACAAGCACATAAAATGATTATTGCATACATAATTGCAAAATTTGATGAAGAAGAAAACAAAAAAATTGATTGGTTTAAACTTATTGAAGGCGGAATATTTGAATTCTTTCACAGAACAATGCTCACGGATTTAAAACCGGAAGTTTACCATGAAATAATGTCGAAAAAGAAAAAAGAATTAAACAAGTGGGTATTGGAAAATCTCATCGAAGATGTTACCAAAATAGGTCCGGAATTTTCAAAAAGATTAGAACTTTATTTGTTTGATGACGAATATGCAAAATATGAAAAAAGAATTCTTGCCGCTTCTCATGAGTTTTCTACAAGATGGGAATTCGGTGTAATCTATCCTTTGAACCAAATGCTTTACGGCATACACAGAACAAAAGAGACCGTTGAAAATTGTGTATCGAAATATCAAGATTTTGTAGGAGTAAAAAATCTTGTAATGAATAAAAAGTATTACGGATTTTTAGATTTATGCGGTCAGTTAAGATTTCAACAAAGATGGGCACAATCTTTCAGACAACCTAAAACTTCGGTTTTAGGGCATATGTTTATAGTTGCAATATTTGCATATTTATATTCTCTTAAAATGAATGTCTGCGAAAAAAGGTGTTATAACAATTTCTTTTCTTCCTTGTTTCATGACTTGCCGGAAATTTTAACTAAAGATATAATAAGCCCGGTAAAATCTTCTGTAGAAGGTCTTGAAGATATAATAAAAGAATTCGAAAAAAAACAAGTTGAAAACAGAATTCTGCCTTTACTTCCTGAAACTTGGCATTTTGAAATGAAATATTTTATAGAAAATGAGTTCGCAAACAGAGTTGTAGAAAACAATGAAATTAAATTTGTAGATACAATTGAAGATAAATATGATAAAAATGAGTTCAATGCAACCGATGGTGAATTGGTAGAAGTTTGTGACAAATTGTCCGCATATATAGAAGCGGCTTTAGCTTTAAGATATGGTATTCATTCCGATATGTTAAATAAATCGAAAATGAAACTGTACAACAAATTTGCAAATATAAAAATTGCAAATTTAACTTTCAAAGATGTATTTGATTATTTCAAAGAAGAAAACTAAAAAATTTTTAGAATCCCGTTTCTTCTTCCTCGGGAGCTTCTTCTGCTTCCGCTAATTGTTCATCATAAATATTTTTTTGAGTATAATATAAGGTGGGAGCCGTTCCCTCTAAGAATGCTTCCAAATAAGCATTTTTGGTTTTGCTTAATGCAAGAAGTCCCGTTTTAGGATCTATTAAAGCCCACTCTACTCCACTTGCCGGTTGTGCAAAATCAACTTTCGGATAACCCTTTAATGCTCCTTGCATAAATGTTGTCCATATAGGACAAGCTATTTTTCCTCCGGTAATACTTGAGCCTAAAGATGTTCTATCATCATAACCAACCCAAACTCCGGCGACAAGTTGCGGAGTATATCCCACAAACCATGCATCAACATTGTCATTTGATGTTCCCGTTTTACCGGCACAAGGTCTTTCCAATTGTCTTGCGGCAGCCCCGCTGCCGTTTCTAACAACACCTTGCAACAAGTTTGTCATAACGAACGATGTTTGCGGAGATAACACTTCTTTTTCTATAGGAAGATTATTTTCTAATACTTTTCCGTCTTTATCTATAACTTTTGTAATAAAATAAGGTTCCGTTCTTATTCCCCCGGAAGCCAATGTTCCAAAAGCGGAAACCATTTCTTGTAAAGTTACATCACTTGCCCCCAAAGACAAAGATAATGTATTTGTCAACGGACTTTTTATTCCCATTTTCCTTGCATAATCTATAACCGTTTCAGGACCAACTTTATCTATTACTTGTACTGCACAGACATTTAAAGATTTTTCTATGGCTCTTCTTACAAGAACAGAACCTCTGTACTTTCTGTCAAAATTTACCGGATGCCAAACTTTCATAGGATCTATCAAATCTTTGGCAGTCATTTTTTCTGCTAAAACTTCAATATTTGATAAATTTCCCGAAGATAATTCCCATTTTTTACCGTCAAATAAATACAATAATTGTTCATCTTCAAGTTGTGTTGCAGGTGTAATTTGTCTCGTATCTATTGCAGCGGTATATACAAAAGGTTTAAAAGAAGAACCTGCCTGCCTTTTGGCTTGAACGGCTCTGTTAAATTTGTTTTCTTTAAAATCTCTTCCCCCCACCATAACTCTTATAGCCCCGGTTTTTGGGTCTATAGCCATTATGGCACCTTGAACTTTTTTAGTTTTTTTACCTTGCTTTTTAGCAGCTTCATTATATTCTTTATCAAATTTGTCCAATGCTTCGGTTAATGCTTTTTCCGCAACTTCCTGCATTTTTATATCCAGTGTAGTATATATCGTCAATCCGCCTTTATGTAACACATTTGTTCCGTATTTCGGTTCTAACAATATTCTTAAATATTCAACAAAATAGTGAGCGGATGCCTGTTCCCGAGTATGCTTTTCCGTTGGAACCGGAGTTGCATTTGCTTCTTGTTCCTGCTCTTCGGTTATGTATCCCAATTCTCTCATTCTCGACAGAACCAAAGCTCTTCTTTTTGTTGCCCTTTCAGCATTTTTTAAAGGAGAATAGTAATTTGGTGCTTTGGGAAGAGCCGCAATCATTGCAGCTTCCGCTAAATTTAAATCTTTAACAGACTTACCGAAATAAACTCTTGAAGCAGACTCTGCTCCGTAGCCGCCGGCTCCGAAATATATTTGATTTATGTATAACTGCAAAATTTCTTCTTTAGTATGTTGTCTTTCAAGTTGTATTGTAAGTAAGACTTCTTTTAATTTTCTTTTCATTGTCCTTTCAGAAGTCAAAAATATAGCTTTTGATAACTGTTGTGTTATTGTAGAACCGCCTTGAGAAACTTTCCCCTTTGCCAAGTTTTTTACAAATGCTCTTAAAATACCTTTTGTTGATATTCCCCAATGATTATAAAAATCATTATCTTCCGTAGCTAAAAAAGCATTTTGTAAATCCGCAGGAATATCTTTAAGCGGAACCAAAACTCTTCTTTCCATAAAAAGTTCTGTAATAAGTTTTCCGTTTCTATCAAAAATTTTTGTAACGATACTTGGAGTATAATTTTCGAGGTTGGATATAGACGGTAATTCATCTATAAGTTTTTTTGTATATATTGAACATGCAACCATTGATATTGAAAGAAGTATTGCTAATACTAATATTATTTTAAATTTCATAAGTAAGCACCTTTAGATTTATAATAGGCTATATTATACATAAGAAAAAAATACCTTGCAATTTTTTATTTGACAAAGAAACATAAATCTTTTAAAATCTTTATTTATAAAATGCGCCCATAGCTCAATTGGATAGAGTGTTTGACTACGAATCAAAAGGTTAGAGGTTCAACTCCTCTTGGGCGCGAACGGATATAAAAGCAAACATTAAAATAAGGAGTATCCCATGAAGGAAAAAGTTGAAGCTATTTTGAACCAAGTAAGACCTTCTCTCATTGCAGACGGAGGAAATGTTGAATTGGTAGATGTTACACCGGACAACATTGTAAAAGTAAGATTACAAGGTCATTGCGGCAGTTGTCCAATGGCAATGATGACTTTGGAAATGGGAATAAAAAAAGCTATTCAAGAAGCTATTCCCGAAATAAAAGATGTTGTTGCAGTGTAAATGAAAATCGGTATTTTATCTGACACACATAACAATATAGATAAAATATGCAGGGCTATAGATTTTTTTAATCTCCGGCAGGTGGAATTTGTTTTACATGCCGGAGATTTTTCTTTCCCGGAATCGGCAAAATATTTTTCGAAATTAAAAATGCCTTTTTTAGCTGTATTCGGAAATAACGATTTCGATTATTACGGCCTCACAAAAACAATTGAAAAATTCGGTAACATCTATGAACCGCCTTATGAATTCGTTTTAGATAACAAAAGTTTTTTACTTACCCATCATTTATATACGCCTTCAAAAAAATTTGATTATATTATTTACGGGCATACACACAAACCGTCAATAATAAAAACATCTAACGGAACACTTATAAATCCCGGTGAAACGACAAACAGAAGATATGGAAGAAGCACGGTTGCCGTTCTTGATACAACAGCGAACCGTGCCGAAATATTTGATTTGGATTTGGAATAAATTTTTATTTTATTATATCCGGATTTGATGTGCCGGAGTACGGATCTACAGGCATAATAAAATATGCAATTATATATACAAGCCCTACAGGGAAAAAGCCTGTAAACACAAATAACAAAACCATTATTATTCTTACTATGGTTTTATCTATCTCAAAATATTGTGCCAAGCCGGAACATATACCGAAAATAATCTTATCATTAGGTAATCTTGTTAACTGTTTTGCCATTTTATCCTCCTTTAAAAATCGCTTTGCGATTTTGATGTATGGATGCATAGAAATATAGATGTATTGAAACTGCAAACACAAGATTCCGTATCAAGTGCGGAATGACAAATTCTCTTTTTATCCTTCCAAACTTCTATTCTTCTATATCTCTATTCCTCAAGAAATGATTTCATCATTTCTTATTGTCTGCTTCTCTTATTTGTACTCTTCTTATTTTACCGCTTATAGTTTTAGGCAACTCGTCAACGAACTCAACTATTCTCGGATATTTGTAAGGAGCTGTAACTCTTTTAACATGATTCTGCAACTCTTTTTTCAAATCGTCACTTGCCTTAAACCCTTTTGCCAAAACAACGGTTGCTTTAACAATTTGTCCTCTGTCGGGATCGGGAACTGCGGTTATTGCACATTCCAAAACTGCAGGGTGCTCCAATAATGCACTTTCAACTTCAAAAGGCCCGATTCTGTATCCGGAACTTTTTATAACATCATCAACTCTGCCTACAAACCAAATGTATCCGTCTTCGTCTCTGTATGCGGTATCACCTGTGAAATATAATCCGTCATGCAAAACCTGTTTTGTAAGTTCGGGATCTTTATAGTAACCGTTAAATAATCCTGCCGGTTTTTCACCATGAAGTCTTACAACAATTTGTCCGACTTCACCGAACTCACAAGATTTATAATCATCATCAACTATATCTATATCATAATATGGTGCCGGTTTACCTATTGAGCCGGGTTTCGGTGTCATCATCGGGAAATTTCCGATAATTGAAACCAATTCCGTTTGCCCGTAAGATTCCATCAATCTTACACCTGTAATTTTTTTCCAATTATTGTACATTTCAGCATCTAACGGTTCCCCTGCAATAGTACAATACTTTAAGTTAGATAAATCGTAACTCGGCAAATCTTCTTTTATCAAATATCTGTATATCGTCGGAGGTGCACAGAAAGATGTAACTTTATGTTTAGAAATTTGTTCCAATATATCTTTCGGTGTAAACTTATCAAAATCATAAACGAAAACCGCAGTACCTGTTATCCATTGAGCATATATTTTTCCCCATGCGGCTTTTGCCCAACCGGTATCTGCAACCGTTATATGCAATCCGTTTTCTTGAAGATTATGCCACTGACCTACAATTAAAAGGCCCAACGGATATGTAAAATCGTGTGTTACCATCTTAGGCATTCCGGTTGTTCCGGAAGTAAAATACAAAAGCATATTATCATGATTTGTTGTTGCCTGGTCACCTTGCGGTCTTTCGAACACATCGGATTCTTTTTCTATTTCTTCGGTAAAGTTGTACCACCCGTCAGCACCTTTACTGTTTACACAAACTTTATATTTTAATGTGGGTGTCTTGCTTTGCGATTTATTCACAACATCAATAAGTCCGTGAGCATCTACAACAACTGCCATTTTAACATCTGCGGCATTACATCTGTAAACAATATCTTTTTCCGTTAACAAATGTGTAGCAGGTATACCTATTGCACCTATTTTGTGAAGTGCTACAACGGAAAACCAAAACTCAAATCTTCTTTTAAGAATAAGTAATACGGTATCACCTTTTTTTACACCTATTCTTTTAAAGAAATTTGCTGTTTTATTTGTATATTTTTTAATATCTTCAAACGTAAAAGTTTTTTCCAAACCTTTATCATCGCACCATACAAGAGCCTTTTTGTTTGGTTCCTGTTTTGCCCATTCATCAACAATATCGAAGCCAAAATTAAAATTTTCGGGAACGGTTATTTTAAAATTTTTTACAAAGTCTT
>JAEEGJ010018399.1_pt1 | contig 15609 bp, 12 predicted proteins | sample 8958761 | NCBI WGS metagenome assembly JAEEGJ01 (sample SAMN16246546, study PRJNA631951) | gut metagenome | biome: gut microbiome; feature: rumen; material: RS-attached | host: Bos | place: Iran: Karaj | collected 2018-10
GAAAGTACCGTCGGCGTTAAGACCGGTGTTGTTGCTCGAAGACAATCTGCGGGTAATTTTTTCTGAGCCGTTCACAAAGGTCCCGGTCCGGAAGGTTTCAGAAGACCCCGTCCCTGTCTCATCAACCCTGTTACAGCGGAAGGACGGGGTGAAATGGAACCACACCTTCCCTTTCTCCTTCTTGAATTCCACGTTGGTATTGAGGGCGTTGGCAAACTGCTTGCCGCTGTTCTCCGTCGATGAGTTCAGATTGCCGTCATCCTGAAAAGTCGTCCTCTCCGTCTGGGAACCGGAATCCGTGTCGGTGTATTTGTAGTTCGCACTGACTGTTGTCTCGACATCCTTGATGCGGGACGTGTTGTAATTCACACCCAACTGAGCGGCCGTCGAGAGTCCCTGGTCCAGGGATGAACGTTGCCCCTCATCGTCAGAGATGATTACGACGACATTCGAGTCATCCACATTCTGCCCATTGGCAATCACTGTCAACTGATCCTTCTCCGTATAAGCCGACACAAGAGCATTTCCACCCCAGAGCAGTCCACGGTCATCCTGGAGAGGATTGTCACCGTCCTGCCCGCCAATCGTAGAGCCACCCTTGACGCCCACATTGCCGAACCATCCTTTCTCGTATTCCTTTTTGAGGCCGACGTCCAGCACCTTCTCCCGGCTCCCGTCCTGGATGCCCGAAGCGCGGGTCTGCTCGCTTTCCCGGTCGATAACCCGGATCTTGTCCACCACCGCGGCAGGCAGGTTATTCAGTGCCGTACTCTGGTCACCGAAAAAGAAGGTGCGTCCGCCCACTGTGAGTTTGTCGATTTCCTCGCCATTGAACTTCACCTTCCCGTCGTCAGTGATTTCCATACCAGGCATACGCTGGAGCAGATCCTTCAGCATCGCATTGGCTCCGACCCGGAAGGAAGAAGCGTTGAATTCGACAGTATCTTTTTTGATGACGATTGGATTGCCCACATCGGAGACCACCGCAGCCTGCAGGAACTGTTCGTCCACCTGCAGCCGGATGGTGCCCAGATCCACCTTTTCCTCACGGAAGAAGCGCTCTATCACAACTGGCTTGTACCCCATCATCTCCACGTGGAAAGCATAATTGCCGAAAGGGACTTCGTCCAGCTTGGCTTCTCCATTGACATCCGTCAGCGTGAAATTCGTGATCGTGGTGTCCTTTGATGGGACGACATAGACCGAGGCGTATGACACCGGTTCATTTGTCAGTGAATCGAGAACCGTGGTCTTGATTTCGCTCATACGTTCTTTGAGCATGTTTTCATTGAAAATGTACACCTGTGCATGAGCAGTCATACCGAGACACAAGGACATAGTGAGGGCTGACAAGAATCTTCTCATCATCATAACAATCTTATTTTAAGGGGATTACTTTATTTCGAATCTATGGAATATGCTCGGCCGTTTATCGTGATTGTAGTGACCGGCCGTCCGTTGACGGTGATTTTTCCGTCTTCATCGACCTTTACGCCGGGAAGCGTCTTGAGCATCTCCGCCCAGTCTGTCTTATCCTTTTTTGTGGTAATATTCATGACGACCACGTTCTCACCATATTTCTTCTGCTCCGTGGAGCCATCCTTTACCACGGTAATGTTTTCAATATCGAAAGGAGAAATGGAGTTGAAAGCCGCAGCATCTTCATGTGGCACGCCGTCGATGACATAGATAATCTTACGGTGTGTGGGCTTGATGACAATAGACGAATCAATGGGAGTCAAAGGCTTCAAGGGAGTGAATGACCCCGTGACAGAATACACCGAGGGTGACGTCGTAATAGCGTGAACCGTAATGGCATTGCGCCCGGAACCCTTCGTTGTAATCTTGTAGTCCCGGATGGTCCTGTCCTTGAGCTGGGAACCGTCGAAATTCTCCACGGTCTCATTGTCGATGATATAAATGGTCTGCTGGGCAGACAGCGTCCATGCTCCTATCAGCAGGAAAATGGAAAGAAGTATTATCTTTTTCATGGGTGATCTTCTTATTTGTTCAATGCAACGAGATTAAAGGATTTGCCCCCATCCAGCGGTGTGAGGATGTACGAGGCAGTCTGCCCATCGGGGAAATGGGCGGTCATCACAAACCCGTCCCCAACGGGCTTGAATTCCAGGTTCTCGGCTTCCGCCGGGTTGAAGTTGGATAAAAAAGCTATCTGCTGAATCAGCTCAGTGTAGTCATTCTGAGGCGTAGCCGGCACGCCGGGTTGTTTAGGCTTGCCCGTAAACAAGACCACGGCAGCAATGGCAGCAGCAACACCGGCCAAGGAAAGGCCCCAGGTATAGAAAGGCCGCACCCTTGAAGGCCTGACCATCCGGTCATACTCATCGCCGGCTTCCGGCAGTTCAGGGAGTTCGATGGGCTTGACAGCCTGCATCATCTTATATACCGCCATCTCTTCCTCATCGGCAGGAGGCGTAGTGGCAAAGGAGGCGGCAAGCTCCTGTTCCTGTTCGCAGGTCGTTTCTGCGTCCAGATACAATCTTATCAAGTCTTTCCGGTCCATTGTATTACTTCGTGTTAAAGGTTTTCATCAATTCTTGTCGCGCGGCCGATATGGAACTCTTCACCCCGCCTTTTGTCCTTCCGGTTATGGCGGCAATCTCATCCAGGGAAAGTCCGGTGGCTCTCAATTGGAGCAATCGCCTTGTACCTGCAGGAAGTCGCTCCAACGCCTTGTCAGCCATCTTTTCGGCCTCCGATTGTTCAATCAGCGTGGAAGCGTCATTGCCGTCCGACAACCATTCAGGATACACCCCGCTTCTCACTGGGCCTTTCTTGCGCCAAAGTGAAATGCAACTGTTCTTGGTAGTAGAAACAGCCCAGGCCTCGGCACTGCGAATCTGCACACCGTCACGTCTTGCAACCCAAAGCCGCAGCAGCACATCCTGCACCACATCCTCCGGATCACCGTCCAGCCGGGATGCACGGAAGAACTTCAGTGCCGTCGCCAGTACCTTGGGCCTTATCTCTGTGAGTTCTATTTCAAGCGTTTTATCCATACTTCACAGACATAGACGCAAAAAACGTGAAAAGTCAAGAAGAAATGCCAAATAGTTGTATTTGCATTCGCCCAAATCCCTAGATTTTGGCATAATAATTTGAATTGTGCCGATATTTAGTTATCTTTGTCTCGCCATGAAAAGTATAGAAGAACGTATCATCGAATATGTACAGGGTGTTGGAAAATGCTCTGCCGGAGAACTGTTATCCTACTTGAACCAGATAGAAGAGGTCCATAAAACAACGCTATATTGGTACCTGAATAAACTCACTAGAGAGCACCGACTAAGCCGGATCTCACGAGGGGAATATACCGTATCTGGCTTGACTGTATTCATCCCGGAGGTTTCGAAAGACATGGTTGAGGCAAATGAGAGCCTTCATAGAGAACTACCATTCTCCAATTTCTGCCTTTACAAAGGAACGGAGTTCGCACCCTATCTTCATAATATAGCCACTAATAATGTTCTGTATGTAGAGACTGAGCGCGATACCTGCGAATCGGCATTCAATGTGTTGAAACGAGAGGGGTACACATGCTATATCCGTCCAGGAAAAGACATGATTTACCACTATATTGATCTTGCGGACAATGTGGTATTCATCAAACCACTTCCTTCGGAGTCACCGTTGCAGACGATTCAAGGCTTGACGGTCCCCACTTTGGAAAAACTGCTAGTAGACATCAACGTAGACGAGGATTTTTACTATCTGCAAGGTGGCGAAACCTTCTATATCCTCCGCAATGCGGCGGAGAAGAATGTTATCAACCGTAGCCGCCTGCTACGTTATGCTAGAAGACGTTACGTGGCTGATAAACTGATTCAAGATTTGGAAGAGATTGGACTATGATTAAGAAAGAATGTTTTTCTCCATCGTGGATTGACGCTCTGTCAGAGAAGTATAACTATCGAGACAAAAACCTTATTGAGAAGGTAATCCATGCGTTCTCCTTATTGGAGATGTTGTCATCGAACGGTTGTCCTATGACATGGAAAGGTGGATCTTCACTGATGGTCATTCTAGGAGAAGGCGTCTCTCGATTGTCCATTGACATAGATATCCTGTGCCCTCCCGGGACGGATATCACTCGCTATCTTCAGGGTTTCGAGCGTTTCGGTTTCACGGATTGCACTATGATTGAGCGTCAGCAGCGGACGAACGTCCCGAAGAGCCACTCCAAGCTTCACTATGTGATGGCATACAAGAATGACCGTCAGCAGGAGGGATCTATTTTGCTTGATGTTCTTTACGAAGACAGCCAGTACCATCAGGTCGATGAGCGAGATATTCTCTTTCCATTCTTCGAATTGGATGGCATTCCGCTAAAGGTCCGCACTCCATCCGTCAACGACATACTCGGAGACAAACTCACTGCCTTTGCGCCGAACACTTGCGGTATCCCCTTTTTCAAATCCCGCCGGAACCGTTCCCTTGATATTATCAAGCAGTTGTTCGACGTTTCTCGTCTGATGGATGCAGCCACGGACTTTAAGGTTGTACGAGATGTATTCAACCGTATTGCTCCCATCGAACTAGCTTACCGGGAACAACCTAAGGATTTGTCTCTAGTTTTTGAGGACATCCGACAGACTGCTCTTTGCGTCTCCACACGAGGGTTGGAGGGTAAAGGACAGTTCCAATTGCTGCAGGACGGAATTACCAGCATGCAACCCTTCACAATCGGCAGCCGTTACGTTATCGAAGATGCCACTGTCGACGCTGCCAAAGCAGCCTTGTTAGCAACTATGATCGAAAGAGGTGTTGATGAGTTCATCCCCTATTCCCAGGCACGTGATAATCTTGCCGATCTACGGCTTGCGCAATCTGTTCCAATGAGGCTCGCTCGCCTGCGTAGGAATAACCCGGAAGCTTTCTACTACTGGGTAAGAACAAGTGAATTGCTTGATTAATAGTTTATTTATTTTAGGTTCTCTAATAATATTAAAAGATTAAGTGTTTTATGGCAGATAGAATATATACAGCACAGAGTTCTCGAGTTACGTCGGATATTGTAACTCCTTTTGTATTAGAGGAATCAAATACAACACGAAAAGTCGCATATGCCAAGATTGTGAACAACCCAAATGACAAAGATGCTTATGTCCATTGCACAATTGTTCATGAACGTAAAAGCTTAAAAGACACATGGGGTCCAGTCGAGGCTATTAATCTTGCCACGCTAAAATCCGGAGAAGGTGTTAGACTCGATTTGAGTTCGGCAGCGACTAAGGCCCTAAAAAACGCATTGGATACAAGCTATGCTGTTGGAAAGGGCGGACTTCCTAAAGGTTATCAATCGTTAGTAGTAGGCTCCGAAGACGAGGTCGTTATAGTAGATGGCCGAGAAAGGGAGTACATCAAAAAACTGATTGCTAGTAATTATGGTGAGGATATTTGGAGACAATTGGTAGAATCTAATCCTGGCCTTGCCACAAAGCTTTCATATGCACAAATCCAGGCATCTCGGAAGAATGAGCTAGATAAATTTGAATACGCTCTCTCGCAAGATTATGATGAGTCTTATTGGCAGAAATTACTCTCGGAGGATGACTGGATTTTTGGGTATGGGCTCTCATATTACTGCCTATCGATGTTGAACGAGCAAGTACTTGTTGGTGGAAAGGATATAATGAACCGCAACGGACAAGTTGTCGATTTTCTTGCTGCTTCTGAAGGCCAAGCACGTTATGTAGTGTTAGTTGAGATCAAGAAACCGTCCACTTGTTTACTCGGAAGGCAGTGCAGAAATCATGCATTTCCGATATCATCAGATTTGGCAGAGGCGGTTGCTCAAGTTCAAGGATACATCGAGGCCTGGGGGACGAACTCGAGCAGAGAGAGATTTGTTTTTGAGCAGGAAAACAACCTGACTACTGCAAAGCCCAAGGGGATTCTTGTAATAGGAAACACATCCGAACTGGACACCGCCGATAAAAAGCGGTCGTTTGAGCTTTTTAGAAAGGGATTGAATCAAGTAGAGATAATCACCTATGATGAACTATTCCAAAGGGCTCGTTTTATCCTTGGGAAGAAGGAATTTGAGCACTCATCGATAGGGGTTGTTAGTCCTACATATGGCAATACTACACCTCAAATTGATTATAATGACTTGCCCTTTTAGCATCGTTTCCACGCCCAGCCTTTACAGGAAAAGGCCATGATTAGAGAGATAAAAAACGAAGTTAGAGAAGCGATTTGCAAAGCTTTTTCTTGTGCTCTTCATAGGAATAGCGGAAGCTTTGTTCTGTTTCTTGCTCGAGGTGATTATGATCGTCACTTCGTCGGGAATCAATTTGCGAGTTTGGATCCTAAACCTTCTCCATATTGTCTAGATTATATGCTAGATGCATATAAAGATGAAACTCGAGATCAATTCTACATTAGGTATCTCAACCGTAGGTATAAGCACGATGATTTCAAATATCTAGGCGATGAAGGCATTGATGACCTTTGCGTAGAAATGATGATTTATTCTCATGTTTGGGAGTCAGAAGCTTTTCTCAAGTATCTGTATCGACTATCAAACATTGTAAGCGGTAAAGACTATTATGACTGGGAAGTGAGCAATGTTAAGTTTCATGGTTATCCATTAATTATTGAGATCAAAGAAAAGCTTAAAGATGCCTGCCCAGAATTATACAAGATTATTGATACATCATATACAGGCTATATTCGTGATTGTTTTGCTCATTCTTTATTCAATGTCGACAAAGATGCAAGAATAATAGAATTGTTTTGCGACAGAGTAAAGAATGATTCTGTTCTCTCACGATTGAGTTTTGATGAATTTCAAATCAAGTTCCTCTACTCTGTGGAATTATGTTACGAGTTTTCTCACATATTTCACGATACCAGGAAAAAACTAATCGAGGATAAACTCCTATTGTCTCAACCCATCGCTCTTCCTGATGGCAGGCTTCTGAAGATTACAGGGGCAGAACTCTTTCATGGTGAGCCTCGATTTAGGGCTTCGATTATTACGGAGTAAAATACCTAACACCGCTACACATGAAGCATCTTTATATTATCGGAAACGGATTTGATATCTTCACTGGATTGAGGACAAGATATGTGGATTTTCGTTATTGGCTACAATATACTTATCCCTTTATCTATGAGAATATGATTGCTGCTTATGAGATGGAGGGTGAATGGTGGCATAACTTTGAGATTCAGTTAGGAAAACTTGATGTAAAGCAATACGTTAAAAAGTTCGCTCCTCCTGAAAAAACAGTGGAAGAGATTCAAAAGGAGATTGAGGAGAAAAGGGCCTTCATAGAAAAGTATAATATTCCTCCGGATTTACATCGTGGTAGTCCTTGTGCAAATAGGTTGAGGGGATTACTGGATGTTTTGCAGTATTGCTTTGAACGGTGGATTGAGGACTCCACGAGTGTTATAAATAATCCGAAATATACCCATATAGAAAGAAATGACTCATTCTTCATTAATTTCAATTACACGGATGTCTTGCAATGGCTGTACGGAATAAAGGATGAACAGATTCTCTATATTCATGGACGTGCTTCTAAGCACGAACATTTAGTGTTTGGTCATAACTCTCATCACTTGGGAGGAATGATGGGGTTTGATGAAGAACAGACGTTATTTGAGCTTGATAAGTATGAGAAAAATCCATTTGTGTATATATCTAAGCATGATGAATTGCCTATAGTTCTAAGTGATGTCGAAAATGTTCACGTGTATGGCTTCTCGATATCAGAAGTGGATGAGGATTATTTGGAATGGATAGAGAAGCATACACCCCAAGACTGTAAATGGGAATTCAGTTGGTATTCTGAAGAGGATATAGAAAGAATTGAAAGGTTTGTTTTGGATCATTGGACATTGAAGGACAGGTACTCATTAATGCAGTTGCAAGAGATTTCTAGTGAGGAAATTTGTCGTGATTCTTAGTCTATGTATCATGTTCCTGAAAATGATTCAGAGAATCTCGGCTTTGTTGTTTTCAAGTCCGTTTTAGTACCGACTACATGGAAGTTAATACCGGAGAGTTTGAACCACATTTGAACCACGTACTGCGTAACTCATTGATAATCAATGTATTTAACATTCTGCATCGGGAAATAGCGATTTCTTAACCATTTGATTATCAGATAATTAGAAAAACAAGAAAGCGCCAAAAATGGCGTTTTTTGACCTTTTTTGAACCATATTTGAACCACGCGTGGTTCAAGGTTTTCGAGTTCCTACGCCAAAGTACAGGATTTTACATAGATTTACATAGATTTACAAACTTGTACCCAATCACCCCGGGAAATTGGCGTCGTGGAGGTTCTGAGAAAAATGTTCTGCCATTCCATTACCAGATTGTTAATAAATGGGGCCTAAAAATTGCAGCAATTTCAGACAGTTCCCACTGTTTATGAAACGCACCATTGTTTACTGCTCTGTAATTATTTGGACGCTCGTTCTAATTGCGTCCTGCGGCCACAATAGACAGGTTGTCCATGGATTTGTCGATGAACCCCAGGACAGCCTTTTCTTAGACCTGAAAGAATATGTTTATCCAGCTTCGGAGATCTACCTTTCACGGGCAGTAAAAAGCAATGGTTTTTATTATTTGGTTTTTTATGAGCAAGGGAGATTTCATAACCTTGGCTCCAAAAGGATTATCATGGCCATATCCGAGGATAATCTCCAAACAAAGCATATCCCTCTCCCGGAGTATGTGGATGATTTCTCATCCGTTTCAGTAATAAATGATACCTTGCTCATTGGATTTAGAGATACGGATCAAGGTTATTGTTTAGATCCAAAGAAGTGGGAATGGACTCCGTACTTGTTCCATACCGACCATAATGACACTCTCTTTGAAGATGATGACTGGAGCGTAAAGCATTCAGATCATGGGGAGTTTGGATCGATAACATGGTTCATTGACAAGCATTTGCAGGAGGAGTATGCATTCGGGGAATTATCTGGTAATATTCATCGGATTGACAGCACCCTCTTCATTGTAAGTCCAACCAGAGTATATGCCTTACGCGATCCTTCCATCGGCTTTCATTGTGATTCTACGACTACATACGAAAGCGCTAAAGATGTCCATCTGATTGGGGCCCACTTTTTCCGTGCTGGCTATTCTCCGTTAGAACACAACTTCTTGCCAGTTGTTCATTTTGACAACGAACCGGCAGAGATCGTTGAGCGTACCTTTGACGATATTAGTTATTATGTTGGTGGTTTCTATGTGTCAGAATTTGCCAAAGCTGACACCGCTATTTTAGGATCTTTTGTAGCTTCCGACACTTTGTTCTGTGCACTCCATACACCTTCCGGATTGGAATTAGTTAAATTGGATAATGATCGATTATCAGTTGTTCATATCTTCTACAAAGATTTGGGTGTCTATTCACGTTATTCATTTTATGGCCACTATCCGGATGTATCATTCGTATCCAATTATCGCGATGATTCGATTCCTGCTGAAGACAAACTACTAATTCTCATAAATGATAAAGCTGGATCTTCGGAACTGTTTGATATTGCGCGCGATGGGAATTCTCTGCTAAAGCTTTGCTACGATGCTGGAGGCCTGAAACCGGTCGAGCAGGATGGTTTCAGTGAATTACTCTCTTTCTATCTTAAGAATTGGGACCTATTGACTTTGGAAAAGGCGATTCAGGAAGAAAAGAGTCTCGGCGGAGAAATCAGTTATCTGGGTTTGGAAGCTAATAGGAATTCCTTCCCCCCTCAAGAGATCTTTAGCGAGAATGAGAAGTATCATATCGACATTTTCACCAAACAAATCGGTGATTCCTATGAGGTGGAATCGTCATACTGGGTACAAGAATCAAACAGTTCTATCCCGGCAGTGTATCAGGAGTGGTCTAGACTGAGGTATGATTCAGGGTTTGATCCTAAAGCAAAATATGAGGAACTCGTCGGAAACATTACGGATTCTATCGGTCCAGGAACGCTATATCCGGCAACTAACGGCAAAATGAAATACACGGAATGGCATTCTGGCCAAAGGGTGATCAAACTCTATGGCGATTCTTACGTCGTCCGTTTTATTATGTATTGAGATACGCCATTTACTCTTTTTGTTCTAAGATGAAGACGTTTTCATATATATCCCTTTCGCTGACACTCGCCCTGGCTTTATGCCTGTGGCTTCCCAATGACTTGTCTTTCCCGATCATTTGGATGTCTTCCGCTTTCTTAGGGATGCCTCTGCTTATTGCGGATCTAATTGTTCTTGTTTATCTCATTCGTCATTGGAAAGAGAAAGGAGTTAAAGGCTTAGCCGTTTTGTTAGTGTTAATTCCTATCGTTGCCACCATTGGAATGTATGCTCCTTGGAATTCTGCCTCTGATGAAACCATGTTCAAGCATTATCAACGTCATGAAAATGATTTGCGCGAATTGATACAGTACGCCGAGAGTCTTACTGATTCTGTAACCGTCTCTTTCCCGTCAGACTCAATTCCCAAGGAAGTGTCAAAGGAGCAATATGAACACGTTATGCAGTTACTGAAAAAGTCTCGATGCGAAAGTATAAAAACTTATTCGGGGCTCTTTACTGACAACACTATGGTTGTGTTCCGCCATACCGGATTCACTTCAAATGGGTATCAGTTATTTCCCGACAACGAAATCAAGGTTTTCCGATGGGATCCGCTAGGCTCTGACTTTAATGGATTTTACGATATCGATACTCCCCCCTTCAAGTGTTCAATTGTACTACCTCGTTTGACGCTCCCCTTTCATCGTCTCTCATAGAACTGTCGGCGACTGACTTCCCTTCAATTTTGGTGGCTTTTTGGACTAGTTTTCAATTGTTACTAAAAAACAGGGGGATTCAGGGGTAACCGACCAAAAATCAAAGCGCTGTTTTTATTGCAGCAAAATCATGACTGCAGATGCCTAGAAGATGATATTGAGGGTTTCCAGAACGCAATTTATTGCACTTTCTGAATTTGGATAACTGCGGAAAAGTTTGACCGGAATTGAACCATATTTGAACCACGGTTCTCGCGTTCAATTGGATATCAACAAGTTACAGAAAGTGCATCGGGAAATGATGGATTCGGCTTATCTATTTGATATTCAATTAATTAGGCTAAATATAATGTTTGGAGATTTACGGTATTCTAGGCGTTTTACGGAGTTTTTCGGGGGTTTTTGAACCGCATTTGAACCACGCGTGGTTCAAATGCGATTATAATTTATGCCGTAGTACACATATTTACGTCATTTTACATGTTTTTACATAATTGACCCTAATCACTGGGGATAAATTGCGCAGAGGAGGTTCTGAAGAATATTTCCAGTGATTTTGTAAAAAATGTGTACTATTTTGACTCTTGACTGGCTTTTATTTCAGTATCCAGCCGAGCATATTGACACTGAGGCCAAAGTTGACGGTCCAGGAAGGAGCGGGTGTCGGGAAGGCGGTATGTGCCACATAGAGCCGAGACCTGACGGAGGTTTCGGAAAGACCTTCCAGGGCTTGAACGTAGTCCACTACACGGGAGAACTTGAGATCGGCCGAGATGCCTGCCTGATAGCGGAATCCGGAGATCTCATCGGATTTCTTGTCCGGATTGCCCGGATGGTATGGATAGTCGATAAAACCGACACCGATACCGGCAAAAGGAGCGACTTTCCACCATTGGGAATCAAATACAGTGTACCCGAGTGATACTTCGATATTGCCGCCCTTCATACGCTCCCCCGCATTCCACTGGTATCCGTCCCGAGCAATGGCCTGCTTGTAATGTCCGCCAAGGCCCAGAAGGCCGCCTATATAAAGGTTGATTCGACTGAAACAGAAATCGAAACCAAAATCAAGACCGACAATCGGAGTCAGATATTCAGTTACCGGACCGGTATAGAACTCACTCCCTATGCCCCAGTGCATGCCCATGCCGAATCCTCGGGGATCGACTCTCAGGTCGTCATATAGAACTTCTTCAGTCTGCGCCAATTCCGCCTTAACCCTACGGGCATAATCCTGCACAGCCGCTGCATCCTGCCCTTGCTGCGTTTCATCCTTCAGCTTTGCCATGAAACTGTCTGCCACGTCGAGATGAAACTTCATTACACTCCCTTGGCCAAAAGTCGATCCCTGCATAAGTTCCCGCATGGCACGACGACGGCAGATTTCCACGTAATCGAATCCGGTCTGGATATATTGCAGCATCGCATCCGTCCGAAAATCAGGATGTACCCAGGAAGCATAAGGGTTCAGATAACTCCGTGAAACAGGTACCCGGAATCGGGTATTGCCTGTTTTCCAATCCGAGGTTGTCCAGGAGATGTTATACTGGAACTCGGAAATCTTGGGCAATTCGCTCTTCCTCGCAGACAGGTCGGCATAGGTTAGTGGTCCTTCATCCCAATATCGGACTGTGGCTTCCATCGTCAGTCCTGGGTTGTGGCTTTGTCCGAGGTCGATCGGTGCATCCTGGATCCGGTTTTGATTATCCACCTTAACCGTCCTGACAAACCAGCCGATCTTCGGCGTCATCGCGAAATCATCCGGATCTTCCAAAACACCGACAATACCGGCAACCAGTTCCAGCGTAGTCTCTTCCAACACAACGCCGTCCAGATTGACAACCTGATACTTGAAGGGAACCACCACCGTTTCCGGCAGCATGGTCTGCGTGATGTCCACTTTTGCAGGAGTTTTCCCTTTATTGTCATACGGGAAGAACTTGAGGAACCAGCCGTCAAACTTGGTAAGCTTTGGCTGACGCTTTGAACAGACAGGACCTTGAATGGTTCTGGGGCGAGTCTTATTGACGATATCTTTCCAGAACCAGTAGTCCGGATGTCCTTCCGCAGCCTTGACGAACTCCTGTAGAATTGGCTCCAGTTCAGTTGTCCACCAACCCAGACCGAAAGCCTCCAGGGCAAGTGTCTTCTCCAAAACTTTGCGCCAGTCGTCCGGTGTCCCGGTCAAAGTGATGGAAGGGATACCGCAGATAGCATAGACGGCAGTATAATCGAAATAGGGCTTGACCACATCCATCAAGGTCACTTCCGATGCGATGCGTTCATCCGTTCCGGTAGTGGAGAAATCAGCGACCAGCGTCGTTGCAAGGCCATTATTGGTATACTTATCAATTTCGGCGGTAAAGCGGCTGATGAGTCCTTCCCAATCGGCCTGATTCGAGAACAGGTCATTCGACTCGACCTTCAATTCTTTCTTCCCCTCATGATTCACCAACACACCCCGGTACTTCTCCGGGTTCTCATTCACGATATGGCTGAACTGCTGGCAGATAATCAACCAGATGGCATCTGGCGTCAATACGACGGGACGATGCTGGCACCAAGCCTTCAGCAGCATCTGAAATACAACGTCTTCTCCGATATCGTATAGGTTGTCCACATCGGCAAAGCTGTTGGCCAGGATTTTCGGTTCCCAGTCCGAAAACAAGTCGCCATCGATATTCCTGTTAAGGTCGAGGGATAATTTAGATCCTGTCGTCTTCAAACCGCAATGATTATCCGGAATATCCACCTCGTCAACGGCAAAGGTAATGCGACCTTCTTTCTGGCTCAGAATCAGCTGGGCTGGCTGGGCATACAGATTAACGTAGGTGATTAAGCTGCTCAATAGAAGTAATAAACATTTAATCATTTGAAGTTCGATATTAGATAATTGAAATCAAGGCTTGCTGGAAGAATTGAGCCACAGAATCCAAATGATCTTGAACCTGTTCGCAAAAACTCTCTTCAGGTACTTGAATTGTTACAACACTGGTTTGATTTGTCAGTGTCAAATACATCTGAAGACCATTAAATGTTTTGACAGTGCAGCCGATAGCGACTTCTCCACACTCACCTTGTAAGGACTTCATTTCTAATAGAGACCTGGTTCTGTTAAACAACAACCTCCACCAAACGACAGAATGAGCCTGCCCGGCGAGTTCAGCCTTGGCAATCCTGTAGACACGAGCCTTATACTTCGCTATAAATAAGTCAAAGAGGCGAAGCATTGCCTCGTACCCATAATGAGCGTGGAGATTGTACGCAACAGCCATCCAACCTCCGTTAGACCTCGTCCCTAATTTGGTGACTTCTAACATGCAAAACGACACTCTATTATATACAAATATAAGGATAAATCCTGATGCCTCAATAATTGAAAGGACAAGACAGAGCTTAAAGAGTATTGGTAATGCGAGTCAAAGCCTCTACGCAAGTCATATTTCTAATGAAAAACGGAAGATCTAAGCTTCTTTAATAGACTCCGTAATTCTAATGTCTTATATATAAAGTAATTATATGAAACTCAATTTAAAATATGTCTAAATTTGCAAAAACGGCTCTTAAATCCTCACTCCGCACAGTAATTCTCCGTAAATCTCAACATTCTTTATTTCGATAGAATCGGCCTCTGACATGATCCAGAGGACCTTTATGCCGTTTTTGATTGTATTTCCAGAGTTCGGAAAAGTTTGGAAAATTTTGAACCGTATATGAACCAAAGATTTGTAACTAATTGATTATCAAATAGTCTTACTGACTGCATCGGGAAATAAATATTGGTACTCAAAAAGGTACTGGAATCAACGAAATCTAACGGAAACAAACTGAAATTAAGGTAATTACAAACCTTATTTCGTTTGTTTCCGTTTGCTATTATTCGTTTGGGATATTGTCAAATTTGAGCCGATTTGGCACACGATTTGGCACACGTGTGACAGTGTGTGCCAAAATTTTGGCACATGTCATTTCCTGATTTAGGTTGACTCCGATTGGAGCCTTTCCCTGATAGAAGTTGACTCAGGTTTAACTTATAACGGGTGAGGGTTGACTTGCTGTCGTTATCCCTACTATTTCTTGTCTTTCCCGGTCTTATCCCGGTCAGGGGTTGACTGGAGGGCGTAGCCCGGAGGGAGACCCCTGACCGACACACAAAGGTAAAGTATTTTCAGGGATATCCAAAGCAGACCGGTTGGCTCGGATGGCATTCTCCCGATAACTTATCCAGCACTTGGGGATTTCCCCCATGCAGATGGCCGCCTCGGCCGGAGTCTTCATGTCGATGCTCATGTGAGGCCTCTCGTTGTTGTAAAAGTCAACGGCGCGCGCTACGGCTGCCCTAACATCACCGATGTTGGTGAACCGCAGACCTTTCAATAGCTCATTCTTCATCGTGTTGTTGATTCGCTCTGCCTGAGCATTATCTTTTGGATCTCCACTTTCTGTCATGCTGATACGGATTCCATGTTCTTGAAGTAGGCCAACATATTCAGAACTTGCATATTGGCAGCCTCTGTCTGAATGATGGATGAGATTGATGCCCGTCTTCCCCTCAATGCGCTTAAGCGCCATTCTGAGAGCCTCGACGGGATACGTCGTCTCAAGCGTCGGGCCGACACTCCAGCCGATTATCTCCTCGGTATATGCATCCAGAATGAGTGAAAGATAACAGAAGATATATGTGTACTCATCAAGCCACATGGTGATGTATGTAATGTCGCTGACCCATAGCTGGTTAGGACCGGTTGGAATGAAGTCCTTGACGATATTTGGGAAAGTAGGAAGGCCATGCGTGGAGTCGGTCGTTCTAGGCTTGCGAACCTTGAGCCGAACTTT
>JAEEGJ010018400.1_pt1 | contig 15608 bp, 26 predicted proteins | sample 8958761 | NCBI WGS metagenome assembly JAEEGJ01 (sample SAMN16246546, study PRJNA631951) | gut metagenome | biome: gut microbiome; feature: rumen; material: RS-attached | host: Bos | place: Iran: Karaj | collected 2018-10
ATCTTCAGCCAGTGGCAGTTTCTTATATGCCCTTACACTATGACGTGATTCTATGGCTTCATTCAGTATCATCTTATTTTTCTCCTAATGTGATTAATAGCTGAACCGGCTACCGTTCCATTTCAGCATCTTCTCTGCCTTCTTCCCATTTTTGTCCCAGCGTGTGACAATGATGTCCTTTCCTGTACGTGGCAAGGCATAGGAGATATCACCATACTCCACTTCGAAGCCTGGGGTGTCAATGAGACTCATCTTTTTCGTGGAATTGTTGTAACGGAGGAAATTGATTCCGTCATACTGGCCCAGGCTAGGTCTGCCATTTTCGAAACACCATAAAGAGTATGCAAATAGTTTGTGCTTTTTGTCGGCCATGTTCCAATAGCACATTTCCCACTTGTTATAGTAATTCTCATATTTGGACTCTAAACACATATAGCCGTTCTTCCTGTCAACGGTAATTGTCCAGCCTTCAGGTTGTGACTCGCCAGTACGATATCGTTCCAATGCTGCTTTAACAGCATGTCTCGACTCATCGGATTCTGCGTTCTCGTCATCGTCGTAAGCGGTCACGAAGGACCATGCAAAATCGATAATGTCTGGGCTTGTGCCTAAAAAACTCACTTCTATGCCGTCCTGTGCTGCCATTGCCAATGAGTAACAAGCAAAGATGATAGCTAATGATAGTCTTTTCATCATGTTTCTGTTTTGTTGTATAACTTGACTGCAAAATTACGAAATATAATCGAAATAATGCATATTTTTCCTTACTTCTTGTCGTTCTCGTATATTTTCGCTAATTTTGCGGTCGAAAACCATTAAAAAGAATATTTATGAGTGAGAATTTCAGAATCGCGCTGGTGATGACACTTGCATTGCTCATCGCCTCGTGCGGCAGTAAGCAGAATCAGGCAGATCAGACAGACACTACGGAAAGTACAGACATTACGACAGTGGATTCCGTCGATGCCGTAGTAGAAGAACAGTATGATTTTGAAGCTATCGCCAAGGCCATCGAGAGCTGTGAGTCTTTGGATAGATTCCAGGGTGGTGTGGCTCGTGTCATTATGAAAGATGAACGTTTCTATATCGACCTGCAAGGTCGCAGGGTCGAGAAGCCAAAGGAGGAGATAGATCCGACGGAATTGACCTGTGATTACGAAGACGGGAAGTTCGGCTACAAAGACCATGAGGGGAATGTGGTCATTCCTCACAAATTCCATTATGCCCATGAGTTCAGCGACGGCATGGCCATCGTGGTGAATGAGATGGGAGAGGTAGGTTACATTAACACCAAAGGTGAACTGGCCATTCCTTACCAGTATGGCACGATGGCCGAGAGCGACGGCAACGACTTCCACGAGGGACTCTGTGCAGTGCTTGTGAACGATGAGCATGAATGGTTCAGCTATATTGACAAGATGGGCAAGCAGGCTTTTCAGGGCGTTTTCAGCTATGCTGGTGATTTCAGTGAGGGACTGGCAGCAGTAAGGACTCCTGGCAATAGTGAAGAGAGCACAAATTCCCACTCTGGCTATATTGACCAATCCGGCAAGATGGTCATCGAACTTCCCGACGGCTGGTGGGGGCGCAAGTTCATGGATGGTGTGGCACAGATTCAGAAGATGGACTCCTGCTACATCATCGACAAGACAGGTCAGCGGCTCTTCAAGGTGAATAATGAGGAAATCTATACTGGCGATGATATCAGATTCTCAGAAGGTCTGGCCGTGGTCTATGGCAAGGGTAAGTATGAGAAGAAGCGCGGCTTCATGGATAAGACAGGCCGCATCACCTTCTGTCTTGGTAAGGATGAATGACTTTGTCAGAATCGCAAATCCGTTCGAAACCACCTTCCACCATCAGTCCACCGAGAGGCCGTCCAAGGTGTCAGCATCCAGCCGATACACCGTCCATTCCTTCATAGGCACGGCTCCGAGTGAGAGGTAGAAGTAGATACTTGGCTGGTTCCCAGTTCATATTTTGCCTTTGTTTTTGTTAGTAATCACAAATACTATTAAATCAGAGCACAAATATAGTGATAATCGCTGAATTATCGCTAATTTTGCACCAACTTTTAGAAAAGTATATGAAAAAAGCGTCCATATTCCAGCGCCCCGTGTGGGTGGTTGTATTTGCCTTGACAGCAGCAATAGCGTGGGGATGGGCTTTCCCGCTTATCAAAGTGGGTTTCAGTGCCTTTGGCATCACGGCGGACATGACGGGCAGCAAAATGCTCTTTGCCGGCATTCGATTTGCTGTAGCTGGTCTGATCATCTTGTCCGTAGCCGGTAGCAATGGACGCTCGTTCAAGACGGGCAAGACAAGCGACTGGTGGTTCCTTCTTGCCTTTGCGCTAATGAACACCACGCTGCACTATTTCTTCTTCTATGTCGGCATGTCGTATAGCGAAGGGTCGCGGGCGGCTATTCTCAACTCACTGAGTACTTTCCTCGTAGTCCTGCTGGCTTGTGCTTGTTCCAAGAGTGATAAGCTGACCTCGCGGAAGATTCTCGGTTGTGCTATAGGGTTCAGCGGAATCCTTGCATTGAATCTTGGAGGAGCTGAAAGCGGGCAGTTTACTTGGCTGGGCGACGGAATGATCATCCTCAATGCCATCTGTTCGGCACTCTCGAACCTGATGACCCGTGGACTGAGCCACCGGATAGATGTCTTCGTGGGAACGGGATATAGTCTCACCATCGGAGGCTTGCTACTCATTCTGCCCGGACTGGCTTTTGGCGGAACGTTGCCTCATATAAACATACTTGGCATCGTCTGTCTGTTGCTGCTCATCGCCATCTCTGCCGTCGGATTCGCCCTCTACAACAAACTGCTCAGTTGCAATCCTGTAGGACGGGTTGCTATCTACAATTCACTGATACCCGTCGTCGGAGCGGTTACCTCGTGTCTCTGTCTTGGCGAAACGTTCCACTTAAAATACGCCCTTGCAGGAGGATTAGCGGCTCTTGGTATATACATTATTAACAAAGGAAAAAACTGATCACAATAATAGTTGAGCGATGAAACATTAGGTATTGTAGTAATGAGTAGTATCGTCCTTTCCATCTTTCTGCTGAGTATCGGCGCGATGAGATGATACCACAATAGGTGAAGCCGTGCTTCTCTGATGATCCTACTCATGTTCCTTATTGCTTAATAAAATGAGGAAAGTCGGGTTCTCCAAGTTTAGGTTCGTAGGTAAATCCCTCGTAACTGAAGGTAAAGAGATCTTCGGGTTTGTCGATACGATTCTCAATGATGAAACGTGTCATTGCACCCCGACATGTCTTAGCTTCGCGCCATCATCAAAGAAGCGCATATACCGCAACCTGCTCTGAGCGGCAATCTGCTGACTACAGCCCAGCATTTCGGCTATCGTTTCTGCTGAATACTGAGCCATATCCTTCGCAAAACGATCTGCCTCATTCTGGAAGCGAGGTGATGTCAGGCTAATGTCGGGTGATGACTTTACCTTCTTGCTCTGGCAAGCGTCTCCTTTCGTCGCCGAGCGGTCATTGGATTTCATCCCACGTTTCTCACGCTCGACAGAACAAACGAGTTTGCTCTGTTCTCGCTTAATCGAAACGTTCATTATCTTTGCGGAAGCGAGTATTATCTGCATATTTAACTCCTACCCATTTAATTGTTCATCAGACAGTTTGCTTCTCTCGTTCAATCCTGCTCATTCCATTCTGCGTGCCAATGACAGGGGTAATCCGTATGGACTCCCATTAGGTCGTGTCATACTGACTGTAACGTATGGTGCCTTATCCAACACCTCCAATACGAAGGCGGCATCCATCTCTCTACTAGCTTTTCTCATAATCCTAATCTTCCACCTCACAATGCAGGAATCCCATTTCTTTGGCCTTTTCCTCGTTCATCAGGAAGTAGATGGCCTCGCCCTCATTGCAGAGTTCACCCTTCGAGTTAGTGATCTCCGCACTGATATATGCCAGATTCCTAACTTGTTTTGAGACTTTAGCCCGAATGGTAAGCTCTGGTTCTGTCGTGGGAACAGCCTTGCGGAACTTCACGTGAAGTCCGATGGGATTATCAGGACTGCAACCGAAACAGTTATACCCTTCGTGGTTGCGCCAAGGGTTTATTATCTTCTTCATTTTATTTATCTTTTCGATGAATTTCGTCACGACTCGGCAAAGCCCAAACGAGTTTGGCTCTGCTCTCGCTGTTCCTCAATTTCCTCCAACGCACCAGTTTCTGAATCAATGATAAACCCACGAACCACTATATCCTTCGGCACAAGCGGATGGGTCTTGATAGTCTCAACGGTCTTGCGGACGGAGGTCGGTGTGTCCTTGAAGCCCTCCAGCCACTGGTCAAGGTCAATACCACACTTACGAATAGTGTCGAGTGTTTCATCTGTCACGCCACGGGCAATCATCTCATGGTGGAAATGGTCATAGCTCATGTGGCAGGCTCCGCAATGCGAGTGTGCCACCACCATGATCTCCTGTACGCCCAGCTCATAGATAGCGACTATCAGGCTACGCATGGCTGAGTCAAAAGCAGAGATAACCAAGCCTCCAGCGTTCTTGATAATCTTCGCGTCACCATTCTTCAGACCAAGGGCTGCAGGCAGCAGTTCTGTCAGTCTGGTGTCCATACAAGACAGCACCGCCAGTTTCTTGTCAGGGTACTTGTCCGTCAGATACTTCTCGTAGCCCTTCTGGGCCACAAATGTCTTGTTGTATTCAATAATCTGGTCTATCATATCACAAAACATATTAAATCAATGGGCAAATATACGAAAAATAAATGATTATTTGCTACCTTTGTAGCCAATTATTACGATACTTTAATGATTTCAGATAGTTATGGCATATATAAATCGTTTTAATCAGTCCGATGAAGGACGGCGCGATGAGCTAATCCGTATCATCGAACATTCCGTTGAGAAATTGACCCTTCAGGAACTGGAGGCACTGTATTATGACATGACGACGAAATCCTATATAAACGATTAATTTAAACTAGACGAATATGAAGAAATTTGCTATTATTACAGCACTGACAGCCATTATGATGATGGCAGTCACTCCTGCGCATGCTCAGGAAGAGAATGGTTTCAAGAAGTTCAACGTGAGGGAGGACTTCACTGAGAACGGTTTCCAATGGTTCCACGACGCTGAGCTACTGGCTGCTGGTGACAACGAGAAGAGCAATGCCATGACCATTGGCTGGGGTGGCATAGGGACACTCTGGGGACGTACCGCTCTGACGGTCTATGTCGCTGAGAAACGTTACACCAAGGAGTTCATGGACAAGGCAGAATACTTTACCGTGATGGCTTTCGATGTCGAGCAGAGTAAGGTTCTGAACTACATGGGCACCAAAAGCGGACGTGACGGTGACAAGGCTCATGCTCTTGGGCTTCATACGGCTTATACCGCCAACGGAACGCCTTACTATACGGAGGCTACAATGGTGATTGAGTGCAGGATTATGTATGCAGCACCCTTTGATCCTCAGTATTTCAAGAGTGATGCGCCCAAGAAGATGTACGCTAACTTCCCTGCCGGCATTCACTCCATGTATATTGGTGAGGTTATAAATGCTTGGAAAAGGTAAGATGGCACAGCAAGCAGATTTCATAGATAAGGTTGTCGTCGTGACAGGTGGCGCACAGGGTATTGGCCGTTGCATTTCTGAGGAGTTTCGGAAGGCTGGGGCGCAGGTCTGCTTGATAGATAAGCAGGAGGGCGACCACTTTGTGGGCGACATTGCCGACAAGCAGACTTTGGAGCAGTTCGCCCAGGAGGTCATTACGAAGCATGGTCACGTCTATCCGCTTTGGCCGTGTCCGGAAGGAAAGGAAGCACGAGAGGAGATAGCTGATATTATTAGAAACAGCTGACAGTCTTCTGATACACTAACCGCTCGTCGCCCGACAATAGATAGATGATGCCGCAATAGGTGAAGCCGTGCTTCAGGAGGTTGTGCTGCATAATCTTGTTGTCGCGGTGAGTGTCTATGCGGATGTTCGTGTCATGAGTAAAGCAGAAGTCCATGATACTGCTGAAGATGCCGTGAGCATCTGGATAACTGCCTATTCGATGGACTACATGATACGGCTGAACATCATCTATCCACTCACCTTCGTAGATCTTGGCATAAGTCGGTTCTGGGGATTGTAGGAAAGCAAAGTAGCCAACAATCTTATTATCATTCTCAATGATAAAACCGCCATCCTGTTCCATATCATCCGTAATGACTGCCTCAGAGGGATAGCCTTCTCCCCATTGGTGCATATTGCCGGACTGCCTCATAATCTTCTTTGCAGCATCCATGACCTGCATAATGTCAGCCATATCCGTCGGCCTTGCTTCCCTGATAATCCTACTCATTTTATCGGGTCTGAACAATACTCTCTACGGCCACATTCTTTGCAGAACTTGCCGATCCGTACGTTATCGAACTGCTCGATGGCAGCATCAAGTCGGACAGACCACCAACATGGCCACAATTCTCAACGACATCGAAGAGAATGATATTATTCTTTTTGCCTTCGATAATCGTATGACCGCCCTCAGCAATCCATCCATTTACGCTAACATCAGCCATTTTATCTAATTTCACTTAAAACAGATTGCAAAGGTACTCATTTTTGTTTTATTATTCGTATCTTTGCACCCAAGTTTACAATACTTTAAGAGGATTATGGCAGAGAATTGCGAAAAATGTAAGTTTAGGGCACACTACGACAAGAAGCCCAATTCATTATTAGGGAAGTTCTGGCGTTGGCACATTAACTTCTGCCCAGGCTGGAAGGGTTATTTCACTGGTCTTAATGAAGAAAGGAAAGCAGAATTAAGAGATAAATATGACTTCACAAAATATTAGGACTATGAAGAAAAAGATGATGTTTGATACTTTTATTGCATTGTTGAAACTATAATATGGCAAAGCGTGAGTATATACAGTCCAACAAGGATTGGCTGGAGGCGAAAGCCAAGGAGAATGGCGTAAAAGCACTACCTAAGGGCATTTATTACAAGGTGCTGAGTGAAGGTAACCAAGAGAGTGCGAAGCCAACGGTTCGCAGTATTATCACAGCTCATTATACAGGCAGGACTATTGATGGGAAGCAGTTTGACAGCAGTTGCGGCGGTGTGCCTCTTGCTTGCCGTTTGTGCGACCTCATAGAAGGCTGGATCATCGCCATCCTACAGATGCATATCGGCGACAAGTGGGAGCTTTACATCCCAGCCGAGATGGGCTATGGCAAGTTCTCTCAGCCAGGCATCCCCGGAGGTTCGACGCTAATTTTTGAAATTGAACTCTTAGGCATTGCATGACACTTCGAGAGCTAATCAATTCTGTAGATTCTAATCAATACAATCAGATAAATCGTAATAAACAAGATGAGATTAGAGACAGATAGACTCATTCTGAGGTCTTGGTATGATAGTGATGCCGAAGAACTGTATAAGTATGCCCAAGACCCACAGGTGGGGCCAGTCGCAGGGTGGCCACCACATCAGAGTGTGGAAGAGAGCTTGGAAATCATCCGTACTGTGTTTTCATACCCAGAGACGTATGCCGTTGTTCTGAAGGAAACGGGAAAGCCCATCGGCTGTATAGGTTTGAAAACAGGGAACACAACGGACTTGACTGAACGCGACGATGAATGCGAACTTGGATATTGGCTGGGTGTGCCGTATTGGGGACAGGGGCTGATGACAGAGGCCGCAAAGGAGATGGTTCGCCATGCATTTGAGGATTGTGGGATGATGAAAATCTGGGTTGGCTATTACGACGGCAACAATCGCTCGAAGCGGGTACAGGAGAAGTGTGGATTCAAATACCAGTGGACTACTGACAACGTGGATGTGCCATTGATGCATGAGACGCGAAAAGGGCATGTCAGCAGTCTCACAAAGGAAGAATGGATAATCCTATGATTGACTCGATTACGACGGAGTCGGTATGAAAGGCTCAAAGTTCGCATTCAATAGAACGGACTTTTACCGCATTTCAGTGCTAAACTTCTTGTTGTTCTCGAATATTTTCGCTAATTTTGCGGTCGATTAATAGAATAATTATGAGTGAGAAATTCCCATACGGCTACGATGTGAATGCCTATATTGACAAGGCATTTGAGCAGATGAAGGCTGATTTCCCCTGGGCAACGAGGGAGATGATAGCAGAGAATACAAACTTGGGTATTGAGAAAATGGACGGCGAATGCCAGTACGTCTCCTATCACTCGCGGTATGACGGAACCCTGAAGGCATATAAGGAAGATGTCGATTGTGAGGAGTTTCTCTGTCGGCTCGCCAGTGGTCGTGACTGGGAACTCGGAAAGGCCAATCCCGTAAAGGAACGCATTGATGTGGAAGCCTCCAACCGATGCAGTGGCGACTGGTATTTGGAGTGCTATCGGATTCAAAAACATAAGTTGGGCGGCTATTCGGCTTATGTCACGGCAGGCAACCGCTCGGCTGGTGGGTCGAAGACGGTCTTCATCCCTGCTTCTTATTTCAAACTGCCTTGGGAAGTGTTCCTTGACAAGTACCTCAATCTGGTCATCCCCGGTTCATACTATGTAGGCAGGGCTGATCTCGAACGCGACCCTCGCATTAAAGCATTCCTCGGCTTCTGAGAAACGTTTTCCCGAAAAATGCAACTAATCGAGGCTTATTTGTTACTTTTTTGCCTATTTTATCCGCGTTATCGATTTTTTTAGTATCTTTGCCACTGTACACCATGAAGCCGTACATTGACGTAGCCGATGACATCAAGGCGGAAGCTATGAAGAAGTTCAATGATTTCTAATATATATATAAATAAATTGACATCGAGATTAAGGAAAGAGAAAGGAAGATGATGATAGTTGTCACCGGCACAGAACTGTTTGGTGAACTGTCATTCTCGATAGACGACGAATAAAACTAAAGAAAGGAACAAGGCATATGAGAACAAACAGAATCATGGATGAAATCCGCAGTACCATCACCCCGGAGATAAAACTGCAAATGGAAATTTCGGTGGCCATAGCTAACCGTATCTACGAGATCCTTGAAATCAAGGGTATGACACAAAAAGAACTGGCTCATCGTCTGGGTAAGACCGAGACTGAAGTGAGCCGCTGGCTGTCAGGTACACACAACCTGACACTATCCACTATCTGCAAGATCTCAGCTGCCCTTGGCGAGGATATCGTAACTGTACCAAAGACAGTCTTGGAACCAGAGCTGGTCTGAAGCGATAAGACTGTTATTTCAAGGGATTCTGCATGGTTTTAATACAACATTAAGGCTGTGCAGAATCCCTTTTGTAGGGAAAATCCCCATTACGATTTAGGGTTTTACGAAGGGAACAATATACTTGTTGACACAAAATAACGTTCTTACATAAATATACAATAATGAGCAATCCTGCAAATGGGTTGCTCATTTTTAGTTTCACTGAGATATTTATAGTATATGAATAACAAGAAATAAACTCTAAAAGAATTATGGGAACATATTTAAAAAAGTTCGAAACAATGAGTCAGTATAATGCTTATACAGCAGATACTGAAAACTTTATCTTACCAAATGTATCATTGATTACAGAGAACAATAAGGTTGAATATAACCCAAGCGGAGTAGTGCCACCAACACCATCACACGATTATGTTGAAATAGCAGGTATTAAATGGGCAACAATGAACATTGGAGCAACAGGAATAACTGATGGTGGCTTATATTTCCAATGGGGAGATACAAGTGGCTATACAGCAGACCAAGTAACAGGTTCATCCACACCTCATAAAGAGTTTGATGAGAGTGACTATAAGTACTATAATAATGGTTCTTACACCAAGTATAATGAAACTGATGAGTTAGTTACTTTACAACCAAGTGATGATGCCGTAACTGCTGCTTGGGGCGGTAATTGGAGAATGCCAACAATAGATGAATTAACAATAATAGCCCGTAAGTTTACTCAGATTAATGCAATATTAAAAGCGAATAATTATACACTATTAACAACGGCAAATAAGTGTTATTGGTCTTCAACGGTAAACCCCTCAAATTCAGATTATTATTATAGAGAGAAACTTTGCGACGGAACTGTGTTCAAGAACACAGGTAATGATGAAAAGGTTTCTTCTAAAGCTAATTATACCAGAGCAATAAAGATGCTATCTGTATCTAATCCTGGTGGTGATATTCCTGTTTCTTCTATTACTCTTAATAAGAATTCACTCGTACTGAATGTGGGCCAAAGTAAAACATTATCGGCAACGGTTTTGCCCACTTACGCTTCTAATAGAACAGTTGTGTGGTCCTGCAGTGATGAGACAATTGCAACAGTTGACAACAATGGTGTTGTTACGGCAATTGCAGAGGGTAATGCTGTTATCACAGCGGCGGCTGGAGGAAAGTCTGCGACCTGTAGCGTAACTGTAGATAACAATAGTATTTCAGGTGGACATGAAGGAGCAGGTGAAGAGAACTGGGATTAGCAGTATTAGTTTAGTATAAACTATGAATATGATTATTATGTCGAACCACAATAGAATGATAGCCAATTCTCCAGAAAAAGGAGAATTCCGACATCAAATTTACAAGGAAGCAATCGAAAGATACAATAAGGCAATAAAAGACGAGTATTACTTAGAGGCAACGACATTGATGGAGAGCTTAATTTCGGATCGACTGGAAAGCAGGGCGTTGTTTCTTGGGAAGAAAGCATCTTTTCAGACTCTTGGTAGATTGTGTGATATGCTAGAGAGTGATTCTGTTTTATCTGATATTATCCCAAGTGTAAGGATTTGGGCAAAATCTAGAAATACTGCTCTTCATACTCTTGCTAAGATTGAAGATGGTAACTATCAAACTTTCAAAGAAAAATATCTTGAAACAAAAACGACTGCTATGGAGGGGATACGGTTGTTTCGAAAGATAGATAAAACATTAGCTCAGTCCAGAGATCAAAATGGCTCACATATTAAGTAGATCGTTCCTCTCATATATTTTATGTAGTCAGCATTATATAGTATAACCATTCATTGTTAATCGTTATTAAACATTGCTTGAAAAATGAAAAAAGGATTAATACTTTTAGGACTTCTATTGGCGACTCTGTCTTGTAATCACGCAGAGACTGAATTGGCAGAGAGTAGGATAACCGTCTTTCATGCAGTGAATGGCGACGATGAAGATACAAAAACCGTCTTAAAGGAGGGAGGTCAGATTTGGTGGATGCCGGAAGATGCCATAAAACTGTTTTGGTCGGAAACAGAACAGGGTCGAGCCGGAATAGAATTGGTTTCAAATAATACTGAGCCTTCTTCATCAACGGATTTTATTTGCCCTGCCAGTTTTGATGGCAATTCTGCATCAACATTTTGGGCAGTATATCCATCAAATGCTGTGGACGCTTTTCTAGGAGAATCCATCGTTATTTCAATTCCGAGCCAACAGGTGGCACAGGAGGGTACCTTTGCCAATCATTTCTTCCCGTCTATAGCAAAATCCACAGATACAAATCTCCAATTCTATAATGTATGTGGAGGAATAAAGTTTTCCGTAGTGCGAGATGATATCAGGTCGGTTTCTTTTGAAGGTAAAAACAATGAGGTGTTAGCTGGTAAGGTTAAACTGGCTATAGGGAAAAATGGCTATCCTGAAGTGGTTGGGATTTTAGAGGGCGCTACAGCGATTACACTTGTCGCTCCTAATAATGGTTTTTTCAAGCCCGGGGAGTTTTACTACCTGTCAGTTCTTCCAACAAGTTTGGATAAAGGCTTTTCTTTCAGATACAAAACATCTTCTCAAGAAGATGAATTGGAAAAGGGTGATACTAAGGTTATTAAGCGATCCATTTTCGGAGTGCTTCGAGATATTGATTCAAATAACGATAATCCTGACGCTATTGACCTGGGACTCAGTGTTAAATGGGCAAAGTATAATCTCGGATCTCGAAATATTGAGCAACGCGGAGATTATTATGCCTGGGGGGAAACAGAGCCAAATAAAACAACTTATAATTGGTCATCATATAAATGGGGTGAAATATCTGATTTTTCCAAGTATAACGTCGTCGATAATAAGATTATTCTTGATTTGGAAGATGATGCAGCTCACGCATTGTTAGGCGATGGTTGGAGAATGCCTACAAGAGAGGAATTTGAAGAATTAATAGAAGGTTGTACTTGGGAAGTTAAAAATATATTCTTAGACCATCCAGACCCTTGGGTGACCTGTTATAAAGGAAAAAGCAAAAAAACAGGGAATGTTATTACCTTACCAATTTGTGGGTATTTCATAGATTCAGCGAGAAAGAATTGGAGAAAAACAGGTCTGTATTGGTCATCAGATTTGTGTCCCAAAGATGAGTCTGGTGTGGTGACTCTTTTCATGACGACTGAATATACCCCTCGGATGGGAGATAATTATCGTTATCTGGGATTAAATATTCGCCCCGTCTATGTAGATCCAAGAGTTGTATCCAGAGTAGTCTTGAGCCAGACATCTATGATATTATATGCTGGCCATACGGCCAAGCTCTCCGCCTATGTAACGACGAGTGGATCTATGAACAAGACCGTGACATGGACATCTTCGAATACCTCGGTCGCTACGGTTTCGAATGGCCTTGTGACGGCAAATGCTGAAGGAGAGGTGATTATTACAGCATCGGCCGGAGGCAAATCGGCTACTTGTTTGGTTAATGTAACTAGGTAGCGGCCCTGAAGCCGTGGACCTTGGTCTCAGCGTAAAATGGGCGTCGTGTAATGTAGGAGCTACAATGCCGGAAGAGTATGGAGACTACTTTTCCTGGGGTGAGACGAGTCCGAAGGATTATTATGACTGGAGCACTTATAAATGGTGCAAAGGTAGTAGTAACACTCTTACAAAGTATAACACGGACAGTTCTTATGGAACAGTCGACAACAAGACCACTCTAGAGTTGTCGGACGATGCTGCCCGTATCAATTGGGGAGGGAAATGGCGTATGCCCACAAAGGCGGAGTTTGAAGAATTAAGGTCTAACTGCACTTGGACTTGGACAACCCGTAATGGCGTAAACGGCTATCATGTAACGAGCAATAAGAACGGGAATAGCATCTTCCTTCCTGCTGCGGGCTATCGGAGCGGTAGTTCCACGTCCGGCGTGGGCTCCTACGGGGACTATAGGTCTTCCTCCCTCAATACGGGTGCCTATGGCCCGGGCCTCGCGTGGTACATGTACTTCTATTACTTCTATTCGGGGGACTGGGACTGCTTCATGAGCCACAACGGACGAGACAACGGTCAATCTGTTCGTCCTGTCACAGAATAGATGCTTACGTAAGGGTTATGGGGCTGGGAGAGATGGAAAAACAGGACTTTTTCGCTGTTCATGAAGATGGTTAAAAAAAGATAATTTATTTGGGACTGATGTGAATGTACTTATAATACTAAACTATTATTTATGGCTACAAGAATGAATGTCGATCCTCCTCAATTTGAGGATATCTTGAATTGGCTTCGCGACTACGACGAACAGAATCCTAAACATATACATAAACTGGGGAATCGTTCGTCTTGTCCATATTTTCGTGCTTGGGCAGACGGTCCTGCTATCCAATTGCGAGCTCACCCTGATGCTCCAAATCGCGAGCACCTATTGACATTTCAAGAATGGGAGGCTTTTAGAGCTTTTCGAAACGGACTCGCAGATGATTTAAAGGATAAAGCATCTGCATATGCTGATCATCCATGGTGTTTGAATAGGTTTTTTTATCCTGCTATTCCAGCAATTTCGTGGGCATATCTTAATGAGATGCATTAATTAAGTCGTATCTTTGTATGCCCATGCCCAACACCATCCCAGAAATCTCCTTCCTGCTGAAGGAAGTGGAGCGAAAATACGGCCGTGAGGTGCACACCTCCACGGACTTTGAGTCATTGTCGGTTGTAATCGAGCGGGACATCAACGAGTATATCTCGTCGGCCACGCTCAAGCGGCTGTGGGGCTATGTGAGCCTGAGGCCGGCGCCGCGGGTAGCAACACTGGATGTACTGTGCCGATTCATCGGCTTCCCGTCGTTCAACGCCTGGCGGGAGGAACTCAAGCACTCTCCCGCCTTCGAATCCGGCTTCTTCAGCACGGCCTGCATCACATCGGAAGAACTCCGGCCAGGAGAGATGATCCTCATCGGCTGGGAGCCCAACCGCCTGGTAACGCTTCTGTATGAAGGCAATGACACCTTCACCGTCCTCAAAAGCGAGAACGCAAAACTGAAGGCCGATGACCGCTTCCGCGCCACCCAGTTCCTGCTGGGCTATCCGCTTTTCATCGACCACGTTGACCGTGCCGATGGCCCTACCCCCTCCTACGTAGCCGGAAAAACCAATGGCCTGAACCGTCTGGAAAAACTGTAGCCAGTTTTGCGCTTGTCAAAAAATAACTGTACATTTGTGACAGCTATGGACTTGGACAAGGTAAAATACTGGGAAGATTTGTCCGACTATGACCTGGATACGGCCGATGCAATGTTTCGCACCGGCAGGTGGTTGTATGTCGGATATATGTGTCACCAAGTTATTGAAAAGATCTTTAAAGCGTACTGGAGCAGTAGGAAAGATGAGCCTGCTCCTTTTTCTCACAACTTGATCAATCTTGCACAAAGCTGTGGATTGGGACAGTTGCTGGATGATGAGAAGAAAGCGTTTGTCAGTCAAATAATGCCTTTGAATATAGAAGCGCGATATCCTTCTTATAAACAGGCTATCGGCGAGTCGCTTACAGAAGAAAAATGTCTGGAGATTCTTGGTAAAACAAAGGAGGTACAGCAATGGGTAAAAGAGATGCTATAGCTGCGGTACGTCAATACAAAAAACTGGTTCTTGCCCATTTTGACCAGGCTACTATATACTTGTTTGGGTCATATGGCAAGGGAACGGCCCATCCGGATAGTGATATTGATGTGGCTGTGGTCCTTCCGGAGGTAAAAGAGGACTTCTTGGAAGCATCCTCCAAATTGTGGGCTCTAACCTGGCAAGTCAATACTTTGATTGAACCTGTCTTAATTGATAAACGCTACCCATCTCCTCTTTACGAAGACGTGTTGAAGACAGGAGTCCTTGTTTAGATTAATCCATTGCGAAAAATGTCGCAACGAAAATTATCGCAATGGATTTTTGTGGCGCTCATGGCGCTGGGCCTCGTTTCCTGCAGGGAAAAGGGGAATGAATTCCATGCTCCGGAGATAACAAAGGCCGAGGCGGTGGTAGAGGGGACCACGGCTACGCTTCGGTGCATCTTATCCAATGATCGTATAGACCGTTGCGGATTTCGGTTCAGCGACGGAGAAAAGGAATCCGAGCTGGAAGCGGTGCTTTCCGGAAACAGTTTTGAGGCAACGGTCCATGGTCTTCAAGTTGAGAAAACTTACAGTTTTGTAGCTTTTGCATCGGCTGGAGAGAGTGAAATCTGCTCCCAGCCCCAGACCTTTTCCGCCCCGGACGGAGCCATTCCCATTCCGGACCCGGCCTTCAAGAAATATCTTCTTCAGGAATATGACACCGATGGAGACGGTGAAATATCCCTTTCGGAAGCCAGGTTTATCTGGCGTATCAGTTTCTGCACCAATGAGCTGAATGTCA
>JAEEGJ010018403.1_pt1 | contig 15607 bp, 15 predicted proteins | sample 8958761 | NCBI WGS metagenome assembly JAEEGJ01 (sample SAMN16246546, study PRJNA631951) | gut metagenome | biome: gut microbiome; feature: rumen; material: RS-attached | host: Bos | place: Iran: Karaj | collected 2018-10
ACTTTTCTCTATGAATCCCTTTGGAACATTGCGGTTGTGGTACTGCTTGTAAAGCTCGGAAGATTCAGGAAGTTCTACGGAGAGATAGGACTCTGGTATCTTATAGGATACGGAGTGGGCAGGTTCTGGATCGAAGGAATCCGTACGGATACGCTTTTGATACCCGGTACGAGCCTTGCTGTTTCCCAGGTTCTTGCAGCTGTCATGGTGGTGGGAAGCATCGCCATAGACCTCTTCGTAAGATACCAAATAAAGAACGGAAAATTTAAATCTATCGTTTTTTGCCCCACTTCTTCCCACTAAAAACAAAATCTTGTAACACCCCCAATATCTAACCCCCAAAATGTAGATTTTGGGGGTATTTTTTTGTCAATTTTTACCCAAACAAAATCTTAAAAATTTTTAATTATTCCTTGCATTTACTGCATTTTCGGGGTATTATCATATTGTCAGTGGGAAGAAGTGGGCAAGATACCCCAAAAAGTGGGAAAAATCACAAAACACAAGTCCTCACAAAATTCCCCGAAAAGCGCGTAAACACAAGGAATTCCGGAGATTTCAGCAATCATGACAGGCCTTATCGGCGAATACAACAGAACAATAGACGCCAAAGGCCGTATGTCCGTACCTTCCAAGTTCAGCACCGTACTTGGAGATTCTTTCGTTATTTCGAAGGGATTTGACGGATGTCTTGTGATCTACACGGATGAAGAGTGGGAAAACTTCTCCGAAAAATTGAAGCAGTTAAACAGTGCTGATGCCGTTTCGAGAAGCATCAAGAGATTCTTCGGATCAGGCGCTTCAAGAGTGGAGATTGATGCACACGGAAGAGTCCTCGTTCCTGCGACACTTATCCAGTATGCGGGACTTAAGAAAGACGTAACGATAGTCGGAACCGCCGACGGACGCGCAGAAGTTTGGGACAGTGAAAAGTGGAATTCGATGAATGATGACATCAGTCCCGAGGAAGCAGCACAGAGCCTATTTGATAAAGGCATCAACCTTTAATAGACCGGACATTCTGACAGATGGAATTCAAACACACTTCAGTACTGCTCAATGAAACAATCGATTTACTGATGGTCCGCCCTGCTGGGTGTTACCTGGATGGGACTCTTGGTGGAGCGGGCCACTCCTCCTTAATAGCTTCGAAGCTGGACACCGGACATCTCTACGGAGTGGATCAGGATGAAGATGCGATAGAAGCGGCAACGGCAAGACTTAAGCCCTATGAAGACAAGGTAACGATCATCAGAGACAATTACCGGAATGCGGTGGGGATCCTTAAGGAAATGGGGATAAACGGTGTGGACGGAATCCTCTTGGATCTCGGAGTAAGCTCCTGGCAGTTTGATAACGGCGAAAGAGGTTTTTCCTACAACACAGATGCACCTCTGGACATGAGGATGGATACGAGAAAGGCCTTATCCGCTGCCACCATCGTAAACGAATATCCCGAAGAAGAGATCAGAAGGATCTTAAGGGATTACGGAGAAGAAAAGTTCGCGGCGCAGATCGCATCAAATATCTGCAAGTCAAGAAGCGTTAAGAGAATAGAAACAACTTTTGAACTAAATGACATCATTAAGGATTCAATCCCCGCCAAGTTCAGAGCGGGCGGTCATCCCTCAAGACAAACCTTCCAGGCATTAAGAATTGCCTGTAACGAAGAACTGGATGTTCTCGAAGGATCACTTGAAGAAATGGCAGATTTCCTTAATCCCGGCGGAAGGCTCTGCATCATAACATTCCATTCGCTGGAAGACCGAATAGTAAAGAACGCATTTAAGAGATTTGAAGATCCCTGCATATGTCCTCCGGGTTTTCCGAAGTGCGTATGCGGCAGAGTATCAAAAGGAAAAGTAATAACAAGAAAACCTATCGTTCCCACGGAAGAAGAGATAAAGGATAATCCGAGATCGAGGAGCGCAAAACTAAGGGTATTTGAACGGGGAGAATAAAATGGCAATTCGTACTAGTTATTCAGATTTTGTACAGGGTACAGCAGTAAGAAAGGAAGCACCTGCACAGAGACCTTTCGTGCGTCCCGAGGAGCACAGGGTACAGGTCAGGAAACATGCAAGGAGAAGAGTATCTCTTCCCGTTGCGGCTTCAGCAATGCTTGCTCTGTTTTCTTTTGCCATTTGTGCATACATGATGGTATCATATGTGAGGCTTCGCAGTGAGCTCACAGAGATGAACCGTTCCGTAACAGCAAAGAGATCTGAGCTCAGTTCCATGATCTCTCACAATGATGCAGAGTATAACCGCATCATGGCGAGCGTTGATCTCAGCGAGATCGAAGCCATTGCCAGAGGAGAGCTCGGAATGACATATGCAAGCGAAGGTCAGATCTGCTTCTACTCAGGTGAGACCAGTGATTATATGAGAAGATACGGAAACTGATATAAATGGCTTTGAAAGACAGATCCTCCAAAAAGGATAAAAACGATAAAAAGAAAAAAAGCACGCGGGGAACGTACTCAGCCAGACAGATAAGAATGGGAAAGCTGAGTGCGTTGTTTGCTGCTATGCTGATACTTCTGACACTTCTGTCAGTAAAGCTCGTAAAGATAGTAACGGAATATGGCGATGAGTATCAAAGGATAGTGCTGTCCAACCAGAGATACGACTCAGTGATAATCCCCTTCAGAAGAGGGGATATTGTTGATTGTAAGGGCACTATTCTTGCGACCAGTGAGAAGGTCTATAACCTGATAGTCGATGCATCGGTTATGATGACATATGACGATCACAGATATCTTGAACCCACTCTCAACGCACTTTCTGCCTGCTTCCCCAATATTAATATCCAGGAACTCAGGGCTTTTGTTGTAAATAACGAATCAAGCCACTACCGCATACTGGCAAAGAGACTTACCTACGGTGAGATCAGTGAATTCCTCAATATGCAGGCTAACAATTCCTACATCCGCGGTGTCACATTTGAGGAAGAGTACAGAAGGATCTATCCCATGGGAACACTTTGTTCCACAATCCTTGGATATACCACCGGCAATACCAATTCCGGAGGAATGTACGGACTTGAGGAATATTATGAATCCGTTCTCACAGGTACGGACGGAAGGGAGTACGGTTACCAGAATGAGGACGCCACTCTCGAAAGGACCATCAAGCCTGCGGTTGACGGATATACCATCCATACGACCATAGACGCCACCATACAGAGGATCGTAGAAGATAAGCTTAACGAGTTCAATACGACCTACACCAACAATTACAGGGCCGGTAACGGAGCGGAGAACCTCGGCTGTATCATAATGGATATCAATTCCGGAGAGATCCTTGCAATGGCTGATTTTCCCGGATACAATCCCGCTGATTACATGAATACGGATCCCCTTATAGGATGCAAGTATTACGAAGCGGTGACCAATGCTGCCGGTTATATCGAATACAGAAAGTCCCAGGACGTCATCACTCAGGAGATGCTTGATGAGATGACTCAGGACCAGATCAATGTCAATCTTTACAATCTCTGGAAAAACCAGTGCATCAGTTATACATATGAGCCGGGATCTACCGCAAAGCCCTTCTGCGTGGCAGCGGCTCTCGACAGCGGCGCGATAACCGGAGATGAGGTCTATACATGCAACGGAGCTCTTCAGGTTGCGAACTATTACATCAAATGCCATACCTATGAGTCCGGCGGTGACGGTGTTGTAACCGTTCAGGATTCGATAGCATGGAGCTGTAACGTAGCCCTTATGAAGATCGCACAGACTCTCGGTGCAGAGAATATGTGCAAGTACCAGAGGATATTCAATCTCGGTCTTAAGACAGGCATTGATCTTGCGGGAGAAGCAAGGACAGATACACTGGTCTACAATAACCAGACAATGGGCCCTGTCGATCTTGCTACCAACTCATTCGGACAGAACTTCAATGCCACAATGATCCAGATGATCGCCGGCTTCAGTTCCCTTATAAACGGCGGATATTATTATGAGCCCCACCTTGTCAGCCAGATCACGGATTCCACAGGTGCCGTGGTCCAGACCATAGAGCCCAGAGTGCTCAGACAGACTGTATCGGAGTCTGTATCCGAGAGAATGAGACAGTACTGCAGAGCCACTGTTATGGAAGAGGGTGGTTCCAGACGAAGCGGAAGAAATGCAAGGCCCTTCGGATATGCCATCGGCGGTAAGACCGGAACGGCACAGACCATTCCCCGTGAGACCGGACAGATCGTCATCTCATTCATGGGATTTGCACCTGCTGATGATCCTCAGATCGCTATCTATGTTGTCATAGACAGACCTAATTTTGCCAAGCAGGATAACGTTAAGTATGCATGTCTTCTCTGCAGGGATATCCTTCAGGAAGTTCTTCCCTACATGGGGATCTATATGACGGAGCCTCTTTCCGACGAGGAGATAAGATACCTTGAAGAAAAGCAGCTTGAGAATACCCTCAAGTATACCCAGGGTACCGGCACATCCGATAACGGAAGCCAGACAGAGGATCCTTACGAACAGATCGAGATGACCCAGATAACCGATTCTACCGGTGAAACGGCTAATGTATATCCCAGATGGATGTCATATCCCATCGATCCCGCAACGGGCTACAGAGTGGGACCTGACGGAACCAAGTATGATGCGGATACGGGTGAACTCGCATACGGAACCTCCACCATCCTGGATGATTCAATCCCCGTCAATGACAATCTGGATTCGGACACCATAAGAACCAATAACTGATGAAAGTAAGATAATGGCAGCAAACAGGAACACAAAACAGAATAAGACCGGCGAGGTGATCAAGGGAAATTTTAAGAACGCCGCCGCCAATTTAAGCGACTATGTGGAGACCGATGTGGATATGAACCTGGTCTTTATAGTTCTGTTCCTGCTGGGCTTTGGACTTCTCATGGTCTATTCCGCATCCTCTTATGTGGCGTTCAGGGATTTCGGCAATTCCGCATACTTTTTCAAGAAACAGATAACTGCGGATCTGCTTGGGATAGTGGCCATGATCGTCACTGTTTTCGTGCCTCTTAAGTGGGTCGAAAAAAATAAGAGTACAAAATACCTGATAGCTGCTCTGGCCAATGTGGTTCTGTTCCTGGTAATTCCCTTTGGGATCGAGTCCCACGGAGCCAGAAGATGGATACAGATCCCCGGTATCGGAGGCAGCCTTCAGCCTGCAGAGATTACCAAGCTTTTAATGATAGTATTTCTCGCAGCCATGATAAATTCCATGGGAAATGCGTATATATCCTCGTGGAAAGGGTTCCTGTTCTGTATGGCCATGGCGTCATTTTCTTCGTTTCTGCTCTATGCCCTGACAGATAACCTGAGTTCTGCACTTATCGTTTTTATGATCGCATTTGTCATGTGCTTTGTGGCATCCCAGGATTTCAAAAAATATATCCTGCTTGTCGCACTTGGACTTGCGGCGGCCGCGGGGGTTGTGGCATATGTTGAGAGCAATTCCTCCGCAACGGAAGGTTCATTCAGACTTACCCGTGTATCCTCCTGGCTTCATCCCGAGAATTCCGCAGAGACTTCCGCTCACCAGATGCTGCAGGGTCTGTATGCCATAGGCAACGGCGGATGGTTCGGAAGAGGACTCGGACAGAGCGTTCAGAAGGTATCTGTCCTTCCCGAGCCCCAGAACGATATGATATTTGCCGTAATATGCGAGGAACTTGGCATAGTCGGTGCGATATCCCTGATGATAATGTTCATCCTGCTGATATACAGGATGCTCCTTATCGCCAAGAATGCCAGGGACAGGTTCTCGTTTTTGCTCGTATCCGGCGTAATGGCCCATTTTGCGATACAGATAATCCTCAATATCGCGGTTGTTACAGGTTCCATTCCCAATACCGGCGTATCGCTGCCGTTCATAAGCTACGGCGGATCTTCAGCTCTTTTCCTCCTTATAGAGGTGGGTCTTGTGCTTAACGTGGACAGGGCTTCGAGAGCGGAAAGCAGGGAGCGTTGAGCCGGGAGAGGGGCACAGGCATCCGCAGGATAATGATACCTGTGCTGATATTTTTACTTGTATTCGCCTGCGTTATGGGAGTTGCATATTTCCTGGAGATATACAGGGTGGATCCGACGAAGATCTATGTTGACGGTAACACTCATTACACAAATCAGGAGATCTCTGATATAGTAATGACCGGGCCTTTGGGCGACAATTCGGTGGTTCTGTCCCTTAAGTACAAGAACAGGAAGATCACCGATGTTCCCTTTGTGGATGCCATAACCGTGGAAGTCATAGCATCCGACTCAATCAGGATAAGGGTGTTTGAGAAGGCTCTTGCCGGTTATGTCAGATATCTTGACAGATATATCTATTTTGATAAGGACGGCACGGTTGTCGAGAGCTCCGAGGTGCTGACAAAGGGTATTCCCCAGGTTACCGGTATTGTTTTTTCCGGGATACAGGTGGGAAAGCCGCTGACTTCCGATGATACGGATATTTTTGCAAGGACCCTGGATCTTACCAAGCTTCTTGGAAAATATGAGCTTTCCGCGGACAGGATACACTTCCACGAAAACGGAGAGGTTACCGTATACTTCGGGAACGCGAGAGTGGATCTGGGTAAGGATGAGCAGGGGATCGAGGACAAGGTCATGCTCCTCGGCAAATTCCTTGAAAGAGTCGGTAATATGAGCGGTGTTCTGGATATGGAGGAGTACAGCCCTGAAGGGATTTATGTATTTACCCCCGACGAAACCGACTGAAGAACACAATATATTGAAAAAAAAGTTGAAAAAAAGGCATTTTTCAACTATTATTTACAAGGATGTTGACACTTATGCAGGAGGATAAAGCCTTGTACGAGATTAAAGAGCTCACAAAGCCCAATGGAAAAGCAAAGATTGTAGTAGTGGGTGTCGGAGGTGCCGGTAACAACGTTGTCGACAGAATGATAGAAGATGAGGTCACGGGTGTTCAGTTCGTGGCTATGAATACGGATCTTCAGGATCTCGAGCTTTCGCTCGCATCCGATAAGGTCCCCCTCGGTGAGAAGGTCACTCAGGGTCTTGGAGCAGGAGCCGATCCCGAGGTCGGTGCAAAGGCTGCCCAGGAAAGCCTTGATCAGATCAAGGAACAGATCAAAGATGCAGACATGGTCTTCATAGTATGCGGAATGGGCGGCGGAACCGGAACCGGTGCCGCACCTGTCATCGCACATGAAGCAAGACAGATGGGAAAGCTTACCGTAGGTGTTATGACCACGCCTTTCTCCATCGAAAGAGCAGTAAGAAGAGAGAATGCCGAAAACGGGATTGCCAAGATCCGTGAGGATCTCGATACCATACTTGTGATCCCCAATGACAAGCTGTTCAATCTTGCCAGCAAGTCAACTCCCATCAAGCAGATGTTCAAGCTTGCAGATGAGGTTGTAAAGCAGGCAGTAAGAGGCATCACTGATATCATCAATGAGGACGGTGTCATCAATCTTGACTTCAGGGATATCGAAAGAGCCATGAAGGATAAGGGAACCGCTCTTATCGGTATCGGAGAAGCAGAGGGAGAAGGAAGAGCGATCGCTGCAGCCAAGGCTGCCGTTGAGAGCAAGCTTCTTGATTCCAGCATCGAAACAGCACAGGCTGTCATCATCAATATCGTCGGTTCCGTTACTGCCGGTGATATGACTGATATCGAAGAGTATTTCAAGGAACTCATCGGTGATGATGTTAACTTCTATCTCGGTGTAAGAGATGATGAGAGCATGGGTGAGAAGCTCAGCGTTACCGTTATCGCAACAGGTATCGCTGACGGAAACCAGGGCGGAGGATATGATGTTCGCCAGGCTGCTCCCGCTTCACAGGCAAGATTCGGCACAGCTAATATTCCTTCCCTTGACAATGTGGGATTTGGTCCTGCATCATCAGCTGCTCCCGCACCTGCTGCTCCGACTCAGCCCGTAACAGAGAGACAGATCGGACAGATGAGAACCGTTAATCCTTCCAGTTTCTCTGCAGGAAACCTTAAGCCCAGAGTAGAGAATGTGCACATGGATGTTCCTTCGTTCCTCAGAAAGAAGAACGGAGACTGATCTGACAAAGAGGTGGCCCATGATCAGACGAGAAGACATCCTGCCCATGGGATTTTTAAAGAAGTCGGATTATTCGGGATCCTGCGGAGGACTCAGGTACAGACTTAAGAAGGTTACCGAGACTTCCAAGGATGATTCGGGTGAGGAAAGAAAGACGGATCTGCTTTTATGTGAGATCTGGCCCGGACCGTTTAATTACATCACCACACCTGCCGAACTGAAGATGTCAGAGAAGTTCACATTCGACGAAGACGGTGTCTGTGATGCGATTTCCTGGATGAATGACAGACTTGCCGAGGATCCCGGCAAATGGGAAAAAGCAGCTTCCAATTGGGAGAGTTATTCGGGGATCTGAAATAAACTCAGAATGAGGAGAAGGGTATGAAGTGTCCTTATTGCGGCAGTGACGATACCAGAGTTATCGATTCAAGACCTGCAGATGATAATTATTCCATCAGGAGACGCAGGATCTGTGATAACTGCAACAAGCGTTTTACCACCTATGAGAAGGTTGAGACCATCCCTCTTATCATCATCAAGAAGGATAATAACAGAGAGCAGTACGACCGTGCCAAGATCGAATCCGGCGTACTCAGGGCATGTCATAAGAGACCTGTAAGTGCCACTCAGATCACACAGCTTGTTGATGAGGTTGAGAACGAGATAAGCACACTTGAAGATAAGGAGATCCCTTCCCGTGTTATAGGTGAGATCGTTATGAAGAAGCTCAAGGATCTCGATGCGGTTGCATATGTAAGATTTGCATCCGTGTACAGGGAGTTCAAGGATGTCGATTCATTCATGGACGAGCTTAAGGGCTTCATAGGAAAGAAATAAATCTGATACGATATTGAGAGGACAGGTGATGCCTGTCCTCTTTTTTGTATGTTATAATATCCTTGGTGTATTGTTGGTAATCTGTTTACGGGTTTCTATAGGATAAAGATGATCTACCTGGATAATGCTGCAACTACAAGACTTGAGGATTCTGCTTTTGAGGCAATGCTCCCTTTTCTTAGGGATGAGTACGGAAATGCCTCGGCTGTTTATGATATTGCGAGAAGATCGAAGAAAGCAGTGTTTGGCGCAAGGAAGCAATGCGCTTCGGTGATAGGAGCTTCGCCTTCAGAGATCTTCTTTACATCGGGCGGAAGCGAATCTGATAACTGGGCGCTCGCAGGGGCTTATGAGACTTACAGAAGAAGGAGCAAAGAGCATGGTAGCACTGCTGCAGATAGTGTTGCCTCGGAAAGCGTTGTATTCTGTGGACATATCATCACAACTGCAATAGAACATCATGCGGTGCTCAGGACTGCGGAGTATCTGGAATCTCTCGGAGTTTCCGTAACATATCTGAAGCCTGACAGCGAGGGGTACATCTCTCCGTTACAGGTGACCGGAGCCATGCGTCCGGATACATTCCTTGTGTCCGTCATGACTGCAAATAATGAGATCGGAACCATAGAGCCTGTAAGGGAGATCGCAGCTGCTGTCCGGAATATCAGAAAGGATGTGCTGATACATACCGATGCTGTACAGGCTTTCGGACAGATAGACCTTAAGGATATGGCCGGATGCGTGGACCTGCTATCCGCAAGTGCGCATAAGCTCGGCGGTCCAAAGGGCGTCGGACTTATGTATATACGTGACGGGATCAAGTTCCCGCCCTATATAAGAGGCGGAATGCAGGAAAGCGGGAGACGTGCGGGGACTGAGAATATCGCAGGAATAGCCGGATTTGGCGCTGCTTCGGAGTATGCTTTAAGTTCACTTGATGAAAGGATCGAGACTGAAACTGTTCTCAGGGACAGACTGATCTCCGGACTGAAGAAGATTCCTGAGGTGATCATAAACGGTTCCTACAGCGTGGGTGACCACGAAAGAAGACTACCCGGCAATGTTTCAGTATGTATAAATGGCATCGAGGGAGAATCAGCTCTTATCATGCTGGACAGGGAAGGTATATGTGCATCCAGTGGTTCTGCCTGTGCGTCGGGAGCGAGGGAACCGTCCCATGTACTGCAGGCTATTGGAAGAGCATATGATGAATCCAAGGGCTCTTTACGATTTACGATCTCACATCGTAATACCGAAGAAGAGATAGATACTGCGGTCATAAAGATCACAGATATCGTTATGAAGCTTCGTGATAACAGAAGATGAATAAGATGAGCAAAACAGTAGTAGTCGGTATGAGCGGAGGCGTTGATTCCTCAGTCTGCGCATATCTGCTAAAGGAACAGGGATACAATGTCATAGGTGTTACGATGCAGATCTGGAGACCGGAGAATGCATGCGATGTATCCGATAACGGAGGGTGCTGCGGGCTGTCAGCCGTTGATGATGCAAGGCGGGTTTCGGAGGTGCTTGATATCCCGTATTATGTGATGGATTTCAGGGAGGAGTTCCAGAGATCCGTCATCGATCATTTTGCGGCGCAGTACGTAAAGGGGAAAACACCTAATCCCTGTATAGAATGTAACCGGCATGTTAAGTGGGAAGCGCTTCTCAGAAAGGCAAGGGACATAGGAGCCGATTACCTTGCCACAGGTCATTATGCAAGGATCCTGCGCCTTGAGAACGGAAGATACTCCATATCCGCTTCAAGGACTGCTGCAAAGGACCAGACATATGCTCTTTATGCGCTGACACAGGACCAGCTTTCACATACTCTTTTGCCGATAGGCGAATATGAAAAAAGCGATGTCAGGAGGATAGCAGAAGAAGCGGGACTTCCTGTTGCACATAAGAAGGATTCTCAGGAGATATGCTTTGTTCCTAACGGAGATTATGCATCGTTCATAGAAAATGAACCGGATGTAACTGTTCCGGGACCGGGGGACTTTGTGACTCCCGATGGGCGGTTCATCGCAAAGCATAAGGGCATCACTCACTATACGGTGGGTCAGAGACGCGGTCTTGGTGTTGCAGCTGGAGAGCGTATCTATGTTACCGATATAGACCCTGAGACTGACCGGGTGACTCTTGGTTCTGATGAAGATCTCCTCACACAGACTGTGTCGGCGGAAGATGTGTGCTGGATGGGAATTGACGGTCTTCCTTACGGGGAAAAGAAAAGAGTAAAGGCGAAGATCCGTTACAATCACGGCGGAGAATACGGAGTGCTGGAGACTGAAGAGGACGGCAATGTCGTGGTTACCTTCGATAAGCCGGTGCGTGCGGCTGCTCCGGGTCAGGCGCTGGTATTCTACGATGAGACAGGGACTTATATTTACGGCGGTGGCACCATAATTTAGTACGTGGAAGCGTGGAGGATGTGCACGGATGGGATTTTTAAGGAAGATCAAAAAATTCATATCTCTTCAGGATACTCTCGAAGACAAGATCTTCTGCGTTGTCCTTGTGGTGGGAGTTGTGATCGTTGCAGTCTCTACCGCTGTCACATTTGTTGAGGACCTGAGTCCGGTTGCCAATGTGAGCACTGCGGCGGCAGGCTTTATGCTCATTGCGGTCTTTTTCGTTGCTTATGTTCTGAAGCATCCGGATCTTGCCAGGCTGATGCTCTGCCTGATACTGAACTGTTTTGTGTGCCCGCTGGCGTTCTTCGTCTGCGGAGGTATTGATTCGGGAATGCCTCTTTATATGGTGGCTGGTATATTCCTTATCGTTCCGGTGCTCAAGGGAAAGCGGAGGATGATATGCATAGGTCTGTCCATCATCACGGATGTTCTGTGCATAATCCTTTCGTATGACTACATGCCGGGAGCAAAGCCCTTTTTCGAGCACGATACCAATATCCTTGCTCCACTTTCTCTGGAGGCGAGGTTCATCGATATGCTCTGTTCGCTGGTTCTGATCACGCTCTACCTCGTGGTGACCACGGCTCTTATCATGAATGCATATCAGGAGGAGAGGGCCAAGAGGGAGAGGCTTCTTGCTGAGCTTGACTATCTCTCCAGAAGGGACGGACTTACCGGTCTTAACAACAGACGTGAAATGAACGGTTTTCTCGAAAAGCTCCGTATATCGGATGAACGTTTCTATATGCTGATGATCGATATCGACCATTTTAAGCTGCTGAATGATACACACGGTCACAGTTTCGGAGATGTGGTGCTTAAGAGACTTGCGGAGATAATGCAGGAGACCATTGATCCGGGCGATGATGAGATGATCGCAAGATACGGCGGGGAGGAATTCCTGATCGTGATGAAGGCGTATGATATGAACGCTGCTTATGAAAAGGCAGATACCCTCAGGAAGAATTTTGAAAAGGAAAAGTGGGAGGTTCCGGAGCTTGTTACGACCTTCAGCGGAGGGCTGGTACACTGTTCCGAATATGAGAATTACTACAAGGCAATCACGGATGCGGACAAGATGCTTTACGAGGCTAAGGATGGCGGCAGAAACAGTATAAGGATGAGATGAGCGGAGCTGACAGGGATACAATAGAGGCAATAGCATATTACAGATCAGCCCTTCCGGAAAAATTCGGGGTTCCAAGGCAGAGCGGTCTTGCACCGAATCTGAAGGGGAGGATAGTTTTTGAGGAAAAGTATTCGGATCCCAATGCCTTTGACGGGCTTGAGGGATTTGACCGGATATGGATCATCTGGAAATTCGATGTTAAGAAAGACGATACGTTCCGCGCAAAGGTGAGACCTCCCAGGCTGGGCGGCAATACCTACATGGGTGTTTTTGCCACAAGATCTCCCTTCAGGCCCAATCACCTGGGACTGACCTGCGCCAGGATAGAGGGTATCGGGACCGATGAAAACGGCAGATGCTTCATAGATGTCTCCGGGGCGGACATGACAGACGGAACTTCCGTGTATGATATAAAGCCCTACATCCCCTATGCCGATTCCTATCCTGATGCAAGAGGAGGCTTTGCACAGGATGAAGCAAACAGGTATCACAAGCTGGACGTGGATATACCTGATGAGATAAAGCATAAGTTTGGCGAAGATGAACTGTCGGGACTGATCGAAATACTGTCCCTGGATCCGAGACCCTCATACCAGGATGACCCCGACAGGATCTACGGATTGTCCTATGCCGGATCGAACATAAAGTTTAGGGTTATAGAAGACCGGCTTATGGTGATAAGTGTGGAGTAAGGTGAACGGGAGAACCGCCCCTGTTCACTTCACGGTAAAAAATGCGGAATAACCGCATTTTTTCATGTTTAGACAAGCTTGTCTAAGCGATAAAAACGTCATTTCCTGCTTTGTGTCGTGTAACTTTTTCAATGATCATTTTATTCTGCAGATGAAAGGAGGTATTCCGAATGGACCAGACTAAGGTCGGACAGTTTTTAAAACAGCTCAGAAAAGAAAAAGGAATTACCCAGGAAGAATTTGCAGAAAAGATTGGCGTTTCCGGAAGGACCGTATCGAGATGGGAGACAGGCTCCAATATGCCTGATATCTCCCTGCTCGTTGATATTGCGGACTTCTATGATGTGGACGTCAGAGAGATCATTGAAGGAGCGAAAAAAAGCGAGATGATGAATGATGATATCAGGGATACCGCCGAAAAAATGGCGGATTACGCAGGTGCGGAAAAAGGCAGATTACTTAAATTTGCACAGATCACAGGTATTATAGGGATAATAGTCCTGTCTGCGGCAACCATATTCCAGTGTATTAACTATGAACCGTCCCCATGGACTTTTATCGGGGTATTATTATCCTTTGCAGCACTTATTTCCATGATGGTCATGACGCTGTATGTAACGGGAGTGCTTCGAAAGATAGTGAATAACAGTACCGCTTTTATAACTATACTGGTACTGATAGCCATACTTTTATTCGTTGTGATCAGGTATATCCTGGGAATGATGGTCGTTATCGGAATGCTGTATCTGGACTATCGGAAGCCCATGAGTCGGGTGGAAGGCATAGAAAATTATGATAAGGCACACCTGGTGGAGGAATTTTCCGGAGATATGACATCACACTTTTTCCTTTTCCCGGATGATGTGAGCATAGCTGAAAAGGCTGATTTCCGTTATGAATACAAGACGGGACTTCTTGATACCGATGGGGCCTTTTTCCTTGAGGCGGTATACTCTGAGGATGCATTTGAGGATGAAATAGAACGCCTCTCGGAGGTGACCTGTACCATAGAACTTAAGGCCGGGGATCATACCCAGGTTGTCATGTATGATGAGGACATGTATAATTATCCTGCCTATATAGCCATGGACGGATATTGCCATGATTACGAATATGCACTTCTGGATGAAGAGAATAACAGGATAGTGTATGTGCTCCTTGGTTATCCGGATCCGGATGAACTGGAAGAGTACAGTGACTATCTGAAATCGGATCCGTCAGCATACGACCTGGGTGATGAGAATACCCTTGAAAGATTCTGCATATATGCGGTCAGGTCTGATGAATTTGACGGATACGACGAATACTGAGACTAGTGATGCAGGAAACCGGGCCGGTTATGAACGAGGGGAAGGTAATTAATGAGGTGACCTATGAACGAAGGCAATAACAATAAAAAAGTGGTGAAAACGGTACTGATCGTTCTGGTATCGGTATTTGCCGGTTTTATACTCCTGATAGGAATTGGCATATTATTGCTCGTTGGAGGAGCTAAGTGGTTTATATCATCCATACCTGAGTATATGGAACAGAGGAACGAGGCGGCCTCACAGAAGACATTCTCCACATACTATGATGATTCTGCAGTTGTAAGTGCCAGGTTTTTTGAGCGGGACTGGGCGGGCAGCGGTTATGTGTACACGGATGTTCCTGAAGAAGTGTTGGAAGATCTTGTCAAAGACCTTGACTCCCTTCATATCGTTAAGGTTGGCGGAATGCATGACTATTACTATGGTTATGTGTCCGGTGTTGAACTGATATATGAGAACGGCCGGCGTATCAGTTTCGACGGGGAAAGAATATCGTATTATCCGGATATGGGCGATGAGGAAAAAGCGTCCATCTTTATGTATTTTGAAGAGGGCAGAGAAGGTTTCTTTGATATACTCACAAAATACTCCGGCCCTTCGGATCCGTTAATTCGTCCCGTTTATGAACATCCGGTCAGTGAGTACAGCGCAGGCGAATTAAGCGGTGTAAGCTTTGAAACAGTGTCTGTTTCTCAAACAGGGACAGACCTTAAGATACTGAATGGATCCGATAAACGGATCGGTGTCTCGGAATGGTATGTTGTTGAGAAAAAGGAGAACGACACATGGTATAGCCTTACGAGATATGATAGCGGATCTGCAGATGTGCAAACCGACGATATTCAGGATGCGGAGCCCGGAAGCGAAGTATTTATGTCACTCGATTGGAGTGATGATTATGGCAGATTATTCGATGGTGAATACAGAGTTTTGATGATGATATACGAATATTCTGAAGAAGGGCAGATAAGTGAACCGGTTATTATGTCGGCAGAGTTTGTGATAAATACGACTAAGAGCCGCTGAAATAAATAACGGGGACGGTTTTTGCACTCGCAATTAGATGTGAATACAAAAGCTGTCCGTGTTTTTCTTATATGATCACGGATGCCGGCGACCCTTGTTCGTTAAAGCTTGTGATATTCAGGCAGTCTGTGTTCTTAGACGCAGTA